>Ga0157358_1000030_pt1 | contig 53835 bp, 46 predicted proteins | sample AttcapACBM2_FD_111484 | JGI IMG/M metagenome (GOLD analysis project Ga0157358, IMG submission 111484) | Fungus gardens microbial communities from leaf cutter ant in Botucatu, State of São Paulo, Brazil - Atta capiguara ACBM2 | ecosystem: Host-associated > Fungi > Mycelium > Unclassified ... | reverse complement strand
TCAGGCCGATAATCATCACGCTGGCTTCGAAATAGAGATGCCGCGCCTGGGCGGGGAAAAAGTCGGGCCAGAGGGCGACGCTGATGGAGTAGATCCAGGCGGCAGCGGTGCCGAGCGCCACCAGCGTATCCATAGTGGCGCTGCCGTTGCGCAGGCTGCGCCACGCGTTGCGGTAGAAGTGGCCGCCCGCGACCGCCATAATCAGCAGCGTGACGGCGCCGATAGCGAGCCAGAGCGTGCGGTTAGCGTCGCTGAGCATCATATTGTCGCCGAGCATGCCCCAGATCATCAGGGGCGCGCCGAACGCCAGCGCCAGCGCCGCCTGCCAGCTAAAGCGGCGCATAGCCTTGCGCGCGCTGCTCTGCTGCCTGTCGCGCCGCTCCTGTTCATCCTGCACCGGCTGAGCGTGGTAGCCCGCCGCGTCGACCGCCTCGACCAGCTGCTGCGCAGAGGCGTCGCCCATCACCAGCGCGCTGCGTTCGCCAAGGTTGACGCGCGCCTGGGTCACACCAGGCACGTTTTCCAGCGCCTTCTCTACCCGGCTGACGCAGCTGGCGCAGCTCATGCCTTCGATAAGCAGGAACTGCGCGCTTTCATGCTCCTGTGCCGGTTGGGTTTCCGCCACCGTTGTCAGCGCCTCCGGCGGCGGCTCTGAAGCTGTCAACGGCTCAGGCTTTGGGTGGCTGTCGCCGCTGAGCGTGGCGTGATAGCCCGCTTCTTCCACCGTGGCGATCAGCGCGGCGGCGTCGGCGCTGCCGACGACCTGCGCTTCCTGCTGCGTAACATTGGCCTGTTCGACATCGTCGCGCTGTTCGAGCGCTTCTTTAACGCGTTTGACGCAGTGGCCGCAGGAAAGACCTTCCAGCGCCAGCGAGATAGTGTGAGACATAGCGTTCTCCTGTTGTGTCGCCGTTAACAATGCGAGCTTTTTATCACTCGTGATACAGGCTAAACCTTCCATCAAGGGGAAGGTCAAACTATTTTTACAGAGACCGGCCGCGATCGATTTTTAAGGAGGAGTAGGGTGAACATCAGCGATGTGGCGAAAAAAACCGGGTTGACCAGCAAGGCGATCCGTTTCTATGAAGAGAAGGGCGTGGTGACGCCGCCGTTGCGCAGCGACAATGGCTATCGTCGCTACAGCGCGCATCATCTTGATGAGCTTAATCTGCTGCGCCAGGCGCGTCAGGTGGGCTTTACGCTCGACGAGTGCCGCGAGCTGGTAACGCTGTTCAACGATCCGGCGCGCCACAGCGCCGACGTGAAAGCGCGCACTCTGCAGAAAGCGGCGGAGATCGCCGTCCATATCGAAGAGCTACAGGCGATGCGCATGCGGCTGCTGGCGCTGGCCGACGCCTGTCCGGGGGACGAAGGGGCGGAGTGCCCGATTATCAATAATCTGGCGGGATGCTGCGGCCATAGCCAGCCCGATTAACGCGGCCTGATGTGCAGCGTAATGCCCTCGACGCCCGTCACGACGACCTGAGCGCCCGCGGGCAGATCCCGATCGGCCTGCACACGCCAGCTGCTGTCGCCCAGCCGCACGTGGCCGATGCCGTTGACCAGCGGCGCATCCAGCGTCAGGAGCGTGCCGATCAGCTGATTGCCGCGCTGGTTAAGGGAGTTGGGCTGCTGATGGCGCTCGCGATGGCGCATCCAGCGATACCAGAGATAAACGCAGACCAGCGTCAGCAGGGCGAACAGCGAGCCCTGCGCCGTCCAGCTGAAGGGCGCCAGCCACTCTACAATGCCTACCAGCACCGCCGCGATGCCGCTCCACAGCAGGTAGCCGCTGGTGCCGAGCATCTCCGCCGCCAGCAGCAGCCCGCCGAGGGTCAGCCAGAACCAGTGCGGATGGGCGATGATCTCCATTAACATCAGCGTTTCGACTCTGAAGCGGCGCCTTTGAGCAGCTCGCTGATGCCCGCCACCGAGCCGAGCAGGCTGCTGGCATCCAGCGGCATCATGACCACCTTGCTATTGCTGGCTTCGCCAATTTTTTGCAGCGCGTCGGTATATTTCTGCGCCACGAAGTAGTTCACCGCCTGAATGTCGCCCGCCGCGATCGCTTCGGAGACCATTTTCGTGGCGCGCGCTTCGGCTTCCGCCTGACGTTCGCGCGCCTCTGCCTGCAGGAACGCCGAGGTACGTTCGCCTTCGGCCTTCAGAATGCGCGACTGCTTGTCGCCCTCGGCGCGCAGAATCGCCGCCTGGCGCACGCCTTCCGCCGCAAGGATGTCGGCGCGCTTGGTGCGCTCCGCCTTCATCTGCGCATTCATGGCGGCGATCAGCTCCTGCGGCGGGCGCACGTCGCGGATTTCGATGCGGGTGATTTTCACGCCCCAGGGATTGGTCGCCTCGTCGACGATGTGCAGCAATCGGGTATTGATGTTATCGCGCTGCGACAGCATCTCATCCAGCTCCATGCCGCCTAGCACGGTACGGATGTTGGTCATGGTGAGATTGATGATCGCCAGTTCGAGATTGCTGACCTCATAGGCGGCGCGCGCCGGATCCACCGCCTGAATAAAACAGACGGCGTCGATGGTGACGTTGGCGTTGTCTTTGGAGATGACTTCCTGCGAGGGGATATCCAGCACCCGCTCCATCATATTGATCTTGCGGCCAATACGATCCATAAAGGGCACCACCAGGCTCAGCCCGGGCTGCAGCGTGCGGGTGTAGCGGCCGAAGCGCTCCACGGTCCACTGATAGCCCTGCGGCACGATCTTGACGCCCGCCCACACCGTGACCAGCGCCAGCACGATCAGCGCGGGAATGACTGTTAACATATACCCTCCCGATTGTTAATTTACGGGCCGAGTCGCTTCGGCCCGGATGTCGCCCCGCCGGCTTAGTAGAGCAGCGAGTAGAGCTGGCGACGGTAGCGGGCCGCGAGCGCGTCGCCGGTGCCGAGCGCCGCAAGGATCTCCTGCAGCATTTTGCGCACCTGGCCGTCCGCCGCGTTCATATCGCGCTTCAGGAAGCCGAGCAGCAGCTCCAGCGCCTCTTCGTTACGGCCTACCTGATGCAGCTGTAACGAGAGCTTAGCAGCCAGCTCGGCATTCGCGGGGTCGCTCTCCAGCTGCGCCTGCAGCTGCTGGATTTCCGGCGTATCGGCCGCCTGCTTCAGCAAATCGATCTGGGCCATCAGGCTCTGATAGCGGGTATCCTGATCCTGCGGCGGCACCTTCGCCAGCACCTCTTCCGCTTCGTCGCTGCGGTTCAGGCCGATCAACACTTCCGCCAGCAAAAAGCCGATTTCGCTCGCCTGACGGCTGAGCTGCCAGGCCTCTTTCAGCAGCGGCAGCGCCTCCAGCGGTTTGCCTTCTTCCATCAGCGCCAGCGCCTGCTGCGCCTTCAGCTCCTCTTCGCGCGGCAATACTTTTTCCAGCAGCGCGCGAACCGCCTCTTCCGGCTGCGGTCCCTGGAAGCCGTCGACCGGCTGACCGTTCTGGAACAGATAGACCGTCGGGATCGAGCGCAGGCCGAACTGCGACGCCACCATTTGCTCTTTGTCGCAGTCGAGCTTCGCCAGAATAAACTGGCCGGCGTACTCCTGCGCCAGACGTTCCAGCAGCGGCGTCAGCTGCTGGCAATGTTGGCTGCGATCCGACCAGAAATAGAACAGCACCGGGATCTGCATGGACTGTTCCAGCGTCTGATGCAGGTTGGATTCGTTAACGTCGATAATCGAAGCTTGTGGTGACATGACTAAGTCTCTTGGCAGAAAGTGTTTAAAGAATATGGGGCCGGACAGGCCCGCTTCAAGATGAATTCTCAGCGGCTGCTTAAAATGCGATCCAGCATCCAGCCCGGCAGCACTCTTTTCAGGATGCTCATCGCATGTGCGACCAGCGTCACCGGATAGCGCAGGCGCGGACGCGGGCTCTCCAGCGCGTGCTGCAGCTTCGGCAGAATCGCCTCCGGCGGCAGGGTAAAGCGCGCGGCGATGCCGGGATTGCGCACCGGCTGGTCCGGCTCGCCCTGAGTTACGTTGTCGGTGAAACGAGTATGAATCGGGCCCGGCTCGATCAGGCTGACGCGCACGCCGCTGCGGCGCAGCTCAAGGCGCAGTGCGTCGCTCCAGGCCTCCAGCGCATATTTGCTGGCGGCGTAGGCGCCGCGGCCCGGCGTGGAGATCAGCCCGAGCACGGAGCTGGTGTTGACGATGCGCGCGTCGCCGTGCGCTTCCAGCGCGGGCAGCAGCCGCATCGTCAGCTGATGGGCGCCAAAGAAGTTGGTGGAGAACTGCTGCTCCAGCTGCTGGCGCGACAGCGTGCGCAGCGGGCCGTAGAGGCCGAAGCCGCCGTTGTTGAACAGCGCGAACAGTCGATGCGCCGTCAGCGCCAGAATTTCATCGGCGGCGCGATCGATGCTCGCCGCGTCATCGAGATCGAGCGCGACGGCGACAAAGCCCTGCGCGCGCATCCGCTCGACATCCTCGGGCTTGCGGCAGGCGGCGATCACGCGGTAGCCGCGCGCCAGCAGATCCTGCGCCGCCACCAGACCGATACCGCTGGAACAGCCGGTAATTACAACGGTTTTTTGCATATCTTTACCCATAAAAAGCGCGTCGCCGCAGGTTACTCATGCTTAACTAAAGGAGCCAGTTCTTTCGCCATCAGCTCGGCGATAAAGGGCTGCGCATCGGGGTTCGGGTGGATGCCGTCCTGCTGCATCCATTCAGGTTTCAGATAAACCTGCTCCATAAAAAAGGGCACCAGAGGAATGTTGTACTGCTGTGCCAGTCTGGGATAGATCCCGCTGAACGCTTCCGTATAACGCCGCCCGTAATTGGCGGGCAGACGCACCTGCATCAGCAGCGGCTCGGCGTTCGCCGCCTTTACGTCGTCGATGATTTTACGCAGATCCTGCTCGATAGCCTGCGGCGGAAAACCGCGCAGGCCGTCGTTACCGCCCAGTTCGATTAACACCCACTGCGGCTGATGCTGTTTTAATAGCGCCGGCAGGCGAGCCAGACCCTGCGCAGCGGTGTCGCCGCTGATGCTGGCGTTGACCACTTTGGGCTGCTGCTGCCAGCTGTTGTTCAGCAGGCTCGGCCAGGCGGCGTTGGCCGACATGCGATAGCCGGCGCTCAGGCTGTCGCCTAACACTAACAGGGTGTTCGCAACGGCCAGATGCGATGCCAGCAGAAGAACAAAAAACAGGAAAGAGTAATGCCAGCGGAAAACATTCTTGAAGTTCATCATCTTACAAAGTCCGTCGGTCAGGGGGAACACCAGTTGTCCATCCTTACCGGAGTTGACTTCATTGTCAAACGGGCCGAAACCATCGCGCTGATCGGCGAGTCCGGCTCCGGCAAATCGACGCTGCTGGGCATTCTGGCGGGCCTCGACGATGGCAGCAGCGGCGAGGTCAGGCTGCTGGGACAGCCGCTGCACCAGCTCGACGAAGAGCAGCGCGCCGCGCTGCGGGCGACGCAGGTCGGCTTTGTTTTTCAGTCTTTTATGCTGGTACCCACGCTGAACGCGCTGGAGAACGTGCAGCTGCCCGCGCTGCTGCGCGGCGAGAGCGACCGCCGAAGCCGCGAGCAGGCGCGCGAGCTATTAACCCAGCTGGGGCTGGGCGAGCGCCTGACGCATCTGCCCGCGCAGCTCTCCGGCGGTGAACAGCAGCGCGTGGCGCTGGCGCGCGCCTTTAGCGGGCAGCCCGGCCTGCTGTTCGCCGATGAGCCTACCGGCAATCTGGACCGGAAAACCGGCGACCGCATCGCCGATCTGCTTTTCTCGCTCAACCGCGACTACGCCACCACGCTGATTCTGGTGACGCATGACGAACAGCTGGCGGCGCGCTGCGACCGCCGCCTGCGGCTGCGCGACGGCAAAGTGTGGGAGGAGCGATGATCTGGCGCTGGTTCTGGCGCGAGTGGCGCTCGCCCTCGCTGCTGATTGTCTGGGTGGCACTGACGCTGTCGGTGGCCTGCGTGCTGGCGCTGGGCGCCATCGGCGACCGCATGGAGAAAGGGCTCAGCCAGCAGAGCCGCGACTTTATGGCGGGCGACCGCACGCTGCGCAGCAGCGCGGCGGTGCCGGACGCCTGGCTGGCGAAAGCGCGGGAAGAGGGGTTAAGCGTCAGCGGGCAGCTCAGCTTTATGACCATGACCTTCGCCGGCGAGACGCCGCAACTGGCGGCGGTCAAGGCGGTCGATAACCGCTATCCGATGTTCGGCGATCTGCAGACCGATCCGCCTGGCCTGAAACCCGCACCCGGCACGGCGCTGGCTGCGCCGCGGCTGATGGCGCTGCTTAACCTCAAGGTGGGCGACAGGCTGGATGTCGGCGACGCCAGCCTGCGCATCGCGGGCGAGGTGATTCAGGAGCCGGACGGCGGCTTTAATCCCTTTCAGATGGCGCCGCGCCTGCTAATCAACCTCGACGACGCGCGGAAGACCGGCGCGATCCAGCCGGGCAGCCGCCTGACCTGGCGTTATAAATTCGCCGGCGAGCCGCAGCAGCTGGCGCGCTACGATCGCTGGATCCAGCCGCAGCTGAAGGCGGATCAGCGCTGGATCAGCGTAGAGAATTCCGAAGACGCGCTGGGGCGCTCGATGCAACGCGCGCAGCAGTTTCTGCTGCTCTCCGCCTTGCTGACCCTGATGCTGGCCATCGCCGCCGTGGCGGTGGCGATGAGCCATTACTGCCGCAGCCGTTACGATCTGGTGGCGGTGCTGAAAACGCTAGGGGCGACGCGGGGCGCGCTGCGTCGGCTTATCGTCGGCCAGTGGCTGGCGGTGCTGCTGCTGGCGGCGCTGTGCGGCGGGGCGCTCGGCCTGGGCGTCGAGGCGCTGCTGATGCAGATGCTGAAGCCGGTGCTGCCCGCGACCCTGCCGCCCGCCAGCGGCTGGCCGTGGCTCTGGGCGATCGGCTCGCTGTTCGCGATCTCGCTGCTGGTAGGGCTGCGCCCCTACCGACTGCTGCTGGCGACCCAGCCGCTGCGCGTGCTGCGTCGCGACGCGGTGGCCGATATCTGGCCGCTAAAGCGCTATATCCCGGCGATGGGCGTGGTGGTGATTGCGCTGCTGGCGCTGCTGGTGGGCGGCAGCAAGATGCTGTGGGCGCTGCTGGCTGGCGTAGTGGCGCTGGCGGGCGTGCTGGCGCTGCTGGGCTGGGGCACGCTGTTGCTGCTGCGGCGGCTGGTGGTGCGCAGCCTGGCGCTGCGGCTGGCGATCAACCGCCTGCTGCGTCAGCCGGGCATGACGCTGAGCCAGCTGGCGGCGTTTTCGCTCTCTTTTATGCTGCTGGCACTGCTGCTGGTGATGCGCGGCGACCTGCTGGACCGCTGGCAGCAGCAGCTGCCGTCGGACAGCCCAAACTATTTCCTGCTCAATATGACCGAGGATCAGGTGCCGCAGGTGCGCGCTTTCCTCGCCTCACATCAGGTGAAGCCGGAAACCTTCTATCCCGTGGCGCGGGCGCGTCTGACCGATCTAAACGGCAAAGAGGCCGATCCGAAGCTGGATAATGCCCTGAACCGCGAGCTGAACCTGACGTGGATGGGCGAGCGGCCCGATCACAATCCGCTGACGGCGGGCAGCTGGCCGCCGCAGCCGGGCGAAGTGTCGATGGAGGCGGAACTCGCCGGCCGGCTGGGGGTGAAGCTGGGCGATACGCTGACCTTTACCGGCGATACCCAGACCTTTAGCGCAAAAATTACCAGCCTGCGCAAGGTCGACTGGGAGAGCCTGCGGCCTAACTTCTTTTTTATCTTTCCGCCCGGCGCGCTGGATGCGCAGCCGCAGACCTGGCTGACCAGCTTCAGGCTGAATAACGATCCGGCGCTGCTGGCGCAGCTAAACCGCGCCTTTCCGACGCTGAGCCTGCTCGATATCGGCAGTATTATGCGGCAGATCGGCCTGGTGCTGACGCAGGTGAGTCAGGCGCTGGAGATTATGGTGGTGCTGGTGACCTTCTGCGGCGTGCTGCTGCTGCTGGCACAGATTCAGGTCGGGATGCATCAGCGGCGCCAGGAGCTGGTGGTTTGCCGCACGCTGGGCGCCAGCAAAAGATTGCTGCGTGGGACGCTGTGGTGCGAGTTCGCGCTGCTCGGCGTAGTTTCCGGCGTGGCGGCGGCGCTGGGGGCGGAAGCGGCGCTCTGGGCGCTGCAGCGCAAAATCTTCGACTTCCCGTGGCAGCCTGACTGGACGCTGTGGCTGGCGCTGCCGCTGGGCGGCGCGCTGCTGCTCTCGCTGTGCGGCGGCTGGCTGGGGGTGCGGCTGCTGCGCGACAAGGCGCTCTTCCGGCGCGCGGAGTCGGCATAAAAAAAGCGGGCCTGGGGCCCGCTTGTTGGCTTTAGCGCTGGCTAATCAGAACTTCGCGACGGCCCAGGCGATGCCGCTGGCGTACTCCGGCGGCAGCATCGGCACCAGCGCCGCTAGCGCCGCGGTCAGCCGTGCGCTGTCGCTGTCGGTCAGGTTGAGGTGTCCAACCTTGCGGCCCGGGCGCACCTCTTTGTCATACCAGTGCAAATGCACCAGCGGCTGCTGCAGCCAGTCGCTGTTCAGCGCGGTGCCGATCAGATTGATCATCACTGACGGCGCGAACACCACCGGCTGCGGCAGCGCCAGGCCCAGCACGGCGCGCAGATGCAGCTCGAACTGGCTGATAGAGGCGCCGTTCTGCGTCCAGTGCCCGCTGTTGTGCACGCGCGGCGCCAGCTCGTTAATCAGCAGTCCTTCCGGCGTGACGAAGCACTCCATCGCCATCACGCCGACATAGTTCAGCTCCTGCATAATGGCGCCGAGCATCGCTTCCGCCTGCTCCTGCTGCGCGGCGTCCGCCTGCGGGAAGGCGACGCTGGTGCGCAGAATGCCCTCCTGATGCAGGTTGTGGGTCAGCGGGTAGAACACGGTGCGACCATCCTGACCGCGCGCGCCCACCAGCGACACCTCGCCGGAAAAATTAATGCCCTGTTCGACGATGCACTCGCCGTAGCACTCATCCGGCAGCGTATCGGTTTCATCCGCACGCAGCCGCCACTGGCCGCGGCCGTCATAGCCGCCGGTGCGGCGCTTGACGATCGCCAGCTCGCCCAGCGAGGCGAACACCTGCGGCCATTCGCTTTTGTCGGCCAGCAGCTGCCAGGGCGCGGTGGCGAGATGCAGCTGATCGAGCAGCTGCTTCTGCGTCAGACGATCCGCCAGACGCGGAAAAATATCGCGGTTCACAAAGGCGGGATGCACCGCCAGCTCGCGCGTCAGCGCGGTTTCCGGCCAGCGCTCGATTTCGGCAGTGATCACGCTCTGCGCAATCGGCAGGGCGTCCGGTTCGGCGTCGAGGCCGACCGGGTAGACGGCGATGCCCAGCGGCTCGCCCGCCTGGCGCAGCATACGGCCCAGTTGACCGTTGCCCAGTACGCAAACCGGCTTCATGCGTCCTCCCGCGGATCCGGGTTATTCAGCACCTCGTCGGTCTGCGCCTGGCGCCAGTCGCCGAGGCGCGTGGCCAGCGCCGCGTCGTGGATCGCCAGGATCTGCGCCGCCAGCAGCGCGGCGTTGGCCGCGCCCGCTTTGCCGATCGCCAGAGTGCCGACCGGAATACCGCGCGGCATCTGCACGATAGAGTAGAGGCTGTCAACGCCGCTCAGCGCTGCGCTCTGCACCGGCACGCCCAGCACCGGCACCAGAGTTTTCGCCGCCAGCATGCCCGGCAGATGCGCCGCGCCGCCCGCGCCCGCGATAATCACCTGATAGCCATTATCGGCGGCCGTTTCGGCGAAGCTGAACAGCTTGTCCGGGGTGCGGTGCGCGGAGACCACTTCAACGTGGAAGGGCACGTCCAGGCTGGTGAGAATTTCCGCAGCGAACTGCATGGTGGACCAGTCACTTCTGGAGCCCATTACAATAGCAATGCGGGCCGGGGCGGCGTTGGATGACATGCGGTCAACTCCTGTGAATAAACAAACGAACCTGGCCGGTCGGGCAGGTAAAGAAGGGCACAGAGAATAGCATGAGAAAGGCGGAAGGAAAACGGTTGCGTCGCCGCCTTTCCGGCACGTTGAGCGCCGTTTTAAAAGTCGAATTCGATAAGGCTGATGCCGCTGGCATCGAGCTGGATCATCGAGCCGCGCTCGTGCCACGCGCCTAACACTGCGCGCTCGGCAGGCTCTCCCTGCAACCTGAAGCGATGGATCGCCGGACGATGAGTGTGGCCGTGGATCATCAGGCGCGTCTGCTGGCGCAGCATCGCCGCCTCAACCGCATCGGCGTTGACGTCCATAATGGTGAGCGACTTATGCTGGTTCGCCTGTTTGCTGCCGTCGCGCATGCGCGCGGCGATGCGCTGGCGAATAAACAGCGGCAGGGCGAGAAAGAGACGTTGCAGCCAGCGCTGATGCACTTTGGCGCGAAAGCGCTGATAGCCCGCATCGTCGGTGCAGAGCGTATCGCCGTGCAGGATCAGCACGCGATGGCCGTAGCAGGTCAGCACCTGCTCTTCCGGCAGCAGCGTCATACCGCTGGCGCGGCCGTAAGCCTTGCCGAGCAGGAAATCGCGGTTGCCGTGAATAAAGTAGACCGGTACCGGCAGCGCGCGCAGCGCGTCGGCGACCTGCTGATGTAGCGGGTTGGGATCGTCATCGCCGATCCAGGCTTCAAACAGATCGCCAAGGATATAAAGCGCGTCGCAGCGCGGCGCTTCACGCGCCAGAAAACGCAGAAAACCGGCGGTGATCGCCGGTTCTTCCTGACACAGATGCAAATCTGCGATAAACAGGGTGCGCGACATTACTCGCTGACGGTAACTTTCTGGATGACGACGTCATCTTTCGGTACGTCCTGGTGCATGCCGCTGCGGCCGGTAGAAACCGCTTTGATTTTGTCGACCACGTCCATGCCTTCCACAACTTCTGCGAACACGCAATAACCCCAGCCCTGCAGGCTTTCGTCGCGGAAGTTCAGGAAGTCGTTGTCGGCAACGTTGATAAAGAACTGCGCGGTAGCGGAATGCGGAGCGGAGGTACGCGCCATCGCCAGGGTGCCGCGGGTGTTTTTCAGGCCGTTGTTCGCTTCGTTGCGAATTTCAGCTTTGGTCTCTTTCTGCTTCATGCCCGGCTCAAAACCGCCGCCCTGGATCATAAAGCCGTTGATAACACGGTGGAAAATGGTGTTGTCGTAAAAACCTTCACGGCAGTATTCGAGGAAGTTTTGCACGGTAGCGGGGGCTTTATCGTCGAAGGTTTTAATTACGATGTCGCCGTGGTTGGTCTGGAAAGTAACCATCATTCTCGTCCTGTAAAGGTTGTCGTCAGCTGTCTGGCCGCCGCAAAGCGCGCTGGCCATTTTTGTCGACGCCTCTTATATCATAAATTCCAATGACGCGTCAGCACGCCCGCGGCGCTCTCGGCACGCTGCCGTCGCGCAAGCGCGAAAAATACGGCACAATAACTGAATAACCTGATAAAAGTGTTTACCGCACTCGTCTAAACGGAACTGTTCAATGCTAAAGTTTTATAACACCCTGAGTCGACAGAAAGAGGAATTCAAACCTATCCATGCTGGTGAAATCGGCATGTACGTGTGCGGTATCACGGTGTACGACCTCTGTCATATCGGCCATGGGCGCACCTTCGTGGCGTTCGACGTGGTTGCCCGCTACCTGCGCTACAGCGGCTATCGTCTGAACTACGTGCGCAACATTACCGATATCGACGATAAGATCATTCGACGCGCCAATGAAAACGGCGAAAGCATCGAAACCCTCACCAACCGCATGATTGGCGAGATGCACAAGGATTTCGCCGCGCTGGGCATTCTGCCGCCGGATCAGGAGCCGCGCGCCACGCGCCACATCGCCGAGATTATCGAGCTGGTGGAGCGTCTAATCGAACGAGGCCACGCCTATGTCGCCGACAACGGCGACGTGATGTTCGACGTGCCGAGCGATGCCGATTACGGCGCGCTGTCGCGTCAGGATCTGGAGCAGCTGCAGGCGGGCGCGCGCGTGGAAGTGGCCGAAGTGAAGCGCAATCCGATGGATTTCGTGCTGTGGAAAATGTCGAAAGCGGACGAGCCCGCCTGGCCTTCACCCTGGGGCAACGGCCGTCCCGGCTGGCATATCGAGTGCTCGGCGATGAACTGCAAACAGCTCGGCGCGCACTTCGACATTCACGGCGGCGGCTCGGATCTGATGTTCCCGCACCATGAAAACGAGATCGCCCAGTCGACCTGCGCCCATGACGGCCCCTACGTTAACTACTGGATGCACTCCGGCATGGTGATGGTGGATCGCGAGAAGATGTCGAAATCGCTCGGCAACTTCTTCACCGTGCGCGACGTGCTGCAGCACTATGACGCTGAAACGGTGCGCTACTTCCTGATGTCGGGCCACTACCGCAGCCAGCTTAACTACGGCGAAGAGAACCTTAACCAGGCGCGCGCGGCGCTGGAGCGCCTCTATACCGCGCTGCGCCACACCGATCGCAACGTCGCGCCGGCGGGCGGCGAAGAGTTTGACGCGCGCTTCCGCGCGGCGATGGACGACGACTTCAACACGCCGGAAGCTTACTCGGTGCTGTTCGATATGGCGCGCGAGGTCAATCGTCTGAAAGGCGAAAACAGCGACGCGGCCAGTGCGCTGGCGGCGAAGCTGCGCGAGATCGCCAACGTGCTGGGCATTCTGCAACAGGATCCCGAGCTGTTCCTGCAGAGCGGCGCGCAGGCCAACGCCGACGACGTCGCCGAGATTGAGCGCTGGGTGCAGGCCCGCGCCGACGCGCGCAGAGAGAAAAACTGGGCGCAGGCCGATATCGCGCGCGACAAGCTCAACGAGCTGGGCGTGATTGTGGAAGACGGGCCGCAGGGCTCGACCTGGCGTCGTAAGTAACACCGGAAAGGGCGCTCAGGCGCCCTTTTTTATGCCTTAGCGGATAGCCTGTGCCTGCTGCAAAGGCTGGCTTTTGCGGCATCGCGGGTGGATGAGGGCGGTTTCAGAACGTAGCAGGACGAGAGGCGTATGGCTGAGGAGTAGGGCGAGGCGGGACGCCTGGCCTTGACGCCAGACTCCCGCTTGTCGCCGCCGTCAGGCGGTAACGGTGATGCGCTGTCCGGCGAACGCGACGGTCTGCCCGGCAACGATTTTGCAGCGCTTGCGGGTTTCCACCGCGCCGTCAACCGTCACTTCGCCGTCGGCGATAACGATTTTCGCCTGCGCGCCGCGCTCTACCCAGCCTTCCAGCTTCAGCAGATCGCACAGGTCGACGTGTGGGTGTTTACCCAGGCTAAAAGTCGCCATTATGCTTCCTCTTTGTCGTGATAAGTTTCGCACGCGTGCAGCGTGTTTTCGATCAGCGTGGCAACGGTCATCGGACCTACGCCGCCCGGCACCGGCGTGATGTACGACGCGCGCGCCGAGGCCGCGTCGAAATCGACGTCGCCGACCACTTTGCCGCTCTCCAGTCGGTTAATGCCGACATCGATCACCACCGCGCCCGGCTTAATCCAGTCGCCGGGAATAAAGCCCGGCTTGCCAACGGCGACCACCAGCAGATCGGCATGCTCGACGTGGTGACGCAGATCTTTGGTGAAGCGGTGAGTCACGGTGGTGGTGCAGCCCGCCAGCAGCAGCTCCATGCTCATCGGACGGCCAACGATATTAGAGGCGCCAACCACCACGGCGTTCAGGCCGTAAGTGTCGATATTGTAGCGCTCCAGCAGCGTCACGATGCCGCGCGGCGTGCAGGGACGCAGCGTCGGCGCGCGCTGGCAGAGACGGCCGACGTTGTAAGGATGGAAGCCGTCGACGTCTTTATCGGGCGTGATGCGTTCCAGTACTTTGACGTTGTCGATGCCGGCCGGCAGCGGCAGCTGCACCAGGATGCCGTCAATCTCCCGATCGTCATTGAGATCGTCAATCAGCTGCAGCAGATCGGCTTCGCTGGTGGTCGCCGGCAGATCGTAAGAGCGCGACACGAAGCCGACCTCTTCGCAGGCGCGGCGTTTGCTGCCGACATAGATCTGCGAAGCGGGGTTTTCGCCCACCAGCACGACCGCGAGACCCGGCGCGCGTTTACCGGCCGCCAGGCGCTGCTTTACTTTTTCCGCAACCTCAAGGCGCACCTGCTGCGCAATCGTTTTACCGTCAATAATTTTTGCTGCCATCAGAGAGGAAATCCACTGTGTTGTGTTGAATCGGGGAAAGGCGCCTATTCTGTCAGAAGCGCGGCGCGCTGTCAGGTTCTGAATCGCCGCCCGTTGTCTGAATCTTCGGCATACGCATTGCGGCAGCGGCCAAAATCGTTGACTCGTTGAGGTCTCGCCGTATAATCCTCGCCATCCCCGTGCGCCCTTAGCTCAGCTGGATAGAGCACCGGCCTTCTAAGCCGTAGGTCACAGGTTCGAATCCTGTAGGGCGTGCCATTTTCTCTTCTTTCACTCCTTCGTGAATGCTTCAAAATATATAAAAAAGAAATCGGCGTCTGATGCGGGTTTGTCGATATGCCGTCCCTCTATGGCGACACGTCGTTGTAAAGAGTGCGGCTCGACGTACGGTTATTTCCTGCGGGTCGTTGTATTACTCTACAGCGACCATCAGTGTGCAGAGGTTATTTTTTCCAGAAGCTGCGCTGTGTTTAAACTTTCGGCCATAGCAACGAGTAAAGCCCTCACGAAGAGGGCAAAGTACTTTTTAATTTTAAACTTACCCTGGTGAGGCTATTACAGTTAACGTCACTTTTATTATTTACTTTAGGGTGGAAGAGGGCTTTCTATGTTTTAATCTCTTGAAGCCGATATTTCGGCGCATACTTTGTTTGCAAATGAACAGGACGCCTGTTCTGCTATTCGAAGAGTAAAGAAAAAGATTCCGGGGTCGAAACGGCCTGTCATTATCGCTTTAAGCGAAGCGCATAAATGCCATGGGCAGATTCAAATTCACTCTATTCATTTCATGTTTCTGACGTCTGGGGAAGCGGAGAGTAGGCGCACGTTATTTCTTTTTTATGGTTATCTTTGCACAGGCAATAGTTAGAACCCTTAATGTTCTGCCTCTTATTTTTAGCGGGAAAAAAGTGATCGTTGTCAATTTTAATGCAGATGGATGAGCTATGTCGCAAAATTAATATAAATTTTATGGCTGCTTTCCCGATAAAGCAGATATCCAGCAGGGCTTTTCGCCACTGGGAAAACTGCCAAACAGGGGCTGCATCAATGAAAGTCATGAAAATTTTCCCAAATTTAAAAATAGGCGGCAAACTAACGCTGGGTTTTGCATTAGTTATCTTCGCCTCTGTCATCATTGCGCTGCTTGCGTTCCGCTGTTTTTTTAGCATTCAGGAAAACTCGGCTAAACGTGACATTATCGTGAATATGGCCAATACGCTTAGTGACGCCAGGCTTAATCGGACGCTGTTTCAATATACCAGGGATAAAAGGTATTTTGAGCTTAACGGGATGGCGATGAATAAGCTGACCGTATTGAAAGATAATCTGGAAGAGCACGTATGGTCTGCCGAAGGCGAGGCAAAAGTCATTCGGCTCGAACAAAATCTGAAACAGTATCAGGATAAACGAGCGAGCTTTCTTGCCGCGACGAACAACACCGACAGCGCGTTAACAGAACTCACCGCGATGGCCTTTCCTTCATTCGCAGAGCAGCTCAGCTCGCGTGTCTCTTTTGTATCATCTGAAACAGCGGCGGCGCTTTTTGCACTGAAATCGAAAATTGATTCTCTTTCTTTGACATTACGAGATTATCTGACAAAGCCAGATGAAGCGTTGTTGAATACCCTTATCAGACAATTTGATGAGATTCAGTCGCTCATGGCAACGGTTGGCACCTCTGATGATGCTTTACTCAGCGAGTTATTGACAGCCCTACAAAAGAAAAGCGCAGCCATGCCCGATCTGTTGCAAAAATATCTACAGCAGGCACATTTAGAAAAACTGGCTTCAGACAAGATGACCGGGGCCGCAGTTACGCTGAATAAAACGATGACAGATTTAGCGCTTTATCAGTCAGAAATGGCCGGCAGGTATATTCAGACGGCACTCTGGCAGATTGGTTTTACCACTATCGCCTGCATTGTGCTTAGCCTTCTGGTTGCATGGCAGATGACCCGCAGTATCACTCGGCCCCTTAAAGAAACCCTCTCTTCCGCGCAACGTATTGCGGAAGGCGATTTGACGTCGGAAATAGCCAGCACGCGCTCTGATGAGCTTGGGCAGCTAATGACAGCGGTCAACACCATGAACCTGAGCCTTCGCACCATCATTTCGCGCGTGCGTGACGGCGTAAACGGCGTGGCGCGTGCATCCTCGGAGATTGCCGCAGGCAATATCGATTTGTCATCGCGAACAGAGCAGCAATCCGCAGCCGTCGTTGAAACCGCAGCCAGTATGGAAGAGCTGACTTCGACGGTAAAACAGAATGCCGAAAACGCGCATCATGCCAGCCGGCTGGCAACGGAGGCTTCGCATAATGCCGGGCGGGGCGGAGAAATCATCAGGGATGTCATTACCACGATGGGCGGCATCAGCCAGAGTTCTGGAAAAATCGGCGAGATAATCACCGTGATAAACGGCATAGCCTTTCAAACCAATATTCTCGCACTGAACGCGGCTGTTGAGGCGGCCCGGGCGGGAGAACAGGGCCGTGGATTCGCAGTGGTTGCCGGCGAGGTGAGGAGTCTGGCACAGCGGAGTTCTCTGGCTGCAAAAGAGATTGAAACGTTAATCCGGGAATCGCTGGAGCGGGTCAACGGCGGGACTGAACTGGTTAATCGCGCCGGGGATACGATGCAAGATATCGTCCGATCCGTTTCGCAGGTCAGGGATATCATGGGCGAGATCGCCGCGGCATCGGATGAGCAGAACCGAGGAATTACCCAGATTGCTCAGGCGATGACGGAAATGGATACCACGACACAGCAGAATGCAGCGCTGGTGGAGGAGTCTTCAGCTGCGGCCAGCAGTCTTGAAGAGCAGGCGCTTGGGCTGGAAAAAACCGTCTCCGTCTTTCGGCTGCCGTCATCCACGCCGGCGATGCATCAGAAAGTGCCGGATAACAGAACCAGTCATAAGGTGCCGGCATCCGCTACGTCTGCTGAGAATGACTGGGTAACCTTTTGATTGATCATTGCCCCTCGGGAAGAGGGGCGCAGAACGGCAATACTGCCCAGGGAATGCCCATTATTCACTCAGCAACGCTTAAAAGCTGCTTAACCAAATAGCGTAAATCCTCTTTCGCTTGCTGATAGCCCGCTGCTGTGGGGTTTACGCTAAGAATATCGGCATAGCCATTCACCGCGCCGCCTATCATGCGGGCGGTGCGCGCCACATCGACCTGCCGGTAAAGTCCCTGGCTTAGGCCCGTCTCAATCAGCGCTTCTAAAAGGCTAAACCATCTGTACATGTTGCTCATGGCCAAATCGGCATAGGCCGGATCGTGCTGGGCCTGCGTCCAGACCGCATTGTACAGCTGCCAGTCCGCATCCTGGGTGGCAGGCAAACTGGTGATAAAAGCATCAAGCGCGGCATCAGGCGCGAAACCGGCAATAGTCTCTTTAAAAGCATCAAGATCGGCCTGCATGAAACGCTCAACCGCCTCCAGCCTGAGCGAACGCCAGTCGCGGAAATAGTGATAGATATGGCTACGCGAGATACCGACATGCTCGGTAAGCTCCCGGGTTGTCACGTTATCGATGCCTTTATCGATAAAAAGCGCTATCGCTCCGTCGAGGATTTTAGTCCGAAGGTTTTCTGCTGGCATAGGTTCGATATTTCCCTGCATTGACATTGAGCAACTGCTCAAATAGACTCGCTTCAGTCTTGAGCAACCGCTCAAGAACATCTTAATCAGAAGTTAAACATGCAAATATTCAAAACGCCAGCAGCACCTGCGCCTGCTCGCAGCGCCCTCCAGACGCTGAAAATGTTAGGTCGCCGGCATCGTAAAAAACTGCTGCTCACTTTTTTGCTGGTCATTGCCGAGAACGTCATGTATCTGCTCTACCCGCTGCTGGCGGGATTTGCCATCAACGCCATGCTTTCGGGACGGGCGCTACACGCTATGTTATATGCGGGCATGGTATTTATCATGTGGGCAATTGGCGCCGCGCGCCGCAGCGTAGATACCCGCACTTTTGCCCGTATTTACGCCGAGCTGGCGGTACCGGTGATCCTGACGCAGCGCAGCGAAAATCAGGGCGCATCGACTATTGCGGCGCGCGTCACGCTGTCGCGCGAATTCGTCGATTTTTTCGAGAAGCATCTGCCGGTGCTTATCACTTCCGTCGCGTCGATTACGGGAGCCGCTGTGATGCTACTGGCTATTGAGTTCTGGACCGGCATCGCCTGCATCGCCATCCTGGTTTTCTTTGGCGGCTTTCTGCCCGGCTTTACGCGTAAAAACGAAGCGCTGTTTGTGCGTCTGAATAACCGGCTGGAAAAAGAGGTGGGCTTTGTCAGCACCGCCACAGCGCCTGCGCTGACGAAGCATTACGGCGTGCTGGCCGGCTTGCGTATCCGCCTTTCCGATCGTGAAGCCATGGGATATCTGGCCATTGGGGGCGTGACTGCGCTGCTGTTCGCCATGACCATTATCTACATGACGCTAAACGGCGTTCGCGACGCCGGACATATCTATTCGGTGATGACCTATATGTGGATGTTCGCCATGAGCCTGGATGACGGCCCGCAGCTGCTGGAAAAGTACTCCCAGCTCAAAGATATCGGCCGCCGCGTCAACACCGGGCACATCTGAGCCAGACGCAAGAATGACCTCCTGCCGCTTAACCACCGGATATACCGATGCCGCAATTCTTTATTGAAAGGCCTGTTTTTGCCTGGGTTATCGCCCTGTTTATTGTCCTGGCAGGCCTCATTGCCATTCCGCAGCTGCCTGTGGCGCAGTATCCGTCGGTGGCGCCGCCGAGCGTCAGCATTACGGTAACCTATCCGGGCGCCACGCCGGAAACCATGAATGAGTCGGTTATCTCGCTGATCGAAAGAGAGATCTCCAGCGTCGACGACATGCTCTACTTCGAGTCTTCAAGCGATACCTCTGGCACGGCCAGCATCACGGTGACCTTTAAACCCGGCACGGACATCAGGCTCGCTCAGGTTGATGTGCAGAACAAAATCAAGGTAGTTGAACCGCGTCTGCCGCAAACCGTCCGCCAGAACGGGCTGAACGTAGAGGCGGCCAACTCAGGTTTTCTGATGATTGTCGGGCTGCGTTCGCCCACGGGGCAGTACAGCGAGCAGGACCTGAGCGACTATTTTGCGCGTAACGTTTCTGAGGAGCTGCGGCGCGTGCCGGGCGTCGGCAAAGTTCAGCTGTTCGGCGCGGAGAAAGCGATGCGCATATGGCTGGATCCAATCAAACTGTTCAACTATAAGCTGTCGGTCAGCGACGTCACTACCGCCCTGAGCCAGCAAAACGCACAGGTCTCGCCCGGCAGAATCGGCGATGAACCGGCGCAGCCCGGACAATCCGTTACTTACCCGCTCACGGTGCGCGGACAGCTCAGTTCGGTGGAGGATTTCCGCAACATTACGCTTAAGGCGCTGAGTAACGGCTCGCGCGTCCGGCTGACTGACGTGGCGCGCGTGGAGCAGGGGCTGCAAAGCTACGCGTTCGCTATTCGCGAAAATGGACACGCCGCCACGGCCGCAGCGATTCAGCTGATGCCCGGCGCCAATGCCGTCAGCACCGCTGAAGGCGTGCGTTCACGACTGAATGAGCTTTCAACGGTGCTGCCGCAGGGCATGGCGTTCTCGGTGCCGTTTGATACCGCGCCTTTTGTGAAGCTCTCGATTGAGAAAGTCATACACACCTTTATTGAAGCCATGGTGCTGGTTTTCCTGGTGATGCTGCTGTTTCTGCAAAATCTGCGCTACACCTTTATTCCGGCGATTGTTGCGCCGGTGGCGCTGCTCGGCACCTTTACCGTGATGCTGGTGAGCGGTTTTTCCATTAATGTGCTGACCATGTTCGGCATGGTGCTGGCCATCGGCATCATCGTGGACGATGCGATTGTGGTGGTGGAGAGCGTTGAGCGCCTGATGGCGGAAAAAGGTCTGTCGCCGAAAGAGGCGACACGTGAGGCGATGCGCGAGATCACGCCGGCGATTATCGGCATTACGCTGGTGCTGACCGCGGTGTTTATCCCAATGGGGTTCGCTACCGGCTCGGTCGGCGTCATCTATCGCCAGTTCACGCTCTCCATGGCCGTTTCCATTCTGTTCTCAGCTTTCCTTGCGCTGACCATGACTCCCGCGCTGTGCGCTTCGCTGCTGAAGCCGATTGCGCAGCACAGCGAGGAGAAGAGGGGCTTTGCAGGCTGGTTTAACCGCCGCTTCAATGCCCTGACGGCCCGCTATGAGCGAGGATTGCACGCCACGCTGCGCCGCAGCGGCCGCGTCATGCTGATTTACGCGACGCTGTGCGCGATGATTTTTGCCGCCTGGTCGGCGCTGCCTTCATCGTTTATTCCCGATGAGGATCAGGGCTACTTTATGACGTCGATCCAGCTGCCGTCAGACGCCACGCAGGAAAGAACCCGCTATGTGGTCGATCGGCTTGAAAAAGCGATTATGGAAAGGCCCGGCATTGCCAGCAATATCTCTATTTTCGGCTTTGGTTTTTCCGGCTCCGGCCCGAACACCGCAATGGCCTTTACCACGCTGAAGGACTGGGGAGAACGCCAGGGCGCAACCGCGGATGGCGAAGCGGAATTTGTTCAGACCACAATGAGCAACGACGCTGCCGCCACGGTAATGAGCCTGATGCCGCCTGCCATCTCCGACATGGGGACGTCATCAGGTTTTAACCTTTACCTCGAGGATCGCGCCGGTCACGGCTATGCCGCCTTGTTGCAGGCGGCCACAGCGCTGACGGAAAAGGCCAACCAGAGCGGCGTAGTGAGAGATGTCTACATTGAGGGGTTGCCCGAGGGCGTAAGCGCCGCGCTTGAGGTGGACAGGGAAAAAGCGCAGGCGATGGGCGTCAGCTTTGACGACATTAATCAGATGCTGTCAGCCGCCATCGGCTCAAATTACGTGAATGACTACGTGGATAACGGGCGTGTGCAGCAGGTTATTGTGCAGGCGGATTCCGCCTACCGCATGCAGCTGGCGGATTTACTCAAGCTCTACGTCAGGAATGCTTCGGGCGAGATGGTACCGCTGTCGGCCTTTGTCACGGCAAACTGGTCGCAGTCGCCGCAGCAGCTCAATCGTTATCAGGGCTATCCCGCCATTAAAATCGCTGGCAGCCCCGGCGACGGTTACGCCAGCGGCGCGGCGATGGCTGAGATGAATAAACTCGCGGCATCATTGCCGACAGGCTATTTCGCCGAGTGGACCGGCGCCTCGCTGCAGGAGCGCAGCACGGCGGCGCAAATGCCCTTGCTGATAGCCTTATCTGTGCTTGTTGTCTTCCTGGTGCTTGCCGCGCTGTATGAGAGCTGGTCCGTGCCGCTTTCAGTCATCCTTGTCGTTACGCTGGGTATGGCTGGCGCGCTGCTGGCGGTGTTTATCGCGGGGATGTCTAATGACGTTTTTTTCAAGGTCGGCATGATTACGCTCATCGGACTTTCCACCAAAACCGCCATCCTGATCGTAGAGTTTGCCCGGCAGCTTTATGCGCAGGGTAAACCGCTAGCTGAGGCCGCCAGAGAGGCCGCCCGGTTACGCCTGCGCCCCATTATCATGACGTCGCTGGCTTTTACCCTTGGCGTGGTGCCGCTGATGCTGGCGAGCGGCGCCAGTAAAAGCACCCAGAATGCCATTGGCACAGGCGTTTTTGGCGGGATGATCAGCGGCACGCTGCTGGCCATCTTCTTCGTGCCGGCGTTTTTTGTCATTGTTACTTCTGGAGTGCAAAGGCTGAGTCGCGCGCTAAAAAGAGTTAATAAAGCCTGATGAACGGCTCAGGGCAGTTATTGCTGCCCTGAGATTACTCTTTACTTAAAAATGCACGGAACGTCCGCTTGATTGCCGTCGCGAACCTTCAGGAAGTGAGTTTCAGGCACTTTAAAAGTGACGCCAGCGAGTCGACAGGTCCGGAGTGGCATTGATGCGAACGCGTCTTATCCCAGGGCATGGCATCATCAGTACAGAAGTCTCCTGCGCATTGCATTTCAAGCCGGTCATCCAGTAGGCCAACGGGAATCCAGACATAAGGCTCGCCGCGTAAGGGGTTAGGCACCGTCGAGCCGCACAGGCTGCAAAAATCTGTCCGGTAGCCTATCGGCTTTGACCATGAAACAATGCCGTTCTCGCCGTTAATCCACCGGAATCCTGCGCTTTTTACCAGCGTGGCAAGATTGTAGCCGACGCCGCTCTGCTTTCTGCAAAGCGAGCAATGGCAACGATAAAACAGGGCAGGCTTTTCAGCTAGTTCAAATACGACTGTTCCACATAAACACGATCCATTCATTTCAAAACCATCCTGGCACAGCCATATAAACTGCAACAGACAATAGCGGCTGCAGCAGTACTGCATCGGTAATTGCCTGACGGAGGAAGAGTCGCACGATGACAGGATACGCAAGGGTATCCTGCCGACATCCACATTTCAGATGTTATTTTTTTACTGGCCAACCTCAGTTAAGGCTTAAGGATAACCTTTGTCCATCCTTCGTCGCGATCGTCAAAATGTTTATATCCCGTAGGCGCCTCTTCAAGCGAAAGGCGGTGTGAGATGATGTCGCCCGGGCTGGCTTTTCCCTGATGGATTAGACGGGCCAGTTGACGGTTATAGGCTTTGACGTTTGCCTGCCCGGTACGTATTGCCTGTCCTTTAAACCAAAAGCTTCCGAAATCAAAAGGCATTTTACCTTGTTTGGCGAGGTCTGATGCCGCTCCCGGATCCTGAGGAATAAATACGCCAACTACACCAATTCCCCCTGTTGCTTTGGTTGACGCCACAAGACTGTTCATCGTAATCGAATTGTCTTCATGGCCATGTTTGTTACAGCACTGGTAGCCCACACACTCACAGCCGCAGTCGGTGCCACGTCCGTCCGTCAGGTCGAGAATTCTTTGTACGGCTTCATCGCCGGTCGCATTGATGGCCGTCGCCCCCATTTTCTCTGCCAGAGTCAAACGGTCTTTGTGTGTATCCACCACAAACACCTGTTAAGCACCTTTTATGATGGCTGAATGGGCAGCCATCAGGCCCACCGGCCCCGCGCCGTAAATCGCTACGCTTTCGCCTGGCTTTAATCCTGCGAGTTCTGTTGCGTGCCAACCGGTAGGAAAGATGTCAGAGAGCATCACATAATCATCTTCTTTTTCTACTGCGTCAGGCGGGAGCACGAGGCAGTTAAAGTCCGCGAAGGGGACCCGAAGCAGCTCCGCCTGACCGCCTTCCCAGGCACCCATTTCAGCAAACCCATAAGCTGCGCCCGCGGTCCCCGGATTGGCAGTAAGGCAGAAGCCCGTCAAACCTTTCTCACAATTCTCGCAAAAACCACATCCGATGTTGAACGGCAGACAGACGTAGTCTCCGACCTTGACGCGCTCAACCCCTGAGCCAATTTCAACCACCTCACCCAGGTTTTCGTGCCCTAAAATACGGCCCTGCTCAAAGCTGGTCCGGCCCTCATACATGTGCAAATCAGAGCCACAGATGTTGGTGGTGGTAATGCGGACAAGGACATCTGTGGGGCGGACGATTTTCGCATCCGGCACCTCTTTTACTTTTACATCATAGGGACCGTTGTAAATAACTGCTTTCATGATCTTCTCCTGCTTGCGTCCGGAAAGGAACGGCTGCCCGGCCGAGTGAGTGTCGACTAAGCTTAGCTGCCATGACCGATAACGCGATTGATAACGCGGCGATCGGGATAGTTCTTATCCGCATAAGCTGGATCTCCCGGCCAACCCTCAAGACCTCTGGCGCTAAGAAGGAGTAAGCCATGAAAAATTTACGTACCCTACTGATTTCTCTGCTGTTTGTCCTGCCGGCTGCGGCTATGGCACAAAAGCCGGCCATGAACATGACGCAGGCCATGCCTCTCTCTCCGGCGTCAAAAGAGTACATGTCGGGCATGCAAAATATGCATCATGGCATGATGCAGGCAATGAAGGAGCAGGATGCTGACCGGGCATTCGCAAAAGGCATGGCTGAGCATCATAAAGGGGCGATAGCCATGGCTGAAACAGAGCTGAAATATGGAAAAGATCCTGAGATGAGAAAAATGGCCGAAGATGTCATCAAAGCGCAAAAAGCTGAAATTGAACAGCTGGAAAAATGGCTGAAGAAATAGCTCACTGATAGCCGGCTTTGTTTCATTAACAAATAAGTCCGCTATGCGCGCATAGCGGACGGTAAAATGAGGTTAAGTTCACCCCTGTAACTTTCTCAGACAGCGATCCATCGCGCTGACCACCCAGTCGATATCGTGCGTCTGGAAACAGAGCGGTGGGCGAATTTTCAGCACGTTGCCGTAGGGCCCGGCGACGGAGGTCAGCACAAACTCTTCGCGTAACGCCTCCACCAGGTCGAGCGCCAGACGCTTATCAGGCTGCTTGCTTTCCCTGTCTTTCACCAGTTCAAACCCGATAAACAGCCCTGCGCCACGCACTTCGCCGATGCAGGGGTAAGCCGCCTGCAGCGATTGCAGAGCCGCCAGCAGCGCCGCGCCGGTTTTCAGGCTGTGCGCCTGAAGCGCTTCCTGCTCAATGACATCCATCACCGCATGGGCCGCCGCCATGGAGACCGGATTGCCGCCAAAGGTATTAAAGTAGGGCAGCGCATCGCTAAACGCCGCCATCACCGGCGCTTTCGCCATTAGCCCCGACACCGGAATGCCGTTCCCCATAGGTTTGCCGGTGGTGACCACATCGGGCACCACGCCGTGTCGGGCAAAGCCCCAAAACGCCTCGCCGGTGCGGGCAAAACCTGGCTGCACTTCGTCAGCGATAAAAATTCCGCCGTTCTGATGCACGACATCAATCGCCTGTTTTAAAAAGCCTGGCTGGCCGGGTAACACGCCGTCTGACGAGAAGATCGAATCGGCCAGAAAACCGGCAAACTTAATGCCGTGCGCGGCCATATCGTCGATCTGCTGCTGAATTTCCCGCGCGAACCATGCGCCCTGATCCGTCGTCTGAACGCGATAAAAGTCGGGCGGCGCCACCAGGCGGGTATGCGGTGAAAGCGGCTGGCCGCTGCCCAGCGCGGGCGAGACGCCGGAGGTAAGCGCGCTGGTGCCGTGATAAGCCTCTCTGGATACGATGATTCCGGTGTCGCCGCTCCAGCACTGGGCAATGCGGATTGCCAGATCGTTCGCTTCGGAGCCGGTACACATATACATGGCGCGATCGATTTCCGCGGGCAGGGTGGCCAGAATACGATCGCTGTATGCCAGGATCGACTCGTGCAGATAACGCGTATGCGTATTCAGCTGCATCATCTGTTGATGCACCGCTTCCACGACTGCCGGATGACAGTGACCAATACTGGCCACGTTGTTGTACATATCCAGATACTGATTGCCCGCCTTATCCCACAGATACTGGCCCTGTCCGCGCACCAGATGCACCGGGTTGCGGTAAAACAGCCGATAGGACTCGCCCAGCACCCGGCTGCGCTTGTCGGTCAGCTGTCGAATGTCCGGCGCCAGCGTTTCCGCGTGTTCAGCACGAAAGCTGTTGGTATCCATTATGGTTGAACGTACCGTCATCGTGACTCCTTGGTCTTTGTGCTGCCCTGCCGCAGGCTACGCGCAGCAGGGCTTATCAATGCGTTAGTCGGCTTCTGCGGCAACAGAGGTCTGCGCGATGGCGCCGCGGCGGGAATGGGTGGTCAGGAAATAGAGATAGCCTGTCACCATAAAGCCGACAAACAGCGCGCCGATCTGCGGGTTAAACCACAGCATCGCAATCAGACAAATCACCGATCCACACAGGGCGATGCCAGGGATCAGCGGGTAACCCGGCGCGCGATAGCTGCGCGCCAGGGTCGGATCGGTGCGGCGTAGTTTAAACAGGCTCAGCATGCTCATGATGTACATGACGATGGCGCCAAACACCGACATGGTGATCATCGCGGCGGTCAGGCTCATGCCCTGAAAGCTGACGCCGTCAGAGAAAATTGCAAGGATGCCGACCGCGCCGCCCGCCAGAATCGCGCGGTGCGGCGTGTTAAAGCGCGACAGCTTCGCCAGCGACGGCGGCAAATAGCCTTCCCGCGCCAGCGCAAAGAACTGGCGAGAGTAGCCCATGATAATGCCGTGGAAACTGGCGATCAGACCGAACAGCCCAATCCATACCAGCATATGCATCCAGCGCGAATCGTTGCCTACCAGCATTTTCATCGCCTGCGGCAGCGGATCGTTGATGCCGGAGAGGGTGCGCCAGTCGCCTGCGCCGCCCGCAAACACCATGACGCCAATCGCCAGCACCACCAGCGTTAAAATGCCGCTGATATAGGCGCGGGGAATGGTGCGACGCGGATCTTTTGCCTCTTCGGCCGCCATCGCGACGCCTTCAATAGCCAGGAAAAACCAGATGGCAAAAGGAATAGCGGCAAATATGCCGGAGACCGAGGCCAGCGAAAACGTCTCCTGTCCCGCCCAGCCGTGAGCCACAAAGTTCGTCAGGCTGAAGCCTGGCGCCACCACGCCCATAAACACCAGCAGTTCAATCACCGCCAGCAACGTGACCAGCAGCTCAAAGGTTGCCGCGATGCTGACCCCGATGATGTTGAGGCCCATAAAGATCAGGTAGGCGCAGACCGCGATAAGTTTGGGGTTCACTTCCGGAAACTGCACGTTGAGGTAGGCGCCTATCGCCATGGCGATGGCCGGGGGCGCGAAAACAAACTCGATTAAGGTGGCAATGCCCGCAATCAACCCACCGGTATCGCCGAAGGCGCGACGGCTGTAAGCAAACGGCCCGCCTGCCTGTGGAATGGCGGTCGTCAGTTCGGTAAAGCTGAAGATAAAACAGGTGTACATGGCGGCGACAAACAGCGTCGTGACCAGAAAGCCCAGGGTACCCGCAGCGCCCCAGCCATAACTCCAGCCAAAATACTCGCCCGATATAAGCAGACCCACGGCGATACCCCAGAGTTGCAGGGTGCCCAGGGTGGGTTTCAGTTTCTCTTTCATCACTGCGTTCCCCGTCTGCGTAAAGTGAAAAGCGATGCCTTAAAAGCTGACGGGTAGATGATGGACACAGCGCTAACAGAAAAACTTGACCGCAGAAAACAGAAACTCGTCGGCTGGGGTCAAGTCGCCCCAGCTCAGGCCGTCGTTACTCTGCTGAAGACAATTTTTGCCTGCTCTCCTGTCAAGCGTGCGGGGAAGGTTCAGCGCCATGCTGAAGCCACACGCAGAGAGAGGGAGCCAGACATGAGCATTAAGCAATATGACACCTTGAGTAACGACGCCATTCTTCAGCTTGCCCATCAGGCATTGCAGGCCTATCCCGCCTGTCTGCACGCTGAGGTCAGACTGCTGTGCCGTTCCGAGAACGCGACCCTGTCTGTCAGCACGCCGCAGGGCCGCTATGCGTTGCGTATTCATCGGGGCGACTACCACACGAAGCAGGATATTCAAAGCGAGCTTCACTGGCTGGACGCCCTTCAGGCCGCCGGGATCTCTGTACCGGTTGCCGTCAGTGACAGGCAGGGCAACCGGATTCAGACGCTTCCCCTGCCTGATGGCGGCGAACGTTATGCCGTGCTGTTTCACTGGATAGAGGGCGATATGCTTACCGATGCGGTCGATCCGGCGGCATTTCGCCAGCTAGGCCGCATCACCGCGCAGCTACACCACCACAGCCGGCGCTGGCAAAAGCCGCAGGGCTTTCGCCGTCTCGTCTGGGATCATCACACCATGGTGTCTCCCACTGGCCACTGGGGCGACTGGCGGGATGTCGCTGGCCTGGCGCGGTCGCAACACGCGGTCGTTGAAGAGACGCTGGCCCATGTGAGCCGCGAGATGGCGGCATTTGGTCAGTCGCCCGATCGCTATGGCCTGATCCACGCCGACCTGCGGCTGACGAATCTGCTGGTTCACAAAGGCGAAACGCGGGTCATTGATTTTGATGACTGCGGCATGGGCTGGTACCTGCACGATCTTGCCGCTGCCATCAGCTTTGTCGAGCATCATCCCAGCGCCCCGCAGTGGGTGGAAAACTGGTTAAACGGCTATGAGCAGGTGGCGCACGTCAGCGATGAGGAGCTGGCAATGATCCCGTCTCTGCTGATTCAGCGCCGCATCCAGCTGACGGCCTGGGTGGCCTCCCACAGCGAAACGGAGATGGCCCGCAGCCTGGGCAGCGGCTGGGCCGGCGACACGGTGCGCCTGTGCCATCGCTACCTCGAAGGCGCCCGTTTGCCGATTGGCATTTAGCGCACTCCGACGGTGCCTGAATGGATGATTGCAGTGCAATCTATTCTGAGGCGGCGCTAAGTCGCTGTTATCACGCGGCCGACGGCTGGTATGTTTTTTGCAGAAATAACAGATGTTCAGTTTCAGGCGGAAAACATCATGACCAGCAGATTTCCAGAGGTGGCGCTTACAGCCTTGTCCGGCGCAGGAAGCCAGCACCGTGGCGTCCTCTCGGCCGCCGCGACAGGACTGGGTGATTTCATTAACGCTCAGGGCGGCGATGTGGACCGCATTTTTGGTATCAGCGGCATCGATCCTGATACGCTCGCCTGCCCGACGCTGAGTCTGGATCTGGTGAATTACTGTCGGGTGCTGGAGGAAGCCGCCAGTCAGGCGGGCGTGGATAATTTTGGTTTGCAGTATGGCCATCAGTTCCGCCCGCAATCGCTGGGACTGATCGGCTATATCGGCTTATGTTCGGCCACGCTGGAACAGGCGCTGCGCAACGTCGTAAATGCGTTTCCCTGGCATCAGCACAACACCTGTATCCGTCTGACGGAGCACAATGATTGCTGGCAACTCGATTATCAGGTGCGTCACGGCGCGATTCTACTGCGCCGGCAGGATGCTGAGTTAACGTTAGGTATGTTTCTTAACCTGATTCGCCATGCGGCAGGACGACACTGGGCGCCGCGCGAAGTCCACTTTGAGCATCCGCGCCCTGAACACTGGCATGAACACTGTAAAGTCTTCGATGCGCCGGTTTATTTCGACCAGCCCTTTAACTCGATGATCGTGGCCAAAGCGGATCTGAACCGCAAAATGCCGGATCACGACCCCATGCTGCTGCTGGTAATGCAGGATGCGATCCGTCGGCTCAGCCCGCCAGCGGTCAATCAGGACACCGTTAATCAAACCCGCACCGACATCCATCTTCAGTTACTGAGCGGCGAACCCTCGCTGGAAATGATCGCCGAGAAACAGGGATTATCCGCCTGGTCGTTACAGCGGCGGCTGCGCGATGAGCAGACCTGTTTTTCCGCCCTGGTCGACAGCGTGCGCAAGGAAATGGCGACCCACTATCTGAAGCAACACCATTTGTCGGTGTCAGAAATGGCGCTGTTACTGGGCTATTCTGAGGTCAGCGCCTTCTCCCGCGCATTCCGGCGCTGGTTTGGCTGCAGTCCGCGCGACTGTCGTAAATCGCAAAGTAATGTTTTTCTTTGACTATGCCCCCTCATTAGCCAGCCGGTAAAGCTATATGGGGATAAAAATAGCGCTTAAATAGAGAGAAGCGCGCGCAAAAATGGGCACGGATTAAAGAACATATTCAGATTTACGACGAAAAAATTTAGCAATAAATGTTTTCTACCCGCAAAAATAGATAATTCCCGCCTGAAAATTCTCATCCTTTAAAATAATCCTAAATATGCAAAGCCTGTGCTGAAGAGAGAGTTATCTATTCAGGTATGCCCGGCGAACCAGACTGCATCTTATTTAATCGATAAAGGATTTTACGTGATGAATTATCTGATTGTTAAGAAGTGTCTGAAATATTAAAATTATAAGAATCATTCCCTTGGTTGTTATTTATACAAAGCAGCGCTTATTTTTAAAATAATCTTAATGGCTCTCAAATATCCTTTTTTCCCAGCTTGAGAACGCCTTTTATTTAATGGAGTTATTATCAGCATGGTGGCTTGCTACCCGCCTCGTCTTAAGCGTAAGCATGGACTTTATATTGTCTTATTTATTCAACCAGGACTGGCTGTCGGCAGCGCTAACGATCCCCGCAACGCGTCGCTAACGGTGAGAGAGAGCGTTTATCGCGCCTTCCAGACGCAGCAGCAGCACAGCGAAGAAAGAAGCCTGCAGGCGAGAGCGGGCGCAGGCGCCAAACTGGCGCTGATGCTCGGCCAGGATGCTTCCGCCGACCGTCTCGGCGCCGTGGGGGGCAGCATGGCCTCCGGCCTGTTTAGCTCCGCGGTGCAGCAAAGTCTGGCTTCTTTTGGCACAGCCCGCGCCAGACTCAATCTCAGCAGCGCGCATTTTGACGGCAGCGAGTTCGATTTTTTATTTCCCCTTAATGAAGATCGCCGCCATCTGCTGTTTTCTCAGACAGGTATCAGGCGCATTGACGGCAGAACGATGACCAATATCGGGCTCGGTTACCGATTCTGGCCCTCAGAAAACACCCTGCTTGGCGCCAGCGTTTTTTATGACTATGACATCAGCCGTAAGCATAAGCGTCTGGGTACCGGTCTTGAATATGGCCGCGATTTTTTCCGCGTCTCTGCCAACGGATATTTCCGCCTTAGCGACTGGAAAAGGTCGCAGGATTTTACCGATTATCACGAGCGCGTCGCGAACGGTTTTGATATCCGAACGGAAGCGTGGCTTCCCTCTTTACCTCAGCTGGGCGGCAAGCTCTCCTGGGCGCGTTATTATGGCGATCAAGTCGGCGTATTTGGACCCGACGATCTGCAAAAGAACCCTCAGTTGCTTACCGTGGGCGTCAGTTATACCCCCGTGCCGCTGGTGGGCATCTCGATGCAAAAAACGCTTAATACGCGCGGCGGTCGAGATGAATTCTCCGTAGGGCTTAACCTCTCCTGGCAGTTCGGAACGCCGCTTAAGACTCAGCTGGATCCCGACCGTGTCCGCTTTAACCGTACGCTGGCGGGATCCCGCTACGATCTGGTGGACCGAAATAACTTTATCGTTCTGGAATATAAAAAGGATCGTCTGTTTTCTATTGCCGCCAGCCAGAAGGTTTCGGGCATCGAAAGCAGCAAGCTGGCGCTCAACCTGAATATCTCTTCACGCTATACCGTTACCGGGATTGGCTGGCAGGGCGATGATTTTTTTGCCGCAGGCGGCAGCGTGGCGTATGAAAACGGCGTCTATCTGCTCTCGCTGCCCGAATGGCGACCTGTCGGTAACAATCGCTATCAGCTGGAAGGACGCGCGGCAGATGAAAAGGGCAATCTGTCGGCACCGTTCCGCGTTGAAGTAGAGGTGCTGCCGATGAACGTCAAAATCTCGCTGGCTGGGGATCTCAAAGGGGAAGAGGGCCAGACCCTGGCGACAGGGCTCAATGTGCGCAGCGAAGAGAGCATAAGTAAAGTTGAGTGGAAGGCGCCCGCCTTCCTGGCTGCTGGCGGCAAGTTTATTCAAACGCGGCCGGTAAAAGCAGATAGCCCGAGCCTGAACTATGAGGCGGTGCTGCCGCCCTATCGCGCTGACGGTGAAAACAGTTACGCAGTGGAAGTGACGGTAACCGACAGCGAGGGAAATATTTCCAATACCGCTTCGGCCAAAATCATTGTTGAACCTCGCTCAATCGTGGTGACGCTGCCGCAACAGCTTTCGGGCGCTGAAGGCACACGCATCGCGCTGCCGCTGAAGGTAGAGTCTAAATCCACCGTGACGCGGCTGGAGTGGGAAGCGCCGGAATTTATCGCCAGCGGAGGAAAAGTCGACGTCGAAAAAGATAAGCTGTGGCTCACGCTGCCGGCATGGTCGGATGGAGGAGCCAACCAGTATGCGATTACGGTTACTGCCGCTGACGACCAGAACCACCGCTCCTTGCCGGTGACGACCCGCATTTCGGTGGCCTCGACGAGCATTAACATGGTGCTCGACGATAGCCTGTCGGGGAAATCGGGCGATCAAATTGTGGTGACGCCGCAGACCAGCGCCCAGGCGGGCATTGACCGAATCGAGTGGCAGGGCGACGCCTTTTTTAATGCCGGAGGCAAAATTATCCAGGATGGCGCAAATAGCTATCGTTTCACTTTGCCCTTGTGGAAAAAAGAGGGCAATAACCGCTATACCCTGACCGCTATCGCCTGGGATAAACAGGGCCGTTCGTCAAAACCGGTCAGCCTGACTCTGAAGGTGCAACCCGTCAATATCGCAGTAACGGCGCCGGGCTCGCTGACGGGAACCGAACAGCAGACGGTGGACGCATCGATTAGCGTGGTCTCTGAAGGCGCAACGGCGAGTGAAGTTCAGTTCAGCGCGGAAGCGTTTATCGCCGCGGGAGGAAAAATCACCGGAACCCTGCCGGACTTTCACTTCGTTATGCCTGAATGGCGGGCAACGGGGAGTAACCACTACGCCATTATCGTCACGGGTAAAGATGCCCTGGGGAATAGCAGCGAACCTGTGACCATGACTATTTCCGTCAGCCAGGCACCGTTCTCCATCCCCGCCGATACCGCCGTAACCGGCCCCGAAAACACTACCGTAGTGGTGACGCCGGAGGTGCAGAGTTTGTACGGCATTGCGCGCTATGAGATTGACGCTTCCGCTTTCAGGGCGGCGGGCGGCGCGATTAACGAGAAGGATGGCGTCTTTCGACTGACGCTGCCTGGCTTTGTGGTCGGCGGTGAAAATCGCTATCCCGTCAGGATTAGCGCGGTGGATAAAAAAGGTCACGTCTCCGCTCCGCTGGAGCTAAACGTCGTGGTGACTACCCACCTGCTCGATGCCAGCGGACAGTGCTCGGTCGTAGGAGGCGGCAGCGGCTATGCGCAGCAGATTGATAAAAACAGCGTTAGCTATCAGGAAGCCCGGGATTACGCCACGCTGAAGAAGCTGGTTGATGCCGGCACCGCTTATATCTACATTCCCGGCGACGTCGAAATTGAGCTGCCGGTCCAGCAAAACGCGCTGTTTGTCAAAAGCGGAACCACCATTTTCAGCGATCGCGGCCTGAACGGCAGCGACGGAGCGCGCCTCAGCATTCCCTATATAAGCGAGCTGAAAAATGAATTCCCTATTATCGCGATGGACAGCAACACGCGTATATCGGGCCTTCGCTATGAAGGGCCCTATAAAGGCACCGTCACCAATAATTCCACTATCGGCATTCAGACCGTATCGGGCAGCCACAATGTCGAAGTGGACAATATGGAGATGTGGGGCTGGCCATGGGCGGCGGTAAGCGTGAAAACAGCCACCGACGTACGCGTCCATCACAGCTACATTCACGACAATATCAAATCGGGGCTCGGCTATGGGGTGGTGACGCAAAATGGTAACGCAACCGCGGAAGTCGCCTGTAACGTCTTCAACAGCAACCGGCATTCGATTGCCGGAAACGGCCGATCGGGCGAGGGCTATGCGGCGCACCATAATCTGGTGCTTAACGGCGGTGGGCGCGGGGCTTTTCATCAGTTTGATATGCATCTGTATCAACCAGAAGGCATTGCTGGCGCATTTATGGAGGTGACGCAAAACTGGTTCGACTACGGACGGTACGGCACGAATAACCGCTCCTCAATCGGCGTACGAGGACAGCCTGAGCGCGGGCCCATTACCGTAACGGATAACTGGTTCAGCCAGCCCTGGAAAAACGGGACTCAGTATGCCGTCGCGGGAGAGTATGGCACCTGGGTGCCGACCGTAGACGCTATTCTGGCCACCAATCAGTTTAGCGTTAAATTCAACTATCTCGACAAAGGCAATAACCAGTGCGTCATTGACTGGTTGAATAACAGCCAGGGCGTTAACTGTACAGGGGTGGGTTACTAATTCAGCAGCGCCGCATACTTTATGCGGCGCTGCTGCTTTGAGCATCGGGCATCACCTCTTTTTCTGTGAGATGGATCTTTATTATCCGGCCTGGTTTTAACGCCTTTCTCCCGCGAAGTTATTATTGCGCCATTATTAATTATCTCAGGTGACTAAGCGCCAGAATACTCATAAAGGAGTAGTTGCGACCTCCAGAAAATATCCTCATGCCCAAAGGCACGTCGCAAGATTAATTATGCTTCAGTTTAAATGAATAGCAGGTTTTGATTCAGATTAATTATGCAGAAATAGTGCCGTTTTGCGGGATTTGATCAAGAACCATATTTTTACATCCTTTTGTTTTTTAATGGTTTTACGCTTGTTTTTTGAGGCTGCTAATGTGCAAAATAGGGTGAGTTGTAAAATTAAATTTATTTGTGTATGCGCGTTTATAGCAGAGATTAAAGAATTGTCCTGACTATTCCTAAATTACATTGGTTAAGATAATATTTAAGAAACTTTCGCATTGAATTTAAATAGTTGATTTTATTGTTTTATTTTTTATCATTAGCATTTTTAACCAAGATGAGAAAATATTTAGATAAATTATCTATGGTTAATTTTTTGTAAAATCAAACCCGCCGGAGGTAACATTTTGTTTTCATTTGGGATTTAAATCTGCCATTTATATAAAGACAGCTGATTATGTGCTGTTTTTGTTATTTTTTAGTTTTTATTTTTTATAAAATTGTCTCATTGTCACACTTTCTTCATTGAAATAATATTTTTAACGTATCAGGTGGCTGTGAGCTTATCACCCACATACGGAAAAGGTGTCATAGATATGGGATAGTTACCCCCTAAGGAGTCATTATGCCTTTTGTCTCTGACAAGGTTCTCTATGGATACAATATATTTCAAAGTCTGGAATACCGAATTTCCACCAGAACGCTAATCAATATTAAAAATGGGCGTATAAAAAGATTTGGAGCAACAAAGGCCAGGCTATTCGAATATTTACTTGCCGGAATGGATGCCGGAGTAGTCTACGATAATGACATTATTGTACATGTCTTTGAAGATTATGGCCTGCGCTGCTCGAAATCATATTTACTCTCCATGATAAAGAAAATTCAGTTCGCATTTAATAGTGTGGGATTTGAACGATACCCTTTTTTAAGGCTGAATGGAAAAGCCTACAAAGTAGAGAAAGATGCTCTGGAACGCGTATATGTTGTCAAAACCTCGCCTTAGTTAAGTGTTGTGTGTATTACAAAAGGAATAGACGTTGACGACAGTACTGGTATTTACTCGTAATTTTGCTATCCGACAAGCGATAACATCGCTCTCTGCTAAAGACAGGCAGGTATATTTTTTTGATAATCGGCTTGAGTTTTTAGTCTGCGCGACGGTGTTTGATAAACCCTGCGTTCTTATCGACACCCTACATGAGTGCGGCGAAACTATACGCTGGATTTACTCTCGGCTAAGCGCGCGGGGAGGAATAAAAAATATTTATTTTATTGCACCTGAGGAGATAGCCGAAAATAATTATTTAAAACTGTTTTGGCTGGTGACAACCATCAAAGAACTCCATCAGGTATGCGATCAGGCTTCCAGACATCCGGTGGTAGGCAAATCTTACGGACTGAAAGAGGCGTTATGTCATCAGCTGTCTGTCATGTTATCAAAAGATCATATGAGGTTTCTCAAGGCGGTTTATGACCCGATAAATAGCCACTATGTTTGCGAAAATAAGAGTGATATTAACAAAATGCTTTACTTAAGAAAGCGGCTTTCTCTTGGCACTAGCCTGGAGATGAAGCAGTTATTAGCACTTTTAACGTCGAGTCCTTTCTAAAAATAAAAGGTTTCACCATTTTGTATTTCAGGCGCTCGCGCTGCCTGTTTTGTTACGCCAGGGTTTTTTTATTTCAGTTTTTAAAATGTTGAAAGTGAATTTGGTTGCCTGACTTTTCTTTTTTTTGCGTCGAGATGTTATCGCTGCAGATATATTCAATACGGAGGATATAGACCTATGCAAAAAAAGTTAACTTTTGCCATTCGCAACCTGATGGCGGCGGCAGTCGTTACGGGCAGCGCATTCGCAGCGCATGCGGCCGACGGCACCATTAATTTCACCGGAGAGATTCTGGATTCGGCCTGTACTGTTGATACCAGTACATCCACCCAGACCGTTAACCTGGGCAAGATCCCTAAAAGCGCATTTACTGGGGTCGGACAGGTCGCCGCAGCAACGCGTTTTAGCATTGTGCTGAACAACTGCCCGGCCGCGGTAACCTCTGCATCCGTTAAGTTTGATGGTACGGCAGACGCGATCGATTCTGACATTCTGGCGTTAAGCAGCGGTCAGACGGCGCAGGGGGTGGGTATCGCGCTCTATGAAGAGGATGGCGTTACGCCTGTTCCGCTGGCTACGCAGTCTAAAAGCCTGACGCTGGATACCTCTTCCGCAGGGTCGCCCGCCGTCGCTGCAAACAGCAACACCATGACGTTCGTGGCGAAGTATAAAGCCACTAAGGCGACGGTTGTTGCCGGTACCGCGAACGCGACGTCAGATTTCACTATCACCTATCAGTAATACCCAGGGCGTGCCTGCGCACGCCCGTCTCTCTCCTGATGGCATTTTGGAGCTAATAAATGAGCCTGTTCATTCGCGCTATTTTTTTGCTGGCGGCGTCTTTTTTTACTCACACTGTGCAGGCCAGCATTACCGTTGGCGGCACGCGTTTGATTTATAACGGCGCGGAAAAAGAAGCATCCATTTCAGTGACCAACAGTAAAAATTCAGTTCCCTATCTTATTCAGTCATGGGTTGAACTGGATGAAAAATCCTCCGAAAAAGTGCCTTTTATTGTTACTCCGCCGCTGTTTCGTCTGGACGGAGGGCATGAGAACACCCTCAGGGTTATTTATACCGGTGAAAAACCGCTGCCGAATAATCGTGAATCTGTCTTCTGGCTAAACGTTAAATCCATTCCTGCTATGGAGAAATCAGAGCAAAACCGGCTGCTGATTGCCGTTAAAACGCGGATAAAGCTTTTCTATCGTCCCGAAGAGTTGAAAACGGATAACGCGAACGAGGCATGGAGAAATTTAAGCTTTAAGCAAAATGGAAGTCAGACGGTGATAACCAACGGTTCGCCTTATTTTATCTCGCTCTACGCCTTAACGTTGGCAGGGAAGCGTATTAAACAGCCGCCTATGATTGCACCCTTTGCATCGGTGACGGTTCCGGGCAGCGGGCGAGAGGTGGCCTGGAAAGCCATAAATGATTTTGGTGGCGTCACGGAAGAAGCACGCCAGGCGTTACCCTAATTCACAAACAGTATCAGCCATGTCACCCGAGCAGGAAAGCAAAGTGAAGACTGTTTTTGACACCCGATATTTATTTTCCTCAGGCATGCGGCCTAATACGGTTGCCCGGTTTTCAGCCATCGCGTTGTTTATTTCCGCTCTCTCTCCCACACGAGCGGGTGAGCTCTATTTTATGGCGGATGCGCTTGAAAAAACGAGTTCAGCGGCAAAAAGCATCGACCTCAGCCGTTTTGAACGGGGAGAGCAATTACCAGGAACCTATCGGGTTCAAATATGGCTTAATCATGAGTATGTCTGCACAGATAATATCTCTTTTGTGGCCATTAATGGTCTGGGGCTGTCGCCTGAACTTAATCGATCGATGCTTGAGAAGCTTGGCGTCCGAATCAGCGCCTTTTCTGAATTAGCTGCGCTTCCGGCGAACACCATTATTACCAACCCAGGCGATTTTATACCTGATGCGAAGGCGAGTCTGGATTTCGATAAGCAAAGGCTGGATATCTCCATTCCTCAGTCTGCGCTGGAAACCCGCGTGCGTGGAAGGGTCGATCCCGCTCGTTGGGATCAGGGTATTCCCGCTGCGTTGTTAAATTACAGCTTTAATGGCGCTCGCAACTGGACAAAGCAGGGGGAAACGCAGGATCAGTTTTACCTTAATTTGCAGAGCGGGCTCAATTTCGGCCCGTGGCGCCTGCGTAATTACAGCACCGCCACGAAAAGCAGCGGCAAGCATGCCTTTTCTTCTCTGAGTACCACTCTGAGTCGCGATATCCAGTTTTTGAAAGGACAGTTCCAGATAGGGGAAACCAGCACGCCCGGGGATATCTTCGACAGCATTCTGTTTCGCGGCATGCAAATCTACTCTGACGACACGATGCTGCCCGAAAGCATGCGCGGCTTTGCGCCGGTGATCCGCGGTATTGCGCGTACCAATGCCATGGTCACCGTAAAACAGAATGGCTATACGATTTATCAAACCTATGTTGCGCCGGGAAGCTTTGCCATCCGCGATCTCTATCCAACCTCTGCGAGTGGCGACCTTGAGGTGACCGTAACCGAGGCTGATGGAAGCGAGCAGCGTTTCGTTCAGCCCTTTTCAGCGGTGCCCGTTATGCTGCGGGAAGGGCGCATAAAATATGCCCTGAGCGGAGGCGAATATCGTACGACGAAAAAAGCGGCGCAAACGCCCACGTTTGGCATGGGGACGCTGGCCTATGGCGTATCGAATCATCTGACGCTCTACGCGGGCGGACTGGGCGCGGATAACTACCTTTCCGGTGTTGTCGGGGCCGGCTTGAGTTTTGGCGAACTTGGCTCGCTCTCCGCGGATATAACGCTGGCTGACAGCAAGTTGGATGAGGAGACAGCCACCCGCAGCAGAGGACAATCCTACCGGCTACAGTACTCCAAAACGGTCACGACAACCGATACCACCGTTACGCTGGCCAGCTATCGTTACTCGACCCAGGGGTTTTATACCTTTCAGGAGGTTAACGAATACGCGACCCAGCGTTACAACAAACGTAGCCGCCTGCAGCTTAATCTGAACCAGTCGCTGTCAAGCTGGGGCAGTTTTTATATCAGCGCCTACCAGCAGGACTACTGGCGGCGAACAGGCTACGAGCGCAGCATCAGCGCGGGCTTCAATACCAGTTTCAACGATATTAGCTACTCGCTGGGCTACACCTATAGCGAAACGCCAGGCTATGAAAAAAAAGATCAGATACTGGCTTTCAGCATGCAGGTGCCGCTCAGCAAATGGCTGCCTCAAAGCTGGGTCAGCTACAGCGTAAACGCGCAAAAAAACGGCCCGGAAACGCACCAGGTTGGGCTGAGCGGAACGGCGCTTGCTGATAATAATCTGAGCTACTCACTGCAGCAGGGCTACACCTCGTCGGGCGGTGAAGCCAGAAGCTCGGTAAGCGGCACCTATAAAGGCGGCTATGGCACCCTGAGCGCCGGCTATAACCGCAGTCGGGAAAACAGCCAGGTTAACCTTGGGCTGCAGGGCGGCATTCTCGTTCATGAAAACGGCGTGACCTTTTCGCAGCCGCCGGGTGACACCGTGGCGCTCGTCCAGGCCAAAGGCGTGTCAGGCGTGAAGATTCGCAATAACCCAGGGGTCAAAACCGACTGGCGGGGATATGCGGTCGTCCCCTACGTCAGCGCTTATCAGGAAAACGCTATCGCGATTGATACCCGCTCGCTGGGGCCTGAAACCGATATTGCGGAATCGGTCGTCAGCGTGGTGCCCACTCGCGGCGCCGTTGTGCGCGCCTCGTTCAAGGTGGCAACAGGCTATCGCGCGCTGGTTAAGCTGCTTTTCAAGCATAAACCCGTGCCCTTTGGCGCAGTCGTTAAGATGCACGACAGCGACATGATGAGCATCGTCGGCAACGAAGGAGAGGTTTATCTAAGCGGACTGAATAACGGAGACCCGGTTTCCGTCAGGTGGGGGCAGGTATCCTGCCAGGCGAAAATAAACTTTAAGCCTCGGCCTGGCGCTATTCAACGCGCCACGGCGACCTGCAGTTAAACCATCAACGCATCGCGCAGTGAAACAGTCGCCGGGCATCTCCTTCTCTACCCTTTGCATGATTAAGGAATCAGGTATGTACAGGTTTTTTATTATTGTCGCCCTGTTAACCAGCAGCGTTCTGTCGACAAAGGCTTATGCGTTATGTAGCGCATCAGATGTTGCCGTTAATTTTGATAATAATATTCTTATTCAGCGCGATGTGCCGGTGGGAACGGTGCTTGGCTCGGTAACGATTAATCATGCCATTAATTGCGATGCAAAAAGCCAGACAACGGCGGAAAGTTCCTGGTACATTCAGCTGGCAGGGTCAAACCTGGACAATGGCGCGTCGGTGCTGGCGGGCGTCCGCGCCACCAACGTCGACGGGATCGGCCTGAGGTGGAAAAACTATTCCAGCACCACCGGCACAACCAGTACGGTCACCAGTGGCAGCCTTAACTTAAGCACCTGGAATCGCGGGATCGCTCAGAAAGGCGCGACCTTCAATGACACCTTCGAGCTTGTCAAAACGGCGATGACGCCGAAAACAGGCCGCGTCTCCCCAATCACTATCGCTATGCAGTACAGCACGCCGGTCAGTAAAAATGTGCAGAGGCAGCCGCTGTTTAAATATATTCTTTCAGCGGTCAATACCAGCACGGTTTCATGCCAGGTGCTGGATACCAATTTAAATATCGATATGGGTTTTGCGGTTGCCTCTAAATTCAACGGCGTAGGGAGCACGCTCAATCCCGTTGATTTTAATCTGTCGCTTAACTGCGATGCGCAAACCTCGGTGAATGTGACGCTAGATAACGTCACGCCGCTCGCGGACGCGGCCAATGGCGTTTTAGGGTTAAGCAGCGGATCGACGGCAAAAGGGGTCGGTATCCAGCTCCTCTATAATAATGCGGCAGTAAAATTTGGCAGTTTAATCAATTACGGCACTACTTCAACCGACGGAGAAAGGGTCAATATTCCCTTCCGCGCCGCCTACTATCAGACATCCAGTGCGATTCAGCCGGGTAAGGTGAATGCGACGGCTTCCTTCACCATGACTTACCAGTAACAGGCGTCGGCTTCCGTGCCGGCGCAGTCGGGCGCTTGAGCTGCCGAGCCTGTCAGTACAACCGGATTGCACTGACAGGACGAGGTCAGATATGACGATAGGGATCTTTCACCAGCGCGACAGCCAGGGAGCCTAGCAGCAGGACAGCAGACACTGCCAGCAGTGGCCACATAAAACCGTCAGTCATCTGTTTGATATAGCCGATCAATGAAGGCCCAAAGAAACCGCCCAGGTTACCAATGGAAACTATCATCGCCAGCCCCCCTGCGGCTGCGCTGCCGGTCAGAAAGCCGGAAGGCAGTGCCCAGAATGAGGCCTGAAAAGAGAGGATGCCGCTGACGGTAAAGCAGAGAGCGATCATTTTCAGCACCGGCTCATCCACCAGCGCACTGGCGGCAAGGGCAACCGCGGCGATGAATAGCGCCCCGCAAATCCAGACAATGCGGTTTTTTGCCCGGTTGGCTCGCTGCGCCCACAGCAGCATCGATACCGCGCCGCACAGATAGGGGATGGCAGTCAGAAAGCCTGTCTGCGTGTGGCTGACGCCGAGTTGTTTAATGATCTGAGGCATCCACAGGCCAACCCCAATGGATCCGACAATGCCGCAAAAGTTGATGAAGGCCAGCAGGTAGAGCAGCGGATTTTTCAGCGCATCCTTCAGGCTCGAGCCGTGGGAGGCGGCGATCTTTTGCTGTTCCGACTCAAGGCGCCGGGTCAGCACGCTTTTTTCAGCATCACTGAGCCAGTTGGCTTTTGCTGGCTTATCGCTCAGAAAGAACAAACAGACGATGCCTAAAATGACCGCCGGCGCTCCCTCAATCAACAGCAGCCACTGCCAGTTACGAATATGCTCATGATGGGTGATTTGCATCAGCGCACCTGAAACCGGCGCGCCAATGATATTGGCGACAGGTATGCCTACCAGAAAGGCCGCCGTGATTTTGGCGCGCCAGGTGCCGGGGAACCAGTAGGTGAAAAAGAGATAGATGCCCGGGGTAAAGCCCGCTTCAGCCACGCCAAGCAGGAAACGCGCTACGGCAAAGCTGGTGGGGCCGGTCACAAAGGCGGTGAGCATGGAGATCAGCCCCCATGAGATCATAATGCGCGCAATCCAGATGCGCGCGCCGACCTTTTGCATAATCAGGTTACTGGGAACTTCAAACAGAAAGTAGCCAATAAAGAACATCCCGGCGCCAAAACCGAACTGTTCGGCGGTGATCCCTAAATCACTGTTCATCCCCAGCGCGGCAAAGCTTACGTTGGTTCTGTCCAGGTAGCTGACGACATAGCAAATGAAAATAAATGGCAACATGCGCGTGAAGGCTTTTCTCGCCGCCGTTTCGCTGAGCGTAAAATCATGCTCGTTAAGGGAACTCTGCACGCCTGGCGAGCCCGGCGATGAGGTCACATTATTCTCTTCAGTCGAAGTAAGCAGGGCCATAACGATCTCCTGTGCGCATGCCGCGCACATCTTTTTATTTGGCAGGAACCTGTGGCGATACGGGAACAGGCTTGCCAGGCGTAGCCATTGAGCAGGTCAGTATCGAGCCTGAAACGGATTCAGTGATGTACAACTGGCGCAAATCAACACCGCCATAGCAGAGGTTGGTGGTCGATCGCCCCAGCGGGCTGGTCAGGATCGCTATCGGCTCAGCCAGCTCATTTAAATGCCAGACGCGTCCCAGTCCTGGATTGGCAATCAGTAGCTCGCCTTCGGCATTGATCGCCAGCCCGTCAGGCCCGCTGGGGCCATAGGAGGTAAAGAACTGACCAACTTTACTGACCGATCCGTCTGGCTTTAATGGACAGCGCCAGATGGCATTGCCACGCGTCATGGCGACATAAAGGATTTGTTCATCTGGCGATAACACCAGCCCGTTTGGGCTGGGGCAGTTATCGAGCAGCAAATCCAGTTTGCCCTGCGGTGACAAGCGGTAGACGCGGCCGGTGGGATCGTGCAGCCCGGTCTGGCCCTGATCGGTGAAGTAGAGATTCCCCTGGCTATCTGGCGTGAGATCGTTAACGCCGCGAAAGCTTTCGCTGTTGCGTCGGGCCAACCAGGGCGTCACGCTGCGATCGTCCAGCGACAGCTTGATTAAACCGTGGCGATAATCGGTGATAAGCAGCGTATTCTTCGAAATCAGTTTCATGCCGTTCGGCTCACCGTCGTACTGTACGATAAGCTCCCAGTTGCCCTGCATATCGACTTTGAAAATGCGGCCGTAGGGGATGTCGGTCAGATAAAGGCACCCCGATGGATGCCATACCGGGCCTTCCAGAAACGAGTCGACCGGCTCGCCGCCCCGGTTGGCCTGTGCCCACGTATTGTTGGGGTCTGGCTGGCGGAACAGATCAGGCAGGCGCGTAAACAGCGTGGTGGCGCGTATTTCTGGCGGGTGCTGGAACATCATGGCAGCGCACCTTCTTTTTTCAGCGGTTCAGCCAGCACTTTCAAGACGTTGCTGGTCGCTGCCGCGCCCATTTTAACGAATGACTTGTTCTTGCCGTAGCGTACGATAAAGGCAACTGGATCGTATCGCTTATACAGCCGGCATAAGTCATCTTCGCCTGGCTGCCTGCCCGCATCAATCTGCTTAAAATTGGTCAGCCGTTCCAGCGCCTTTAGCGCACTATCGCAGCCCGTAATTAAAATGACCGGTTTAGCGTGTCCCATTACAGAGTATCCCCTTCTACTGGCATGCCGACATTACGCAGCGCTTCTTTCAGCCAGGGCGCGCGAATATCGCCATTGCGAATGCCCGCAATATCCTGGATCGACATAATTTCACCAGTCAGCGCGCAGCTAATATAGCCTTTGTCATTAATGGTGTTTTACTGTGTAAAACACGGTTGTACAATATAAAACTACTATAGCGATGTTAATTTGTGCTCCGCTACTGTTAAGGTTTTATTTGTAATGTAATTAAGATGTGAATCACAATTTGCTCAGCGAGTGTGCGATGACAGCTAAGAGGTGATTTTGCGCTGGGAAATGAGGGAATAAATGCCGGGCAAGCGGCGCGGGCGCAAACGTTAAAAAGTTTGAGGGAAATCTGTCGCTTATCGCTGCGGCCGCGTTACCCCCTACACAGGGCACTCGTACCTGTACGTAAACCGAAGTACAGGAGACACCCGCTTCGGCGCCAGAGAGTGAGATGGCTATACCTTTTCGGCTGATCGTCTAGGCTGCGTCAAAGCGCGCAGCTAGCGTGTGCTAAGTACGCTCATCTTTTTGATGGTAAGAGGTCATTAACGGCGGATAAACAGAAAGTGGTCGAGCAAGGCGGTGTGGGAGAACGAGAAAGCAGACGCCGCGGCGTGGGCCACGGCGCGGGAAATCAGGCAGACTGCCACTCGCTTTCCACAGCTTCTTTCGATTTGGACAGAATCACTTTGTTATCGTCCACCTCTTTTACCCAGCTAAAGGGAATGATGTGGTGTTTGCCGCCAGCTTCAGGATCGCTTTTAGCAAGCTTGATTTTGTCTTCGCCTTCGAAATGGTCAACGATGCCAACGTGTTCACCGTTAACGTCTACAACCTGAGCGTGATCTAAAATTTCTGATTTGCTTACCATAATGCCTCCATCCTGGTTTAGTTGGTTAAAACGCATCGTCTGATGTGCTTCAAGACCCTCTAAGCCTGGTCACTACTCACCGGTTCGGTCAAGTCAGTAACAAAATGAAATATTTTCTGCGGGCGTTAAAGCAGAGTAATCCGCTGCTTTTTAGCGCCATAACCCCTTTTGTAATCTGTTCATGCCGCACCCGCTGACGGCGTGTCGAGCAGGACGGCGCGGCTATGTGCTGGACCTGATGCGCGAAAACGCTAAAAAAGAAAACGGCGATCTTGTCTACACCTTACCGCTCGATTAAGCGCCGTTGCTGGAGCGCATCACAGGGTGCGCTCCGGCAAGGCTGATCAACCGTTGTCGCTGGCTCGCGGGCGCAGCGGCAACGTCCGTTTGTTATTTTGCGCTCTCCATAAAGCCCGGCACAAAGCGGTTGACGTCAACTTCCATAAACTGCGAGCGCTGGAAGTTTGACTTAAGGTCATAAGGCACCGTGCAGTCGTAAATCGTTTTGCAGGTGATGCCGTGCGCCCGGATAGAGGGGCTGAACGCGGGATCCTGCGACGGATCGAGCGGATGGCAGCGCACGCCGGGAATAAACACCGTATCCACGTCGGCCTGATAGCGGGTGGTCATCGCCCAAATCACATCGCTCAAATCGAAAATATCGACATCGTCATCCACAAGGAAGACATGTTTAAGCTCTGAAAAGGCGGAGAAGGCGAGTAACGCCGCCTGACGCTGGCGTCCTTCATCCTGCGGGCCGCGCTTGTTGATCTGCAGCACCGCCATATATTTGCCGGTGCCTGGCGACGGGCAGTGCACGTTCTTCACCAGCCCCGGCAGCGCGCGCTCCACCATATCGAGAATGCTTGCCTCGGTCGGAATGCCGGCGAGATTGGTGTGCTCGTCGCTTGGCCCGATGCAGGTCTGCAGAATAGGGTGCTTACGGTGGGTGACCGCCTTCACTTTAATAACCGGCACGGCCGCCTGCGCTTCGCCGGTGTAGCCCGGGAACTCCGGCATCGCTTTGCCGGTGTGGGTATGCTGATCTTCCTGAACGCGATAGTCAGGGATCAGCTCGCCCTCAATCACAATCTCCGCGTTGGCGATGGCGCGCGCCTTAACGGCCACCCCTTCAACCAGCTCTACCGCACGTCCGCGCAGGCCGCCAGCGATGGCCAGCTCGTCGAAGCCCAGCGGCGTTGTAGGTGGCTCGAAGCAGGCACCGATTTCAATGGCCGGATCCACGCCGATGCTGATGGTGATAGGCAGCGGGTTGCCGGCCTGTTCCGCTTTGATGCGGAACTGATCGAGATGACGACCCGGCACGAAATACATCGAGATTTCATCTTTGCCCTGCACGCAGAGGCGATGAATAGTTACATCATGCTCTCCCGTTTCCGGATCGGCGGCGTAGCACATGCCGAGCGTGAAGTAGGGGCCTGCGTCTTCAGGGGTATTGGTCGGCGCCGGCAGCAGCGTACGGATATCAAATCCTTCGTCGGAGGCCAGATGCACCACTTCCTGACAGACCGCCCGATCGTTGGGGATCACCACCGGCGCGATGGCGCGATGCACCGATTCGCGCAGCAGGTTAGCCAGATTCTCTTTCGGCACCCCCAGCAGTCGCGCTACCCGCTGACGCGAAGCCAGCAGGCCGATCAGCACGCGAAAATCGTCATAGCCTTTCACTTTGTTGAAGACCATCGCCGGCCCGGTGCGGGTCGGGCGCATCACCGTGCCGCCTGCGCCGACATAGCGGTAAACGCCTGACAGTTCTGCGGCCGGATCCGCCGGTTCGCTGGTCTCAATATATTCGCCGTCATACTGCTTCAGTATTTCGATGGCGGCACGTAGATCGAAGCTTTTTTCCTCTGTGGGACGCTGTGCAATGTCTGTCATGTTTTTCTCCTGGATCTAAGTAAGAATTAGCCGGGCATTTAGCGGGCCAGGCCCTGCCAGCGGGTTGATTGCGCGGTCTCCAGCCCGAACTGATCGAGCACGCGACCGGCGATATGGTTTTCAACATCCGCGATGGTCTCAGGATGGTTGTACCAGGCAGGAACAGGGGGAATGATGCTGACGCCCATACGCGAAAGGGCGAGCATATTTTCCAGATGGATGGTGTTCAGCGGCGTTTCCCGCGCCACCAGCACCAGTTTGCGCTGCTCTTTCAGCACGACGTCCGCCGCGCGGCCAATCAACCCTTCAGCATAACCGCTGCGAATACCCGCCAGCGTTTTCATGCTGCAGGGAATGATGATCATCCCGTCAGTGACAAAGGAGCCGGAGGAGATGGTCGCGGCCTGATCGCCGGCGCTGTGGTAAACGTCCGCCAGCGCTTTAAGGTCGTTTAGCTGCAAACCCGTTTCGTGCTCAAGGGTGGTTTTACCCCAGCGGGAGACGATCAGATGCGTCTCTACATGCGGCATCGCCGCCAGCTTGCGCAGCAGGGTCACCGCGAGCGGCGCGCCCGTCGCGCCGGTCATGCCGACAATAATTCTCATGCAGCCTCCTGAGTCAGGTGGAAAAATGGCGAACCCGAAAGGGCCGGATTGCGGTATGGGAGGAAGATAACGCCGAGACTGATAAGGGTCTAATTGCTATTATGCTTTTATTAATAAGTAACCGTTATCAGGTGAGTTATGGAATATCCTAAGCTGCGATCCTTCATTACCCTGGCGCGTACCCTGCATTTTGCCCGCGCGGCGGCGGAGGTCGGCCTGACGCAACCCGCGCTGAGCCAGCATATTCAGTCGCTGGAGCAGAGCTGGGGCGTCAGGCTGTTCGAGCGTAACAAACGTCAGGTCAGCCTGACGGTCGAAGGGCAACTGCTGCTTGAGGAGGCGGAGCGCACGGTGCAGAGGATCGACAACCTGCGCGCCACCGTCAAAGAGGTCGCCGCCGGCAGCCGGGGCCTGTTGCGGCTCGGCTATGTCGGCACGGCGGTGTTGGAGCCGCTGCTGGTCAGGGCGCTGCGAAGTTTCAGAAGCCAGTTCCCGGCGATCCGCCTTGAGCCGATGGAATATAACGTCAATCAGCAGATTGGCCTGCTGCAAAGCGGCGAGCTGGATGCAGGCATTCTGCGCGGGCCGCTGCCCGATTTTCGCTTTGTCGCCTGCCGGGAAATCCATCAGACGGCGCTGAGCGCGGTGATACCCGACGACCATCCGCGCGCCGGGGATAAGCAGGTCAGCCTGCGCGATCTGGCGGGCGAAACCCTGATCGTTCAGCAGGATCCCGACGGCGTTGGGCTGGGCGGCACCGTGCTGCGCATGTATACGGAAGCGGGCCTGGTGCCGGCAAAAATAGTGCGGGCGCGGGACGTCAACACCGCGATCGACCTGACGGCGATGGGGATGGGAATAACCTGCATTCCCGCTTCGCAGCGTAATTTTTTACGTCAGGATGTGGCGGCGTTAGATATTACCGGCACCGATATCACCACCTCTTTGTACCTTTGCTGGAAAGAGGGAAGAAAAAATAGCGACATGATGCATTTTATTAAAAATACGCAGTCGCTGTTTATGCCCTCTGCCGACAAGAAAAAATAACCTGCATAATCCGCGTATTATCCTGGCCGCTCAGCTATTGCGGCGCATTAAAAAACAGAAATGCGCGGGAAATATATATTACAAACTGAAGAAATATTTTGTTCCAGCCTTTTTCTCCTGAATATGGCGTCTACACTCAGTTTTCGTGTTTCGTTTATCTCCACTCCGATACCGAAATCATTACTCTAAGACTAATGATCGTCCCGTTGCCTTAATTGAATCACTTGAGCAGAAAGCGCAGACTCCATCCAGCATAAACGAAAGAATGGTTATCTGAATCAGGAGGTTATAATGCACACTGGCCAAGCGCCGGTCCGGGAATGGAACACGCGCCGCAGTGAAAAAGCGCGTCGTCTCGCCTCTTTTCCCGTAGACGGTAAAGTGATCCCTACTGAAAGAGCGGTAGAAGCGCTGGAGAAATTAATTGCTCCAGGCGACCGCGTTGTCCTTGAAGGAAATAACCAGAAGCAGGCCGATTTTTTATCGCGGACGCTGTCTGAAGTCGATCCGGCGAAAGTCCACGACCTGCATATGATTATGCCCAGCGTGGGCCGTAGCGAACATCTCGATATTTTTGAAAAGGGCATTGCCCGTAAACTCGATTTCTCATTTTCCGGCCCGCAGAGCTTACGTATTTCCCAGCTGCTGCAGGATGGCCAGCTGGAAATTGGCGCCATCCACACCTACATCGAACTCTATTCCCGACTCTACGTCGACCTGAGCCCGAATGTGGCGCTGATTACCGGTTATAAAGCTGACCGCAAAGGCAATCTCTACACCGGCCCCAGCACCGAAGATACGCCAGCGCTGGTAGAAGCCGCCGCGTTCCGCGACGGCATCGTTATCGCCCAGGTCAACGAACTGGTGGATGACGAAAACGATCTGCCGCGCGTTGATATTCCCGCCTCCTGGATAGATTACATCGTCGTCGCCGACAAACCTTTCTTCATCGAACCGCTGTTCACGCGCGATCCTCGTCTGATCAAGCAGGAGCATATCCTGATGGCGATGATGGCGATCAAAGGCATCTACGCCGAACATCAGGTGCAGTCGCTCAACCACGGCATCGGTTTTAACACCGCCGCAATCGAACTGCTGCTGCCGACCTACGGCGAGCAGCTCGGGCTGAAAGGCAAAATCTGTAAACACTGGACCCTTAACCCGCATCCGACGCTGATCCCGGCGATTGAGAGCGGCTGGGTCGAGAGCGTGCACTGCTTCGGCGGCGAGCTGGGGATGGAAGAGTATATTCGCGCCCGTCCGGACATTTTCTTCACCGGCAGCGACGGCTCGATGCGCTCTAACCGTGCGTTCTGTCAGCTGGCGGGTCAGTACGCGGTCGATATGTTTATCGGCGCGACCCTACAGGTCGACGGGCTGGCGAACTCCTCTACCGTCACGCGCGGTCGCCTTTCCGGTTTCGGCGGCGCGCCCAACATGGGCCACGATCCCCACGGTCGCCGCCATGCGACGCCCGCCTGGCTCAATATGATTACCGAGCCAGACCCGATGCAGCGCGGTAAAAAGCTGGTGGTGCAGATGGTGGAAACCTTCCAGGCGGGCGCGAAGCCGACCTTCGTCGAGCAGCTCGACGCCGTGGAGGTGGCGAAATCGTCTGGCATGCCGCTGGCGCCGGTCATGATTTACGGCGATGACGTGACCCACGTGCTGACCGAAGAGGGCATCGCCTATCTCTATCGCGCCGACAGCCTCGAAGAGCGCCGCGCCATGGTGGCCGCGGTAGCGGGCATCACCGATATCGGTCTGGGCGTCGACGCCGCGCGCGTGGCCGCGCTGCGTAAAAGCGGCAAGGTCGTCTATCCGGAAGATATGGGCATTCGCCGCTCAGACGCCACGCGCTCCCTGCTCGCCGCAGGCAGCGTCGCGGATCTGGTCGAATGGTCAGGCGGCCTCTACAACCCGCCGGCAAAATTCCGGAGCTGGTAATGAAACTCCTGTCACAGACTCAAGCCGAGGCGCAGGTTAGTCAGCTGGCGGCCATTGCGCGCGACTGCCTGATCGATGAGGCGCGCCTCAGTCCGAAGCCGGGTCTGGTGGACAGCCGCGGCAACGGCGCGCATCAGGATCTGACGCTGGCGCTGATGGAGCGTTCGGCCCGCAGCCTGCAGCCGACCTTTTTGCAGCTGGCGCGTCAGTGCTGGCAGCGTCCGGCCGACGTCGCCCTGCGCGAAGCGGTCGGCCGCCTTGGGCGGGAAGGGGAGCGGCAGATGATGGCGGCCACCGGCGGGGTCAACACCCATCGGGGCGCGATCTGGGCGCTGGGCCTGCTGGTCAGCGCTGCGGCGATGAACGGCGGTTGTGCCGACGCGGAGCGGCTCGCCCGTACTGCGGCGTCGCTGGCCAGCCTGCCCGATCGCGCCGCGCCGAAGCTGTTCAGCAAAGGGTTAAAGGCGACGCATCGCTATCGCGTGCCCGGCGCGCGGGAAGAGGCGCAGCAGGCCTTTCCTCACGTCGTCAGGCTGGCGCTTCCGCAGCTGCTGCGCAGCCGCGCGGCGGGCGCGGGCGAAAGCGAAGCCCGACTTGACGCGCTGATGGCGATCATGACCTCCCTCAGCGACACCTGCGTGCTGTCCCGCGCCGGCCTCGAAGGCCTGCAGGCGATGCAGGCGGGCGCCCGTGCGGTGCTGCTGGCCGGAGGCTGCATGACGGCGCAAGGCCAGCGCGCGCTGGCGCAGCTGGACGCCGACATGCTGGCCCTGAACGCCTCGCCGGGCGGCGCCGCCGATTTGCTGGCCGCCACGCTGTTCATTGACAGGGTAGCCGTTACTGCCCATCACTCTTTTCTTTAGAGGACGTTATGGAACACATCACATTATCTTTCCCTGCTAACCGCACCTTCAGCGGCAGAGCCCTTGCAGGGGTCGTTGGTTCCGGTGATATGGAAGTACTGTTCACCGCAGCCGAAGGGCAAACGCTGAGTATTGATATCACCACCTCCCTCGACAACAGCGACGCTCGCTGGAAGGCGCTGTTCGATCGCCTCAGCCTGATTAACGGCCTGCCTGCCGGGCAGCTGGTGATCCACGATTTCGGCGCGACGCCGGGCGTTGCGCGCATCCGTATCGAACAGGTTTTTGAAGAGGTAAGCCATGCGTAACGATCCGAGTTTTATCGAACTGCGCGCCCGCGAGCGCGCTCATGCGCTGCTGGACGAGGGCAGCTACCGTGAATTGCTCGATCCTTTTGAGGGCATCATGTCGCCCTGGCTGGCGCCGCAGGGCGTTGTGCCGCAGTCCGACGACGGCATGGTGGTAGCGCGCGGCACCATTAACGGCCAGTCCGCAGTGGTCATCGCCATCGAGGGAACCTTCCAGGGCGGCAGCATGGGCGAAGTCTCCGGTGCGAAAATGGCGGCGGCGTTAGAGCTGGCGGCGGAAGACAACCGCAACGGCATTCCGACCCAGGCGGTGCTCTGCCTGGAAACCGGCGGCGTGCGCCTGCAGGAGGCGAACCTGGGGCTGGCGGCGATTGCCGATATCCACGCTGCTATCGTCGATCTGCGCCGCTATACGCCGGTTATCGGCATTATCGCCGGCACCGTCGGCTGCTTCGGCGGCATGTCGATCGCCGCCGCGCTCTGCAGCTATCTGATCGTCACGCGCGAGGCGCGTCTGGGGCTTAACGGCCCGCAGGTTATCGAGCAGGAAGCGGGCATTGAAGAGTATGACTCGCGCGACCGACCCTTTATCTGGAGCATGACCGGCGGCGAAATCCGCTACGCGAGCGGCCTGGCCGACGCGCTGGTCGATGACGGCATCAACGCGGTGAAAACCGCGATGAATACCTTTATTGAGAAGGGCGTACCGGCGCAGCACCGCAGCGACAAATATGCCGACTTCCTGCCGCGTCTGACCCGCTTCGATACGCGTCAGCAGGCGGATACGGCGCAGATTAAACAGCTTTTTGCCCGGGAGGATAAATAATGACCCAGACTATCAGCCGCGGTGCGACCTGGCTGGAAAAACTGGCACCTAATGCGCAGCGCCTGAGCGGCTTGTGCGACTCGGTTCAGGTGGCTGACGGCGAACTCAACGGCGAGCGCGTACGTCTGATCGCCGTCGTGCCCGATGCGAACAACCACTACCCGCGCGCCGCGCGCGGCGAGGTCGGGCTGCTGGAGGGCTGGACGCTGGCGAAGGTGGTGAACGAAACCATCGACGCAGATAAAAACAGCGACGTGAAGCGCCCGATTATCGCGGTCATCGACGTGCCGAGCCAGGCCTATGGTCGACGCGAAGAGGCGTTCGGCATTCATCAGGCGCTTGCCGGCGCAGCGGGCGCCTATGCCAAAGCGCGCCTGGCGGGACATCCGGTGATCGGCCTGATTGTCGGCAAGGCGATGTCGGGCGCGTTTCTGGCGCACGGCTATCAGGCGAACCGTCTGATCGCGATTAACGATCAGGGTGTGCTGGTGCATGCGATGGGCAAAGCGTCCGCTGCGCGCATTACGCTGCGTACGGTCGAGGCGCTGGAAAAACTGGCGGCGACCATTCCGCCGATGGCCTATGACGTCAGCAACTTCGCCACCCTTGGTCTGCTGGCCGATCTGCTGACCATCAGCAACCCGGACGCGCCTTCCGACGCCGATCTGGCACAGGTAGAAATCGCGCTGCAAAAGGCGATCGCCGACGCCCGCCAGGATCCATCGCTGAAAACCCGGCTCGGCGCGGAAAACCGCCGCAGCTCTTCCCTGGTGCGCGAGCGTATGCGCGCCGCCTGGTAAAACACAGAAACAGATAAAAAAGACCTGCCGAAATCGGTCTGCTTGGGGGCGCGTCGCCGCGCCCCGGGGTGAGGGCCGCTTTTAGAAATTATAAACATCGCGTGACTGGAATCTTATTTCTTAAATACAGGTGATTTATGATTTACATAATTGTTCATGCCCTTGCTCCAATCTTTGTGATTATGCTGCTGGGTTTCTGGGCCGGTAAAGCCGGTATGGTCGACAATAAAAACGTCTCGCTGCTGAATATCTTCGTGATGGACTTTGCGCTGCCCGCCGCGCTGTTTAGCGCCACGGTGCAAACCGCCTGGCCTGGCATCGTGGCGCAGTGGCCGCTGATTGTGGTGCTCACCGGCGCCATGTGGATTACCTATGCGGCTATCTATTTTCTCGCGACCAAAGTATTTAAAAAATCCCCGCAGGATGCGGCGGTGCTGACGCTCACCGTGGCGCTGCCGAACTACGCCGCGCTGGGTCTGCCGATCCTTGGCAGCGTGCTGGGCGAAAACGCCACGACTTCGCTCTCCGTGGCGGTGTCGATCGCCCGCGGCTCGGTGCTGCTGACGCCGCTTTGCCTGCTGATTCTGGAGCGCGAAAAAGCGCGCGCCGCGGGTGAAGATCACGGTTCCACCTTCGCGATGCTGCCGGTGCTGATGTGGCGTTCGGTGAAAAAACCGATCGTGCTTGGCCCGCTGGTGGGTGTGATACTGTCGGCCATCGGCATTAAAATGCCGGATCTGGTGCTGGCGGCGATTAAACCGCTGGGCCTGGCGGCGACGGCGGCGGCGCTGTTCCTGACCGGCGTTATCCTCTCTGCGCGTAAGCTGAAACTCAACGCCGTGGTCGGCGTCGGCACCGTTGCCAAGCTGCTGATCCAGCCCTTTATCGCCTGGGGCATCGTCGCCGCGCTCGGCCTGAGCGGCCCGGTCGCCATTACCGCGATTCTGATGATTGCGCTCTCCGCCGGCTTCTTCGGCGTGGTGTTCGGCAACCGCTTCGGCGTGCAGTCGCCCGATGCGGAAGCGGTGCTGCTGCTTAGCTCGGTGCTCTGTATTCTGTCTCTGCCGCTGTTTATTACGCTGACTTCAGGAATTTGATATGACGATGACCCCGCGCCCTCACGACCTGCTCTGGCTTCGCGCCGACAGCGCGCTGCTGTCGGTGAAAGAGGCGTGGGTCAGCCAGCACTGGCACGTCGGCTTGCCGGTGGTGGT
>Ga0157358_1000029_pt1 | contig 55108 bp, 46 predicted proteins | sample AttcapACBM2_FD_111484 | JGI IMG/M metagenome (GOLD analysis project Ga0157358, IMG submission 111484) | Fungus gardens microbial communities from leaf cutter ant in Botucatu, State of São Paulo, Brazil - Atta capiguara ACBM2 | ecosystem: Host-associated > Fungi > Mycelium > Unclassified ... | reverse complement strand
TGAGGCTTGCGCCGAATTCGCTACGAAACACGCAGGAGCGCACCGCATTCAGCTGCTCCGCAGCGGGCAGATCGCAGGGATCGACGATGACGGCGCCCGCCTGCGCCAGCGCCTCCAGCAGCCCTTCAAACACCGCCTGTCGACTCTCTGTCAGCACGCTGTCGGCGATAAAGCGTCGCGGCACGCCGATGCGCAGCCCCTGCAGCGATGCGCCGCCGGATGCCTCCGCAAAATCGGTAAGCGTTGCCGTATCCTGCATGTCCGCGCCCGCTATCGCCTGATACACCGATAGCGCATCCTCAATAGTGCGCGTCAGCGGCCCCGGCGAATCCTGACTGGGCACCAGTGGGATCACACCGTAGCGGCTGACGCGGCCCACCGAGGGCTTAAAGCTGGCGATCGAGCTGTGCACGGCTGGCGCCTGCAGAGAGTTTTGCGTTTCCGAGCCGATGGCGAAGGCGCAAAAGCCGGCGGCCACTGCCGCTGCCGAACCGACGCTCGACCCCTGGCCCCGGCCATATTGCAGGCCGAGCGGATTGCGCACCACGCCGCCCGCGCCGCTGAATTCTGCAGGCATGATCTCTGAGACGAAATCGGCGAACTCCGTCAGGTTGGTTTTGCCAAGCAGCACGGCACCGGCGTCGCGCAGACGGGTAATCAGGCTGGCCTCAAAGGGCGGGCGAAAGGTCGCCAGCGCGCTGGCGCCGGCAGAGGCAAAGCAGCCGTCCAGCGTAAAAATATTGTCTTTAACCAGAAAGGGCACGCCGTGCAGGGGCCCTCTGGAGCGGCCGGCCGCGCGCTCGGCGTCTGCGCGCCTCGCCTCTTCACGGGCAGCGGGAGAGAGACTTCTGACGCAGTTAATGTCGCTGTCAAACTGTTCGATGCGGTTCAGGTACCATTCGGTCGCTTCGAGAGAGGTCATTTCGCCTGCCGCGATGGCCGCGCCGATAGCGCGTGCCGAGCCGGTGGCAAGAAGAGAAAAGAGATCGGTCATGTTTCACAGTCCGGGATGTCGACGCAGGAACGCTAAAAATAGCGCAACCGCGCTGGCGGACTTAGACACTAAGGTGCGCTGTGCGCGAGAAAAGCGTCAGAGCGTATCGCGCGCGGCGAACTTCTCCAGAGCGGGGCCGTCAAGCCGGTAGCGCACCCATTCACTCAGAGGAAGCGCATCGATGCTGTGGTAAAACTCTTTGGCAGACTTATCCCACTCCAGCACGTTCCACTCAATACGGCTGCACTGCCGTCTGACCGCCAGCTGAGCGATATACTGCAGCATCGACTTCCCTGCGCCGCGTCCCCGATAGTCCGGGGTAAAGTATAAATCTTCCATATTGAGGCTGCTGCGGCCCAGCCAGGCGGAATAGCTCATGGAAATCACTGAATAACCAGCAATTATGCCGTCAATTTCGCAGATATAGGCTTCGGCGGTAGTTTCCGGCGAAAACAGCGACTTTCTGACCTCTTCAATATCGGGAACAGACTCCTGCGGCGCCTCGCGGTAAACGGATAAGCCGTTGATCATATTATAAATGGCGTCAGTATCTTCCAGGCTGGCCTGCCGGATCGTAACACGCATAAATTTTCCCTTAACCAAACAGTTTGATGGCGGTAAGGATAATCGGTATCGTTCAATGAATTAAGTGCAATAAAATCAATTAAAGGTGAATTCCATGCATCATGTGCTGCGGCGGCTCGACCTTAACCTGTTGCCCATCTTCGATGCGGTCTTCCGGCATCGATCCGTCAGGCTTGCGGCGGCGGAACTCTCGATGAGCACCTCGGCGCTGAGCCATGCGCTGACCCGGCTGCGCGATTTCCTGAAGGATCCGCTCTTTTATCGCGAGGGGCATAAGATGTGTCCCAGCGTTTATGCTTATCAGCTGGCGCCCTACATCGCCGACGCGCTGTGCGCCCTCAATCAGCACCTCAGCCCAGTGCAGCCTTTCGATCCGCTCAGGAGCCAGGAGGCGTTTCGCATCGCGGTGACAGATTACACGGCGTTCAGCGTTTTTCCCGGGCTGATGAACAACATTCAGAACACGGCGCCTGGCATCAATTTCGAGCTCTGCTATTTGCCCCATAATCCGGCATTGAATGAGCTGCTGGCGGGCGAAGTGGATCTGGCGCTGAGCTTCAGCGAACCCGATGAGGTCAGACATCCCGATCTGGAGGAGATTGACCTTTTCAGCGACGAATTTGTGGTGCTCAGCCATGTCGCGCGCGCGACCCTGACGCTGGAGGAGTATCTTGCCGCCGAACATCTGGTGGTGACGCCCTGGAACGAAAAGAAAGGGCTGCTGGACACGCACCTGGCGCGAATCGGGCAGACGCGGCGCATCACGCTAAAAACCCCGTCGATGCTGAGCTCGCCTTTTATCGTCGCAGAAAGCGAACTGCTGATGGCGATCCCCTCTTCCGTGGCACGCCGGCTGGCGCAGCTCGCTAACGTAAAAACCTTTCCGGTGCCTTTCGCCGTGCCGCCCTTCACCGTAAAAATTTACTCCCACAAGCGCAGCGGGAAAAAAAGCTCGACGGACTGGCTCAAAAACACCATCTGTCAAAGCGTTCAGCAGAAAAATGACGGTTTTTCTGGTACAAAACCAGCCCGTATATCGAAAGCGCCGGGCGTGCTGAAGCGCTCCTGAAGCGCGTGATTCGGTTGACCGCAAAGCCTGAGCGGCGATTCAGGCAAGTCTTGATCAGGGAAGCCTGCATGATACGTCTTGAAGATGTCACCTTGTTCGTCCGTTCCGCCGCGCTGGGCAGCTTTTCCCGCGCGGCCCGCGAAGCCGATATCCTTCCCGGTCAGGTCAGCGCCGCGGTCAAGCGGCTGGAGCGCGACCTGAATAAACGGCTGTTTGCGCGATCTACCCGCAGCCTGCGCCTGACCGCCGATGGCGAAGCCTGGCTGCCCTACGCGCAGGAGATGCTGGCTATTTTGCAGGCCGGCACCGAACAGCTGCAGGGCGGCGAAGATGAGATGCAGGGGGAGTTGAGAATCGCCGTGCCTTCCGACATCGGACGTAACGTCGTGCTGCCGGCCATCACCGCCTTTTGTGAAAAACACCCCAAACTGTCGCTGCGTATCTCCCTCTCCGACCATGTCAGCGACGTTTTCCGCGACCCGGTGGACGTGGCCATTCGCTATGGCGTGCTGGAAAACAGCAGCTATGTCGCGCTGCCGCTGGCGGAAGATAATCGCCGCGTGCTGGCTGCCTCGCCTGCCTATCTGCAACAGCACGGCAGACCGCAGCAGCTGGAGGATTTGCTGCGCCATCACTGTCTGCTCTATAGCCTTAACGGGCACGTTTACGATAAGTGGTCCTTCCCGGAAAACGGCGTCAGACGTCAGCTGACGGTGAGCAGCCGCATGCTGTGCGATGACGCGGACGTGGTGCGCCGCTGGGCGGTGGCCGGCATGGGGATCGCCTATAAATCCTGGATCGACGTCAGCGCGGATGTGCTCGCCGGCCGGCTTGAGATTCTGCTGCCCGATCGGCCCGGCGAGGCGGCGCCGCTTAACCTCATCTGTCCGCATCGCAAGCAGTTCTCCCCGGCGATCCGCGAGCTGCACCGGCTGCTGCGCGAGCAGCTTAAAGGCATTACGGCGCTGATGCCTGACTGCCTTGCCTACGCAAACAGCGAAGCGGCGCTGCTTTCAGCGAAGCAGCGCGTATAAAGAAGCGAGGTGTTTTTGTCGCTCGCCGCGATTAATCGCCGGCGTCGTCGAGCGCCACCATTTCGTGCGCTTCGCTTTGCTGCAGCCAGTCGCGGCTGTTGACGCGTAGCATTTCGATAAAGGCGTGCCCCGCGCTGGAAAGACGGCCGATATTCGGGCAAAGGATACCGATGCGGGTGGCGGGCAATACCTCTTTTACCGTTAGCGGACGCAGCCTGTCGTGATAGCCGGGAAAGCGCAGGCGAACGGAAGTCCACATACTCACCATTGGCGCTTCGTCCATCATGCGCGTCATTATCCAGGGCGATGAGCAGTGCGTAATGCGGGAAGGCAGAGGCAGGTTATAGCGGCGAAAGACCTGTGCCAGAATAGAGTGTTCGCCCGGCTCATCCCAGTCCAGCCAGTGGGAATCCAGCAGGTTGCGCAAAGAGACTCTGTGCGTCACCGGATGATCCTCTCCGACGATAAGGGTATTGCTTAAGGCGTACAGGGTTTCCCGGTACATCGGTGCGGTCCCCATGCCGGCCGTAGCTGAGATGACCGCCAGATCGATGCGATTATTTTCCAGCGCCTCGTAGAGCTGATGCGTGCGTGCCTCCATCGCAATGATTTTTACACCCGGCAGGCGCTGCTGAAAGCGCAGCAGGGTGGTGGTAAACGGGCCCCAGGCGGCGGCGGAGGTAAACCCGATACGCAGCTGGCTCATCGACTTGCCCAGCAGGTTGTCGATCTCCTCACGCGCCTGGCTCAGGGACCGATCGATATCGCGCGCATGGCGCAGCAGCACCTGACCATACTCATTCAGCGTGGCGCCGCGCGAAGTGCGCTCCAGAATGGGCATGCCGATCTCCGCCTCTATCTCCTGAATGGTTTTACTGATGGCGGGCTGCGTCAAATGCAGCGTCCGCGCGGCTTTGCTGAGGCTGCCTTGTGCCGCGACCTCCAGCAGTACGTCAAGCTGGTTCAGCTTTAATTTCATTTCGTTCCTCCCCTCTGCGGCGTACCTGGATGGTGCAAAAACGCGCTATAAAAGGTCAGCCAATATAACCTGACCCATAAAAATTACTCATAGTTGATATGCATTTATTTTATGGCAATAGTGCTGTTTCTCGCCTTTTTCCGCGTTATCACCGTAAGGATCAGCGTATGAAACAGACCGTCCGATATGCCTCTGCGGAAACCGAGCTTTCCGCCACGCTCTCTGTTCCTGATGCGGCTCTCTCACTGCCGCGCAGTCAACAGGCGAAGTCGCTGCTGGCGGTGACGCTGGGAAATGGCCTGGAGATTTATGATTTCACCGTTTACAGCTTTTTTTCCGTCCTCATCGGTCATCTTTTTTTTCCTGCCAGCAGCGATTCCGCCTCGCTGCTGCTGGCCGTTGCGACCTTCGCCGTAGGGTTTATTATGCGTCCGCTCGGCAGCCTGCTGCTGGGGCAGTATGCTGACAGGCACGGCCGCAAAGCCGCCCTTACCCTGATAATGGGGCTGATGGCGCTGGGCGTGATGATGGTGGCCTTTGCGCCTGTTTACGCGCAGATCGGCCTTTGGGCGCCGCTGCTGCTGGTGAGCGGGCGGATGTTGCAGGGATTTTCCGCGGGAGGCGAAGTCGGCGCGGCAACCAGCTGGCTGATGGAGGCGGGAGATAAATCGCAGCGTGGCGTGCGCGTGAGCTGGCAGATGGCCAGCCAGGGCGGCGCGGCGCTAACAGGCGCGGCGCTGGGCGCGCTGCTGACGCACACGCTGAGCAGCGAAGCGCTCTACGCCTGGGGCTGGCGCATTCCGTTTATTCTCGGGCTGGCGATCATGCCGGTGGGGATCTATATCCGCCGCCATCTTCACGAGCTGCCCGTCACGCAGGCGGCGCGGCAGGAAAATCCGGCGCGCGAAATATGGCGCACGCATCGCCGTAAACTGCTGCTGGGCATTCTGCTGGTGATGAAAAGTACGACGACATTTTATCTTATCGTCTACTACATGCCGGCTTATATGGTGAATACTCTGCACCAGCCTGCCGGCGCCTCATACTGGATCAGTATTATCGCCGCGCTGCTGACCCTGACTGTGCCCTTTTTCGCCGGTAAGCTCGCGGACAAGCTACCGCGACGCAAACCGATCCTGCTCGCCTGCGCGCTCGGCTCAATGCTGCTGATATGGCCCATTTTCGCCGCTTTGCAGCAGGGCGCGTCGATGCTGCTGGTGCTGCTGCTTATCGCGGTCGATCAGGTACTGGCCAATATCAGCGCGGTGGCCTTCTTTCTTTTGATTCTTGAAGCCTTTCCGCGCCAGGTGCGCGCATCGGGCATGGCGCTGGTGTATGCCATCGGCGTGACGCTGTTCGGCGGCTTCGCCCAGTTCAACGTTACCTGGCTGCTAAACGTCACCGGCGCGGCCATGGCGCCCGCCTGGTATCTTCTTTTTAGCGCGGTCGTTTCGCTGACGGCCCTGCTGGCCTGGCGTGAACAGGCCCCGCTTGCCGACGACTGACCCTGAAGGAGAGAGTATGTTGATCAATGAAATCCTGGAATATGAAGCGGAGATGATCGCCATTCGCCGCGATTTTCATCAGCATCCGGAGTTAGGATTTGAAGAGTTCCGCACCAGCCAGCGCATCGCCGAGCTTCTGACCGAATGGGGGTACGAGGTGCACCGAGGCCTGGGCGGCACCGGCGTCGTGGGCACGCTGAAGGTGGGCGACGGCGAAAAACGTCTCGCCCTCCGGGCCGATATGGACGCCTTGCCTATGCAGGAGCTGACCGAGGTGCCGTGGCGCAGCACGGTCGCCGGGAAAATGCATGCCTGCGGACACGACGGACACTGCGCTATCCTGCTGTCGGCGGCGCGCTATCTGGCGGAGAAGCGCCCCTTTTCCGGCACCCTGCATCTGATTTTCCAGCCCTCCGAAGAGTCGGTCGGCGGCGCGCGGCGGATGATGGAGGATGGCCTTTTCACCCTGTTTCCCTGCGATGCCATCTTCGGCCTTCACAATATGCCGCTGCTGCCCGCCGGCACGTTCGTCACCAAACCCGGCGCGCTGATGGCTTCCTCTGACAGCATGACCATTACGCTGCAGGGCAAGGGCGGGCATGGTTCGACGCCGGAGAACTGCCGCGATCCCATTGTCGCGGGCGCGGCGATAATTATGGCGCTGCAGACCATTGTTTCGCGTAATGTCGATCCTCAGGAGGCGGCGGTGGTCACGGTAGGCAGCCTGCAGAGCGGCACGACCCATAACATCATTCCCGATAAAGCAGAGCTGAAGCTCAATATGCGCACCTTCAGCCAGCAGGTACGCGAATCGGTTAAGGCGAGGATCCAGACGCTGGTCCAGGCGCAGGCGGAAAGTTTCGGCCTCACCGCGCGCATTGAGCCCGACTTTGGCTATCCGGTGACGGTTAACCATGTGAAGGAGACGGAATTCGCGTTACAGGTGGCGCGCGACGCGTTCGGCGCCGACAGCGTTGCCGATCCGCAACAGGTGAAAAGCGTGATGGGCAGCGAAGATTTCGCATTTATGCTAGAGGCGCGCCCGGGCTGTTATCTCTGGCTGGGAACCGGCACAGGCGAGAACGACTATGCCGTGCATCACCCCCTGTATCAGTTCAACGACGCCTGCATTTCAACGGGCGCCACCTATTGGGTGCGGTTAACCGAGGCCTTTTTGCCGCGCCGGTGAGTCGGCGTGGCGTTGAGGATGCCGACTGGTTTTTTCGATGAGGAGGCTCCCAGCTTCTACGCTTTAAAGGGGGATAGCCTGCGGCTTTCCCCTTTTTCGCAACCATACGGAGAGCCCTATGCAGCACAAGCACCTACTTTTAGCGGGCGCCAGCGGCGTCGTCGGCTTTGCCGCTCACGATGCCTTTCATCAGGCGGGCTGGCAGATCACCACGCTCGGACGATCGCCGCATAGCCCTCACGCCTCTCCTCACCTCAGCGCGGATCTCACCTCGGCGGAGGATCTCAGCCGGCACCGTAAGGCGCTGGAATCCGTTACCCATATTTTCTATGCCGCGCTGCGCCAGGATCCCGACCCGGGCGTGGAGGCGGACGTTAACGCGCTGATGTTTGAAAACCTGATCGCGGCGGTGCGCGCGTCAGGTTCGGCGTTAAAGCACATCATCTTCGTGCAGGGCGGTAAGGTCTACGGCGCGCACCTGGGGGTCTATCGCACGCCGGCGCGTGAAGAGGACAGCCGTCATTTTCCGCCTAATCTCTATTTCCGCCACGAAGACTATGCCCGGAAAACAGGCGACGAAACGGGTATCGGCTGGACGGCGCTGCGCCCGGACATTGTTATCGGCCACTCTTTCGGCTCGCCGATGAATCTGGGCAATCTGATCGGCGTCTATGGCACGCTGTGCCGCGAAACCGGCACTGCCCTGCACTTCCCCGGCCCCGATGCGGCATGGCGCAATACGCTGGTCAATATCACCGATAGCCGCATTCTTGGCCAGAGCGCTATCTGGGCCGCTGAAAATGAAAAATATGGCGCGTTCAATATCACCAATGGCGACGTTTTTCGCTGGAGCCACGTCTGGCCGAAACTGGCGGAATGGTTCGGCGTGCCTGTCGGCGAGGCGCAGCCGATCTCGCTGAGCGAGCGTCTCCACGCGCTTAAGCCGCTCTGGGCCTCGATTGCCGATAAAGCACAGCTGCAGGAGCGCGATATCGATCGTCTGGCGCTGGGTGGCTTTGGCGATTTTATTTTTCACGTCGAGAAAGATGCGATATTCGACGTGACCAAAGCGCGCCAGCACGGCTTCGACGCCATGACTAAACGTTCCGACGAGGTGCTGATCGCGCATCTTGAGGCGATGCGCAGCAGCAGACTGATCCCTTAAAAAGTCGGGCGCTGATGTAACAGCGCCCGATAGCTGAAAAGCCTGCGCCTGTTGACCGACGGCCTTATGACAGGCGCTGATAAAACGGGAAGGCGCCGAGTAGCAGGCAGCTGGTGAAAAACACCATGCTGGTAATAAACGACCAGCGCATTGTGCCGCGTTGCGTCTGCGCATAATCCAGCTTAAGCATTCCCACCAGCAAATAGGTCGAGGCGACCAGCGGGCTGAGAATATGCACCGGCTGTCCGACCAGCGCGGCGCGTGCCATTTCAACCGGCGCAATGCCGTAATGTCCGGCGGCCTGCACCAGCACCGGCAGCATGCCGAAATAGAAAACGTCATTGGAGACCAGCCAGGTCACCGGCACGCTAATCAGCGCGGTAAGGGCGGCTAAATAGGGGCCTAGCGCGGGCGGAATGATATTAACGATCGCCTGCGCCAGCGCGTTCGCCATGCCGGTTTCGGAAAAAATGCCGGTGAATACCGCAGCGGCGAAAATCAGGCTGGCGACGGACAGTATGGCGGGCGCATGGCGCGCCAGCTGCGCCTGTTGCTGATTAAGCTGCGGAAAGTTAACCAGAAACATAATGGCCGTAGCCAGCATGAACAGATAGGCCATCGGCACGATATCGAGCACCAGCAGGGCAATCAAGGCGATGGTCAGCAGCCAGTTGGTCCAGAAACGCCAGGCGACGCAGGGTCTCTCTTCGAAAAGAATATCGTGGCGGATCGCTGTGTCGCGCTGCCAGCCGAGACGCTTACGCTCCTGGCGACCCAGTATCCATGCCATCACAAACGTCCAGACAATAGCGGCAAGCAAGGGCAGCAGCAGCGGAATAAACAGCGTGCTGGTTTCAACGTGAACCGCCGTTGCCGCGCGCGCCGTGGGGCCGCCCCAGGGAAGCATATTGCCTAGTCCTGTGCACTGCAGCAGCAGACAGGCGGCTTTTAATTTCGACAGGCCGACGCGCTCGTAAATCGGCAGAAAGGCGGAGAGCACAATCATATACACGGTGGCGCCATCGCCATCCAGCGCCACAATAAATCCCAGCAGTACGGTGCCGATGAATATTTTGACGGGATCCCCATCCACGGCGGAAACGATACGCTTAATCACCGGGTCGAACATGCCGGCGTCAGTGACGCTCATAAAATAGAGCATGGCGAAAATCAGCATGACGCCGGTGGGCGCCACAGTGCGCAATCCCTTAATGACCATATCGCCTGTCTCGGCGCCAAAACCGGCTAGTAATGCAAAGAAAGTCGGCACCACAATTAATGCTGTCAGCGCAGAAAGTTTTTTGGTCATTAATAAACCAATAAAAAGGGCCAGCATAAGCAGGCTGATCGTCAGCAGCATAATGTTATCCTGTTGCAGGGTTAAGGCGCGCTTGTCAGCGACAAACGAGAACGTATCGGCATGTAAAATAAATTTTTAATTAATAATTATTTTTAATATCAACAGTTAAAACAATCTTTAAAAGGATTGTTAACGTGCGCTATTTCATATTTCTTACAAATTTAAAATTGCGCGAGGTGATAATAATCGAGCGTGAAACTCTACGGTGAAAATCGTATAGCGCTTCACGCCCGCGGTTATTTACAGCTTCGGCTAAATGGCGCTGAAATTAACGGTGATCGCGCGGCGACGGATGCACCGGCAAATCCAGGCGATAGAGTTTGACCGGATATTCAACGGTTGAGGGTTTACCGCCTGTGGTGGCTGGGGTACGGTTAATCTGCGCCGACGGCATCCAGAGCTGCCCGTCGGCAATCCACATCGCATCAATCCACACCAGTCGGGGATCCTGCACTACCGTGCTCACGTCACCCTGCGGCGTGATCCGTTTTACGGCGCGGGTATTGATATCCGAGGCGTAAATATTGCGCTCGGCGTCGATGGCGGTGCCGCCCGTACTCCAGGTATCGATAAACTTCTCCGCGTGGCGTGCGACCTCTTCCGGTGGGAGCGCGGCGTCGTTGAGGTAGCGCGTTTCGATGCGCGCCATCGGACCCGGAATCGCCTGGTAATAAAGCCACTTACCGTCCGGCGAGACCTCCAGCTGATCCAGCCCGACGCGCTTTTCACGCCCGTCGCGCAAAAAGAGCTTTTTCCCGTCGGCGTAGATAGGCAGATGATCAATGGAGAGCGGATGGTTATCCAGCACCCGCCAGCTTTTGCCCGTTTTCAGATTCAACACCACCAGCCCCACCGCGCCGGGATCGGTGATATAGGCGAAATCGCCGTTGAAGCGCACGTCGTCAAGATAGCTTTCAGCCTTTAACGTCGGCGCCGCAAACAGGTAGCTCGCCACCACTTTGCGGCTGTGAATATCGATGCGCACCAGCTTCGCGCCCTGCTCGACCGCCTTATCACCGGTGCCGATGCCTTTATTACCGGCATCCATGACCCAGAGATCGCCGTCCGGGCCAAAGCGCAGCGCGTTGACGTGTAAAAAGTGATGGGCGGGATCCTGGCTCTCCCAGCGGTTCCACTCCGCGTTCGGCCAGGCCTCCAGCGCGCCGTTTTTGACTTCGACCAGCTGCGGTCCCGCGCCCTCGGACTGCGTCAGCGAGGCGAAAATGCGCCCCTCTGGACTGACCGCGACGCCGTTCCAGACGCGCGGCGAGGTTTCCACCTGCTTCAGGCGGCTGTCCTGCCGGGTTGGCAGCTCAACCGGCAGCCGATCCTGCGCCAAAACCGGCGTTGTCGCGACCAGCGCCGTCAGCAGCGACATCATCTTTACTGTACTTTTCATCTTTCCTCTCCTTCTGTCGATCACAGCGGACACCCTTTCGCGCGCAGAACTGCATTGAAGCGCTCGGGATCGGCGCTGCCCTGCCGGTTCGTTTCGCGGATACGCGCTTCGCGCTGCTCATGCTCCCGCACGCGAGGCAGCAGCGAAGCCAGCTGCGCCACGGGAATGCTGATCACCCCATCGGCATCGGCGACAATCAGGTCGCCCGGGCTCACCACCAGTCCGGCGCACTGGATAGTGACGTTGATTTCGCCCGGCCCCTCTTTGCTCGGACCGCGCAGCGTATTGCCGCGCGCCCAGAGCGCGACGCCGCCCTCGGCCCACTCGTTCACATCGCGGATGGCGCCATCAATCACAAAACCGGCGATTTTTTTGGTCAGGGCGGAGGTGCGCATCAGGCCGCCGATCAGCGCCTGAGTCAGATCGCCCGCGCCGTCGATTACCAGCACGTCGCCAGGCTGCGCCATCTCTATCGCCTTATGGATCATCAGGTTGTCGCCAGGACGTACTTTTACTGTCAGCGCCGGGCCGCACAGCACCAGCGCGGGATCGTTATGCCAGGGCAGCAGGCCCAGCGCGCCGCAGGAGCGGCCCATGCAGTCGCCGATATTGGGTACCGGTAAGCGGCGAAAGGCGTCGATAGTGTCAGCATCAGGCAGACGATCGCGTTGCCCAATAAAGTAGCCGGCAGGCCAGGTTGCAGATGGGGTCATGAGGGTTCCTTAAGTACCGCGCGGTTAACACAGGTCAGCGGATTCACCGGCAGACCCTTGAGAAAATCGAGACACTGACGAGCCGCGAAACTGGCGACCTTATCCAGCGCTTCCGGCGTAGAGCCGCCGATATGCGGCGTTATCGTCAGGTTTTTCAGGGCGCGAAAAGGGTGATCGCCTGGCAGCGGCTCCGTCGCCACGGTATCCAGGCCGGCGGCGAAAAGCTGACCGCTGCGCAGCGCCTCACTCAGCGCCGCGTCGTCAATCAGCTCGCCGCGCGAGGTGTTAATCACCAGCGCGCCCGCGGGAAGCAGCGCAAGCGTGCGGCCGTTGAGCATCTGACGCGTGGCGGCGTTAACGGGGCAATGCAGGCTCAAGACGTGACTTTGCGCCAGCAGCGCGTCGAGCGATGCCAGCTGCTCGCCAGCAGCCATCGCCTGCGGGTCGCGCAGTGCGGGATCGTGAAAGCGCACCCGCATGCCCATGGCCCGTGCCATGCGCGCCACGCGCTGGCCGATCTCCCCCATCCCCACCAGCCCCAGCGTTTTACCGCTCAGCTCCATACTGCTGCCGGTGCGCGTCCAGCGGCCTTCGGCAATCTCCTGCTGCTGCCAGCTGATGCGGCGCGCGGCGTTAAGCATCAGCCCCAGCGTCAGCTCGGCCACTGATTGCGCGTTGGTGCCGGGCGTGGTGAGCACCGGGATGCCGAATGATGTCGCCGCCTCGACGTCGATATTGGTGACGCCGACGCCATGTTTGCAGATCACTTTTAGCGTTGGGCAGGCGGCGATAGCCGCGCGGCTTAGGGTTACGGTGCGCGAAATCACCGCATCGAATGGAATCTGCGCCATCAGCGCCTCAACTTCCGCCGCATCCTGGCTGCCGCGCAGGTAGTGCACTTCGCACCCCGCCTCTGCCAGCGCGCGTTCTCCTCCGGCGCCCAGCACAGGCGCAGTCATCAGAATGGTCCAGCTCATGTGTTACTCCCTTGTTAATTTTCATCTAGCCTGGCAGGATGGAACGATAAAAAGTATTCCGCTTTTTTTATTAATTGATTCCTGAGAGGAATGAATGGAGCTAAAAGATCTCAGTTACCTGCTGGTGGTGCGTGAAACGGCACACCTGGGCAACGCCGCGCAAGCCCTTGGCATCACACAGCCTGCGCTGACAAAGTGCATTCAGCGGCTGGAAAAATCGTGCGCTACGCGGCTGATTTTGAAGGTGGGACGCGGCATCAAACTGACCGAGGCGGGATTGCTACTTTGTGAACGCGCTCAAAAAGTGCTGCACCTGATGCAGGTCACCCGGCAGGATTTAAACGCGCTGGGATCCGGGGCAGCGGGCGTGATACGCCTGGGCGTGGCCGCCACCGCCGCCGAATTTATGCTGCCGCACCTGACGCGCGAGCTGTTGCAGCGCGCGCCGACGGTGGTGCTCGAGGTGCAGGTCGGGTTGAACGATCTGCTGCAGTCGCGGCTGCGCGAGGACAGGCTCGACCTGATTCTGGGATTCCTGCCCGAAGAAAATCATGAGTTTGCCACCCGACCGCTGACGGAAGATCCGGTGGTGGTGGCGGCCAGCAGCTTTCATCCGCTGGCTGGCGTGCATCCTACGCCAGCGCAGCTAGACCAGTTTCAGTGGCTGCTGCCGTCGCCGCAGGTCGCCACGCGACAGTGGCTTGAACAGCGCCTGCGCAGCGGCGGATATGCCCCGCCGCGCGTGCAGATGGAGAGCAATACGCTGTCGCCGCTGCGCCGGGTGCTGGCCCAGACCCAGCTGTTGAGTTTTCTCTCGCGCCGATTGCTGCATGAGGATATGACGCAGCACGCGCTGGTTGAAATTCCCCTGCCGCTGGTGATGATGCCACGCACCTTTGGCTGGCAGTTCCGCTCCCTGAGCGAACTGACTCCCGCGGCGCGCCTGCTGGTGGATTTGGCAGAAAAACGCTGGCAGTGGTAATCGCCGTTTACCGTGCGGTAAATATCATTACCGCACGAAAAGTCAAAAAAAGATTTTATTACGCAGCCTATTTTAAAAATAAGACCGCTAACCCGACTTAATAAAAAAATGCGCAACGTTAAAAACGGCATAGGGGCGCTGTCGCGCCTGTTTGCAGTCGGACTCTTTTTTATTTCCGGCTTAGATAAAATAATTCATTATGACGACAATATTATTTTGATGCGCGAACATCACGTATCAGGCTATTTCCTTCCCTGGGTTATCTTGCTGGAGCTGGCGGGAAGTATGGCGATAACCGCAGGTTTTTTAACGCGTTTTACATGCTTCTTTATGGTGGCACTTTCGCTGCTTTCCGGTTTTCTGTTTTATCCCGGCTATTCCCATGCGCATCTGATGATCTGGCTAAAAAACATCTCCTGCTGCGCGGGATTTTTACTGCTAATTATTCATGGCGCCGGAAACTGGAGCGTAGATTACTGGCTCAAAAAATATTTCAAAAATAATAAGCGCATCTCAATTTAAAAAAATACTCCTTATTTTCTTACCCGTACCCGGAGTAAAAATGAACAGGCGTCACTTTCTGCGTCTGATGCTCGCATCAGGCATTATCATGAGCGTGCCCATTACTGGCTCGCTGGCCACCGCCGCCGAACCAGAGAACCGCTTTCACCGTGTCAGCCAGGCTTTAACCGGACGCCAGCAGCTGGATCCGGCCATCAGTCAACGTTTGTACGCGCTGTTAACGCGCCAAAATCCGCTGTTTCCCCAGCGTCTGGCGCAGCTGGCTGAACGCCTTGGCCGCAGCGACGTGCTCGCGCCTGAAGCGCTGCTGACGTCGCTGTCCGAGGAGGAGATCGATACCGCGCTGGCCATCATTACCCCCTGGTACCTCGGCTATACCGGCAATCCCGCCACCACCCGCGCCACTGACGATGCGCACTTTGTCAGTTTTCTCTCCGCTCTGATGTACGAGCCCACCGCCGACGTCACGCCGCGCCCCTCCTACTCGCAGCGCGGCAGCGACTACTGGCAGGCGGTGCCGGACGGCGTCAGCGCGCCGCCGATGCCGGCGAATATTCACGCCTGGGGAGCGGCGTCGCCGCGCGCGGCATCCCGTATCGCGCAGCCGCAGCCGGCCTGGCTGGCAATGGTGGAAGGACGCGCCAGGACTTATGCTGAAGCTCTGCGCCTCACCGACGGCGCCGGAGGCCGCTCATGACGCACTATGACGCCGACGTGGTGATTATCGGATCGGGCGCGTTAGGGGCAAACGCGGCATATCAGCTGGCGAAAGCGGGCAAGTCGGTCATCATGCTGGAGGCCGGCCCCTATATTCCCCGCTGGAAAGTGGTCGACAACTATCGCAACAGCGCCAGCAAACGCAACTGGTGCGCACCCTATCCCAATCTGCCCTGGGCGCCGAACAGCTACAGCGACGGCTATATCGAGGCGCAGGGTGATGACGATTTCAACTATGTCACCAGCTTTCTCAAGGTAGCGGGCGGCAGCACGCGTCACTGGGCGTCCGCCTGCTGGCGCCTGCTGCCCAACGATTTCAAACTGAAAAGCGTTTACGGCGTCGGGCGTGACTGGCCAATCGCCTATGACGATCTGGAACCCTGGTATCTGCGCGCGGAGCGCGAGGTGGGCGTGGTCGGCACCGCAGAGGAAGATCAGAGCGGTCAGGGACGCGACGCCTGGCCGCCGCGATCCGCGCCCTATCCCTTGCCGCCGGAGGCGAAGCCCTACATGGTGCAGCGCATGCAGGCGAAGCTCGGACCCTTAGGCTACCAGGTGATCCATGAGCCGCACGCGCGCGTTTCTCGCCCTTATGACGGCCGTCCCGCCTGCGCCGGCAACAATAACTGCGAACCTGTTTGCCCTATCGGGGCGATGTACTCGGGAGATATGCACGTTGATAAAGCGGTGGCGCTGGGGGTCGATCTGCGCACCGAGTCGGTCGCCTGGAAGCTGGAGAAGGGGCCGAAAAACCGCATCGTCGCGGTGCACTATCGCAAACCTGACGGCCGCGACGTGCGCCTGAGCGCAAAGGCGTTCGTGGTGGCGGCGCACGGGCTGGAATCGCCGAAGCTGCTGCTGATGTCTGATGTGGCAAACAGTTCCGATCAGGTCGGCCGCAACCTGATGGATCACACCGGACTGAGCATGACTTTTCTTGCCGACGAACCGCTCTGGACTGGACGCGGCTCGGTGCAGCACGGCAGCATCGCCACCCGACGCGATGAACCGAGCCGCGCGCAACACTCCGCTATCCGCTACGCGCTGCGCAATCTGGTGCCGAACAGCGATGTGACGCCCGCGCTGCTCAGGCAGGGGCTGGTGGGACGCGAGCTGGACGCGGCGATACGCGACCGCGCGTCGCGTATTATGAATATCAGCACCATGAGCGAAACCCTGCCCAGCCCCACGAACCGGGTCACTCCTCACCCGACGCGGCGCGACGGCGCTGGCCTGCCGACCCTGCTGGTTAACTATCAGCTGGACAGCTATGTCCGCGGCATGCGACCGCAGGCCTACCGCGACTTCGCTAATTTCCTGATGGCGTTTAATGGCGAGATAGTGGAGGCGCCCACCGGCTGGCGCAATCAGTATCACATCATGGGCACCACGATAATGGGCGACGATCCGCGCGACTCTGTGGTCGATGCGCACTGCCGCAGCTGGGATCACGCCAACCTGTTTATCGCCTCTACCGGCGTGATGCCCACTTCCGCCACCGTCAATCCCACCCTGACGGGCATCGCGCTGGCGCTGCGTCTGGCCGACACGCTGATTCGGGAGCTATAAATATGCGAATAACAGCGTCTCTCCTGATCTTGTTGCCCGCCCTGGCGCTGGCGCAGCCCGACAGCGCCACCCTGAAGCGCGGCGAATATCTGGCTATCGCAGGCGACTGTTCCGCCTGTCATCGCAACCCGGATAACGGTCACCCCTTTTCCGGCGGCTATCGCATCTCCTCGCCGCTGGGAGACATTATCGCCACCAATATCACACCGTCGCGCGTTAACGGCATTGGAAACTACTCTCTGGCGGATTTTCGCCGCGTCATGCGCGAGGGGCGGCGGCGGGATGGTAGCTATCTCTATCCCGCGATGCCCTATACCGCGTTTGCCTCGCTGACCGATGAGGATATCGCGGCGCTGTACGCCTGGTTTATGACGGGCGTGCCCGCCGAAGATCATCAGGTGCCCGCGACGCAGCTCCCTTTCCCTTTCTCCTGGCGCGCGATGATGGCGCTCTGGAACGGCCTGTTCCTGTCACCCCAGCCACTCGCCAGCGGCAGCGCTGAAGCGATCGGCGACGCGCGCGGCGAGTATCTGGTGAAAACGCTGGGACATTGCGGCAGCTGTCACACGCCGCGCAACGTGCTGATGGCGGAGAAAAGCGCGAGCTTCCTGCGCGGCGGAGCCGTCGGCAGCTGGCAGGCACCCGATCTGACTCAGGCGCGCCTTTACGCCTGGTCGGAATCAGAACTTGCGACCTACCTTAAAACCGGCTCGCTGCCGGGCAAAGCCATCGCGGCGGGCGAAATGGCTACCGTAGTGGAAAACTCTTTTTCCCGCCTGACCGACAGCGATCGACGCTCTGTCGCCCGCTATCTGTTGACGCTGGGTCAGGCGCCGGCCGATGCGCATGCTGCGCCGACGCCCCCTCCGCGCGCTATTGCAGCGTTCGAGACCGGACCGTCCGCGACGCTGCGCAGCGCCATCGGCGGCGAGCAGATGAGCGGCGCACAGCTCTATAACGCCGCCTGCGCAAGCTGCCACGGCGCGCAGGGCGAAGGTAGCCGTGACGCGCCGCAAACCTTTCCCCGGCTAACCGGCACCTCAGCGGTGCTCAACGCCGATCCCGCCAACCTTATTATGACCGTCGCAGAGGGGGTAGACCGCACCACCGTCTCAGGCCACGCCTTTATGCCGGCATTCTCCAGCCAGATGAGCAGCGCCGAGCTGGCGCGTCTGCTGGACTATGTCTCCACGCAGTTCGGCGCGGCCGGACGACACATTACCGAAGAGCAGGTTAATCACACCCTGCGCCATCCCAGGCATTCGCTCTGGCTGCAGCGCGCGCCGTGGGCAGGAGCAGGCCTGCTGGCACTGCTGATCTGTCTGGGGGTATGGCGTTATCGATCTCATAAAAGGAGTCACCATGAAAGCACCCCTCTGTAGCGCACTCTGCGCCCTTGCCGCATTGTGGACCGCCGCGGCCAGCGCCACGCAGACCCAAACCATCCTGAGCGCCGAGGATGCGCAGCGCATAATTTCGCGCGCGGAGAAACAGGCGCAATCGCTGAAAGCGCAGGTTTGCATTGCCGTACTCGATCGAGCCGGACAGCTGCTGGCCTTCAAACGCGTGGATAACGCGCCACCGGGCTGTATCGACTCTTCGATGCAAAAAGGACGCGCGGCAGCGCTGTATCGCACCTCGACCGACAAATATATGGCACGAGCCAACGGCACAGAGCCAGCGATAGCCACGCTGCCCAATATGGTGCCGCTTGGCGGCGGCGCGACAGTGACAGTTAACGACGAGGTGACGGGCGCGATTGGCGTGAGCGGAACGGCAAATCCGGCGGAAATCGCTATTGCCGATGCCGGCAGCAAAGCGCTTAACGCGCCCTGACCAGGGGAATGTCCGCCGCTCTTGCGAAGGCGGTAAAAGCGTTATGCGGGGCGGGGCCACTCACCGCCCCGCGACCGAACAAGAATGAGAAGCTTTCCTAAAAAATTATTCTTCAAAAACATATATTTATTTTGTTACATGAAAATCAAAAGGCAAAATGTTATAAACTTGATAAGCTAATCAGGCGCAAAGCAATTTTCTCTGCAACCGTGACGTTGCGCAGGGCGCAACGCCTGCCCGCGACGCAATCGCTCAGGGTAGCGTTTTCGCCTGCGTCCAGATCAAACTTAATAACATGATGGCAATATGAGCAAAAATGACGACGAAAGGCTGGTAGATATTTTGACAGGCGAGGCCGTTATGGCGCTACTGGCGCAGGATTCGCCCGTTTTTGCCGAGCACGTCGTGGCGCAACTTCAGGCGATGGCGGCGTCTGAGCGCAATCCCATCAGGCTGCGAGCATTTCAGCGCGCCATTGCCGAGTTGATCAGCGCAGCGGGCCAGTCGGACCAGAACAGCGCCGCCTCTGGCAACGACGACTGGCAGGAGAGCGAGCCCACTCTTCATTAAGGGCTCAGGCTGTTATAACCTTGTTTTCCCCGCAACAAAGCGTGCCGCGTCACCATACTCTTTTTGCAGCTGCGCATCCGCAGTCTGCTCAGCATGCTGTTTGAGCCGCGCGCTAAGCCCTTCCCGCTCAAGCGGTTCTCCCGCCTTTAGCAGCAGCGAGGCTATCTGTCCGATAGCAGCATGGATATCGTCCAGATCTTTTGCTGGTTCACTGCTCACACCGCCTTTGTCCATACTGGTCATTATTGGTCTCTGTCCGTAACAGCTGCGCCTGGATAACTACCTACATAAGATCGGTCAGGGAATCGCCTTTATCAGCTTCTGCCGCAGAGCCGCGACCCGGCGGGTCAGATCGGACAACTCCTCAAGCGGCGTATCCATAACTGAGATCATATCCGCCGGCACCCCAGCAGCCTCGGTTTTCAGCGCGGTGCCCGCTGGCGTCAGCGTAATCAGCACGCGACGCTCGTCATGTCCTACATCGCGCCGTCTGCCGATCAGGCCCGCCTGCTCCAGCCTTTTAAGCAGCTGGCTCAGCGTGCCCGAATCAAGATGGACGCGCGCGCCCAGTTCAGAGACGGTGACATTGTCGGTTTCCCACAGCGCCAGCAGAACCAGATACTGAGGATAGGTCAGCCCTAGCGGCTTCAGACGCGACTGATAGAGCTTGGTCATCGCCAGCGACGCGGAGTAGAGCGCGAAGCAGAGAAACTGATCGACGGTAACAGGCGCGCTGCCTTGCGAAGCGCCGCCGCAGGTTTCTGGTAATTCTTCATTCATCGTATTGCTGCTTATTATCTGATCGATGGAGGACGGCACAGCGTCATCCTGTGAGGCCGTGATAATATTGAATCAAATTAAATTGATGTCAACCTACTAGCCGGAGAGAAATCTCTGATTAATCGAAATTTCCCTTTCTCGCGGCCAGCCTGAGCTGTTGCAGGGCCTCGCAGGTCCTGCAACAGCGCGAATTAGTTATAGTCGACCCGAACCACCGCCTTCGACTTTTGCGGATTTAGATAAGTCAGGCTGACGTGGTCCACGCCGGGCAAATCCACATCGCCCTGCGCCACCTGCTGAATGCCGATTTGCTGCGTATGAACGCCGTTATTGTCCTGGCAGGCGAAGGTGATGCGGCTGGCGCCTGGGGTTAACTGGCAGGGATCCTGCGCGATCGCGCCGCTAAACGTCAGAGAACCGCCTGACGTCAGGGGCGCGGCGAAAGCGGAATTAAACAGCATAAGAAACGTCAGACCAAGACCAGCACTCACTTTTGCAGCGGACGATGTCATCAACAGACTCCTCAGGGAAGTTCGTCCGTGAAAGAGATAATGCGATCCTTTATGGCATTGAATGGCAGAGCGTGACTCTTGTTATCACTGGCAGTGTGAGTAAAAGTATATTCACGAAGATGAAAAACTGCCTGTTATTTAAGAATGGATGTGTCTGGCGTGAAAGAGACGGCGATGCCTGTCCGGCATCGCCGCCGCGCTTTAGTCGATCAATTTATCCAGAGAGAGCGGCAGATCGCGAATGCGCTTGCCGGTCGCGTGGTAGACGGCGTTGCTGATGGCCGCCGCCATGCCCACAATACCCAGCTCGCCCACCGCTTTGCCGCCCATCAGGGTAGCGTGGTGATCTGGCTCACCGACGTCGATGGTGACGATCTCCGGCACGTCCGCATTAACGGCGATCAGGTAGTCCGCCAGGTTGTTATTGATGACGCGAGCATTGCGCGGATCGATGACGCCCCCTTCCAGCAGCGCCTGGCCCAGCCCCATCACCATGCCGCCAATCCACTGGCTGCGCGCCAGCTGCGGGTTATAGAGCCGTCCGCTGTCAAAAGCGGAGACCATCCGTTTAACCCGCACGGTACCGAAATCTTCGTCGACGCGTACCTCAACGAACTGCGCGCCCCAGCTGTGCGCGGAAAAGGCTTCAGGACGCGTCATTTTCGACATCGAGTGCACCGCCTGATCGCGATCCTCTTCGCTGTCCTCCTCAGAGAAGGTACCGGAGACCACGGAAAGCGTCAGCGAGTCGTTCAGCTTCACCAGTTTGTCGTAGCGGATGGCGCGATCGGGCTGGTTTTTCACGCATACCGCCCCGTCGCGCAGCACCAGCTGCTCGCGCGCAGACTGAAACAGCGGCGAACCGGGCGATTCAGTCGCCAGCGTAAAGAGTTTCTCGCGCATCGCTTCAGCGGTCTTGTGAACCGCCGCGGTGAGATTGCCTGCCAGCTGCGAGCCGCCCGCGACGCCAGCGCGCGGCAAATCGGTATCGCCCAGCTCGACGCGGATCTGGCGCGATGGGATCTGCAGCACCTCGGCGGCGGTCTGCGCCAGTATGGTATAGGTACCGGTGCCGATATCCGCCCCGGCGCTCTGCACCACCAGGCTGCCGTCGCTGTGGAAAATCAGCTTCGCCTCAGCGGGCGAGCGGCTGACCGGATAGGTCGCAGTCGCCATGCCCCAGCCAATCAGCTCGCGCCCTTCGCGCATTGAGCGCGGCGCCATGCTGCGCCTGTCCCAGCCAAAGGCTTCAGCGGCGGCGGCGTAGGCCTCTTTCAACCGGCGCGTGCTCCAGGGCGCGTTCAGCTGATAGTCGTGATCGGCCCAGTTGCGCAGGCGGAACTCCAGCGGATCGATTCCCAGCGCACAGGCCATCTCGTCCATCGCCACTTCCAGTCCAAAGGCGCTCGGGTTCTCGCCCGGCGCGCGCATCCAGCCTGGCGTGACGGTGTTGATCGCCGCCACATAGTGACGCGAATAGACGTTCGGCACGGCGTAGAGACGGCCCGTCACTTTGTTGGTGCCCTCGGCGAAGGTGTCGATCAGCGAGGTGTCGCTCAGGCCGTCATGGATAATGGCCAGAATGTTGCCGTCGCGCGAGGCGCCCATCTCGAGGTTCTGAATCGTCGCCGGACGACCGCCAAGGCCGGTAAAGGTTTGCGGCCGGGTTAAAGAGACTTTGACTGGCCGACCCAGCGCGCGCGAGGCGACGCAGGCGAGCGCCACATGGGTATAGGGCACCGGCTTAGAGCCGAAACCGCCGCCCACGTAGGGGAGATGATGCGCACCTGGTCAACCTCGATGCCCAGCCATTCGGCAATCTCGGTCTGCGCGCCCATCACCCACTGGCTCGGTTCCCAGACCGTCATACGCTCATCCTGCCAGGAGGCGACGCAGGCGTGCGGCTCCATCGGCATGTTGTATTCGCGCGGCGTTGCGTAACGCCCTTTTATTTTGACCTCCGCCTGCGCCATCGCCTGATGGGCATCGCCAAGATCGATATTGGTGCCGCTGCTCTCTTTACGCGCGGCGCGCGGATCGTCCGGGTAGATCAGCGCCGGTTCGGTCTCATATTCCACTTCCACCAGGGTAGCGGCCCAGGTCGCCTGCTCGAAGGTCTCCGCTACCACCAGGCCGATATTCTGGCCGTTATGAATGATCTTATCGTCCTGAATCGGCGTATAAGTGGACTGCGCCGCGCCGCCGTCGGCGATAGCGGTCGGCTTATTGATTTTCAGGCTGTTGAGGTGGGTGTAAACCGCCAGCACGCCCGGCGCCTGACGTGCCTTTTCGGTATCCATACGGGTGATGCGTCCGCTGGCAACGGTGGACTGGATCACCACGCCATACGCCACGTTTTCCGGCTGATGCTCAACCGCATAGCGCGCTTCGCCAGTCACCTTAACTACGCCGTCGCCGCGCTCGCGCTTTTCGCCCAGCGCCTGATAACTCTTTTCTGCCGTATCCATTGTTAATCCTCTCAGTTCGGCCTGTTAAGCCATGCCGCCCGCTTTCATCAGCGCGCGTGCGATGGCGCGCGGCGCCAGCAGTTTCTTGTGCTGGTTCTGCGGCAGCAGCTCGGCGTCCTGCACCACCAGCTCGGCGGCGCGACGCAGGGTCTGCTCGTTGAACGGCTGACCGCGCAGCGCCCCTTCAACGTGCCGCGCCCGCCAGGGTTTGGTCGCCACGCCGCCCACGGCGATGCGCAGATCGCGGATGCGGTCGCCATCAAGCTCGATGCCGACCGCCGCGCTGGCGGCGGCAAACTCATACGAGCTGCGATCGCGCACTTTCAGATAATGGGACTGGCGCAGCGCTGGCGTTAACGGCAGCTCCACCGCCACGATCATCTCGTCGGACGCCAGATCGTGCTCCAGATGCGGCGTGTCGCCAGGCAGCAGATAGAACTCATTAATGGGAATACGGCGTTCGCGCTGTGCGGCGTTGCGCACGATAACTACCGCCTCGAAGGCGGTCAGCGCCACCGCCAGATCGCCCGGATAGACCGCGATGCAGCTTTCGCTGGTGCCCAGAATGGCGTGGTTGCCGTTGACGCCGTCGCGCGCGGCGCAGCCGGATCCCGGCCGGCGTTTATTGCAGGCGGAAAAGGTATGGGGATCGCGGAAATAGACGCAGCGGGTGCGCTGTAGCAGGTTGCCGCCTATCGACGCCATGTTGCGCAGCTGCGGCGACGCCGCCTGCCACAGACTGTCATAAATCGCAGGCGCCTTTAGCTGGCATTCAGGATGATTCTCTACCTCGCTCATACGCGCCAGCGCGCCGATGCGCAGCGTATCCGCCGTAAAGGCGATTTCGCGCATTTCCGTAAGCTGGTTGATGTCAATCAGCGCGGCGGGCTGCTCGACGTCGCATTTCATCAGGTCGATCTGGGTGGTGCCGCCTGCGAGAAAGCGGCTGTCCGCGCGCTGCTTCTGCCTCAGCGCGTCGTCCGCGTCGCTGACGCCGACGTAGTCGAATGGGTTCATGTCGCCTCCCTGCTGAGATCGGCGGCCGCCTGCTGGATCGCCTCGACGATATTGGGATAGGCGCCGCAGCGGCAGAGATTGCCGCTCATATATTCACGGATTTCGTCCGCCGAGCCGGCGTGCCCTTCGTCGATGCAGGCCACGGCAGACATAATCTGCCCTGGCGTGCAGTAGCCGCATTGAAAGGCATCGTGTTCCAGAAAGCGCGCCTGCACCGGATGCAGGGTGCCGTCGGCCTGCGCCAGACCTTCGATGGTGGTGACCGACTGGCCGTTAGCCTGGGCCGCCAGCGTCAGGCAGCTCAGCACGCGCTTTCCATTGATAAGCACCGTACAGGCGCCGCACTGTCCCTGATCGCACCCTTTTTTGGTGCCGGTCAGCGTCAGGTGTTCGCGCAGCGCGTCAAGCAGGGTGACGCGGGGATCCACCAGCATCGTATGCGGTTGCCCGTTGATCTCCAGCTGTAGTTGTAGATTTTCAGACATAGCTCGTTTCCAGTATTTAACGGGTTTTAAAATGGGGTGTTATGCACGTTATGAGGGAGTCTATTGTGGTGTGCAATCCGTTAAGTCTAGACGGCTAAGCGAAAGCGGGGTTGCCTGTTTCTGGAAATCTGTTGCCTGATTATCCAGATAGCGATTTGAAAAGGGTCAGGGTGGTTATAAAAAAGGAACCGACCGCTGCGGCGGGTTCCCTGCTGGCAGTGCGCTCCTCAGGCCTCAGGCAATCTCTGCGATGGCGTACTCGCGGGCAATCGCCGCCGTTTCCCGCCCCCACGCCGAGGCTTTGGTGCGGGACTGATGCATATCGAAGGTTTGCTGGCTGGTGTACAGCTCTTCTACTGACCAGATCAGCGGATCCGCCGTCTCCTTTACCTCGAAGCTAAGGCACCCTGACTCTTCTTTCGTCAGCCTGATATGCTCGGGAAGATAACGGCGCACCAGCGCCGTCTCTTCGGGGTTTTTACAAATCAACCGGCCGGTAAGCTTAATCATCGTTTTCTCTTCTGTTGCGTCACGTTGCGACTTTTTTACTACGAAAACGTGACGCTATGCCATCCCGGCGGTCTGTTCAGGGCGCGAATACCGCGCGTACGCAGCCATCCTCTTTATGCTTGAACATCTCATAGCCGCGCGGCGCCTCTTCCAGCGAGAAGCGATGCGTCGCCATAAAGGCGGGATTAAGCTCGTTCTTCGCCACATGGTCCAGCAGCCGATGCATATAGCGCTGGCCGTGCTGCTGCGCGGTGCGGATCGTCAGACTTTTGTTGATCATCAGCCCCAGCGGAAATTTGTCCATCACGCCATATACCCCCAGGATCGCGATATTGCCGCCTTTGCGGCAGGCGTAAAGCGCCTGACGCAGCGCGGCACCGACGTCGGTTTCCAGATGCAGCAGCTGTTTGGTTTTATCGTAAACCTGGCTTAGCCCTTCGCCGCGCGCCTCCATGCCGACGGCGTCGATACAGCTGTCCGGGCCGCGACCGCCGGTCAGCTCCAGCAGCGCCTCGTGGATATCGACCTGGGTATAGTCGAGCGCTATGCTGCCGGCATAGTCCCGCGCCATCGCCAGTCGCTCTGGATAGCGATCGATGCCGATAACCTGATGCGCGCCCATTAGCCACGCGCTTTGCTGCGCCATCAGGCCTACGCCGCCGCAGCCCCACACCACCACGGTGTCGCCAGGATGAATATTACAAAAATCCGCGCCCATATAGCCGGTCGGCGCCGCGTCGGAGAGAAACAGCGCCTGCTCGTCAGTTACGCCTTCCGGCACCACAAAGCAGTCGTTGTCGGCGAAGGGCACGCGGACATATTCGGCGTGCGAGCCGGCGTAGCCGCCAAAGGCGTGGCTGTAGGCGTAAATGCCTCCGGTCGGATGGCCGAGCACCGTTTCGCCCTTCTCCCACTGCGGGTTGGTGTTGTCGCAGCAGGAGGGCAGCTGATGCTGGCAGTACCAGCAGGAGCCGCAGGAGATAAACGAGGGCACCACGACGCGATCGCCGCGGCGAATATTTTTCACCGCGCTGCCGACCTCAACCACCTCGCCCATAAATTCATGCCCGAGAATATCGCCCTCGCGCATGCTGGGGATCAGCCCGTCGATGACGTGGAGATCGGAGCCGCAGGTGGTGGTCAGGCGAACGCGGATAATCGCATCATGGGGATTGAGCAGGCCGGGATCGGCCACCGTTTCAACGCTGAGATCGTTTACGCCGTTCCAGCAGAGTGCGCGCATCTATTTCTCCTTATCCTGACGGTCGGCATGGCGGCCAGCGGGCTGGCCGTCAAGGGTTGGAATTTCGCCGGTTTCGGCCAGACTTTTAAAGCGGTGCAGCGCTTTGCTGACAATTTCTTTAGGCAAAAGATCGAAAAAGGTCGTGACCTTTTTGCCCAGCGCGCCGCCCGGCGGCGTAAAGCGCAGCGTCAGCGCCAGTTCGGTTCCCCACTCGCCAGGCGCCGGGCGCAGCAGCAGCTCGCCCTCATTGGGAATATCCGCGCCCTCCAGCGACTGCCAGGCGATGATGTCGCCCGGCTGCGCCTCGACGATGCGGCTCTCCCATGAATAATGTTTGCCGAGCGGCCCGTCGATCTGCCACCGCGCGTCGCTTTTGTTAATGGGCGTGACGGTCGCGAAATGGCTCATGATGCGCGGCAAGGTGTCGGGCGCCAACCAGAGCGCGAACAGCTCTTCGGCGGGACGTCCGACGGTTATCCAGCGCCGCAGCGCGAGCACATCTGCCGCGGCTTCAGGTTGTGAGTTTTTGGCCAAAGGATCCTCCCGTAAGGCGCAAACAGGCGATGAACACAATTTGAGTTAAGTCCAGAGGATCGGATATTGCGAGCGTAACCGCAGGTAGAGAGGGGCGTGCGAGAAGCGAGAAAAGCCGGGAACCTTCCCCGGCCTGCGTTATTGCTGGCTGTTTTGCCAGTGACGTTCGCAGTGTTCGCGCGCTTCCGCGGGTAGATCTCGCAGTTCCGGCAGGCTGTCGCCTGAGCCGTAATCCATGGCGACGGCCACCTCTTTTTGCTCGTCTCTGGCCGCGAAGGTAAGCTTCTCGTCCAGTTTTTCCCACTCGCCGTCATGCTGACGATAAATCAGCGCATAGGTCGGCGTTTTTTCGTCGTCGCCGTAAATTTCATATTTCTGCTCTGGGGCGTCGTCAGGGCCGAACTGCAGCGTTTCGATCAAGGTTGCATCAGTCATCTTGCTCTCCTCCGTGGTTAAGCAGTAAGGGTAGCCTATCATCGTGTAAACGGGCGTGACGGCAGCGAGTGACCCGGCGCGAAAAAGGCAGCAAGCAAAGGTGCTTTTAGTCTGAGGAAAATGTTTTGCTGTTGACGACAGATAACGGTGCGGCGCAATCAGAAAATTCCTTGCCGCTTACTTATTTAATTTCATTTTCACAATCAAGGTTAATTATTTTTTAAACCCTGTATCGAGCACGAGGGAGGGGCCGCGCACAAGAAAAGATTAAAATAAAAATTAATGCTCAGACCGTTAACAACCATCGTCATTTGCAAGAGAAATCGTGGCGGGCACGCATATAACGTCCTGCGCTGATTTGTTAAATTAGCGCGTAACAGAAAGCTTTTAATTATGCGCATTCCTTTTTATTAATACCCCTGTAACCTTTACTGAGGATAGATTGTAGAGATTATTTTAAAAACAAGAAGAGGGAATAGTAAGAACTTATTAACACTCTGGTTAAAAATAAAATTATAGCGTTTTCAGCCTGTGCGATTGCGGCTAAATCCGCAGCGAATCAAAAGCGAGTTACTGCCTCATCAATCTTATGTTAATGAAGGATTCAATAGCTATGAGAAATTTAATGTTAAACAAAATCGCTGCCGGACTGATTGTAATGACGGCAGGACCGCTGGCCGTTGCCGCCACCACGACCGGCGTCGGCGGCGGCACAATTACGTTCTACGGTTCCGTGACTGATGCGACCTGTAATGTGACGACCAATAGCGGAAGCGATTTTGCTGTCGACCTCAATCCTGTAACCCGCAGCGATATGGGCTCCACAGTCGGCGTTATCGGGACGAATGCGAAACCCTTTACATTGAATATTGATGGCTGCTCCGGCTTTGACGCCACGAGCTCGACAGCGCAAACCCTGAAAGTGACTTTCTCTGGCGGCAACGTCTCCGATGACAATACCTATTTGAAAAACAGCACCGGCACCGCCAGCGGCGTTGGCATCGGCATCACCAAAGACGGCAGTGAGCTGGTGGCGCTGAATACGGCGTTAGATACGGGAATGAAAACCACCAGCTCTACTGAAAATGGACCCTACGATACGGCGCCAGCTGCAGGCACGCTTAATTACTATGCCAACTACTACAACTACGGCGGCGCATCCGTTACGCCGGGCTCGGTAGTCACGACGGCAACCTACACCTTTACCTATGACTAATTTCGAAGCGGGAATGCTCACTATGACAAGGATGTCATACCATGAGGACTGAAAATGAAGGTTATATGTTCCGGTTTTTTGCTGCTTATGCTTTCTGGCAGCGCCAGCGCCAGCGTGGTAATGAATAATACGCGGGTTATTTATCCGAGCGATAAAAAAAGCGTCAATGTCCAGCTTGTCAATAAATCAGCGGAATCTCATCTTGTTCAGTCATGGATCGATAAGGGCAATCCAGACGAGAAGCCTGAAAATCTCAGATTACCGCTGGCAGTGGTGCCGGCCGTCGTCAAAATCGCCGCGGGCGATGGTCAGCTGCTGACTGTCGTAAAAAATGATCTCACCAGTCACTTACCTGCCGATCGGGAAAGCCTTTTCTGGCTTAACTTTATTGACGTGCCTCCTACGCCGCAAAACAAAAGCGGCAACTATATTCAGTTCGCTATCAGGAACCGCGTAAAAGTTTTTTATCGGCCGGTCGGGCTGAAAGTCGAACTGAATAAAGTGCAAAATTATCTCAAGCTGGCACCGCAGGGCGAAGGCGCCTGTATTAAAAACAGTTCGCCCTACTATGTCACAGCGGCTGGCCTGAGTGCGGTTAAAAACGGCAGTAAAAAAGATAATTTACTTAATGACCCTCTTCTCATCCCGCCCTTTAGCTGTCAGCCGCTGCCGCAGTCGGTTCGTTCTGTCGCACCTGGCCCGGCCTGGCTGACCTATATAGATGATTTCGGTACGCTCAGAACTGTCAATATTGCGGTTAAATGAAAAAAAAGCCTTCTGTCTGCCAAAGTGCTCTGCTCTTTTTCAGCACGGCCTGTTCCGCCTCTTTCTGCGCCGCCGAAGAGTTTAATGCGGGTTTTCTGATGGGCAATATGCCTGGCATAACGATGTCGGGTGAGAAAAATGCTATTTCTCCCGGCATTTATACTGTTGATGTCTATGTTAATAAAGAATGGAAAGGTCGTTTTCCGTTAAATGTTGATAAGGGTGACAATTTACGCATTCGTCGCACGGATTTCTCCCGCTTTGATATAAAAAAACCTTATTCAGACGAATCGGAAACCACGTCTGCAGCGATGCAAGAGTGGGTATTACTGACCCGATATCTTGAAAAAGATCGGTTCATTTTCCGCTATAACCGCTTTCAGCTTGATATTACCGTGCCTCAGGCAAGAATTATCGCGCATGACAAAAACTGGCTGCCGCCAGAGCTCTGGGACAAAGGCATAACCGGACTGTTCACCAACTATAATCTTATCTATGCTGGCGGCCAATTTAACAAGAGTAGCGATTCGTCCAGCCTCTACCTGACACTCGATAGCGGCTTTAACCTTGCCGACTGGCATTTACGCGACAACTCCTACTATTACCATAACGATACGCATTCAAAATGGATTAACCGTTCTCGCTATCTCGAGAAATCGGTCCCTGCCATTAACGCCACCGTGCGAGCGGGCGAGGAGTATACCGAATCAGCCTGGTTCGACAGCGTGAAATTTCGCGGTATTAGCCTGACCAGGGATCTTGCCATGCTACCAGACAGTTATCGGCTCTATATGCCGGTGGTCAAAGGCGTGGCGGAATCGAACGCAACAATCAGGATAATCCAGGATGAGCGAGTCATTTTTCAGCAAAGCGTACCGGCAGGCCCTTTCGAATTCTCCGATCTGATGCCGACTGGCTCCCGCTCCGATTTACGTCTGGATATCGAGTATGCCAGCGGCGAAAGAACCACCACCATTATTCCCTACTCTTCAGCGGGTAATATGCTGAGAAGCGGCAGCGCAGACTGGGCGTTTTATGCGGGCCAGTTCCGTAGTGAGTATGACGTTAAAAATAGCGATTTTGTTCAGGGGGAATATTCACGGGGCGTGAATAACTACCTGACGCTGATGTCAGGCGCCATTGCCGGCGAACAGTATCAGTCAGGTCTGGCAGGCGCGGGCTTGCTTATTCCTTATCTTGGGACGGTAACCGCACGCTATCAGTACGCCAGCGCCAGTATCGCTAACCACACCTCGCGCGGCGGCAAAATCTCTGCTGCGCTCAATAAATATTTCCCCACGAAAACGACCCTGACTGCCTCGGCGACACATAGCGAGGAACATTATCTTAAGTTGAGCCAGTCAGACGCGGCAGCACAGTTTATCAGCCGTCAGACCGGCTATCGCGCGCAAGAGAAAAATAGCCTAAGCCTGGCAATCGATCAGCGGCTTCCTGAAGGATATGGCAGCGTAAACGCCAGCCTCTACACCACTGGTTACTGGAACACGAATAAAGTCGCGCGCCAGTTCACGCTGGGCTGGAGTAACAGCTACAGCCAGGTATCCTGGTCCGTCAATGCGGGCCGACGTATTTATACGGACGCGGTTCTTCAGGAAGAAGAGCTGAAGCGAAGCGCCATTTATCGCGATGAAACCTACGCCACCCTGACCCTGAGCATTCCATGGAGCATTTTTGGCCATACCGGCACAGTAAGCACGGCGTCGAGTATGCAGGGAGGCCAGAACGCCTCTTCGATTGGCTGGAATGAAAAAGTCTCTGAACGTCTGCGTTACAACCTGCTGGCCAGCCGTAGAAGCGACGACGGCACCGCTGCCAGCGGCTATTTCTCTTATGCTTCGCCCTGGACAACCGTAACGGGCAACCTTATCCAGGGCAATGAGGCGACACAGTACGGCTTCAGCGCGTCAGGCAGCATGCTGTTATCTCAGCATGGACTGCTTGCCTCGCCACAAACCGGCCATCACTTTGTGATCCTCGACGCGCCTGGCGTGGCCGACGCCAGAGTTAACGGTAACGCTATTAATATAACAAATAGCGCAGGTAAAGCGCTGCTGCCCTATGCGACGCCATGGAGGAAAAATACCTTTTACCTGAGTGCCGATTCAGCCAGCGATATTGAGGGAAATATCAGGAAAGTCGCGCCCTGGAGAGGGAGTATTTCTTACGTCAAGTACATCACCGATACCCGAAAAACTTTTTCGCTACGCGCCAGCTATCCCGACGGCGCGCCGCTGACCTTCGGCGCCTCACTGTATGACAAACAGGGCAATGCGCTGGGATATGTCGCGCAAGGCGGCCTGATTCATATTAAGGCGGATGCTTTACCTGATTTTATTCGGGCTGAAGTCGATGACCATCAATCCTGCGTAATTAAAAATGCTGTGCTCAGCAGAGAAAACCTATGCGCAAAATGATAAAAACTCTTCTCTCCATGCTGCTTTTTGTTGCAGTCATTAGCGCCGTTTCGGTAACCAGCACGTTGGCCTATTGCGATCCCGCTAATATCTCCACCGGCAAGAGCGCCGTGGCCGTTTCAGGCATTAGCGATCTTGATCTCGCGAGTATGCTCTCTCTGACCAACAGCTACTCTGTCACTAATAGCTCAAACTTTAGCGGCTACAAACTGACTTGCGTTACGGGCGGCGAGACGCTCTATTATCGGAACGGCATCGAAGGCGGATATACCGTTAAATTCACCAGCGGCAATCTCGATACCTATATTAAATTTACCGCTACGCTTCCAATAAGTAGTAAATCTTTCGGCGCTTTTATCACTCAGGATTATCCCTCCAGCGATTTCGACACTGAAATTACCCTGACGGCGGATGTTGTCGCCGGGCCTGGCTACGATTTCGCCACCTCTAGCGGTAGCGTTGAAGTGCCCCTGCTCTACTTTATTACCGCAAACGGCAATAGCGCTTATCCAACGGCCAGCGCGCTGCGCGATCTGGTTCATACCAAAGCGGCTGCCGCAGCGGCGTCTTATACCGACCTTAAAGGATTTGCTTCTCTGAACATCTCTTTTTCGCCAGTCAGCACTACTTGTCTTATCGATAATCAACAGTTTTCGCTGCCTTCCACCACGCTCTACACTATTCGCTCCGGTGAGTATTCCGATACGCAATTCAGCGTACCGGTCGCGTGCAGCGGCAGCGTGAACAGCCTGGTCACCAAAAGCTTTAATCTTCGTGCCTACAGCAGTGATATTGTCGACGATGCGCGCTATATCATCAGGAATCCATCATCAACCTCATCGGGAATAGGCTTTCAACTGTTTAACGAGAACGCCGATCCGCTTAAAATCAGTGCAGGCTACGATTCGAGCGCAACCTCTCTGGCTTCGATGACGGCCGGCAAAGATAACCTGGGGTCGCTCACCTCCCTCAATATTGGCGCCAGATATAAAATCTTTGACGCGGCGGCTGCGTCGCCGGGCACGGTAGTGGGCACCATTATTATTTATATGGAATATAACTAACCCTGGGCGTATGCATTATCAGGCAAATCCCTGCTTCTCCTCGTACATCTGGGATCGACAAGACTTGTTATACTCGCCAGCGATAACAAGGCTAAGGTATGGTGAAGACCGTGGTCGTCAGACAACGATCTCACTACCATTTTCATTCTGTGCCGTCTCATGATTAAAGCCGAGGTAAAGCGTTATGTCCCAAAAGAGAGCAACGCTAACTGGCCTGCTGGCCATTGTGTTGTGGAGCGCGATTGTCGGCCTGATTAAAAGCGTCAGCGAGGGTTTTGGCCCAATCGGCGGCGCAGCGCTGATCTACAGCTTTAGCGCCGCGCTACTGCTCTTTACCGTCGGCTTTCCCAGCGTGCGTTCCTTTCCGCGACGTTATCTGATCGTCGGCAGCCTGCTATTTGTCAGTTACGAAATTTGCCTGTCACTGTCGCTCGGCTTTACTCACAGCGGTCGTCAGGCGATTGAGGTCGGTATGGTGAATTATCTCTGGCCAGGCATGACGATTGTGCTGGCGGCGATCGTTAACCGGCAAAAAACCAGCCTGCTGATTATTCCCGGCCTGCTGCTCGCCGTCGCGGGAATCTGCCGCGTGCTGGGCGGCGAGCACGCTTTCTCACTGAGCGAGATCGGCAATAACATTATGGACAACCCGCTCAGCTACGGGCTGGCGTTCTGTGGCGCAGCGATCTGGGCGGTTTACTGCGTGGTGACAAAAAAGATTGCGAACGGCAGTAACGGCATTACGCTGTTTTTTATTCTGACCGCACTGACCCTGTGGATGAAATTTCTGCTGTCGCCGCAGCCAGCCTTCGCGGTTTCGCCGCAGGCGCTGCTCAGTCTGGCGCTGGCCGCGATGGCGATGGGATTTGGCTATGCCGCATGGAATACCAGCATTCTGCACGGCAACGTTAACCTGCTGGCTGCGGTTTCCTACTTTATTCCGATCCTCTCCTCAGTACTGGCGGCATTTCTGCTGCATTCGCACCTGACGTTATCATTCTGGCAAGGGGCCGCAATGGCCAGTCTGGGATCGCTGCTTTGCTGGTGGTCAACCCGCACGCCAGCGAGCGGCAAAGTAGCGCGCGAGATCTCTTAAGGTCGAAGGCCGCTCACGGAGCGCGCGTCCGTGTAAAAAAGGTAGGCATATCCAGGTATATATGTGTAGATCGTTAAAATTGAGAGGAAAAAGATATATTATTTTATTCCTCTTCTCAAAATGGAATGGTTGTGTAAAAGCGCTGGCGACATAGCATTAGGTGGTTTTTCGATAAAATGGTAATATTTTTGTTATTGTTCCTGCCAGTGACTATTGAAATATCATACAAATGTATCATTCATCCAGAAAAGTCAGCGCCATTATGTTCGCCTGGGGTCTGGCTGGCATCTTTTTTGTATTATTTGTCATTTATAATGTTCACGCAAAAGCCATTTTTCAAACGGCCGAATGCCTTTATCATAAAAGTCCTGACAACTATACAGACCGGTTAACACATATGGCACAGTTCGTTTACAGAATCATTTTTGAAACCTGCGATCACGACTATCGTTAACAGTTTTGACATAAAAAATTTTAATGAAAAATAAACCGCAACAAGGAATGCCATTTAATAAGGAACAACCACACCAAAAACCCAGCGGAGCAGTAAAGGATCAAAAAAAGAATCAAACCTGCCAGTTTGTCAGAGAATCGCATTAGCTTCCTTTCTAGCGTCATCAAAAGACTTTTGTAAAAATGACAGATTTCATTAACGCCTCATTTGACATATCATGCTTTAACCCGACTTCATTATCAGACGGGAATCATAAATACCCCGTCAACATTTAACCGTGCCTGGTTCAACTTCTTTCTTGCCTCTCCGTAACGTGATCCGTGTCAAATAATTTTATGCCCTCCCGGCGCGACCACCGCTGATAAAACTGGCTCAGGATAGAGAGCGATTAAAGAAGCGCTTAACAAGAATGATGTTTAGCTGGGGTTTATTATCAAAAGAATAGAGTTGTCGCTGTGGTGTCTGCGCGCCACAAATCATGAAACGTATGATTGATGTAACTTTCCTTGCTTGCGCCCTTACGGGGCGCTTTTTTATTTGTGGTTTACCCACACAAATAAAAACACTACGCCACAAAAGAGTTATTGCCTGTTGATGTTCGATTTAGCGCCGCAATGTTTTAATGACTTTATACAGGCTTGCTTTTATGCTCGCAAACAGGGTGTTTCATTGCTAATAATTAGCAGCGCTCCTCCAGAGGAGCGCTTTCTTTTTTCTTCCCACCTTTATGATTCGCCTTCAATCTGTTTCCACCTGTTTCCCTCGCAGATTCCAACCGGCGCAAAGGCGAAGGCGCCATCAGGCGCTGCGAATGGCCTTAAGCGCTTGCGCTTTGCGCGCCTTAACGCGCCAGACGAGCCACAGCAGCCCAAACCAGAAAGGCATGGCGCATAGCGCGGCCAGCGTATCGGGATCGAAGACCATAATGACTACCGAAAAGGCGAAGAACAGCAGGCTAATCCAGCTCATCACGATGCCCGCCGGCATTTTAAAGCGTGACTGCGCGTGAAGTTCCGGGCGCTGCTTTCGGTAAGCCTGATAGGCCACCAGAATCATGGCCCAGCTGTAAATCACCAGTATCGCCGCAAGCGTAGAGACGATGGTAAACAGCGTCATAACGTTCGGCACCAGAAACAGCAGCAGCGTCCCGCTCAGCATGCAGAAGCAGGAGAAAAGCAGACTGCGCACGGGAATGCGCGTGCTTCTCGACAGAATGCGAAACTGCCAGTGCGCATGCTTTTCTACCGACAGGCCATAAAGCATTCGGGTGCTGGAATAGACGCCGCTGTTCGCGGAGGACATGGCGGAGGTAAGCGCGACAAAGTTGATAATCGCAGCGGCGGCAGGCAGGCCCGCTTTGGCAAAAAGGGTAACGAACGGGCTGACGTCGGGAGAGATCGCCGCCCAGGAGGTGACGGCAATAATCACCACCATCGACAGCATATAAAAAATGATGATGCGCAGCGGAATCGCGTTGATCGCCTTTGGCAAGATTTTCGCCGGCTCGCGCGTTTCGGCGGTCATGGTGCCGAGCAGCTCAATGCCGGTATAGGAGAAGATGGCGATCTGAAAGCCCGCCAGGAAGCCCGTCACGCCATGCGGCAGAAATACGGCCGGATCAGACAGGTGATGCAGCGAAGCCTGCACGCCGTCAGGTGAGGTCCAGCCGGTGGCGACCATCCACAGCCCGGTAAAAATCAGCGCGACAATGGTGATGACTTTGATTAAGGCAAACCAGAATTCCGCTTCGCCGAACATCTTAACCGACAGCAGGTTAAACAAACAGAGAATGCCCAGCGTGATAAGCGCCGGTATCCAGGCGGACATCTCGGGGAACCAGTACTGCATATAGCCACCGCAGACTACCACGTCGGCAATGCAGGTCACCACCCAGCTCAGCCAGTAGGACCATCCCAGATAAAAGCTGGCTTTAGGGCCCAGATAGTCCGCGACGAAATCGGCAAAGGAGCGATAGTCGAGTTTCGATAACAATGCCTCGCCCATCGCGCGCATCACCATATACATAAAGAATCCCACCAGCGCGTAGATAATGAGAATCGATGTGCCCGCCACGGCGATATTCTTACCGGCGCCCATAAACAGCCCGGTGCCGATAGCGCCGCCCAGTGCAATCATCTGAATATGTCGCTCGCTCAGGCCACGCTCCAGCTGCGGCGCAGAGGTGGAACTGGCCGACGGCGCGTGCGGTTCTTTTTCAGTCATGGCGATTCCTTCTGAGTTTCGGAGAGCGGCCTGACTTCAGCTGCAGGCCTGCGCAGAGATCCGGCGTAACCCTGATGGTTGCCGCCCTTTTTTCAGCGCTGGAAGTCATACAGGCTTCCCTGCACGAGGATCTGCCTCAGCGCGTCCGGTGCCTGGCGGAAGGTCGCCGCGCGTGAAAAGCCGGGCATCCTGTATTTATGCAACGACATGTTTATTTCTCCTGTCGAGATAGGCGCAATAGCGTGACGATCCATAGCGGTATTCGCGTCGGCAATTTAGCGGCGCAATTAAATCGCGCAATAAATATATTTATCGCGTTCTGAAATTCACGTTGAATAGAGGAAACAGTCGAGATATGTGTCAGTGTTTATAAATTAAATGCATCCTGTTTGCCTCAGTGGGACTCATACTGGTCGCCGCCTGTAACAAAGTCAACACACGTAGTATTCATTCTATTCACTTTTTGACACTTCTCAAAGTTCTGAAAAAATTGATGAAAAGGCTGGATGTGCAACACGATCCCATAAAAAATGCATAACCATGCAACACATGCAGGCTATGAAAGATGCGTAATTATTCAAAAAATGCTAAAGGAAACTATCCGGTCAAACGTGCTTTTGCCGACATCGGTGAAAGCGAGGCGGGAAATTAATCCAGGATTTTATTCCGCCAGAAAAATAAGGGCTAAAATGATTATCTGCCTGGTTTTCAGGCTGCTATGTCATTACGTTTTTATTAGCATTCAGGAGAAATTAACCTGTCGCGCGTAAAGGGCAAAGCTATCACCTTATGTCACGCACGGTCAGGAGGAGAGGCTGGCGGAGATATCCAGGACATGATATGCCAGCAGCTAACGGCGGGTGATTTGGAGGGGGCGCCGGAACGTCAGAATGCGTCTGCTTCCGGCTGGCGGCGACCTGTCTGCCCGGTTCGCTCGCGCAGCTCCAGGATTTCCTGACAGCCGACGCAGGTCGTGACCGAGGGTAACAGCTCGCGCCGCTCTGCCGGAATATCTTCTCCGCAGTTCTCACAGGTGATGCGGCCAGGGCGCGCCAGCCGACGACGAATCGCCTCGACCTCAGCGGTTTCGGTAAGGGAGATTGCCTCCATCGCCTCATCAATGATGTCTGCCATATTTCGCGTCTCGTACAGAATCCTTGCGTAAATATAAATAAGTGACAGGTACTGTGTATGCCGACGCAGACCCTAATGCAGCGCCTGCAAAGCCTGTTTATCAGGTCATGCAATTCAGGATAAACAACTGTTAACCAGTGCAATAGCTAAAAGCGTAACGCTTCCCCAAAAACCGAGGCTCAGCAATAAGATAAGTCGCCAGGCATCGCTGCGTGAACAACCTGACAGTCTACTTTCCATTTTGCCACCTCGCTATAAGCAGCGCGTTATATTCGGCTTAGCCGAAAAAATTGAAACCATGAAAAGAGTGTAAATTACCTCAGCTAAATCATTTCTCAACAATGCTATTCTCACCGGTGGTGAAGTTGATACATATCAAAAACCCCGACTTATTTAGCTTTATTTGTCGTTTAAAAAAATATTACTCAGCGCTTTAATTAACCATACACATGACCATTTTGTTATTTCCACAGGTGTCGTGTATTAAGCTTGTTTTTATGCCATTATTCGCCCTCTTAACGCCTGGCTGAGATCTATCCGTGAGTCATTCATCTACCCTAAACCGCACACCCTTTGAACGCGTCATGCACGCCGTGCTGTTTGAAGTTGTCGCAAATATTCTGGTGTTTATTATTTTGATGGTATTCGCCTCTGCAGCGCCGGCGCAGTCAGGGGTGCTGACGCTAGTCTCTTCCTTCGTGGCGATGGCGTGGAACTATCTTTTTAATCTGCTGTTCGACACCGTGCAGCAGCGCGTCGGTTTTAAGAAAGGGTTACTGGTACGCAGCCTGCATGCGATCCTGTTTGAAGCAGGGCTGCTGGTGGTTCTGGTTCCGTTTGCCGCCTGGTGGCTGGAGATAACGCTGTTAGCGGCTATCCGGCTGGAACTGGGTCTGGTACTGTTTTTTCTGGTCTATACCCTGCTGTTTAATCTCGCATGGGATCTGAGTCGGGATCGTCTCGGCAACCGGTTAAACATCAGGGTTTAGCCCGACGACCCTGACCTGCACGACATATCAATTTGTTGATTATTCGAACTAAATTTCTATTCACCTTACCTCAACCGTGAGTAAACCAGTGCGGGATTATCCCATTACCATGAAGCTCACGGTTAACAAATTGCTGACATATTGTTATTTTCTATTCAATGCGAATGCCGACTGCTCGTATAACACCCTGCAAAAATCCTTTATTTTTCAATGATAAAAACCATCTTCACTTAAAGTAGCCTAACTTAAATGTTATATCAGCCAAACAATATGGTCTGTAAAACCGTCAGCTTCCCGTTTTTATCAGGCTTGATCTTCATAAGTCGGATAACTATAAATGGCCAGCAGCGCAAGGATATTAAGGCAAATTCCGTCATTCGTTTCTCGCTGTTTATTTTTATCAGGGAGATAGTCCATTTGAAAATAGAGTCTACTTCACAGCAATCTGATGGCCATTGTCTGCATGACAGGTGCATTATTCTGGAGTCTGGGCATCCTCATTCCAGCAGAGGCATATCATCGACCATTTTCGCCAGCGCATCAGACCAACGAAACAGCAGCGGAAAACAGCGCCAATGGCGCAGACGCTGCCGTACGCGCTAAGTGCTAAGGGCTGCCCACAGGCGAAAATTATTATGTTGCCCCACCGTATCACCAAAAAACAGGAAAGAGTTCATGAATAAAAATGATTATTTGAGCGAGTTAAGACGCTGCCCCTCAAAAGATATTCTCGATATCGTGACCAGCTATATGCGGAAGAAAGTCCCTTCACAAGACATTTGCTCTTTTGAAGGGGCTTACGATCACCGCAAGGCTGAGCTGATAATGAATGAAATGTTTAACGATATTCCGGCAGATGTCTGGAGGCTGGTGAATTAGTAACCATGGTGGATCGGAAATATTGCTGAAAGAAAAAGGGCTTCACGTCGACGCGAAGCCCTTTTTAAGATCAGAAATGATATGACAGGCCGACGATGCCGCTATAGTCTGTTTTAAATACGCCGCCGAAGCTGCTCTCGATGCCCGCGTTTAACGACACATTTTTATTGATTACCCCTTCTACGCCGATGTTTGCACGATAGCGATTGTCGGACCAGGCCTGATACTGACGGCTTGCCTGACGATCTGCTAGCGTCGTTTTCGAGCCGTTTTTCCCTGGCGAATATTGCCAGGCGATGCTGGCCGTCAGGTTAACGTTTTTCATAGCCTCGCCAAGCCCGCGTTTCTGCGCCATAACTCCGCCGGTTGCGTACCAGGGATTCGCTGAGCTAAGCGCAACCTCCGCGTCCTGTCCCTGCAGTGAGTAGCCGGAAAGCGCGCCAGCGGTGGCGCCGACGAAAGGCGAGATGAGCAGTGAGTCATGCGCCAGACTGAACTGATAACCGCCTCTCACGCTACCCGCCAGCAGGGCGCTGTTGCGCTTTTTACCGTTGATCCCCAGCGCGGGATCCAGCGTTATCTCCTGATTCAGATACATTACACGGCTGGCGGCATCCGCAAACCATCCTGCGTCCGACTGCCATGAATAGTAGGCTCCAGCCGTGGCGAGACGGTGATTTTCCTGCCCTTTGCCTTTAATTTCTCCCTGTGTGTAGCTGGCACTGAAGCCCAGCGTGTGCGCGTCGTTTTGCTTATCCCAGCCTATGTTCAGCGTCTGCTGCGTGGCGTTCAGGCCGAGAAAACCGCCTTTGCTGTGTTCCAGCGTGGCCCATGCGCCACTGTTTTCCGGCGATGCGCGCAGAGTGTCGGTGCGCTTGTAGAGCTGGCCGATGGCTTCGCTAAAGATGTACTGTCGCGAGGCCATTATCGCCCGCGTGTTCTGAATAAGCGGCTGGTTATCGTAAATGGTAAACCAGTCATCCGGATTGAACGCCGGCTGACTAACCGCTTCTTCAGGCTGCGCGGCCGCCTCGACCTTCTCTTTGCTGTCCGACTGCTCCACGGCGGTATCGGTCTGCGCGGTACTCTCCGTACTCGTTTCCGGCGCGGCTTGATCCTGCGCGGGCGTTCCGCCGCCAGGCTGCGGCACGACCTCGCTCTGCGCAGGCGTATCTGCTGCCACGTCCGGCGAGGTGTCGCCTTGTTCAGGCGCGTCTGTTCCCGTATCCGGCGTGTCGCTGCCGGTTGCCGGCGCCGTCTCATCCGGCGTTGCGGGCTCTGTCGGCGTTTCGGGCTGCGTCTGATTCCGTTCCAGCACCCACAGAACGCGGTCGTTCTCATCTTTTACCTGATAGTTTGGCGTATAGACGCTGAAGCCACTGTAGCCGCTGGCGAATGAGAAATAATCATGCGCCGTGCCTGCTGGCGCATCGATCATCACCAGATCCTGTTTCAGCGTCACCTGCTCCTGCGCGCCCACCAGCAGATTGACATCCAGCAGGTTATCGCCGCCGCTGGCGAGGCTGCGAATCGTCAGCCTGTCGCTTTCCAGCGTGGCCGGTTTTACGCCCAGCATCAGGCTCAGGCCGGTAGCGTCAAGCGAGTCGACATCAAGCGTTTTCGCCTGCCAGCCACCCGCCGGCACCATAGACAGCGTCGCGCCGCGCTGCGCCTGCAGCGTGCTTACGCGACTGTTGCCTGTCATCGTCCAGTTAGCATCGCCATCGAGCGTCATACGCGCGCTGCCGGTGGAGGTCACCGCGCCCTGATAATTGACTTTCCCAAGGTAGAGCGAAGCCTGGTTGGCTAACAGTACATCGCCCGCCACGTCGCTGGCTGGCAGCAGCGCCAGCTCGCTGGCGTCGCGCACCGGCTGACTGCAGGATGTTGCATCCTGATAGATAGCGGCATAGCAGCGCCAGCTCTTCTCCTCCGCCAGCGCGCTGTCGTTATAGCCGAATGCAAGGCGCGCCGATTCGTCGGCGACAAATCGTGCCTGTACGCTGGCATATTCTCCTACCTGAAGCGCTGCGTCTTTACCCACGCTGATTTCGCTCGCTTTGAACAGCGATGTCGACCAGTCATCATCAATCACTACGCCGCCAGCGTGCGCGACCGGCTGACCAGAGAGGATTGCCGTGCCGTTTTCCACGCTCAGCGTGCCATTCAGGTTCATGCCGCCGGTCAGGGCGGTAATCGCTGTCGCGTTTTCAGGCTTGAGCGCCACGTTCATGATGCCATTTACCGCAGCCGCATCCGTTTCGCCGATAAACCCCCGGAAAACCTGCCGGTTCAGCTGCGTTAAGCGATAATTAACCGCTGCATCGCCGTCCGTTCCCAGATAGGTCCAGGTATCGGTTGAGCTCTTGTCGGTGGGAAAATACCAGTAAGACGACGTATTAAGCTGAAAGTATTCGGTCTCGTTAGTGTAAGGATTGTTGTAAACGTAGAGCGAACCCGGCGCACCCTTCGGATTGCTGCCGTTAAAGGTATTAAAAGGCACGTCGCCTGCGGTGTAACCGGTAATGTTCAGCGTCGCGATCTGGCTATCGCTGTGGTTCAACAGCGTGGCGCCGCTATCAGTATGGTTGATCTTTTTAAAAGTCAGCGCGTTACCGTTGAGATCCAGCTTACCGCCGCGATAGCCGAAGTAGATATCGCTGGTCGCCACCTGATTGGCATCCTGCAACACCACGGTCGGTCGCCCGCTGACCAGCGTCACTGAGGAGAAGGCCTGTTTGTTTCCCGCCGCATCCGCCTGCTGATCGAGGATAACCGTACCGTCGCCCACGTTCAGGCTGCCGGCGTTATTCCCTTCGGCGTTAACGTGCAGCGTGCCAGCCCCTATCTTATGCAGCGCATCGTTCGCCAGGCCATTGACCTGCCACAGCACCTCTTTGCCTGCGTCGACTTCGACGCCGCCGCCGACCCAGGTCGCATTCACGCCTGCCGCCGCGCTCAGGGTGTAATCGTTTGAAAACTGCAGCTTGCCGGCACCCATGTTAACTGGCCCATTGAGAAGAATCAGCCCGCCTGCGCCGTTAAAACGTAAGTCTTTGGTGGCATCCAGCTCTTCGTTGCTGGCCGTTGCGGGCGCCGCGCTCGCATAGGCTTTATCCAGACCGGTCCATGACCAGCTGGCGTTCTGCTGGGTAATATTATTGTCGTTCCAGTAAATTGTGCCGCCTTCAGCGCGATCCACCACGTCAGGCGAGGTGTTAGCCGCCGTGATGTTCGCGATATAGCCATCTGGAATGTACTCCCATAAGCTGGTCGTGCCGTAGCCGGTGCCGTCATTTACATAGGAGCCATGAAGAACGCCAGCAATTTTCCATTCGCGCGCCTGCTCGTCATACACCATCATCGGGCTACCGCTGTCTCCCGCCATGGTGCCAATAGAAAGCGGAGAGGTCAGCGGGTGATCCGGACCATAGTTGGTCGCCTCTAGCGATCCCGATTTTAAGGCAACCGTCCCTGCATTAACGGTACCGCCACTCACCCAGTTGTAGGCGCCGCTCAGCGTAATGCGCTCGATCTGATCGTCGCTGAGCTGGCTCTGCGTGCCGCCGCCGATACGGGTAAACCAGCTATAGCGCGCGCTATCGCCTTTCATGATTTCCGACTTTTCCACCGTGCCAACCGGCGCGGCGTCGGTCACAACTTTATTCAGGCGCGGCAGATGAAAATCCACGTCTGACAGAGTTGAATCATTACGGTTAATCAGGGTATAGGTCGCGCCATATTGCGCGCCCTTGCCAAAGCCGACCGTTTTATAACCGGTATTGTGACGGGCGCTGGCGAGATAGGAGGGCGCGACCAGCGTGCTGTAGCCATAATTCGCCACCATACTGAAATCAGGCATGGCGAAATCAAGATAGCCCGACAAAGAACCATCTTTTTTATATACCGCTATATTTTTTGCGCCAGCGGAGTAACTGCCCAGGTTTTCTGCAAAATCGCGATATTCCTGCACATCAATATCGTGACGCATAATACCCGCCCAGGATTTAGTGCAGATAAAAATAGTGCAGCAAAATGCTGCGCCACCTAAATGTTTCAATAGCCTGCCCTCATGATTTTATCATTTATTAAGACAATAACCGGAAGCCATGAGGACAATACCATTACGGAAACAATTAACAGAAATTAACTTCATTTCATTAATTGATTAAGATCAAAAAACGCAGCTCTTCCTATGTTAAACAGAGAGTAAATGACTGATATTCATAGCGATAGAAAACCATGCTCAAATAGACACGGAGATTGCACGCTTATTAATAACCGATTAATAAGAAACTTATGGAACATCTGAATTACAAAAAAACACCTGTAGCGCCTCGATTATTTTCGGACGTCTTTTTAACGAAAAAAATAAATCTGCGTCAATATATGTATAGCAATGTCATCCAGACTGAATATTTACTCTCCTGCATCAGATAAACCTTACGTTTAATGGCTAAGCGTCCAGGAAAATATGCGGGGCTGATAGTCCCCCGCAGTAAATAAGCCGGAACGACATCCAGCACGCCGCTCTTTGCCTGCGCCTTTCTGGGAAGCAGGTCGATAAGCTCGGCTACTTTGGATGATCCCGGTGATAAAGCGCCCACTGCTCTATGCGTTCGCCCGAAGGCAGCGTGCAGTAGCCGGTGACGCCCGCCTCGCTTTTTACCTGCGAAGGTGTTCCGCGCACATGCAGACACCAGTCGGTAGCCGGATTATGCATGCCAAGGCGCTGCGGCACCGGCGCGCGCTGCGCGCAGGCGGTGAGTTGCAGCCCCGCCACCAGCAGCGTGACGGCTGTTGTACTGATTTTTATCACGTTAACTCCTGAGGCTGTTTTCATACAGCATAGGTAAGTGTCTGAAACAGGCTTTATGCCTGGATGAAACAGGATAGCTCGCTATGCGTTCTGGAAAGTCTTTACTCCCTGAACGTTATATTCCCCTTTCCACCCCGATGATGATGAGGTGCTAAGAACGTTTTATTTTAGATCGCCTGTGTTAAACCGCCTCTCAATATTCCTCCTGCCTGTTTTTATCTCCTCAGCGACACCGGCCCCCCTAAATAGATATTATCAAAAAACAACAGGTGTAATGAAAATTAACATTCACTCCTTCATTACAATAGCCGCACCACCTTCATTTTAAATGAAAAATATCTTTGCTCTGGTTTTCCTTCAGGTGAGAGATGAAAGACAGAACCTTTTCACCATCTTTACATCATTAAAAATCGACCGGCATAATCCCGCTGATTTTTACCGCATCCTGTTATTACTGGAACTATTAAAGAACATTAACACGTACCCGTTAAAAAACTGGTGACCCGTTTTTGTCAGAAACAAAAGCAATTCGCCAGTTTTAAAGCCCCACTTAAATCTTATGGAAGAGTTACTGGTATGAATAACAAATTTGAATTGAGTCGAATTGCAAAAGCGTTACTGCTTGCCAGCGGCATGGGTATCGCGCCGGGCATGGCGCTGGCGGCTGGGATGGTAGGCAGCCAGGCAGGCAGCGATATTACTTTACAGGACGGCACCACGCTGATTGGCGACGCGTCGTCGGGCGATGGCTTCTACGGCATCCTTGTTCCGGCGGGAACGCCAGGCACGGTAGTGACCGGCAGCGGTTCAACCATCAGCGTTAAGGATGCCGACCATTACGCTAAGGGGATCTTTGTAAAGGCCGATGGCAGCAGCTTTACCGCCGATAAATTGACTCTCAATGTATCAGGCAAAACCGCCGTCGGCATGGAGCTGAGTGGCAATAAGGTCAGCGCCGATTTAGGTTCCGGCTCTTCAGTCAACATCGTCGCGACTGGCTTTGCCGAGGGCATCGTGGTGCAAAAAGCCTCTTCGCTGCAGGCTGATAAGCTCAATATCACCACTCAGGGCGATAACGGCATCGCGCTGCATATTAATGGCTATGGCAGCGATGCCGATATCGGCGACGGCAGCATTATCAATACCAACGGCACCAACAGCCATGGCATCCAGGTTGACGCGCTGACGGGGACAGCGGATAACGGCGCGGCCAGCCTGAAGGCGAATGCGTTGACCATCAACACCCTCGGCGCCAGCTCTCAGGGTATCGATATTCAGACTAACGGCACGGCCGACCTGGGCAGTAATTCAACCATTATCACGACGGGCGATACCTCGGCCGGCATCTGGAGCCTGGGCGAGTTAACCGCCGATCATCTGGCGGTCAGCACCTCGGGCGTGGACTCGGCCGGCATCTCTGTTCGCGATAACGGGGTAGCAAATATCGGCGCGGGCAGCGTGATCTCCTCCGTCCAGACCGGCGCGATTGTGGCAATGGGCGACACCGCGACGATCAATTTTCTCGGCAGCGAAGAGGAACGCAATACGCTGAAATCTGCCGGATACGGGGCATCCGCACAGTCTGCAGGCGCGGTCATTAATATGCAGAACACGGATATCGTCATAAACAGCGTCAAGACGACAGGCCTGGGACTCTGGGCTCGTACAGGCGGCGTAATCAATGGCGACGGGCTGACGATTACCGGTTCCGCTAATTCTTACGGCGTCTATGCCATAGCTGACGGCAAGGTCAACCTGACCGGCGATCTTACCATCAAGATGAACTCGCCCGACGGAATCGCGATGGTCACGCCCTCTGTTGAGGGCTATGCGCCAGGCGTTATTAGCGCCGACGGGAAAATGAATATCACCGGCAGTGTAGTATCACAGGACGGCCTAATCGATCTGAGCTTCGCTACAGGTTCTCTCTGGTCCGGCGCCGCCAAAAGCGATAACGTCAACAGCGGGCATCTTAATGTCAGCCTCACCGACAGCACCTGGAATGTCTCGCAGACATCTAATCTCGACAATCTGCAAATGCGCAATTCGCTGGTCGATCTCACCGCGGCCACGGACAACGCTACCTATTCAACCCTGACCGTCGCCAACCTGAGCGGCAGCGGCGACTTTGCGCTGCGCACCGATCTGGTGGGCGACGGCGACGGCGTGAATAACGTCGGTGACAAAATTGTCGTCACCAACAGCAGCGCCGGCGACTACGGCCTGACGATTCAGAACCGCGGCAGCGCCGTGACCACTGGTAACGAAGTGTTGACCGTGGTGGAAACCACCGATGGCGTCGCCACCTTCCGGGGCAATTCGGACGTAGAACTGGGCGGTTACGTGTATACCGTCAATAAGCAGGGCAACAACTGGGTGCTCTCTTCGCCGAAACCTGAAGTGCCGGCTGAAGATCCGGCTGAGGCCGCTCCAGCGGAGGGCGCTGGCGCGCAACCTGCAACTCCAGCGGATAATGGCGCCACACCGACAGACAACAGCGGCGTAACGCCAGCGTCTGGCAATACCGGTGCTAATCCGAACTCAGGGGCAACCGGCGGCAAGCCCGCGATTACCAGCACCGCCAACGCCGGCGCAAACTTCCTTAATATCGGCTATCTGATGAACTACGCCGAAACCCAGACGCTACTGCAGCGTATGGGCGATGTTCGTCAGGGAAAAACCGGCGGCAATGTCTGGCTGCGCGGAATGGATGGCCGCTTCAGCGGTTTCGACAACGGCAAGCTGAGCAATTTCAGCATGAACTATACCGGCTATCAGTTTGGCGTGGATAAACGTCTGTCGGAAGAGGTGCCGGTCTATCTGGGGCTCTTTATGGGCGTCACTGAGGGATCGCCGCACTATAAAAATGGCGACGGCGACACCAAATCCGAAAGTTTCGGTTTTTACGGCACCTGGCTGAACGATGCGGGTTTCTACGTGGACGGCGTGATGAAATTCAACCGCATCAGAAATCAGTTCAACGTCTTTGATACCCAGAATAATCGCGTCAGCGGCTACGGCGTCTCGTCGGGCCTCAGCGCGTCGCTGGAAGCGGGCAAAAAATTCAGCTTCTCTGACGGCTCGTCGGGCTTTTATCTGGAGCCGCAGTTACAGCTGACGGCGGGTCATCAGGATGGCACCTCGCTGCGCGCCTCGAACGGACTGAATATCGACCTCTCCAGTTATAAATCGCTGTTGGGTCGGGCCAGCGTGCTGGCGGGTTATGAAGTTAATCAGCGCGATTACAAACTCAACACCTACGTTAAAACAGGCATGCTGCGCGAGTATGGCGGCGATGCGTCCTATAAGCTGAATGGCTCACAGGAACGTCTCTCTTTCCAGGGAAATGGCTGGAATAACGGCATCGGGGTCAGCGCGCAAATGAGCAATCACACCCTCTTCCTTGAGGCCGATATGGTGAACGGCAATCGCTTCAACCAGCGCCAGGTGAACGCTGGCTATCGCTTCAGCTTTTAACGTCAGGGAGTGCAGCCTTTTTCTTCACCAAAGGAGCCGTAAATGAAAAAAACCTTATGGATCATGCTCGCCTTGCTCTGCTCATCGTCAGCTTTCGCCCGGCAGGAGGTCACGGTAGCTGAGGCGAAAAAAATGCGCGACGATCGGCACGTGGCGATAACCGGCACCATCAGCGGCCGGGCGGATGACGATCACTACTGGCTGCAGGACGCTACCGGCCGTATCCGCATTGATATCGACGATGATGATGATGACGACGATGACGGTCGCTATCTGATCGGCAAAAAAGTGCGGATAACAGGCGAAGTCGATCGCGACGATGGCCGAAGCGAAATCGACGTCGATCACGTCTATATCCTCAAGTAATTCTTTCGCTTAAAGGAAAAAAGCCAGCGCTGACGCTGGCTTTTTTGTCTGCATGGCCCTGCGGCTCAGGCGACAGGCCATAATGGCGCGCGGTTCCAGATTTACTTCTCGCGGAAAGCTTCCTGGACGCGAAGCAGCGGACGCAACAGATACTGCAGTAAGCTCTTCTCGCCGGTACGAATATCGACCGTGGCGGTCATGCCGGGAATAACGCGTAGCGCCTGGCTGCCGCTTTTAGTGAGCGTATTGTTCTCCGTCAGCACCATCACCCGATAGTAGGTATCATCTGCGCCAGGCCGCCGTGCGCCTTTGTTCTCCTCGTCCTTCAACGCGCCAGGGCTAATGCTCTGCACATGTCCTTTTAGTCCGCCATAGATGGAGTAGTCGTAGGCGGATATCTTTACCACCGCCTCCTGCCCCGGTGCCAGAAAGGCAACGTCTGAGGGACGGATGCGCGTTTCCACCAGCAGCTGATCGTCCAGCGGCGTCACTTCCATAATTGCCGCACCCGGCTGGATCACCCCGCCCAGCGTATTGATCTTGATGCTGTTGACGATGCCGCGTACCGGCGTGCGCACCTCGGTGCGCTCCAGCGTGTCATGACGACCGAGCGCGGTCTCCTGCAGGCTGGTCATCTCCACATCGACCTTCGATAGCTCATCGTTGGCCTCATTGCGGTAGCGGTTTTGCCGCTCGGTAATTTGCAGCTCGGCATCGTTAGCCTGGCGCTCAAGCTTGAGCACCTCGGTTTTAGAGAGCAGCGATTTTGCCGACAGCTCCCGCGCCATCGCCAGCTCTTTATTCAGCAGCGCCTTCGACTTGAGGTAGCCCGCAATGGACTCATCCAGCGCGCGTTTGCGCAGCTTCCAGGCGTCGGTTTCACGCGCCACCAGCTCAGGCATCGCCATCACCTCGGGCGGGAAGACCAGCTCGCTGCCGGTTGCCTCGGCTTCCAGACGCGCCGCCTGGGCCTTCAGCGCCAGCAGGCGGTTAGCGCTTTCGCGAAACGAGGCTTCCGCCCGCGTAGGGTCTATTTTCGCCACCACCTGGCCCTTTTCGACGGTATCGCCTTCATGCACCATCAGCTCCTGCAGAATACCGCCCTCCAGGCTTTGCAACACCTGTTCGCGCGAGCTGGGGACGATTTTCGCCGATCCGGTGGTGACCTCTTCAATGTTGAAGTTGGCGGCCCAGAGCACCGCCAGTACCATAAGCGCCACGCCGCCCCACGCAATGTAAAGCCAGCCTTCCCAGCGATCCTGGCGTGCCGCGCGCACCATTTCACTGGCGGTGCGTTCTGTCAGGCGTTGCGCTTTGCGTTTGCCGCCCTGGAATAAGTCGCTCATGCTTTAACCTCGTCAGAATGGCGCGGGTTCTGTACATCGATCTCAACGCCTGCGGGTTTCGCCGCGGCGCGCAGCACAGAGGCAGCCGGGATCTTCCCGCTATTCAACAGACTGATAATTTCTTCTCGCGGACCATCAGCGACCTTTACGCCCTCGTCCATGACGATAACGCGATCGACATATTTCAGGACCGCTGGACGGTGCGTGACAATAATCACGGTCCGCCCTTCCATCGCCGGGATCAGCGCCTGCAGGATCGTGCGCTCCGAACCCATATCCATTCCTGAGGTCGGCTCATCCAGCAGCAGCACGTCCGGTCGCGACAGAATGGCGCGCGCCAGCGCTATCGCCTGCTTCTGACCGCCGGAGAAGTTCTCGCCGCGCTCGCTGACCGGCATGCCGAAGCCCATAGGATGCGCTGCGACGATATCGCTGACCCCGGTCATCTTCGCAGCCGCCATCAGCTCTTCATCGCTGGCGTAGGGCGCGCCCATCACCAGGTTGTCGCGCAGCGAGCCGAACATGAAGCGCGGATCCTGATTCACCAGCGCGATGCGGGTACGCAGCTCGACGGGCTCAACCTGCCCGATATCGACGCCGGCGATGGTGATGGTGCCGGTCGTTGGCGGGTAGAGCCCAACCAGCAGGCGCAGCAGAGAGGATTTTCCGCTGCCCATCTTGCCGAGGATGGCGACGCGCTCGCCCTGGCGAAAACGCACATCCAGCTGATCCACTACCGCGGGCAGATCCTTTTTGTAGCGCAGCGTTAGTCCTTCGCAGACGATTTCGGTCTGGCTGCCCTGCGGCAGCTGCACGTAGACCTTCTCTTTTTCACGCTCGGTCGGGGTCTGCATCACCTTATTGAGGATCGCCAGCGAGGTTTTCGCCTGCTGGATACGCAGACCCAGCGCCGCCAGCGTCGCAATCGGCATGATAGCGCGTCCCATCAACGTCATCGTGGCGATAATGCCGCCCATCGAGATGTCGCCGTCGCCGACCAGATAGGCGCCCCACACCAGCAGGATAACGGTGCCGAACTGCTGGGTGGTCTGGATAATGCTGGAGCCCATGGTGGCGAGAAAGCGTGACTTCATGTTCACCGAAGCGAGCTTGACGCTGGCGACATCGTGCTTAGAGGCCACCAGATTTTCCGCGCGCAGCACTTTGATGGTTTCGAGATTATCCAGCGACTCGATCACCAGGCCGTAGCGGTTGCTGCCGATCTTCATCGACTCTTCCGCATGGCGTTTTAACGGGATCTGCATCAGCAGCACCAGCGCCACGATTATCAGCAGGATCAGAATGACGCACCAGACCAGCGGCCCGGCGACCAGGTGGATCACCACCAGAAACAGCAGAACAAAGGGCAAATCGGCGACGGTGGTCAGCGCCGCCGAGGTCGTCAGCTCGCGAACGCTGTCGAAACTCTGCATCACATTGCCAAAAGCGCCGCCGGACTGCGCGCGGTTCGTCATCTTGCCTTTAAGCACATGGCGAAACAGCTGCGCGCCTAATACCAGGTCGATCTTCTTCCCGGCGCGATCGGTGATCCAGGCGCGCCCCAGCCGGGCAGCCAGTTCAAACAGCAGCGCCAGGCTAACGCCGATCGCCATGGTCCAGAGCGTGACGTAGGTCTGGTTGGGCAGCACCCGGTTATAGACCGTCATAGTAAACACGGACATCGCCAGTACCAGCAGGTTAATTACTACCGACAGCGCCGCGGCCTCATAGATGTAGCGTTTAAAACTCCATAAGGTATGCCAGAACCAGTGCCCCTCCCCGACGCGCACGATGTCGTCGGCGCGATGGTCGAGATAGGATTTCGGCCGCAGCAGTAAAAGCTCGCCGCGATAGTGCTGCGCCAGGCGCGCGAACTCCACCTCTACCGGCTGGCTGCCCAGCGCAGGATCGATAATGGCGCAGCGCTTTTCGCTGCACTGCGTCAGCACGCAGTAACCGGTTTCCAGCCGCATAATCGCCGGCAGCACGAAGCTTTTCACATCGACCAGATCAATTTGCTGCCAGGCGGCGCTGATGCCGCGACTCTGCAGCGCGCGCAGCGCCCACTGGTTTTGCGCCGCGCTATCCTCATTGTCTGGAAACGCGGGCATATCCGCGCGCAGTTCGTTCAGGGTCAGGCGCACGTCAAACAGCCGCAGCGCATTTTGCAGGGCGGCCAGCAGCGTCTCCTGGGTCGCCGGCGGCGGCCTGAGAAGGGTTCTGTCTTCAGCGTTCAGCTCATCAAGATGGATATCAGTCACGGTATAGTTCCTCTGGACGACTCAGGCGTCCTGGCCTGGCGGCAAACGCTTCGCCGCCAGGCGCTCTGTTTATTTTTTCAGGCGACGTTAGCGCACGGCCTGGAGAGGGTTAGCGGGTAAGGCGTTAACCTTCTGCGCCAGCTCGCTGGTTTTGCCCAGCGCCGCCACGATTTGCCACTGGGTCGCCAGATACTGCATCTGCTGCTCCTGGTAGGTCGCCAGACTGGTGTAGTAATCGGTCGCGAAGGAGATGAGATCGGTCAACGGGCGCTGACCAGCGAAAAACTGCACCTCTCCCGCCTTCCAGGTTTTCAGCGCCGTTTCCGACTGTCTTTGCAGGGCGTTAATCTGGCGCTCGCGCAGCGGTAAGGAGACCCACAGCTGATCCAGCTGCTGTTTTAAGCTGCGGTACGTTGCGTCCTGATCCGCCTCGGCGGCGACCAGCCGCTGCGTTTCAGCTTGAGCGTTCGCTCTGCCCGCACCGCCGTCCCACAGGCTGATGTCGCTGCTGACCTGTAAGGTCACGGCTTTGAACGGCTCCATTTCGCCGTTACGTTTCGGGCTGTCCAGGCTCAGCTGCACGCTCCATTTAGGTCGGTTCCACTTTGACGCGAGTTCTACCGCTGCTTTCGCCTCTTCTTTGCGCTCGCGTGAGACCGCCCAGCTGGGGTTCTCCTTGCGCACCTGCTGCGCCTGTTCCAGCGTAGCGGGCAGCAGCCCCGCTTTTTTCAGATCGGGCAGGTCGCGCGTCAGGACGATATCGCTGTTCAGCAGCACGCTGAGCTGTTGCAGTGCCTGATGACAGGAAACGTTGCTCATTTCACGACTGGCGATAACGGCATTAAGACGGGTCGCGACCTGATTGATCTCCGATGCCCGCCCGCTGTCGATAGTGGCGATGGTCTGAACGCGATTAAGCAGATCCTGCAGCGCGGCAATCTCTTTATCCAGCACCCCCACTACTTTGGCATTGGTGACGGCCGAGGTGAAAAGCGAGAGCACCTGCTGATTGAGGTTTTCGCGCGTGACATTAATTTGCGCCTGCTGCATTGAATATGCCGCCTGCTTGCCGGCGACGCTGGCATCGGTGCGTCCATGGTCATAAAGTAATTTGCTGATGGAGACGTGCGGCGCCAGCGGATTATTTTCATAACCCGGCTGACCAGAATATCCCGTGGCGCTGACGCCGGTGCTGACCTGGAAACCATTAGCCGCTTTCGCCTGCTCAATATCATAATAAGCACCGGCGCTGTTCGATAATGCCGACCGTACCGATGGGTGGTCGGCCGTCATGCGTATCATGTCAATAAAATCCGTTGCGTGCGCATTAAAAAGAGGGTTAAGAAATAGCAATCCCACGATTAATCGGCGCAACGGAAATGTCGCTTTTGTTATAACAAAGGTTTTCTTCATGGTTAACTCTAAATAACAAGTGAAGCGGACTGGCTATTTCCCCTGTCGCCTGATGAGCGCTGCGACGGGATCCGTTGTAACCGCCCGAAGTGTCATTTAACAACGTTAATTCTGTAAAAATGGTATATATAGATTTTTAATCCCTATAACCCGCTTCTGTTTATAACTTTCATCTAAAAACCGCGACCTGCCGCCTGTGGCGGGATCCTAGGATTTACGGATGGTGAAAAGAAATGTTCAGCATTGTCGGGTAAAAAGTGGCGGTGGCCGAAGCCACCGCCAGAGGGATTAGATAACGTTCAGTCCATGCTGAATTAACAGCTTGACGGTAGCGTCATCATTATGGGTATAGACATCATAGTTGACGCCATTTTCCGTTTGCGATGCGGAGATCGTCCATTCCGATTTATTAATATTGACGGTATCGTTCGCGCCATTATTGTTTGAATCGCTTACGTCGCCGGTAATATGCAATATGTTCGCTTCATCGCCATTATCTTTGGTGATTTCGAGCACATCGCTGGCGCGAATAGTTAAAGTTTGCGCCGTGTTATTACCGAGATGAATCGCTTCAACGCCACTAATTTTGCTTGATACCGTACCCAGTTCTAAATCGTTATGAGAATCCCAGACCAGCGTATCGTGACCTTCGCCGCCTTTAACGCTGCTAAAGTCCGTACTATTGATCACGATAGTGTCATCGCCCTCCTTCGCGTCGACCGAGTGCGCGCCGCGCGCATCGAGTATATCGCTGCCGACAGTGCCGTTAAGATCGTACTGTGCTGGCTGATACTCAATATGCGTCGCGCCGGTTTCCGGCGTCAGTCCCAGCGTCTCATTGAGATCGATTAAACGACCTTTGATCGCCGAGCCGTCGCCGTCGCCTACGCCCTGATCGGTCCAGGTCACGTAGAGCTGGCCGCCCGCCAGGAAGGTAGCATCCACCTCAACCTGCTCGCCGTAGGTGAGCTGGTTGATCTGCATCTGCTGCCCCACCTTGTTGCCCGCCGCGTCGAAGTACTGCGCGTAGATGCCGCTGGTGCCCGCCCCCGGCGCCGTGTCGGTAGTAGAAATAAACACCGCTACGAAGCTGCCGTCGGCCTGACTGACTACCCTCGCCATATGCTGGTCGCCGGCGGTCGCGGTGTTGATCAGGAACTCGTCGGTCAGTGCGGTGCCGTCGGCCGCATAGATGCGGCCCCAGACGCCCTGGCCGCTCTGGTCAGGACCGCTGGTATCCTTCGAGTCCCATGAGACCACGTAGTTGCCGTTGTCCAGCGCGCTTATCGCCGGCGACGCCTGATCGCTGGTCAGCGTCTGGTTCGCCACGAAGCTGGTGACTACCGCATGGCTTTCCGGGTCATAGACCGTTACGCCTACGTCGTAACCGGTGGCTTTTATCGTATAGGTAATCGCCACCTGGCCGTTTGCCAGCGTTGTCACCGACGGCAGCGGCTCCCATTCGAAAATGAGCGCGTTAGCGTTGAGACCGGTGGTCGCCAGCACGGTTTCTGACGTTACCGGCGTGCCGCTGGCGTCATACTGTCGGCCATAGACAACCCAGCTTCCGCTCAGGCTCGCCTCCCAGACCACCATGTAGCCGCCGTCGTCCAGCGCGGTGATCACCGGCACACGCATTTTGCTGTATGCGGTGCTGCTATCGACGTTATATTCGCCACCGCTTGCCGTCAGGCCGTTGACGTTGCCCGCGCTGTCGTAGCTGTAGACGTAGCCCTGGCCTTTGATATGGCCGCCCGAGTCCGTACTCCACACCACCTGCACGCTGCCGTCCGCCAGCGCCGCCACCTGCGGCGTCAGCTGGTCGCCCGCCGTGGTGGTGTTCACCGTGAACTCCGCCCCCACCGGCTGGCCCTTCGCGTCCAGCAGCTGGCCCCGGACGCAGCTGCCCGAGCCGTCCCCGCTCGCCGACTGCCACACCACGATCGCCCCGCCGTCCGGCAGGCTGGCCACCGAGGAGACCGTCTGCGCCCCCGCGGTGGTGCTGTTGACGGTGTACTCGGA
>Ga0157358_1000028_pt1 | contig 56255 bp, 40 predicted proteins | sample AttcapACBM2_FD_111484 | JGI IMG/M metagenome (GOLD analysis project Ga0157358, IMG submission 111484) | Fungus gardens microbial communities from leaf cutter ant in Botucatu, State of São Paulo, Brazil - Atta capiguara ACBM2 | ecosystem: Host-associated > Fungi > Mycelium > Unclassified ... | reverse complement strand
GGGTGCGGCGGGCACGCTGCCCGGATCGACTAAAGACATACGAAGCCCCCTATTTCTTGTGGCGAATGCGCGGGTTAACCACGCCGTAAAGCACGTCAACCAGCAGGTTGACCAGAATGATCAGGATGGCCACCATCAGCACGCCGCCCTGCACTACCGGGTAGTCGCGACGCTGGAGGGCATCGATCAGCCAGCGGCCCAGGCCGGGCCAGGAGAAAATCGTTTCGGTCAGGATCGCGCCGGCCAGCATGGTGCCAACCTGGAGACCGATAACCGTGACCACCGGCAGCATCGCGTTACGCAGCGCGTGCACCACGATCACGCGCATCCGCGTCAGCCCTTTAGCGCGGGCGGTGCGGATATAGTCCTCACCCAACACTTCCAGCATGGCCGAGCGCGTCATACGCACAATCACCGCCAGTGGGATAGTACCGAGCACGATAGCGGGCAGGATCATATGCATCACGGCGTCTTTAAAGTCGCCCTCTTCGCCCCAGAACAGGGTATCGATCAGCATAAAACCGGTCAGCGGCTGGCTGTCGTCCAGAAACACCGTGTCGCCGATACGTCCAGCGACGGGCGTCAGGTTGAGCTGCACTGAAACCAGCATGATCAGCATCATGCCCCACCAGAAAATCGGCATGGAGTAGCCGGTCAGCGAGATGCCGACGGCGGTGTGATCGAAAATGGAACCGCGCTTTACCGCAGCCAGCACGCCGACCGGGATACCTACCGCGACGGCAAAAATCATCGCGCAGATGCCCAGCTCCAGCGTCGCCTTAAAGCGCGGCACGAACTCCTGCCAGACAGGAATACGGCTTTTCAGGGAGATGCCCAGATCGCCGTGCAGCACGCCCCAGACGTAGGAGGCATACTGTTGCCACAGCGGCTTATCCAGCCCTATCTGCGCCAGCAGCTGGGCGTGACGTTCGGCGGACATGCCGCGCTCGCCCGCCATAATCAGTACCGGATCGCCTGGGATCATATGGACAAAAGCAAAGGTTAACAGGGTGATACCAATAAACGTCGGGATAACAAGCCCCAGACGTCGGAGTATGAACTGCAGCATAATCCGGATTCTCTTTAAGTTCCCGCAGACCGTAGCCTGGGGGATTATAATTGCTCACATCTTACGGTCGGGCAGCCCGTCCGCGACGCCGTTAACGGCGCCTTGACCAGATTGACTTAAGCCTTGCGACGGGCCGTCGAACACGACCCACAGGGATGGGTAAAGCAGCCGGCGAACCGGCCGCTCTCTTTACTCCTGGATATCGACGTTTTCAAAGTGATGCTTACCTAACGGATCGACCACGTAGCCGGAGACTTTTTTGCTGACCGGCTCAAACACGGTGGAGTGAGCGATAATCAGCGCAGGCGCCTGGTCGTGCATCATGACCTGAGCCTGCTTGTAGTACTCGATACGCTTGTTGTGGTCGGCTTCACCGCGCGCAGGCTGGATCAGATCCTCGAATGGCTTGTAGCACCAGCGAGAGTAGTTAGAGCCATCCTTCGCCGCGGTGCAGCTGAACAGCGTGGCGAAGAAGTTATCCGGGTCGCCATTGTCGCCCGTCCAGCCCATCATCACGGTCTGGTGCTCGCCAGCTTTCGCGCGTTTCAGGTATTCGCCCCACTCGTAGGTGACGATTTTGGCCTTCACGCCAATTTTCGCCCAGTCGGCCTGGATCATCTCTGCCATACGGCGAGCGTTCGGGTTATAAGGACGCTGTACCGGCATCGCCCACAGATCGATAGCGAAGCCGTCCGCCATGCCCGCTTCCTTCAGCAGTGCTTTGGCTTTGGCCGGATCGTAGGCGTCATCCTGCACCGCGTCGTTGTAGCTCCACATGGTCGGCGGGATCAGGTTTTTCGCCGCCTGGCCCGCGCCCTGGTAAACCGCGTCGATAATCGCTTTCTTGTTCACCGCCATGGTCAGCGCCTGGCGAACCTTGACGTTGTCCAGCGGCTTTTTCTCGGTGTTATAGGAGAGATAGCCGACGTTCAGGCCCGGCATCTGCATCAGGTTGATATTCTTGTCTTCCTTCATCCGCGCGAGATCGGCCGGATTCGGATAAGGCATGATCTGGCACTCGCCCTTCTGCAACTTGGCGTAGCGCACCGAGGCATCCGGCGTGATGGAGAAGACCAGGCGATCGATTTTCGGTTTGGTGCCCCAGAACTGGTCAAAGGCTTTATAGAGAATGCGGGAATCTTTCTGATATTGCAGCAGCTGGAACGGGCCGGTGCCGACCGGATTCAAATCGACTTTTTCTGGCGTGCCCGCTTGCAGCATCTTGTCGGCATATTCCGCAGAGAGAATAGACGCGAAATCCATCCCCAGATCGGCCATGAACGGCGCTTCCGCACGGGTCAGCACAAAGCGTACCGTGTGGTCGTCCACCTTCTCAATTTTGCTGATGAGCTTCGGCATGTCCATGCCTTCAAAGTATTCGTAGCTGCCGCCGGAAACGCCATGATACTTGTTGTTTTTATCCAGCTGACGCTCGAAGGAGAACACCACGTCGTCGGCATTAAAGTCACGCGTAGGTTTGAAATCTTTAGTGGTTTGCCACTTCACGCCTTTACGCAGGTGGAAAGTATAGGTTTTGCCGTCTTCGCTCACGTCCCACTTTTCCGCCAGGCCGGGCTGTAGCTCGGTGGTGCCGACTTTGAACTCCACCAGGCGGTTATAGATCGGTACGGAGCTGGCATCGTAAGTGGTGCCGGAAGTGAAAAGCTGTGGGTTAAAGCCTTCAGGCGATCCTTCGGAACAATAAACGAGGGTTTTGGCCTGGACGCTGGCGGCCACGGTCAGGGCGACCAGGCTCAAACCGACCTTCAGCATCCTGTTTTTAGCCAGGGAATTACGCATGCTTCTGCTCCAGTTGTGATGTTGTATTAGGCAGTTCGTCAGGCCTGTATTTTTTTATAGTGGCCCGTACGTATCAGAAGGTTTGGGTAGAAGACGCGGCGAGGCTGATGCCATCAGACAAATCCTTATCCTTTCTCTTCTGAGCGATCAATTTGTCAACAGTTGCAGAAAACGTCAATACGGCCGTTGGCTATTTACACAGAGGATGAGAGGCGACAGACAAATATAAAAAATAACCAAAAGCGACCTTTTCCAGCGCATATAATGCGCCGTTAACTTTTAATGCCGCTTAAAATAGCGCCAGAAAATCAGCAGCCAGTGAAACGCGTTGCAAAAAAACCCTTGAAAATAGTCGCCTGTATCCCATTTTTTTAACAATACGCTTTGCTTATACCTGCCATTCCAGGCAAAAATTCTGCAACGGCAGGATAAAAAACGGCCAATAACTCGTTTTTTTGGTCATGTACAGCGCAGCGCGAATTAACGCGGCGGTAGCGGGCGGGAAAGGCTTTTTTACGGATAGTAAGGGCATAAAGCGAGACGGGTATTTTTACACCACAGCACGATCGGCTGCCGGTGTCGGCGGCGCTTCAGGGCCGCCGATAACGGATAATCAGTGCGAAACGGCGCGGGAAAGCGTGTTGATAATAACCACGCCGACGATGATAAATGCCATGCCGATTAGCGCGGGCAGATCCAGCCGCTGGCCGTGCCACAGCCAGGCGACCAGCGAGATCAACACGATACCCACGCCCGACCAAATGGCATAGGCGATGCCGGTCGGCAGATGCTGCAGCGTCAGGGACAGACAGTAAAAAGCGATGCCGTAGCAAAATACGGTACCCAGAGTTGGCCACAGCCGCGTAAAACCTTCCGACGTTTTCAGCAAGGTGGTACCAATCACTTCCGCCACAATGGCGATAAATAAAATGAGATACATCATTATGACCGTTCTCCTGGGTTACCCGTTCGGTTAGAGAGAAAAGCGCACAGCGCTTCCGCGGCTTATCTTGCAAGAATCTGCCCCGGTTTTTTTGATCCCACGCATGACTCTCTGCGCCAACCTTAATACGGCCTTAACGGCAGGCAATAAAAAACCCCCGGCCGCTACGGCTCCGGGGGCTGGGGTGTGACGCGGCGCGTCAGATTTTGCTGCCAGAAGCTTTACGCTTTGTCGGATCCGCACACCAGTCGTTCGTCTCTTTGATGCCGCCATCCGGAGAGGTGTAGCCCAGGCAGCCCAGCGCCGAGTCGAACAGATCAACGTGACGATGCGTCGCGCCCACGCGCTGCTGCGCCTGCAGGCGTTCAAAGCGGCTCTGGTTAGCCGGGTCTGCCAGATACTTATCGGAAGCCCACACGATCATCGGCACGCGGAACTGCTCCGGCGGCGCCATATGACGCGGCGTGCCGTGCAGGTGCATGTTATCGCTGATCGATTCGCCGTGGTCGGCCGCGTAGAAGACAATCGCTTTCTTATCGCGCAGCTGATCGAACACGCTTTCCAGCACCGTATCCGTATAAAGTACCGAGTTATCAAAGGCGTTGATCAGCATCGCTTTGCTGCATTTATCGTCCACGCCCATACATTCAGGCTGATAACGGGCAAACTCGCGCGGATAGCGCTGCGAGTAAAGGTAGTGCGAGCCTTTGGTATGCAGCACCACCAGATGCTTGCCTTCAGGATGGCGATCGAGCGACTTTTTCAACTCCGGCACCAGCAGCATATCGTCCACCGACTTGCCCTGGTTCTGCTTTTCCGAACCAATCTGCTCGCGGAACGCGAAGTTATCCGCATCGGTATTGTTATAGAACCAGACTTCACTTTGCATAGCGAAAAGCTCCGAGCTAAAGCCCAGCGACTTCATCACCGCAAAAACGTTCTGTTCTTTCAGCGTGCGGCCTGGCCCTTCATCGGTGCCGCCTTCACGCACGAACATACAGCGCAGCGAAAGCTTGGTTGCGGTGTCGCAGGATTCCCCCCGGAACGCCACCAGGTTTTTCTCGTGGGAAAGCTTTGGCGTGGTATCGCGGTTATAGCCCAGCAGGCCCATATGATCCCAGCGGGTGGTTTCGCCAATCACGAATACCACATAGGTGTCGTCCAGCCCGGCCGGTGCGTTATAGGTAAACTGCTTTGCCGGATCGAACAGGTCTTTACCGTCCATCGTCTCGTCGTAGCTGGTGTAGGCAAACAGCCCCAGCGCCGACAGCCAGTTGGAAGGCAGATAAGAGTGCGCCACCACGCCGCCATAGCTCGGCAGATCGACATTGGTCAGCTTCTCGTTGATGTTCTGCTGCTTGTCGAAATAGCGGATAGGCAGCCAGACCAGCGCCACGGCCAGCAGCAGCACGCCCAGCGGCTTCAGGCGCTGTCCCGGCGTTTTCAGCTGCTCAATCAGCGTCAGGCGCAGCGAGTTGCGCCAGATCAGCAGCAGCGGCAGCGCGCTGACCAGCACCATCCACAGCACAAAATGGTAGCCAATCACCTCTTTCGACAAATCGGTATCCGTGGTCATCACCGACGCGACGATGCCGTAGCCGATCACCACGTTAAAGAAACTCATGTAGTAGCTGGCGGCTACCGAAATCAGCACCAGCGCGGTAGCGGTCACGCGCCAGAAAATTTTGCCGCCCAGCGACAGCAGCCGCATCAGGAAAAAGGTCAGCAGAACGATGGCGACGACTTCCGCCACGGCGGAAAGCCATTCCGCCACGCTGAAGTGGGCCAGAAAGGGATCGAAACGACGATAAAAAACGGGAATATTCAGAAAGATACCGATGTAAAACGCTAGCAAAAACGAGAGCTTTTGCTGCGTCAGTGTTTTAATGTAATTCATGCAACCTTTATCCCGGCGTAGCTTTAGAGTAAACGCTAATCAGACCATACCGTTTCGCCAGAGTTCGGTTATAGGGTCGATTATCACCCTGAGAAACTTTTCCCGGACGATTCTGAAGGGAAAAAATTCACCTCCACGCGCAAGCGGCGTAGTTAACCACATTATCGGGGATTTATCAGTTCAATCGCGGGAATAAGCAGAGAAACGCGGCGGGTCGCAGGGTTACAGACAGCCGGAGCGCCATAGCGGCTCCGGCCAGCGCCGTTATCAGTTGATGATATTCAGCGTTACGTCGATATTGTCGCGGGTTGCGTTAGAGTAAGGGCAGACGATATGGGCCGCGTCCACCAGCTTTTTCGCTTCCGCCGCGTCCATTCCTTCCAGATGGATATTCAATTTAGCTTCGATACCAAAACCGGTCGGCAGCGGCCCGATGCCCACTTCCCCTTCGATAAAGGCTTCTTTTGGCATAGTGATTTTGTCGCGGTTGGCGACAAACTTCATCGCGCCCAGGAAGCAGGCCGAGTAGCCAGCGGCAAACAGCTGTTCAGGGTTGGTGGCTTCGCCGCCCGCGCCGCCCATTTCTTTCGGTACGCCCAGCTTTACGTCCAGCACGTCGTCTGAAGAGGTAGCACGACCGTCACGACCACCGGTGGCTTTTGCTTTGGCACGGTAAACGACTTTTTCTAAAGACATCAGGCAACTCCTTTCATTGGGTTTTATATGCGCTATTAAATCGCGAGCGACTTAATGAGGCGTCTGTAATCAGTATAGACTTTCCGGAGCGAGACTACGGTCTAGCCGTTGAGGCTGTCGCGCAGGCTTTCCAGTTCGGCTTTCAGCACGCGCATTTTTTCCGCATCACAGGCGGCGGCGCAGCTGACGGCCTGAGGTAAATCGACCGCTTTATGGCGCAGCTCGCGACCCTGTTCGGTCAGCGTTACCACGACCTGGCGCTCGTCTTTGCGCGAGCGCTGACGATCCAACAGACCCGCCGCCTCCAGCCTTTTCAGCAGCGGCGTCAGCGTGGCGGAGTCCAGAAACAGCCGTTCGCCGATTTCGGAAACCGTCACGTCATCGCGCTCCCACAGCACCAGCATCACCAGATATTGCGGATAGGTGATATCGAGCGGTGCCAGCAGCTGGCGGTAAAGCTTGTGCAGCGCCAGGTTGGTGGAATAGAGCGCGAAGCAAAGCTGTTGATCAAGCAACAGTGGCGAGGCTTCCGCTTTTTTGTCATCTTTATCTGTGATCATGGCAAAAAATATAAATAGTGCGCTATATAATTGCAAGCGAATCTTAATGTTCAGGGGAGAAAACCGATGTATTCACTGGAAGAAAAGGCCCGACGCTACGCCAGCAAGGCTCATGCTGACACGGGTCAGCGTCGCAAATATACCGATGAGCCTTATATCGTACATCCGGCTGCGGTAGTGGAGCTGGTGCGCAGCGTAACCGATAACGAAATCATGCTGGCCGCCGCATGGCTGCACGACACGGTCGAGGATACGTCCAACACGCTGGCGGATATCGAGAGCCATTTTGGCGCGGAGGTCGCCTCGCTGGTGGCGATGCTGACCGACAGCAAGCAGCCCGACGCAAAAAATCGCGCAGCGCGTAAAGTGGCCCATTTTCGCCATACGGCACAGGCCTCGGGCGACGCCCAGACCATCAAGCTGGCCGATATCATTGATAACACCCGCTCGATTATTCATTACGATCCGCATTTTGCCCGCGTTTATCTGACAGAAAAACGCGTGCAGATCGCCTTGCTGAAAGACGGAAATGAAGCGCTGTGGCGGCAGGCTTCCACTATTATCGAAAGCGGCATTGAGCAGCTGACGCAGGCGCCCTATTACGTGCCGCTTGCCTGGTTCACCCGCCAGCAGCAAAGATATCAGCTGCCGAATTAATCCTTAACCGGGATTTTCGGCGCTTTTCTGCATTAATTAACTCAAATCGGCGCCGCTGCCGCAGGCCGGCGGCATTAATTGGTAAGCCTGCGTCAACTCAGTGCCTATAATCGCCTCGAAAAAATAAGGGGCGTTATGCAATCTGATTTACTTTTTATCCGCCGCAAGGCGTTGGCTTTTATTGGCTGCGCGCTGTTTCTGGCCGCCATGATGGGAATGGTTTTTATCGATGTTCGCTGGATGAACGATGGCGTACACGAAACCTCATTTACTGAAATCGCTCAGGAACTGATGCTGCTGGCTATCGCGCTGCTCTATTTTCATGGCGCATATCGACAGCCTGCCATCAGGCCGACGCTGATATTAATCGGCGGCTTCTTCACCTGTATGCTGATCCGCGAGCTGGATTTCCTGTTCGACGAGCTGTCACACGGCAGCTGGGTGTGGTTCGCGTTGGCCACTGCCGCCGCGTGCGTCGTTATTGCCGTGCTTCAGCCAAAGCGCGCCGTGAAAGGCCTGGCCGATCTGCTGCGTCATCCTGCCTGGGGCATGTTGTGCGCGGGTTTGCTGACCATTCTGGTGTTTGCTCGCCTGTTCGGTATGCGCGACCTGTGGCAGCACCTGATGCTGGATGGCTATAACCATACGGTGAAAAACATGGCGGAGGAAGGCTGCGAACTGCTGGGCTATAGCCTGTGCCTGCTGGCTTCGCTGGGGTATCTGTATGGCGATCGGGCAAAGGCGGAATAAAAAACGCCGCCTCGCCAATACTCGTAAAGCCCGACGTTTAACGCCGGGCTTTTTTATAGCTTATTGCTTGTAAAAAATGTCGCCGGATTCCACTTTCAGGATGCGGCCATCTTCTTTAGAAATCTGCACGTAGTTGCCGCCCATATAGGTCCAGCTGGTGCCCTGCTCAGGCGCAGGCAGGTTGCGGGTTTTCCAGTCCACAATTTCATATTTTTTAGTGCGGTAGCGGTCAGGCACCACGCTGCCGATAGTGAAACGCTGGAAATCGGCAAAAAAGTACTGAATTTCATAAGGATGGGCCGGATCGCGCTGCGGCGCGGCCGTTTCGCCTGAAGGCGTCTGCGCCTGAGAAGGCGTTTGTGCTTCCGGCGCGATCGGCGCGGCGGATGGGGCATCCGTAGCTGGCGCATCCGTAGCTGGCGCATCCGTGGCTGGCGTATTCGCAGCTGGGGCATCCGTGGCTGGCGCGGCGGCGGCAGGATCCTGCTGCGTCTGAACATCTTCTGCAAAAGCCGTAGACACTAACGGCGTGGCAGCCAGTAAAAAAGCAGAAAAGAGAATGGACGTCGACTTACTCATGAGTTTCTCCGCTGAAAATGAAATTATCAGGTGGCACCGGTCAGCGAGGAAGCGCCACTTCGTCACGCGCACATTATCGTTTCTTTTCAGGCAAGGGAAGCAGGAAAAAGCGTGGTCTGCCCTTTTCGCCCAGCGTTATCTTTCGCGTAGCGCCTCTTTCGCCCGGTTCAGCGGTTTCAACAGGTAAGCCATAATGGTTTTGCTGCCGGTATGGATTTCCGCCATCGCGATCATCCCCGGATGCACCGGGAATTTTTTCCCTTTTTTATTAAGCAGATAATCTTTTTCGGTACGCACATAGACGCGATAGTAGTAGTTGTCCCGATGCACCTCGTCCTGGAGGGTATCCGGCGATATGGAAGCCACTTTCCCCTCAAGGCCGCCATAGATATTAAAATCATAGGCGGTCAGCTTGACCACGGCGCGCTGGCCCGGCGTGATAAAAGCCACGTCGCGCGGCGAAATCTGCGCTTCAATCAGCAGCTGTTCATCCAGCGGCACCAGCTCCATCAGGTTGCCGCGCTGCGGGATCACGCCGCCCACCGTGTTGACCTCGATCGCTTTGACGATACCCCTGACCGGCGCGACTATCGTCGTGCGCTTCAGCGCATCGGCGCGTCCGATGATGACCGATCGCTGCGAAGCGGCCTCGGCATTGGCTTTCGCCAGGTCCTCCCGCGCGTGCACGATGTACTGATTTTGCGCGTCGTTCAGCTTGCTTTGCAGATCGTTAGCCTGTCTTTTCAGCCGCAGCACTTCCACGTCGCTGGCCGCGCCCTGCGCCACCAGCGAAGCGGTCAGCTTAAGCTCGCGGTTGATCAACGTCAGAGCTTCACGCAGGCCGCTCAGCGTTTTGTCCAGGTTCTCCCTGCGCGAGCGATACAGCGCCGTCTCGGCCGCCACCAGATCGCCGTCCTCCAGCACCTCGGGCGGAAAATTCAGCTCGCTGCCCGCCGTTTCCGCCTGTAAACGGGCCGCCGTCGCCAGCGCCGCCCGCATTCTTGCCGTGCTCTCCTGTAGCCCGGAATCCAGCTGCGTGGGATCCAGCAACGCCAACACCTGGCCCGCCTCCACCACGTCGCCTTCACGCACTTTCAGCGTTTGCAGAATGCCGCCTTCCAGCGACTGCACGATCTGCGCGTGGCTGCTGGGGATGACTTTGCCGACGCCGACCGTGACCTCATCCAGTTCAAACAGGCTGGCCCAGAGAAAAAACAGCAGCAGCATCGTCAGCAGCGACCAGACGATTAGCGCGCTGCCGCGCGCGGCCGTTTTTTTGCGCCCTCTGAAGCGTCCGCTCATGATGACGCCTCCGTTTTGCGGCGCGGCGCGGCCGGTTTAACCAGCAGCTGCTCCTTCGTCCCGTCACGCACGATTTTGCCGTTATCCAACAGCAAAATACGATCCACCAGCTGCATCACTGCCGGTCGGTGCGTGGCGATAATCAGCGTTTTCTCGCCCGACCAGGCCTTAAGCTTTTCGATCAGGCGGCTTTCGGCGGCGTCGTCCAGCCAGGCCGTCGGCTCATCCAGCAGCAGCACGGCGGGCTGGCGCAACAGTGCGCGGGCCAGCAGCAGCAGCTGGCGCTGCCCGCCGGACAAGCCTTTGCCGCCCTCGTGAAGCAGATAGTCCAGGCCTTCCGGCAGCTGGCGGATAAAGGTCATAGCGCCAGCGATAGCCAGCGCTTCCTGCATCTCCTCCTCCGTAGCCAGCGGCATTCCCAGGCGCAAATTCTGACGGATGGTGCCGAAAAACAGCGACGAGGACTGGCTGACCAGGCTGACGTCGCGCCGGACATCCAGCGGATCGAGCGTGTCGAGCCGGACGCCATCCAGCAGCAGCGCGCCCTGCGTAGGCCGCAGCAGCCCGGCCAGCATTTGCAGCAGCGTGGATTTGCCAGATCCGTTGCGGCCCAGCAGAGCGATTTTTTCGCCGGGCTTGATGGTCAGCTTATCGAGCGCCAGCGCCGCCTGGGCGGCATCAGGGCTGTAGCGATAGACAATACCGTCCAGGCTGTAGTCGCCGTACAGTTTTGCGCGATGCACCTGCGCCCCGCGCTCGGGCTGGTCTACCTCGCTGTTTAGCAGGCTTGCCAGCCCTTCTCTGGCGACTTTCGCCTGCTGCCAGCGGCTAAAAATCATCGCCAGCTGGCCCAGCGGCGCCACCATGCGCGAGGCCAGCATCGAGCAGCCAATCAGCACGCCGGTGGAGATATCGCCGTCCATCGCCAGCAACGCCCCCACCAGCACCACGCTGACATAGGCCAGCGTCTGTACCTCGCTGGTCCAGCTGGCCAGCAGCCCGCTGATAAAACGCTGCCTGACCGTCGCCTTACCGATCGTTTCGTTCAGGTGGTTCCACTGGTTCTGAAAGTAAGGCTCGCCGCGCAGCAGCTTGATATCGTCCGCGCCCTGCACCGACTCCACCAGCATGGCGTTACGCAGGGCCGACTCGCGCATGGTGGCTCTGGAAAGCTTCGCCAGCGGCCGCTGCGCCAGCAGTCCCGGCAGCACAATCAGCGGGATCGCCACCAGCGGCACCAGCACCAGCCAGCCGCCCAGCAGCCAGAGCACGATCAGAAAGAGGATCAGAAACGGCAGATCGGCCACGGCGGAGATAGTGGTGGAGGCGATCAGCTCGCGCAGCTGCTCCAGCTCGCGGATCTGCGCGATAAAAGATCCGGTTGATTTTGGCCGCGCGTCGCTACGGATGCGCAAGGCGTGGCCGAAGACCTTGTCGGAAATACGCAAATCGGCGCGCTTGCCCGCCCAGTCGGAAATATAAGTGCGGGCCATGCGCAGGATAAAGATAAAAGTCAGCGCAATCATAACGCCGCCAAACAGTACCCACAGTGACGGCACGGACTGCGAAGGAATAATGCGGTCGTACACCTGCATGGTAAACAGCATCGCCGCCAGGCCCAGCACGTTGATCATCAGCGAGGCGAACATGATGTTGATCCAGCTCGGCCACTCCCGCAGCAGCGTCTGCCACAGCCAGCTGGCGCGGTAAGGCTGAATATAGTCGTCGACTCTGGCGTCGGGCACGGCGGTTTCAGGGCGGGCAAGCAGCACGCGCTGCGCATAGCGGCCCAGCTCTTCCACGCTGAGCACGCTTTGCAGCTGTTTTTCGCCGGTCAGCATCACGCTCGCCTGGCCTTCGGCGCTCAGTGATGTGACCACGCCGACGCCGCGCGCGCCGAAATCCACCACCAGCGGCAGCCGCCAGGCGTCCAGCCAGTCGGGATGGAAGTCGTCAAACAGCACCAGCAGGCCGAGCTGGCGCGCCATGTTTTCAATCAGCTTGTCCTGCGGCAGCTGTCGCAGCTGCCACTCCGCCTCGCCTTTTACCCGCTCTGGCGAAGCCTCAAGGCGATAATGCCTGGCGATCAGCAGCAGGGCTTCCAGCCACGGCAGGTAGCGGCTTTTTTCAGCATGGCCGGTGGCGTCGTTATCTGAGAAAGGGTTGTTCATAAGGCTCATTTTTCACTGTTTGCCGCTGCGCCTGGACGGCCGGCATATTGATGCTGAAGGCGTCTCTGGCCATACCGGCCAGCGCAAGATAAGTTACTTCGGCGGCCCAAAGGTCGCGGCGGGCGTTGATAAGATCCAGCTCCGCGCGGCTGATTTCCTGTTCGGCGTTGAGCAAATCAAGCACGTTCCTGTTGCCCAGCGCCAGATATTGCTCGCGGTAAAGCGACCGCGTCTCGGTAATGGTGCGCAGCCGCCGGGCGAGGATGCTGATGTTGTTTTGCAGACCAGCCATGCTCTGAAACGCGCTGCGCTGCCGGTCGGTCAGCTCCAGCTTCTGGCTGCTGATGGTTTCTCTGGCCGCGGCCAGCGCGCGGGCGCTGGCATTTTCCTGCGCCGCCAGCGCGCCGCCCTGATAGAGCGTGCTGTTCAGGGAGAGATAGACGTTTTGATATTGGCTACGGCTCTGATAGCGGGCGATATCGCCGATATATTTGTTGCTGCTGGCCTCCAGCGACAGCGTGGGATAACGCTGCGCTTTGCTGCTGCGCAGGTCGGCGCTGGCGATGGCGGCGTCGGCCTGTGCGATAAGGATGGTGGGGTTTCTGTTCAGATCGAGCGTGGCGCCCAGTTTGCGGATCAGCGGTTGTAGATCCAGCGGCGTGGCGAGCGGCCTGTCCGCGATCGGCTGGCCCAGCAGCGCCTGAAGGTGGTACTTCGCCTGGCGAAGTTTGATCTCGCTCTCCTGCTGCTGCGCCTCGGCCGCTTCAACGCGTGCCTGCGCCTGTACGGGATCGACGCGCGTGCTGGCGCCCGCCGTCGCGCGCAGCTGCGTAAGCCGTAAAATATCCTGCAGCGCCCTGACCTGTTTGCGTGCGTTATCAAGCTGCTGCGTATAGCGACAGACCTCGTTCAGCGCCAGCGCCGTTTGCTCAATCACGCTATCGACCTGCGCCAGCAAAGCGGCCTGCTGTCGCAGATAGCCGGCCGTTGCCCGATCCACCGCGCCGCCGGTTTTGCCAAAGTCATAAAGCATTTGCGACAGCCCCAGCGTGGCGATTTGCCCGCTGCCTTCGTCCTGCTGTCGGCCCGAGGTAACCCCCGCTTTAATCGCGGGAAGGTAGCCCGCGCTGGCGTTATCGATGCTAAAGCCCGCCGACTCCAGCGAGGCGATGCTGCTGCTGATGGCCGGATGGTGCTGCACCGCCAGCAGGATCGCGGCGTGCCAGTCGACGGGCAGCGTTTTGCCGTCGCCCGTCGGCAGCATATCGGTCTGGTCTGCGGCGGCCTCAGGCAGGGTGTCCGGCGCGCCGGAAAAAAGCCCCCAGAATCCATCAGGCGCTTCTTTCGGCGGCGACGGCTGCGCAAGGCTGACACAAGGCAGCGCCAGCAGGCAGCAAAAGGCGGTAAAACGTCTTTCCATAGCTTCATCCTGAAAATCCCTGGCCAGGCCGGGCGGCAGGCGCGTCGCCCGGCGCTTGCTCAGCCAATAACGATATCGTCTTCGATATAGAGCTGCACCAGCGAGCCGTCGGCGGCCGTGCTGGTGTAGTGCTCGTAGCTGATGCCGTCCGCCAGCAGGGCCGTCGATTGCGTCCAGCTGCCGTTTAGCGTCACCGTATCGCCTTCCGCGCCCCTGACGTAGAGCGTGTTATTGTCGTCGGTGATATTGAACAGGCTTTCCGCGCTGACGGTCAGGCTGTCGTTAACGCTGTCGTCCAGCATATCTACGGCTTCGATATTGCTGACTCGGGCGGAGATAGCGCTCAGATCCAGCGAGCCGCTGCCGTGCCAGGCCAGGGTATCACTGCCGTCCGCGCCGTTTATCGAGGTGAAGTCGGTATCGTAAAGCTGGAATATATCGCTGCCGCCGGAGCCGCTAAAGGTGAGCGCGCCGCCCGCGCTGCCGTCCACCGTCACCCCTAAGCTGACGCTCAGCGACGCGCTGCTGCCGTCCGATAAGGTGTAGGTGAAGGTATCGGTATGGCCGCTTTGCGCGGCCGCCTCATCCGGCACGTAGCGGTAGTGGCCCGCGCCGTCGATAGCCAGCGTACCCCAGTAGCCTTGCAGACTCGCGGCCTCGCCGTCGACCACGGCGGTTTCGCCATTCTGGCTGACGGAGACGAGCGTCAGATCCTGCATTTCTTCGGCGCTCAACGAGCCTTCAATCCCGGCGGTTACTTCGTTAAAGGTTATGCCTTCCTGTACGTAAAGCTTAATAGCCGTGCCATTGAGCGTGGCGCTGGTGTAAAGCGTATAAACGATGTTATTCAGCGTTTCCACGCCGCTGACCAGCCACTCGCCCGCCAGAGAAAGCGAATCCTCGCTGCCGCCGCGTACGTAAAGCGCGTTGCCGTCGCCGGTGACGCTGGCGATATCATCAACGTTCAGCGTCAGCACCGCCGCCGCACCGTTATCCTGAAGATCTATCGCCTCGATATTGCTGACCTTACCGGCAAGATCGCTCAGCCGCAGCTCGCCCTCGCCGCGCCAGACCAGCGTATCGTGACCGGCCTTGCCGTCCAGCACGGTCAGCTGCGTGTCGTAAATCGCAAAGCTGTCGTCGCCGACCGTGCCCGCGAAGGTCAGCGCGCCGCCGCCCAGGCCATCCACCGCCACGCCCGGCGTCACCGTCAGCGTTTGCGTGGTGCCGTCGCTCAGCAGATACGTAAAGGCATCTTCGCTGCTGGCAAGCGGGATCGTCGAGCCGCTGGCCAGCGTATAGGTGTAGCTGCCGTCGCTGTGAATGGTCAGCGAGCCATATTCGCCAACGATCGTCGTACCCGCCGCCGCTACCAGCGTGTAGCTGGCCGCGCCGGTGACGATGCCTGCCGCAATAGATTTCACTATCAGGCCGTTATCGCTGGTAAAGACGGATCCGGCGCTGCTGGCATCGGCGGTAACCTGATAGTCGGTGGTGCTGACGATATTGACCGCCACCTCGATCGCCAGTTCGTCATAAACCGTGAGCAACAGCAGGCTGGTGTGGCCGCTCTGCGTGGTGTCGATGGTCAGACGATAAGTGCCGACCGGCTGGTCAGAAAGCGTCACGTTCAGCGCGCTGCTGCTGGTCAGCGCCTGTGAGCCGCCGGTGACGGTTTCCCAGGCGAAGGTCTGCCCGTTGTAGCGCTGCAATGACCACGTGGCCGACACGCTGTTATCGGCATCGATCGAGGCGCCGGAGACGCTGAAGCCGATCGCCTGTTGGTCGCTACTGCTGGCGATGACGAAGCTGCCGCTGATAAAACTGTTGCTTTCCTCCTCCACGGTAACCGTCTGCGCCACGCTGTCGCTGAGCAGTGTCACCTGGCCGGTGACGTCGGCGGCATTGTTTTCCGCTGCGGTTTCCGTGGCGCTGAAGGCTATTTCGCTGTCGACCAGCAGGGTAACGCTTTGCCCATCGGCCGCGGTGCTGACGTAGCGGTCGTAGCTGGCGTTGTTAAGCACCTCGCTGCCGATCCACTGCCAGCTGCCGCCCAGCGTCAGCGTATCGCCAGCCTCGCCTTTCACATAAAGCGTGTTGTCGTCATCGGTAATATCCGCCACGTTTTGCGCGGAAATCAGCAAATTGCCCGCGTCGGCGGCCAGCTCGATCTCTTCAATATTGCTGACTTTGTCCGCGATCTCACTGACCGTCAGCGTGCTGGCGCGCCAGACCAGCGTATCCAGCCCGGCGCCGCCATCGATACTGGCGAAGTCGCTGCCGTCAACGTTAAAAAGATCGTTGCCGTCCGTGCCCGTAATCGCTTCTACGGCGACCACGTCATATTCACTGCCTGACGAGCTGTCCTGGTAGCTCGCCGCCGAAAGCGCAACCGACTGCTGCACGTTGAGATCGACAGCGACGCCCGCCCCGGTCGTGCCTGTGTAATGCGTGTACAAAACGCTGTTTATCACCGTGGTGCCGCTGTTGATCCAGCTTCCCACCAGCGTAACGGTGTCGCCCGCTGCGCCGGTAACGGTGAGCGTATTCACGTCGTTGGTGATATCGACCACGTCCTGAGCAGTGACCACCACGCTGCCGCTGCTTTCTGCCGCGAGCGCCAGGGTTTCGATATTGCTGACTCTGGCGGCAACATCGCTCAGCACCAGTTCGGCCTTGCCGTACCAGGCCAGGGTATCGCTGCCGTCCGCGCCGTCCACCTGCGCAAAATCCGTATCGTAAACCGCGAAAACGTCATTCGCCTCCGTGCCCTGGAATACCAGCGCGCCGCCATTGCTGCCGTCAACCTCCACGCCCAGGTTGACGGTAAGCGTGGCCGTAACCACCTTGCCGTTCACCCCTTGCAGCGCGTAGGTAAAGATATCCTGAGAGCCTGACGGCAGCGTGGTGGCATCCGGCGTATAGAGATAGGTGCCGTCGCTATAGAGCAGCAGCGTGCCATATTCGCCGACCAGGGTGATGCCGCTTTCGGTTACGGCAACGTAGCTGCTGTCGACGTCGGTATCGGCACTGCCGTCGCCCGCTTTGGCGTAAAGCCGGGTATAAATGGAGCTGAGCTTGTCGATGGCGCCGTCGATGCCCTCGTCGGTCAGCAGGTTGCCTGAAGCGGCCTGGCTGGCGGTGATCTCATAGTCCGTGGTGCTGGTTACGGAGACAGCCATATCCAGTATCACGTCGTTGTCCGCGCCCGTGGTGACGATGGCGATGCGCCAGGTCCCGGCCTCCTCAACCAGCGTCGATATATCCAGCGTCAGCAGCACCTCGCCGTTGTGATCGCCCGCCGGCACCACAAGATTATCGGTCGTTGCCGTTGTCCAGCTGCCGTCGCTGCCCAGCTGCTGAAGTTCATAAGCGATGTTTTTCTCGGTGGCAAAATCGTTGCCGAACAGCCCCTGCCCGGTTTTCAGCGTCAGCGTGCCGGACACCCGATCGTCGGCGGAGACCAGCGTAAAGGCGCTGGTATAGTTCACCGTGCCGCCCGTTGTCAGCACCACATCCGTATCGCTGGCTTCGGTGGTACGCCAGCTTACGGCTACGCTGGCGTCGGCAGCATTGGCGGAAGCAATATCCGTGACGGCGTCGGCGCTGGGATCGGTAGCATCCCAGCTGAGCGTCAGCGCATCGTTGGTGCTGCCGATCTGGATATAGAGCTGCGCTGAAGAGGTCTTGCCGGTGGCGGAGTCGGTCAGGGTATAGGTAAAGACTTCGACCTTGCCGATACTGTTCATCGAGACGGCAGGGATATATTCATAGCTGCCGTCGCCGCCGATCATCAGCATGCCGTACTGGCCGACCAGCGTGGTTTTGGTGATGGCGCCCAGCGTCACTTTAGTCACGTTGCCATCGCTATTGGTAACGCTGACGGAAGAAACCAGGGTCGAGGCGCCGTGCGGGATCGTGTCCGGGCCGTAGATCCCGTCCGCATCGCTCATTACGTTGCCTGCCGCCGTGGTGTAATCGGTGGTGGTGGCCTCTTCGGCCAGGGTATAAACCGTCTCCCGCGCTTCGAGATCGAAGCTGGCGCCGATGTTAATGCCCGCCGTGGTATAAACCAGCTGATAGGTTCCGGCGGTCAGACCGGACAGCGTCAGCGTGGCAGTATTGGCTCCTGAGCCAAACAGGCCGAACAGATTGCTGCTGCCTCCCTGCGAAACATCTACCCATTCGCCGGTGGCAGAGTGGTACTTTTGCAGGATCAGCGTGGAGTTGCTGGCAACGTTCAGGAAGGCGGACGAGGTAGCCGTTACGTTAAGATCGATAAAGGTGCCGTCCGCCACCACGATCGCATCGCTGACGATGGTGTTATTAATCGCAATCAGGCCGCTGTCGCTGATTAAGGTGCCCAGATCGTCCTCTACGCTGACCGGATAGGTAAAGCCGACCGCGGCCTCTGCGCTGATATTGTCCATTGCCGTCAGGATAACGGCCTGCACATCCAGGTTGAGCGTGGCGGACGGCGCGCTGCTGTTGCCCGCCCCATCCGTCACCGTAAACGTCAGCTCGTGGCTGCCATCGTATAATCCGTCTTCATCGGTAAACTGCCAGCTGCCGTCTTCGGCTACGGTGGCCTCTCCCACTTTTTCACCTTTGTCGCAAAGCGTGACGGTTGCGCCCGGCTCCGCGCTGCCGCTGAAGGTGGCTTTGCTGTCGGTCAGCGTCTCTGTGCGGTCTACGACGATACCGGCTTCATCCGTAATCACGATGGAGGCGGGATCGATGCCTTCCGGCGCGATGGTGTCGACGGTGTAGTCAATCGCCGCTGATGCGCCGCTGGTATTGCCCGCCTCGTCGATTACCTCAAAGGAAATATCGTGATCGCCTTCCGCCAGCGGTTGGTCCGGCGTGAACGACCAGCTGCCGTCTTCGCTTACCGTGGTTTCACCGAGCGCCGTATCGCCGTCGCTGACCACCACGGTCGCACCCGGTTCGGCGCTGCCGCTGAAGGTTGGCGTGGTGGCGGATGTGGCGCTGGCCGAATCGATGGCTGTACCGTCGGGATTGGTGATGATGACGGCCGGTGTTTCAATACCTTCCGGCGCGGTGGTATCGACGGTGTAGTCAATCGGCGCTGACGCGCCGCTGGTATTGCCCGCCCCGTCCACCACTTCAAATGAGAAGCTGTGATCGCCCTCCGCCAGCGGCTGGTCCGGCGTGAGTGACCAGCTGCCATCTTCGTTTACCGTGGTTTTGCCAACGACCTCGCCACCGTCGCTGACCACCACCGTGCAGCCCGGCTCCGCAATGTCGCCGTTGAAGGTCGGCGTGGTGACGCTGGTAGCGCCGGACGGATCGATGGCGATGCCGGCGGGATTGGTAATGATAACGAGCGAGGTATCAATGCTTTCCGGCGCAGTAATATCGACGATGTAGTCAATCGGCGCTGACGCGCCGCTGGTATTGCCCGCCTCGTCCACCGCTTCAAACGAGAAGCTGTGGTCGCCCTCCGCCAGCGGCTCGTCCGGCGTGTACGACCAGCTGCCGTCTTCGTTTACCGTGGTTTCGCCAACGACCTCGCCACCGTCGCTGACCACCACGGTCGCGCCCGGCTCCGCGCCGTCGCCGCTGAAGGTCGGCGTGGTGGCGGATGTGGCGCCAGACGGATCGATGGCGGCGCCGTCGGGATCGGTGATAACAACGGCCGAGGCGTCCGGCACGTCCGGCGCGGTGGTATCAACGGTGTAATCAATGGAGTCTGAAGGGCCGCTGCCGTTGCCCGCCTCGTCGATTATTTCGAAGGAGATATCGTGGTCGCCCTCCGCCAGCGGCTCCTCTGGCGTAAACGACCAGCTGCCGTCCTCCGCCACGGTCGCTTCGCCGATGGCCGTTTCACCGTCGCTGACGACGATGGTCGCGCCCGGCTCCGCGCCGTCGCCGCTGAAGGTCGGCGTGGTGGCGCTGGTGGCGCCAGACGGATCGATGGCGTTGCCGTCGGGATCGGTGATAACAACGGCTGAGGCGTCCGGCACATCCGGCGCGGTGGTATCAACGGTGTAATCAATGGAGTCTGAAGGGCCGCTGCCGTTGCCCGCCTCGTCGATTATTTCGAAGGAGATATCGTGGTCGCCCTCCTCCAGCGGCTCGTCCGGCGTGTACGACCAGCTGCCGTCTTCGTTTACCGTGGTTTCGCCAATGACCTCGTCGCCGTCGCTGACCACCACTGTGCTACCCGGCTCCGCGCCGTCGCCGCTGAAGGTCGGCGTAGGATCAGAGGACGCGCTGCCCGGATCGATGGCGTTGCCCGCTTCATCCGTAATCACTACGCCGGCAGTATCCACCCCTTCCGGCGCAGTGACATCAATCACCAAATCAACACTGTTGCTACTGCTGACGCCGTTTATATCGGGGCCAATAACCGTGATAGTGTGGGCACCTTCCGGTAATGCTTCCGGCGTAAACGTCCAGCTGCCGTTTGCCTCGACTACCGTTTCGCCCAGCAGCGCATCACCGTTAGCGATCGTCACCGTGCCGCCCGGCTGATAATTGCTGCCGCTGAACATCGGCGTGCTGTCGCGGGTCGCCTCGCCGCTGTTGATAATGTTGCCGCTGTCATCAGCAATCACTACGACAGGCACTATGCCTTCAGGCGCGGGGATATCCTCGTCCAGGATATTTTCCGGATCGATTAAGCCATCTTCACCACCGTTTTCGGTTTCGGTATTGCTCTGAGCGTCCACCACTACGTCCACGCTGTCGCTGACGCCGTTGCCGTTTATATCTGTGCCATCCACAACGATAGTGTGACCGCCATCCGCCAGCGCCTCATTCGGCGTAAAGCTCCAGCGCCCGTTTTCATCCACGGTGGTTTCGCCAATGACGGCTCCTCCATCGCTGATCACGACGGTGGATCCCGGCGCCATGCCTTCTCCGCTTAACGTAAGCGTGCTGTCGCTGATGGTATCGCCGCTGTTGAGGATATTGCCGCTGGCGTCGGTTAAAACGATGGATGGGCTGACCGTGGACGCGGCATCATCGTCGGATGAAGAGCCGCCGCCGCTGGAATGATTCGAGACGCCGATGCCGATCAGCAGCGCGGCTGCGCCAATCCCCCCTCCCGCAGCCAGCATGACGCTATTGTCCCCCACGGTCAGAAGTTCAGCGGAAGTATCGGTGAGCTCATACACGGCAGAAGCCGGGTCATAGTCAAAGGCATACACGACGCCGTCCGGATCGGAGGCGGTCACGGCTGGCGGCACGTCCGGCGCGTAATTATCCAGCAATACCTCATAATTTTCGCTGGTGGCTTCGTCTGCCCATGTCAGCTTAAGACCGCTATTGCTTTTGGTGGCTTTAATTTGCGCGGGAAGGTTGCCATCATTACTGTGCACTTCAAAAGTAGAGGCGTTTGCAGGCGACGTCAGAGAAAGAGGCTGTTGTGGAATTAAGTTGTGTCTGGCAATGACTTTACCGCTGACATCTTTGATGATTAATTGTAGGTTCATTTTTTCACCGATAATATATTTAAAATATATGAATAGCTTTCCGAAAATCACTACCCCGGTTGGAAAAAGCAAATCATTACGGCCTGTTCAGGGACAGGCGTCTTTTTATTAAAAAGATAAGCGTCAAAAGTAATCTTAAAAAAATTAAGTCAGAATCAATAATATTCTGCCGTATTTAATCATTTTTTATTATCACGACCGTGCATTAAACAGCGTCGGCTGCGCTTGTTTTTTTCTGGAAATAATACGGCCTGATCATATCGCCTTTAAGGTAAACGCCTTTACCGCCCGTCATCTGGCAAAAGGTAATAAAATCATGAGGTACATGCAGCGAAAGCAGACGTAACTGCAACAGCTGCATCACCTGCCACAGCCGTTGATTGGAAGATTGCAGTCCATGACGATCCCAAACGTGATAGAGAATATCTTTGAACAGTACGGCATTGTCGTTGGCGTTCTGTAACAGGAAAAGAAGCAGACGCAGCATGGTCTCCCGCAGCCGATATTCTTTGATAGCGCTGTGGTTTCTCTTATCGAAATTGGAAATTCTACGATGGCTCAGATCAAACTGGACGTATTGTCCAATGTAGTAGCCTGCAATAATTTTCCCCAACGGTGCCTCCGATATAAGACGCTTACGGAAATCTTATTGCATTAATATTACATGTTTAAACTAATAATTTAAGCGCTTTGTTAAGAATGATAAAGATAAACAGATACATCTATACAATAAAATAAAAGCAGCATAAAAGCCTAATCAGTTTGTTCACAAGCCGTTAATAATAACATCTGTATAACAACATCCCAGAATTCTCCCTGTCGTGACGCCGTTTTTTACTTAACGGATTATTTTAACTTCCTGACAAATTCAGAATTTAATTCTGATAAAAACAATCAGGAACGAACCTGAGTTATTTTTATATAAATTAAATCAAAGGGTTACCTATAAAATTGGGTTTATCCTGGTGCGTAAAGATTTTGCTGTCTGTAGGTCAATAAACAACAATAAGGAGGATAAATACTGCTGTAAATCCTTGCTGACCGTCACGATTGTCCGGGCGTCAGCCTGTTGTCCAGCCAGTGTGTCGGGCGCGGAACCGGTATGACAGGTTCCCTCCCCCTACATCCATTTAAAATCGTATTAATTATTAATAACTTATATTCTTTTTAAAGCGGGTATTGCTTTGCAAAGACTTCGGCGAACCAGTCTATAAATACCCGGACTTTAGGTGAAAGGTAACGCCGATCGGGGTACAGAATGGATACGGGTTTAGTGACGGTGGCGTAATCGGTCAGGACTTCCGTCAATCTGCCGGCCTGGATATGCGGCTCTCATGGCGGCTTTCTCCTCCTTTATCAGACAAACCGGTAGCGCTTTGTTTTTAGAAGATAAACATTAATGAGCACCGCTCATATTGTCGTTTTTCGATAAGCCATTATCAGTCGCGGTTATTTCAGTAAGATAGGAAGACCTTTCCTTCAGATAATCATTTATGACTCCTTCTCAGGCTGGCGCGCTGATGGCGACTCGCAAAACCTCCGGCTTTCTTTTTGTCGCTATTCTTAGCGCATTAATGGCCTTTACCTCGTTATCCACCGATATCTATCTGCCCGCCATGCCCATAATGGCAAAAGAATTACAGGGCAATGTGGAATTAACCATTACCGGTTTTTTGATTGGCTTTTGCCTGGCCCAGCTGATTTGGGGGCCGTTGAGCGACCATTTTGGCCGTCGGCTACCGCTGTTTATCGGCATGGCGCTGTTTATTATCGGCTCGGCGGGCTGCGCGCTTTCCACGACCCTGACGCAGATTGTTTTCTGGCGCGTATTTCAGGCTTTGGGTGCCTGTACCGGCCCGATGCTGGCGCGCGCGATGATCCGCGATCTGTACAGCCGTACCCGCGCAGCACAGATGCTCTCTACGCTGATGGTTATTATGGCGATTATCGGCCCGCTGCTGGGCGGACAAATGATTAAGGTCGCCTCCTGGCATGCTATTTTCTGGCTGCTGGCCGTGATTGGCGTGCTAATGCTGATACTGTTAGCCTGGCTGCCGGAAACGCTGCCCGCAGAGAAACGCGTCAGGGCATCTTTAACCAGCGCCTTTCATAACTATGCTCTGCTGCTGAAAAACAGCCAGTTTATGCGCTATACGCTCTGCGTAACCTTCTATTACGTGGCCGCCTACGCGTTTATTACCGGCTCGCCTTTTGTCTACATTACTTATTTCGGCATCGACCCGCAGTATTACGGCTGGCTGTTTGCGCTGAATATTGTTGGCGTGATGAGCGTCAGCCTGGTTAACCGGCGCTTGGTGCATCGCTATCCGCTTGAAACCCTGCTGAAATTCGCCGTGGTCGTTGCGGCCGTCGCCACCCTGGTGCTGGCGCTGGCTGCAAAACTGGCTATCGGCGGTGCCGTACTGATTGCGCTGCCGATTTTTATTTTCTTCGCCATGAACGGCATTGTCGCCGCCACGTCGACGGCCGCCGCGCTGGATAGCGTGCCGCATATGGCCGGTTCCGCCTCGGCATTGGTTGGTTCGCTACAGTACGGCAGCGGCATCGTCTCTTCCCTGTTGCTGGCAGGGTTCAGTGACGGCACGCCCTGGACCATGGCCTGGATTATCGCGCTCTTTACGGTCGCCAGCGCGATGATAGCGCTGACCACGCGGCCGGGGAATTAGCCGGTCAGCTGCCGACAGAGACAGGTCAGCACTCGCTACAAGCCTGCCGCCGCCGGCTTCAGTTATGAGCATGGCTAATAAGCTCTTGCGCATTATCCCCTCTAATCGAATAAATCTTTCTGCCGTATGCTTTTTGGACTCGTAAACAAAAGGCAACGTCATGCAAACAGTCACGCTAAACAACGGTATTGCCATGCCCCTGCTGGGCTTTGGCGTTTTTCAGATGACGGATGCGGCAGAATGCGAACGCGCGGTTATCGATGCTCTGGCAACCGGCTACCGCTTAATAGACACCGCCGCGTCTTATCAGAATGAAACCCAGGTCGGTAACGCGCTGAAGCAGAGCGGCATTGCGCGCGACGAGCTGTTTATCACCACTAAATTATGGTTACAGGACGCCAGCTACGAGGGGGCAAAAGCGCAGTTCGAGCGCTCGCTGAACCGCCTACAGCTGGACTATGTCGATCTCTACCTGATCCACCAGCCCTATGGCGACGTACACGGCGCGTGGCGCGCGATGGAAGAGCTGCATCAGTCTGGCAAAATCCGCGCGATTGGCGTCAGTAATTTCCAGCCGGATCGGCTGGCCGATCTGATGGCTTTCAACACTGTGCCGCCTGCCGTGAATCAGGTGGAGGTGAATCCGTTTAACCAACAGCTGCACGCGGCACCGTGGATGCAGAGCCGTGGCATCCAGCCGGAAGCCTGGGCGCCTTTTGCCGAAGGCAGGAACGGCCTGTTCCAGCATCCGGTTCTGAGCGCTATCGGTGAAAAACAGGGCAAAAGCGTGGGCCAGGTGGTTTTACGCTGGCTTTTCCAACGCGGCATCGTGTCGCTGGCGAAATCCGTCCGTAAAGAGCGGATGGCAGAAAACATCAATATTCTCGACTTTACGCTGACCGACGCGGAAATGATGCAAATCGCCGCGCTGGATACGGCCACCAGCGCCTTCTTCTCGCATCGCGATCCGGCCATGGTGGAGTGGCTCACTAAACGCAAACTCGACGTCTGATGCCGTTCGCTAATCAGGCTCTCTGTTCAATCGCAAGGGGTTCAACAATGCAAAAACGTATTCTTGGTCAATCCGGGCTGGAAGTGTCGGCGCTGGGACTGGGCTGTATGGGGTTAAGCTTCGGTTATGGCCCGGCAACCGGGACGAAACAGGCCGTGGAATTAATCCGCGCCGCCGTCGAGCGCGGCGTGACTTTTTTTGATACGGCCGAAGTCTACGGGCCTTATTTAAATGAAGAAGTGGTGGGAGAAGCGCTGAAGCCTTTCCGCGATCGCGTGGTCATTGCCACTAAGTTCGGTTTTACCTTTGGTGAAGACAATAAGCAGCAGATCTTAAACAGCCGCCCGGAGCATATTCGCGAGGCGGTTGAAGGATCGCTGCGCCGCCTGAAAACCGACGTGATCGATCTGCTTTATCAGCACCGCGTCGATCCTGAGGTGCCGATTGAAGATGTGGCGGGAACGGTGAAGGATCTGATTGCCGAAGGCAAAGTAAAACACTTTGGCCTGTCTGAAGCGGGCGCAAAAACCGTTCGTCGTGCACATGCGATCCAGCCGGTAGCCGCGCTGCAAAGTGAATATTCGATGTGGTGGCGCGAGCCGGAGCAGGAAATTCTACCGGTGCTGGAAGAGCTGGGCATCGGCTTTGTGCCCTTCAGCCCGTTAGGCAAGGGGTTTCTTACGGGCGCGATCAAAGCGGGCACCGCTTTCGGCGAAGATGACTTCCGCAGCAAGGTGCCGCGTTTTGCCGCCGAGGCGCTGGAAGCCAATGAAAAGCTGGTTACTTTACTGGCGCAGCTGGCCGCAGAGAAAAATGCCACTTCCGCGCAAATTGCGCTGGCCTGGCTCCTGGCGCAAAAACCGTGGATAGCACCGATTCCCGGCACCACTAAGCTACATCGTCTGGAGGAAAACCTGGCCTCGGTCGCGATCCAGCTCGATCAAAGCGATCTGCATAAAATCAATCAGGCGCTGGAGACGATAAAAATCGTCGGCGAACGTTATCCGGCTGCGCTACAGGCGCGCGTCGGGCGCTAACGGTCAAGGCTTGCGGGGCACCGTAAGCCTTTTCTTTTCGGCGATTTTCCTGCCCTGCGGGCTTCCCGCCGTTAAGGAGCAGGCTAAGCCATTCTCCGTTGATTAACGCAATCTTTCGCTCGCCAGTTTATAGGCCTGGCTGCGTTCTCGTTTACCTACTGCTACCACGGCAATAATGAGTACATTATCCAGCACCTGGTAAACAAGGCGAAAACCGGAGCCCCTGAGTTGAATTTTATAGCAGTCTGGCATTCCGGATAATTTTGCTGAAGGTATGTGTGGGTTTTCGCGCAGCTTTTTGAGCTTGTTTTTAAATTGCTCACGCACGCTGCTGTCCAGCCCATTCCATTCCTTCAGCGCCTCTTCCCTGATTTTTACCGTATAGCTCATGGCGGTCAGTCCAAATTCAGATCGAGTAAAGGTTGGCTTTCCCTTGCCTTAACCAGGGCGGCCAGTTCCCGATCGTCAATAATTTCAAGCATCTGTTCGTAAAGCTGCGCCGGAATACAATAGAACGCCGGCTGATTACGGTTAAGAATGGCTACCGGAAGGCCGGCACCGGCTTCTACCGTAGCCATAGGGTTCTTTTTCAGTTCGCTGACGCTTGCGCTTGTATCACTGAGAATAATGCTAGCCATATTACCTTCCTGAAAGACCTGTTAAGCAGTCTTATTGTAGAGCGGCTCAAGACCTGTTAACAAGTCTTTTTATCATCATGTTGCGCTGGCAGGAGGCGGTCTCTGGCAAACTTTTTTCGTTTTGCGTTGAGCCGACATACTGTTGTCCTTCCCACACGCGATCCTGTCCGTTTATGGTCTTCTGCGCGGCGTCATTCCTCGTCATTATTGACGTCTCAGCCCTACTCAACGGAGTCCCAAAATGACCGCTACCGTACTGTTAGTGATTGACGCGCAGGAATCTTTCTATCATCGTGGCTACCGCGAAACGTCAGAAACGCCCGCTTTTGAGCAAAAGCTCAGCGAGCTGATTGCCGGCTGCCAGGCCAGGGAAATCCCGGTGGTGGATGTGTTCCACGTCGAGGCGGACGGCCCGTTTTCGCTGGCGTCCGGCCTGGTGAAGCGCCTGCCTTTTTTGCAGCATCACGCCGTCGCTACCGTGCAGAAAACAGTGCATAACGCGCTGACCGATTCCGGGCTGGCAGACTGGCTGCGTCAACATCAGGTTAAACATTTAATTATCAGCGGCCTGCGTACCGAGCAGTGCTGCGAAACCACTGCCCGCGTCGCATCCGATTTGGGCTATAAAGTTACCTTCGTTACCGAGGCGACCCTGACTTTCCCGATTACGCATCAGGGCATTACGCTCAGCATCGCGGATCTGCGGCACCGCACCGAAAGCGTGCTGATCAACCGTTTTGCCGCTGTCGCTACCGTGGAAGAATGTTTGCTGGCGCTGGCGTAACGCGTCAGCTGCACTGGAGAAAAAGTATGGCGGTCCCGGTCTGGTTTTTAACGCTGCCCGGCGTGATGACGCTGGATATCACCGGCCCGGCGGAGACGCTGCAGCTGGCCGGCGATGCCTTTAGCCTGCGCTATATCGGCCCGCAGGAGAGCGTGCCGACCTCGACCGGCATGACCATAGGCCAGCTGGCACCGCTGCCGGAAAACCTGCCTGACGGCAGCCTACTGGTGGTGCCGGGCGTGGCGGATTCCAGCGTCGCTTTCGATACGCCGCAGGCTATTGCCGCGCAGCACTGGCTGATGCGCCTGCAACCAGCCATTTATGCCAGGCAAATTACGCTGGTTTGTATCTGTTCCGGCGCCATTCTGGCGGCGCGCAGCGGCCTGTTGCGCGGCATACATTGCACGACCCATCACGAAGTCATCCATCGGCTGAAAAGCGCTGAACCTACCGCTATCATCAAAGAAAACCGCATTTTTGTGGAAGATCGCGGCATTTGCACCAGCGCAGGCATCACCGCAGGTATCGATCTGGCGCTGCATCTTATCCATCGTCTGTGCGGCCCGCAGATGGCGCTGGCGGTGGCGCGGGAAATGGTGATTTGGTTCCGCCGTTCGGGTGACGATCCGCAGCTTTCACCCTGGCTGCGCTATCGCAACCATCTCAATCCGGCCATTCATCGTACGCAGGATTTGCTGATTGCCCGGCCGGAGCGGGACTGGTCGCTGGAGGAGATCGCCGGGCGCGTGCACGTCAGCGCCCGTCATCTGACGCGCCTGTTCAGGCAGCATTTGGGGATTAGCGTACGGGATTATCATGAACAGCTGAGGCTGGCGCTGGCCCGACAGCGATTACAGCAGGGCGAAGGCACGGAAAAAGCGGCGCTGGCGGCAGGATTTTCTTCTTCACGGCAGCTCAGGCGGGCGCTTCAGCGCTGGCAGGAATAAAAAAGAGCGTCGGCGATAATCCTGTGCCGACGCGCTGTTTTTAATGCTTTACGCTGTCGATAAAGGTCTGGCGGGCCGTTGTGGAACCCAGCCGTTCGGCCTCGTTCAGCAGTTTCAACGCTTTATCCACGTCTCCGGCCTTCACGGCCTTTTTAATCGCCTCGTTAAAGTAGCGATCCGACTCGGCCAGCATCGGTTCCGCCGGTTTCGCTGCCGGAGCAGGCTCCGCCCGTGCAGAATGACCGATAACCGCCGGCGCGGCAGGCGCAGGCTCGGAAGATGGGAACAGCTGGCCGATCATAACGTTACCGGCTTTCTGCTCGGCGGTGACCTTCAGGCTGATCTTGCCCGTTGGCGTGTGCGTGGCGATGGGATCGGGGATATCCGGCACCGCATTGCCCACGCCCGCCGCATAGGCTTTGGCAGGATTGACCATTTGCGTGGTCGACTGAAGGTTTTGTTGCGTGGTGTAAACCAGCAGGTAAATCTGCTTCTGGCCCAGCGCCGGGGTCAGCTTCAGCGTGCCCTCCAGCCTGTCGCTGGAGACCAGGCCCGGCTTTTGATAAGGAAAATAGCTGGCAGGATAAAACGCTGCTGGCCGCATCTGTTCGTCAAGCACCAGCACGTTTGGCGCATATACCGTTTTGCCCGTCACCAGGCTGGTCAAAACGATCTCCAGCGAGCCGCGATCGGCAGGCAGTGAGAAGGCCGCAGCGGCGCCCTGAATTTCGCCCTGATTAATCTTCGTTGCGGTGCTGCCGAGCGTCACATCCTGCGTGACGGGCGGCACCAGCGGCGTCCAGGCGAGGCTACGCAAGGTTTGGGCAGAAATTTTCGGGGCGGCGGAGGCATCCTGCTGAGCCGCCTGCGCGCCAGCGATCAGGCTGAGCGACAGACAAAGAGAGAGCAGCGTCTTTTTCATCAGAGTTTCCTTGTTTGCATTACCACCAGACTTCCATCTGCGCACCGAAAGTCACTTCGTCGTCGTTGCCACGGCTGAAGGTGCGCGCGGTGGTGTCGTTCATCGCCAGGCCGTTATCGACGCCGCTGTCGGTGTCGTAGCCCCATTTTTCATCCCAGTTGGCGTAGGTGGCAAAGACGCGGATGGCCGGACGTGACCAGATGCTGTCGCCAGCCTGCCACTGCTGCGCCAGCGTCACTTTGTACTGGCCGTTGCGGTCGCCGGTACGCTGGGATTTCACGTTGTCATAGCCCGCTTCCAGCAGCGTGCTCATGATCGGCGTCCATTTATACATTGGCCGCACGCTCACGGTATACCAGGTCGTGCCGTTATTGTTATCGCGATCGGTATCCTGATACATCGCTACGTACATCAGACCCCATTTGTCGTTGAAATCCAGCGCGCCGTGGTCGAGTACGCGCACCATGCTGCCGTTATTGTTGATGGCGGCGCCGGTTGAATGGCCGTTAGCCGTGCCGGTACTTTCCGCCGTCATGGCGTCGGCGGCGTATTGCAGCACCAGCTTGTTGTAGCCGTTATAGATGCTCTGCGTATGTTCCGCTGTCAGCAGCCAGCCGTCTTTGGTGGCGTCATCGGCCAGCGAATAGCCGTCGCGTGCGTTGGCGCGGCCGTAATCCACGCCCAGCTCTAACACGCCGCCGGGGTTGGTTTGCAGCCCGGCCAGGCGCACGTCGAAGACGTCATTCGAGGTAGGCAGCTCGTCGCGTTGATCGGCGATATAGCCAAAGGAGCCGCCGCTTTCGGTGTTGCGCGTGGCGGCAAAAGAGAGCTTGCCGAAGCCGACGTCGATATCTTCCAGACCGGCACCCGGCCCGGAGATATCCCAGTAGTAGAAGTCGATCATATGCACGTCGTGGCGCTGGTAGAAGCGCTTACCGGCCCACATCGTGGCGCCAGGCAGCCATTCAATCAGGTTTTTGCCCTTAACGTTGGCTTCGCGGAAGGCCGGATCGGTCGATTCCCAGTCGTTCTGCTGCGATACGGAATAGGCGACGTTAGTATCAAAATAGAAACTTTTATCCCCTTCTTTCCACACTTCCTGACCCAGTTTCAGCTCCGCATAAGTTTCGCATTCGTTGCCGAGGCGATATTTGCTTTCCGCGCCGGTGGCCTTAAAACACTGCTGCTCGCCGCCGCTGCCGGACCAGCCAATGCCGGAACGGGCATAGCCGGTAAAATCTACCGCCATCGCCTGGGTGGAAAGCGCGCCGGCCACGGCCAGCGCCAGAGAGGAATTACGTATTGTTATCATCATCTTCTCCTGTAGGGGACTGTTGCTTAAACGCCAGGCTCGGGATGTAACCGACGGCAGGCCGTCCCGTCTTCACGGAACAGATGACAGCGGTGCGGCGGCAAACCAATGGCGAAAGTGGTACCTTCTTCTACCAGCACTACGTCATTCTGGCGGGAGACCAGGTTCTGACGGATGGCCGGGATCTGAATATGGATCTGCGTTTCATTGCCCAGCTGCTCGACGACCTGCACTTCGCCCGTGAGCTTTACCTCTGCGTTCTCACCCGGCAGAAGATGCTCGGGCCGGATGCCAAGCGACAGGTTGCTGCCCGGCACGACGCCGTTGCCTTCGACTTCCAGCCAGACCGCCTGCCCGTTGGGCAGTTCGACCTGCACGCGTTCCGGCTCGGCGGCAAGGATTTTCACCGGCAGAAAGTTCATCCTGGGCGAGCCGATAAAACCGGCGACGAAACGGTTGGCGGGATAGTGATAGAGCGCCAGCGGACGGCCGACCTGCACAATGCGTCCGGCGTTCAGCACCACGATTCTGTCGGCCAGCGTCATCGCTTCAACCTGATCGTGAGTGACGTAAATCATCGTGCGCTTCAGCCGCTTGTGCAGGCGGGAGATTTCAATGCGCATCTGCACGCGCAGCGCGGCGTCCAGATTGGAAAGCGGTTCATCCAGCAGGAACACCGTGGGTTCCGCCACCAGCGTGCGGCCAATCGCGACGCGCTGCCGCTGCCCGCCGGAGAGCGCTTTGGGACGACGATCCAGCAACGGCGCGAGCTGGAGGATTTCCGACACCTGATTAACCCGCCGCTCGGTTTCCTCTTTTTTCGTTCGTGCCAGCTTCAGGCCAAACGACATATTTTCGGCCACCGTCAGATGCGGATAGAGGGCGTAGGACTGAAACACCATGCCGATGCCGCGCTCGGCGGGCGGCACCTCGTTCATCCGCTTCCCACCGATTTTTAGCTCGCCGGACGTAATTTCCTCCAGCCCGGCAATCATACGCAGCAGAGTCGATTTCCCGCAGCCGGATGGCCCGACGAACACCACAAACTCGCCCTGTTCAATCTCCAGATTGATATCGCTGGAAATTGCGGTTTCGCCAAAGACTTTATATACGCCGCTAAGGGAAACGTTCGCCATCCTCTCTTCCTCTTCATCCGTCAGTAAACCGATTACGCCGCAGCATGACGCGCCGCCTGCCAGGAGTAATCAGCCGTCGCGCGGTTTTTGCTGGCGGAGAGGCCAGGAGGATAAAAAGCGAAGACCCACGCTCAGCGCCGGTGGCGAAAGGGGAAATACGTGATCTGCATTGCAAAAAACAACCTCTGATGGGCGGCATAAGGCCTCATTAACGACAGCCGTGCAGGCGGAGTCACAGTTTGGGCGGTGGGGGCGTAGAGCGGGGGAGGATGAAGCCGCTACCGCTTGATTGCACACTGACCGGTACGCTCTTCGCTGTCTGCAACGTGAAGAAACCTGGGGCTTACCGCTATAAGGACTCGATCATGCTCAGTATCAAGAACATTGTTAAGCACACCGCCGCCCTGTCAGCGCTGGCTACGCTGGCGCTCTCTTCCGCCGCCTTCGCCAAAATCGAAGAGGGAAAGCTGGTGATCTGGATCAACGGCGACAAGGGCTACAACGGCCTGGCGGAAGTGGGGAAAAAGTTTGAACAGGATACGGGCATCAAGGTGACGGTTGAGCATCCTGACAAGCTGGAAGAGAAGTATCCGCAGGTGGCCGCGACGGGCGACGGCCCCGACATTATTTTTTGGGCGCACGACCGTTTCGGCGGCTACGCGCAGTCCGGTCTGGTGGCGGAAGTCAGCCCGGGCCAGGCTTTTAAGGATAAGCTGTTTCCGTTTACCTGGGATGCCGTGACCTTTAACGGCAAGCAGATCGGCTACCCTATCGCGGTAGAGTCGCTATCGCTGATTTATAACAAAGATCTGGTGAAGGAAGCGCCCAAAACCTGGGAAGAGATCCCGGCGCTGGATAAGACCCTGCGCGCCAAAGGCCAAAGCGCCATTATGTGGAACCTTCAGGAACCCTATTTCACCTGGCCGGTTATCGCGGCCGACGGCGGCTACGCCTATAAATATGTCGACGGCAAATACGACATCAAAAACACCGGCGTGAACAATGCCGGCTCGCAGGCCGGCCTGCAGTTCATCGTCGATTTAGTCAAAAACAAGCATATCAGCCCGGATACCGACTATTCGATTGCCGAAGCGGCCTTTAACAAGGGCCAGACGGCGCTGACCATCGATGGCCCGTGGGCCTGGGCCAACCTGGATAAAAGCAAAATCAACTACGGCGTCGCCCCGCTGCCGACCTTCCACGGCAAGCCTTCCCGACCGTTTGTCGGCGTGCTGACCGCGGGCATCAACGCCGCCAGCCCGAACAAAGAGCTGGCGAAAGAGTTTCTGGAAAACTACCTGATCACCGATGACGGCCTGGCGATGGTCAACAAAGATAAGCCGCTGGGCGCCGTCGCGCTGAAATCCTACCAGGCGAAGCTGGAGCAGGATCCGCGTATCGCCGCCACCATGGCTAACGCGAAAAACGGCGAAATCATGCCGAACATCCCGCAAATGAGCGGCTTCTGGTACGCCGAACGCAGCGCGATTATTAACGCCGTCAACGGCCGTCAGACCGTGCCGCAGGCGCTGAAAGACGTTGAAACCCGCATCACCCGATAGCCACTGCTGAACAAGGGGCGGCCGCTGGCGGCCCCGCGTCGAAAAGGATAGCTCCATGTCTCTGGCTCACATTCGCCGCTCTGACAGAAGATCGCCGCTAAGCCGCGTGCCCGGCTGGTTTACCCTTATCTTCTTTGCCCTGCTGGCAGGCTATTTGATCGTGCTGATGTACGCACGGGGAGAATACCTTTTTGCCATGCTGACGCTGGTGCTTTCCGGCCTGGGGCTGTTTATCTACGGCAACCGCCGCGCTTACAGCTGGCGTTATATTTATCCCGGCCTGGCCGGAATGGCGCTGTTCGTGCTGTTCCCGCTGGCATGCACCATTACCATCGCTTTTACCAACTACAGCAGCCTGCATCAGCTTACCTTTGAGCGCGCGCAGGGCGTGCTGCTGCAACAGCAGTTCCGCGCCGATAAAGCCTGGGATTTCGCTCTCTGGCCGGTGGACGACAAATGGCGGCTGACGCTGACCTCGCCCGATAACAGCGACGTGCTGGTCTCTGCGCCCTTTGCCTTTACGCCTTCCGCGCCGCAAACGCTGACGATGACCCCGCAGGCCGCACCGACCGGCAACAAAGCCGGGCTGCGGGTCATTACGCAAAATCGTCAGGCGCTGGGCCAGCTGGCCGCCAGACTGCCCGACGGCACGCTGCTGCGGATGAGTTCGCTACGGCAGTTTTCCGGCACCCGGCCGCTTTATCAGCTGGGAGAGGACGGCAAACAGCTGACCAATATCCAGAACGGGAAAGTTTACTCTCCTGATATGAGCACGGGCTTTTACCAGTCGGCGGATGCGGACGTCCTCAGTCCGGGCTTTACCGTCGGCATCGGCTGGAAAAACTTCCTGCGCGTGTTTCAGGATGCCGGTATCCAGAAGCCCTTTCTGTCGATCTTTCTCTGGACGGTGCTGTTCTCGCTGCTGACGGTGCTGCTGACCACGGCGGTCGGCATGGTGCTGGCGTGCGTGGTGCAGTGGGATCAGCTGAAAGGCAAGGCGGTTTATCGCATGCTGCTGATCCTGCCTTACGCGGTACCCGCTTTTATTTCTATTTTGATTTTCAAAGGGTTATTCAATCAAAGCTTTGGCGAAATCAACCTGCTGCTGGGCAATCTGTTCGGCATCAAGCCCGCGTGGTTCAGCGATCCCCTGACCGCCAAAACCATGCTGATTATCGTTAATACCTGGCTCGGCTATCCCTATATGATGATTTTGTGCATGGGGCTGCTGAAAGCCATTCCTGACGATCTTTACGAGGCCTCGGCAATGGATGGCGCTTCGCCGATCCAGAACTTTTTCCTGATTACGCTGCCCCTGCTGATCAAGCCGCTGACGCCACTGATGATCGCCAGCTTTGCCTTTAATTTTAATAACTTTGTGCTGGTTCAGCTGCTGACCAACGGCGGCCCCGACCGGATTGGCACCACCACGCCGGCCGGGCACACCGATTTGCTGGTCAGCTACACCTGGCGTATCGCCTTTGAGGGCGGCGGCGGACAGGATTTTGGCCTGGCCGCCGCTATCGCCACGCTGATTTTCCTGCTGGTGGGCGTGCTGGCGGTGATCAACCTGAAAGCCTCCCGCATGAAATTTGATTAAGGAAGCATTATGGCGATGGTAAAACCGAAGTCGCAGCGCCTCAGGCTGCTGGCGACGCACCTTTTCCTGCTGGGCTTTATCGCCCTGATCCTGTTCCCGCTGCTGATGGTGTTCGCCATTTCGCTGCGGCCCGGCAATTTTGCGACCGGCAGCCTGATCCCCGACACCATTTCGTGGGACCACTGGAAGCTGGCGCTGGGGATAGCGGTCACCAACGAGAACGGCACGGTGACGCCGCCGCCGTTTCCGGTGATGCTGTGGCTGTGGAACTCTGTGAAAATCGCCCTGATTACCGCCGTCGGCATCGTGGCGCTCTCCACAACCTGCGCCTACGCCTTTGCCCGCATGAAGTTTCGCGGCAAAAGCCCGCTGCTGAAAGGGATGCTGATTTTCCAGATGTTTCCGGCCGTGCTGTCGCTGGTGGCGCTCTACGCCCTGTTCGATCGTCTGGGCCTCTATATTCCCTTTCTGGGGCTAAATACGCACGGCGGGGTGATCTTCGCCTATATGGGCGGCATCGCGCTGCATGTCTGGACGATCAAAGGCTATTTCGAGTCTATCGATAACTCTCTGGAAGAGGCGGCGGCGCTGGATGGCGCCACGCCGTGGCAGGCGTTCCGGCTGGTGCTGCTGCCGCTTTCAGTGCCGATCCTGGCGGTGGTGTTTATCCTGTCGTTTATTGCCGCTATTACCGAGGTGCCGGTGGCTTCCCTGCTGCTGCGTGACGTCAACAGCTACACGCTGGCGGTGGGAATGCAGCAATATCTGAACCCGCAAAACTATCTGTGGGGCGATTTTGCGGCGGCGGCCATTCTTTCCGCTATCCCTATCACCGCCGTGTTCCTGATTGCTCAGCGCTGGCTGGTGGGCGGCCTGACCGCTGGCGGGGTCAAGGGGTAAGGCAGTTCCGGGTAGCGCCAGGCTGCCCGGAAGTTATGCGTTATTGCACGCTGCTACAGGATTAGCACTGAAAATAGCGGTACCTGTACCGTTATTGCTCAATATACCTTTCCTCATTTTTGCCGATGTTTATTACCGCTGCGCCTTCTGCCGTTGTGTAAGGACCTGCTTTATCCACCACAACCTTGTGATGTTTCCATGTTGGAAACATCACAAGGTTGCGCTATCATGTTTCCACGTTGGAACGTGGCTGAGGGAAGCATGCACGTTATTTCAAGGGAGCCGTTCAGGGAAGCGGCAGAAAAATTCCCAAACGATGCAGCCGCATTGGATGCGACCTGGCTGGTTTTAAAAAGCGGTGTTTTTGCCAATCCGGATGCGTTAAAGGCACAGTTTCCCAGCCTCGACCGAATGAAATACAGGAACAAATGGTGGGTGATTGATGTCGGCGGCAATAACCTGAGGATGCTGTTTTTTGCAGACTTTGAGCGGGGCAAGATTTTTATCAAGCATATCGTTACCCATGCTGACTACGACAAGCTGGTTAAGAAGTATCGGGAGAGTAAAGAATGATTACCGAAGCCATTCAGGCAACCAATGACCTGGTTAAAATTGTCCCTTTTTTAGGCGGCAGCACCAGCAAAAAAGATTACGAGCAGGCGCTTGAACTGGTGGAGTATCTTATCGAACACGATCCTGATAGCCCATTAGTGGATATGCTGGCTGATAAAGTCGCCCGCTATGAAGATAACGCGCCTGAATTCGCTGAGTTCAATGCACGCATTGCAAGGCTGCCTCGCGGCGTTGCCTTACTGCGGGTGTTGATGGATCAGCACAAGCTGACGCAATCCTCCTTTGTGGAAGAAATCGGCCAACGCTCTTACGTGAGTCGTATTCTGCGCGGTGAGCGCGCGCTCACCGATAAGCACAAGGCGCGTCTGGCGGCGCGGTTTAAATTACCGTTTGAAGCTTTTAATGAATAAATCCGACAGTAAAACAGTTTCTGCGGCCATGATGACACGGCAAAGCGGCCCTCAGGCCGCTTTTTTAATCCACCGATACCTTACGCCGCCGCCGATCGACATCCCTGATTAACGCATTCACCTCCGGGTCGGCAAACATCGCCTCCAGCGTATGGCTGAGCTTGCGCCGCCAGTTGGGATATTCGCTGCTGGTGCCGGGAATATTGACCGGCGTCGCCATATCCAGCCAGTCTTCCGGCTGCAGACCCAGCAGCGCGCTGGCGCTGTCGGCCACATAGCGTTGCAGGCCCCGGCGGATGGCAGGCGTCAGCGTGGCGCCCGCGCTGACGCTTCCCTGCGGAAGACAGCCATAATGCTCCAGGCTGGCGAGCAGGCTCTGGCGCGCCCTTTGCCGATCGGCACAAAGCCCCTGTAGCACCATTTTATCCGGGTAGAGGCCCAGCTTTTCGCCCAGCGTCAGATCGTCGCTTTGCCAGTAGCCGCGCAGCGTCGGTAAATCGTGCGTCGTCAGGGTAGCCATCGCCTGGAGCGGCCAGGACTGCGGCGCGCGAAAGCCGTTCTGCGCATCCCGCTCAAACCACAGCACCTTGTAGGAATAAACGCCTCTTTCCCGCAGCTTAGTGACGATTTCTACCGGCACCGTTCCCAAATCCTCGCCGATCACCATGCAGCGATGCCGCTGGCTTTCCAGCGCCAGCACCGCCAGCAAATCGTCAACCGGATAGTGGACATAGGCGCCTTTATCCGCCGTTTCGCCTGCCGGGATCCACCACAGGCGCAGCAGCGCCATGACATGATCGATCCGCAAAGCGCCGCAGTGGATCATGTTCGATCGCAGCAGGTCGATAAAAGGCTGGTAGGCACGGTCGATCATCGTGCGGGGATCCATCGGTCGTAAATCCCAGTTCTGTCCTTTTGGCCCCAGAATATCCGGCGGCGCGCCTACGGAAGCCTTCAGGCAGTAGAGATCGCCATCGCTCCAGGTTTCCGCGCCGTCGGCCACCACGCCGACTGCCAGATCGCGATATAACCCCGTCGGCATTTTCCGGCTGGTTTGATAGCACCGCGCCAGCTGCGTTTCGGCCAGCCATTGCAGCCAGAGGTAAAACGCCACCTCCTGCGCATGCTGTTGGCAAAAGGCTCTGACCTCTGGCCCCCGCGCGTTGCGGTACGCTTCCGGCCAGCGATCCCAGCCCCGCGCCTCGCCGCTTTCCGCCTGAAAGTGTTGATATAACGCATCAAAGGCGGCCTGAAACCAGAGGCTTTCTCCGCCCTGTTCGGTAAAGCGGGTAAAGGCCTGCCGTTCAGCTTCCTGCGGGTCACGGCCGAGAAAATGCTGCCAGGCCAGCCGCAGTCCCGCCAGCTTCAGCGCCATAACCTGCGCGTAATCCACCCACTCCGCAGCCCGCGCCGCCTGTAACGTCTGCTGCGTAGCCGCAGAATGCCACCAGCGCTGTGCGGCTTCGCTCAGGCGAAAGTCAGCCACCGCGCTGACGTCGATATAGATAACGTTCAGCCAGCGGCGGGACGAAGGGCTGTAAGGGCTGGCCGCTTCCGGGTTGCCGGGAAAAAGCGCGTGGATAGGGTTCAGACCCACAAAGGCGCCGCCCCGCGCAGCAATGTTGTCGATCATTACGGTCAGATCGCCAAAATCGCCGATGCCCCAGTTGCGCTCAGAACGCAAGGTGTAAAGCTGCACGCAGGCGCCCCACAGCTTTTTACCGGCCAGCAGCGCCTCCGGCTCGTGGCAGCGCCTGGGCGCCACGATGATCCGGCATTCCCAGCGCTGGCCGGGACGGCTCAGCGTCAGCAGGTGATAGCCCGTGGCAAGGTTTTCCGGCAGGGCCAGCGTCATGCTGCCGTGGACTCTGCCCGTCAGGCTCGCGCCCTCTTCCGGGCAAAAGTGCCAGTGGTATTCGCCTTCGCCCTCTACGGAAAGCGCAAAGCGTTCGCCGCTGGTAAAAACCTTTACCGTTGGCACCGGTCTTAGCGGCAGCTGCCGTCCCGCGCGCCAGCCCATCGCCTGCAGCAGCTCGCGCCGGGTTGCTGCCGAGATGGTCTGGGTTTTCCCGTGAGCGTTAATAAAACCGGAAGCGATACCCGCCTCCGTCGCCGCCTGCTCCAGCATCTTCTTTTCCATCTGCGCTCCTTAGCGTTTCGCCTGCCAAATGCGCTGCTGATAGTCACGGATGGCGCGATCCGAACTGAACATGCCGACTCTGGCGGTGTTCAGGATGGTGCTGCGCGTCCACTGCTGCGTGTCGCGGTACAGCGCTTCAACCTGCCGCTGTGCGGCGCAGTATTCCGCGAAATCCGCCAGCACTAAATAAGGATCGCCGCCTGCAAGCAGGCTATCCAGCATTGGCCTGAACGCCTCTTTGTCACCGTCGCTGAAGAAGCCGTTTTCCAGTTCGGTCAGCAGCTTATTAAGATGCTTATCCTTTTTACGCACGCTCAGCGGGTTATAGCCTTTGCGCAGCAGCGCTTTTACCTCATCGACGGTATGACCGAAAATAAAGATATGCTCGCTGCCGACCTGTTCAGCAATTTCCACATTGGCACCATCAAGCGTGCCGACGGTGATAGCGCCGTTCAGCGCCAGCTTCATATTGCCGGTGCCGGAGGCCTCTTTGCCGGCGGTGGAGATTTGCTCTGACACATCGGCCGCCGGGATCATCAGCTCCGCCACCGACACTTTATAGTCAGGAATAAACACGACTTTCAGGCGATCGCCGACCAGCGGATCGTTGTTGATTTTTTCCGCTACCTTGTTGATGGCGTAGATAATATTTTTGGCCAGATAGTAGCCCGGCGCGGCCTTGGCACCGAACAGGAACACGCGCGGCACCATGTCCAGCTGCGGATTATCACGCAGCTGGCGGTAAAGCGAGAGGATATGCAGCAAATTCAGGTGCTGGCGCTTGTACTCGTGCAGGCGCTTGATCTGCACATCGAAGATCGCCGCCGGGTTGAGCGTAATCCCCATCGTATGCTGCACCCAGGCCGCCAGCCTGTGTTTGTTTTCCTGCTTGATTTGCCGATAGCGCTGGTGGAAGTTTTGGTCGTCGGCAAAAGCCTCCAGCCCTTTTAACGCATCCAGATCCGTCACCCATTCGGCGTTCAGCTTGCTGTCGATCAGCGCGGAGAGCGCAGGATTACACTGCCTGAGCCAGCGACGCGGCGTGATGCCGTTGGTGACGTTATGAAATTTCTCCGGCCACAGCTGGTGATAATGCGGAAACAGATCTTTGACCACCAGCTCGGAATGCAGCGCGGCGACGCCGTTGACCGCAAAGCCGCTGACCACGCAAAGATTCGCCATCCGCACCTGGCGGTTATGGTGGATAGCCACCCGCTCCCAAACGTCGGCATCGTCCGGCCAGCGCTGCTGCACCAGCACTTTAAAGCGCGCATTGATCTGCTTAATCAGCGAAAAATGACGCGGCAGCAGGCTGCGCACCAGCCTTTCATCCCAGCATTCCAGCGCTTCCGGCATCAGCGTGTGGTTGGTATAGGCAAAGGTACGGCTGACGATGGACCAGGCCGCATCCCAGTCGAGCTGGTGCTCATCCAGCAAAATGCGCAGCAGCTCCGGGATGGCGATGGTCGGATGGGTATCGTTCAGCTGGATCACCTCGTACTGCGGCAGATCTGCGATTTTTCGACCCGCCGCGTGATGACGACGCAGGATATCCGCTACCGAACAGGCGCACTGAAAATATTGCTGCATCAGGCGCAGCCGCTTGCCCGCCTGGTGATTATCGTTCGGGTAGAGGACTTTCGTCAGCTTTTCCGCCTCTACGCCTTGCCGCTCCGCCTCCAGATATTTGCCGTCGTTAAACAGGCCCAGATCGAAAGGCTGCATCGCGACGGCCTGCCACAGGCGCAGCGGCTGGGTGATGCCGTTTTGATAGCCGACCACCGGCAGATCGCTCGCCTCGCCCATCAACGAAAAAGCGGGCTGCCACTGCTCCCGGCCCTGCGCGTCTTTGCTGAGCTTGCCGCCGAAGCCGACGCTCACGGCAAGCGAGCCGTTGCGCCGAAACCAGGGGTAGGTTTCGCGATGCCAGCTGTCCGGCGCTTCCTGCTGTGCGCCGTCGTAAAAGGACTGCCGAAACAGCCCGTACTGATAATTAAGACCATAACCCACCGCAGGCTGGCCCACGGTTGCCATCGAGTCCAGAAAGCAGGCCGCCAGGCGCCCCAGTCCGCCGTTGCCCAGCGCCGGATCGACTTCCTGCTCCAGCACGTCGGTCAGGTTAACGCCCTGTTTTTTCAGCACTTCGCTGACATCATCCAGCCAGCCAAGATTGATCAGATTATTGGCGGTCAGGCGGCCGATCAAAAATTCCATCGAAATATAGTTAACGTGCCGCTGCTGCCCTGACGGCGGCGTTGGCGGGCTGGCGAGCAGCTGTTCGGCCAGTGCGGCGCTGACCGCCTGCCACCACTGGTGCTGCGTCATCGCCTGCGGCTGATACGGCGCGCACTGGCGCGTCAGCGCCGCCATAAACGTGGTTTTACTGAATATTGCCTGCATGACCTGTCCTCATAATCCCTGAATTTCCCTCATGCTGCCGATTTGCAGCGTGCGGATCATCCTCCCAACGGCGATTAGAAAGGGAGGAGCAGCAGGGCGTAGGGGAAGGCGCGACTAAGGCGAATAGCACAGCGAAAAGCGTGATTAAAAAAATGTGACGAAGTACGACTAAATGCAACATAAAAGCTTATCCTGCTTGCAATCAACGGATTGGAGGCGGACTTTAGAAAAAATGATTAATTACGGGCTTTGAAATAATTAGCCGCCCCGCTGACGCTTCCTATAAGAATCCAAAATTATGCTTATCCCTTCAAAACTGAGCCGCCCGATGCGGCTGCAAGATACGGTGGTACGCGAACGTTTACTGGCCCGGCTGGCGGTCGTCCCGGACTATCGTCTGACGCTGGTTACCAGCCCGGCCGGCTACGGCAAAACAACGCTGATGGCGCACTGGGCGGCAGGAAAAAACGCGCTGGGCTGGTATTCGCTGGATGAAAGCGACAATAAGCCGGAACGTTTTGCCAGTTATTTGATTGCGGCGGTGCAGCAGGCCACCGGCGGCCACTGCGTGAAGAGCGAAGCCTTAAGTCAAAAGCACCAGTACGCCAGCCTGAACGCGCTGTTCGCCCAGCTGTTCGTCGAGCTTGCCGACTGGCAGCAGCCGGTGATGCTGGTAATCGATGACTATCATCTGATTACCAATGCGGATATTCATGAAGGGATGCGCTTTTTTCTGCGCCATCAGCCCGATAATTTCTCACTGGTGATCCTGTCGCGCACCTTGCCGCCGCTGGGCATTGCCAATTTACGCGTGCGCGGCCAGCTGCTGGAGCTTATCGTCTCCGAACTGGCCTTTACCCACAGCGAAACCCAGCAGTTTTTTGACTGCCGCCTGAAAGAGCCCATTGAACAGGCGGACAGCAATCGCTTTTGCGACAACGTTGCCGGTTGGGCCACGGCGCTACAGCTGATTGCGCTGTCGGCCAGCCAGTCCTCCACGCCGGCTTTACAGTCTACCCAGCATTCCGCGCGCAAGCTGACCGGCCTGAACGCCAGCCATTTATCGCAATATCTGGTCGAGGAAGTGCTGGATCGGGTCGATACGCCCACCCGCGATTTTCTGCTGCGCTGCTCTTTGTTGCGCTCGATGAACGACGCGCTGATCGTCCGTCTGACCGGCAGCGATAACGGGCAGCAGCGGCTGGAAAATCTGGAAAGCCAGGGTCTGTTTCTTCACCGCATGGACGGCACCGGCGAGTGGTTTAACTTCCATCCGCTGTTCGCCTCTTTTTTGCGGCAGCGCTGCCAGTGGGAGCTGGCCGCAGAGCTGCCGGAAATCCATCGCGCCGCTGCACAAGGCTGGCTGGCGCAGGGTTTTCCGGCCGAAGCTATCCATCACGCGCTGAGCGCGGAAGATACCGGGCTGCTGCGCGATATCCTGCTACAGCACGCGTGGGCGCTGTTTAACCAAAGCGAGCTGGCCCTGCTGGAAGAGTGCCTGAACGCCCTGCGCTATGACCAGCTGATCGTCAATCCTAAGCTGGTGCTGCTCCAGGCCTGGCTGATCCAAAGCCAGCACCGCTATGTTGAAGTCGACGCGCTGCTTTCCCGCGCGGAAAGCGAGATGCAGCGCAGGAATATCTCCATGACGCAGGAGCTTGCCGCTGAATTTAACGCCCTGCGCGCTCAGGTGGCGATCAACGATGGTCGTGAGGAAGAAGCCGCCCGGCTGGCGACGGAAGCGCTGCGCTTTTTGCCGCATAACAGCTATTACAGCCGCATAGTGGCGACCTCGGTCACCGGCGAAATCCAGCACTGCAAAGGCGATCTGGCGCGCGCGCTGCCGCTGATGCAGCAGACCGAACAGATAGCCAGACGCTTTCAGGTGTACCACTACGCGCTTTGGGCCTTGCTTCAGCAAAGTGAAATTTTAATTGCGCAGGGATTTTTACAGGCCGCCTTCGAGATGCAGGATCGCGCCTTTGAGCTGGTGCATGAACAGCACCTTGAACAGCTGCCGATGCACGAATTCCTGCTGCGCCTGCGCTCTCAGGTGCTGTGGTCATGGTCAAGGCTGGACGACGCCGAACAGGCTGCTCGCCAGGGGCTGGAAGTATTAAGCAATTTCCAGCCGCAGCAGCAGCTTCAGTGTCTGGCGATGCTGGCGAAATGCGCGCTGGCTCGTGGTCAGCTTGATAACGCGCAGCACTATTTGCAGCGCTGCGAGAACCTGATCAAAACCGGCCAGTATCATAGCGACTGGGTGACCAATACCGATAAAAGCCGGGTGATTTACTGGCAGCTGACCGGCAATAAAACCGCCGCGCAGCGCTGGCTCCAGCAGGCCGGTAAACCGGGCGGCGCGGATAATCATTTTCAGCAGGGCCAGTGGCGCTCGATTGCGCGCGTACAGATCCTGCTGGAGCAGTTCAGCGAGGCGGAGGTGGTGCTGGACGAGCTGAACAGCAACGCGCGCCAGCTGCGCCTCACCAGCGATTTAAACCGTAACCTACTGTTAAGCAACCTCTTATACTGGCGAACGGGCAGGAAAAGCGACGCGCAGCGCGTGCTGATCGAAGCGCTGAGCCTGGCAAACCGCACCGGTTTTATCAGCCATTTCGTGATTGAAGGCGAAATGATGGCGCAGCAGCTCCGGCAGCTGCTGCAGCTGAACCTGCTGCCGGAGCTGGAACAACGCAGGGCGCAGCAGATCCTGCGTGAACTTAATCAGCACCATCGGCATAAGTTTGCCCATTTTGACGAAAGCTTTGTCAGTAAACTGCTGAGCCATCCGCAGGTGCCGGAGCTGATCCGCACCAGCCCGTTAACCCAGCGGGAATGGCAGGTGCTGGGGCTGATCTATTCGGGCTACAGCAACGAGCAGATCGCGGGAGAGCTGGACGTCGCGGCGACGACTATCAAAACTCATATCCGCAATCTTTATCAGAAGATGGGCATTGCGCACCGTCAGGATGCGGTACAGCACGCCCGACAGCTGCTGGAAGTGATGGGCTACGGCACCCCGGATACGGCGGTGACCTGTCAGCCTTAACTGACAAAATGCCGCTTATCCAGTTTTCTCAGCGCCAGCGCCAGCAGCAAACTGCCTAGCAGCGTCAGCGTAAACACCAGCGGGATATCCAGCAGCGGCCGATCGGTATGATCAAGATGATGCGTCCGCATAAAGTGGATAAACAGCGCGTGGAAACCATAAATTGGCAGGGAATTACGGGAAATAACGCCTAAGATCGGTAAAATTCGCGCGTTCAGCACGTTTTTAAACAGCACCAGCAGGCTGACCGCCGCGATAAAGACCGCCGGGCCGCAGTAGAGATACCAGGTATCGGCAAAGGCGCCGTTAATCGCCATCTGCTTTTTAGTGCCCAGCGCGATAGCCGCCACGCAGGCGATAAAAACCGTGCCGGCCAGCCAGCTGACGGCGCGTCCGCCGGTATTCATCGTGCCGATAGCGCGGCCAAACAGCGCGTAGAGCACGTAGTAGAAGCTGTCGCCGTTGATATAAAGATTAAGCGGCAGCCAGTGAAAATGCCCGACCGACTGATCCACCGTGTTGGGATTCGCCAGCACCGCCAGCACCAGCGTCACCGCCACCAGATAGCCCGCCCGCACGTTTTTGACCTGAATAAGGGGCGAAAGCAGGTAGATAGCGATAATCGCGAAGAAAAACCACAGGTGATAGAACACCGGCTTCTGCAAAAGCAGCCGGATGGAAATCCCCTGGCTGATAGGCGTCAGCCACGTGATATAGGCCAGCGCCACCGCGCTGTAAAACGCCAGGCAGAGCACGATGCGCAGAAAATGACGGCCCTGCGCGCTGCGCTCGCCAAAGAACAGAAAGCCGGAAATCATAAAAAAGAGCGGCACGCAGACTCTGGAAGCGGAGTTCAGCAGATTGGAGAGATCCCACGTATGTTCGCCTACTTTTGGCGCGTTGGTCACGTACCAGGTGGTGGTGTGGATCATAATCACCATCAGGCAGGCCACCGCCCGCAGGTTATCTATCCAGGCTATCTTGTCCTTCATGTTTTCCTCTGCTGGCACCAATGCGTATCAGAGGGTAGCCGGATGGCGATTGTTCAACAACTTTCGCGGCGAGAATTTGTAACGGCCCGACAGGATGTTGGAAAACACAGGGTTTCGGCAACAGCGTAAAGCATTAAGTGGTTAGAGATAGCTCGCCCCACTTAACCCTGTTGCTTTCCCTGATGAATAAGGGTGCTTCTGTGTAGTTACATATCAACAACAAACTGGCGATCTGCTTTCATCGTCAACTTACCCATAACGGAACGCAGGCACACAGTAAAAATTATTTAACGTCTGACGCCTGTCGGGACAGGATGTAGCGCCAATTTTCCTGCCGTTCCGCATAAAGAGATGTTTTAAATTTACTTTGACGGACGGCGGCTGTCTTGGGGTCGATATCCTCCAGGCGAACATGCTGAACTTTCAGCTGCTGCCGGTATCTGCCCGTGGGCGCCTTTTTGACCTTACGGGTCAGGCAATTAATCCGCTCGGCATGGCGCTGTATATAGGAAATAAGAAAGGAAGCCCGGCGTTCGGTAATGGAAAAAGCCGCTGAAATTTGCTGACGATCCAGCCAGTCATCCTGTTGCAAACACCATAAGGCGACCAGCATATATAAAGGCTGTTCAGCATGATCTTTCAGAGACAGCGGCACATTAGCGCCGTCGTGATTGCTTTGTTTTACCGCTTTTCGCAGCAAAGGTTGTTTTCCTACACGGTGTAAATTCACATCTTTCTCCTTCAACGATGTAAAAAACCCTGCTTCCAAATTGACAGAAGCAGGGTGGGTGATAACCCTTTTTACCAGCTGTAGTTCACGCCCAGCGTAGCCTGCCATGGCCGTTCGATATCACCGCCTTTGGTGTAATCAAGACCGGCATAGCCGCTGATGCTGTTATCAAATTTCAGTTCCGCGCCTGCACCTACCTGAAGGGCGGTACCGTCAATACTGTTGTTCAGCGTCACGTTATTGATGCGGGCTTTATTGTCGTCAGCAAATTCATGAATGCCGGCCAGGTGGAAGTAAGGCTTCACATAGCCTGCGCTGAATTTGAAGTCGTAGCCCAGGTTGACGCCAAGCTCCCCTTGTACGGAGTTGTAGTCGCTGTTGTTGACCACCATGCCGTTGCTCAGAGTATATTTCGCCCCTTCGAAAGTCCGGCCAGCGAGCTTCGCATAAGGATCTGCCGAGAAGTCGCCATACTGCCAGGCGTAGCCAAGCGTTACGCCCAGACCGTAGCCGTTACTGGAAAACTCCGCCTCGCCTCTGCCGCCGCCCAGCATACGAACGTCGGCGCTGTTGCTGAAGTGATCGAACTGCGCCTGAGTATCGACAAACACACCGTTATCGTAACGGCGCGACAGATAGAATTGCGCACCGTAGCTGTCGATATCGCCGCTGCTGTTCTTCACGTCCATGCTGGAGCGCGAGGAGCTGAAGGCCGCGCCAGTCAGCCAGCTCCCGCCTTTATCCGCGTCAAAGGCGCTGTCCACGCCCAGCATGAGGCCGTTGGTTTTCACTTTATAGGAAGCGTCGCCCGCTACCTTGTTTTTATGCGTGCCGCCAAACCACGAGAGCCAGACGCCGTCCGCATCCGCATGGCGTGCAGCATTCAGGTGGCTGGCCAGCGCATCGGCTTTCTGCACGGCTACGTTGGCCTGAGCGGCAGGCAGGCTTACCGCCGTTGCGGCTGAGTTAGAGAGCTTGCCGTTACGCTTGAAGTAGACGTTGCGCTCGCCCTGCACGGCATCGTTATACTCGTTAACCGCGATATATTGATAAACGCCCAGCTCTGTTTCGCCGTGGAACCAGGCATCGCTGTTAGCGTCTTTGTAATTGACAAAGCTGTGCGGATCGACGGCGGATCCAGAGGCCAGATAGCCGTTTTTGCTATAGGGCTCAATGCCCGAACTGGCGATATTCAGCTGATAATGCCCCGCAGCGCTGCCCTTCACCTGCAATGAACCCCAGACATAGCTGCCGCCGAGATCCAGCAGCGGCTCTACCACGCCTTTGCCGATAGCGATGGTCGAGGCCAGATAATTGCCATTAGCGTCTTTATCCTGAGTCAGGTTGTTATGCACCACTACACGGGCCGTGCTGAGGTTTTCATAGCGATTTTTGCTGCTCAGCGTCGCCGTCGTTTCGTTCAGATTGACCAGGTTCAGCGTAGAAGCGGACAGATTGAAGTCGTGCAGATTGCTGACTTTAACCTCCTCACCGACACCGTTTTTGTTGGTTGCCGCATTCCAGACCGATCCGTTGCTCAGGCTCAAATCAGGCTGCCAGGTCAGCACCCGCGCGCCGCTGGTATGGCCGTATTCCGTCGGATTATTCAGCGTGGTGGTGCCGCTAACGCTGCCGTTCAGCGTGCTGGCGTTCAGATTAACCGCCACCGGCGTCCATTCCTTGTTGAGGTTGGCCAGCACGCTCTGCTGAATAGTGCTGACGGCATTGTTATAAATAGCCTGGGCGGTAGTGTGTACGGTTGGCGCAATATTGACCTGCGCATTGCTGTCCGTTACGTCGACCAGCTGGATTTCATAGCCGGTAACGCCAGCAGCCGTGATATCGCCGTTGATTTCGCTGCTTGTTACGTTCAGCTCGTTGCCGTTATAGGCGCGCTGCAGACTGGTGCTTGCGGCAGTGCCTGTCGCCACGTAGTTGCCGTTAGCATCGCGTTTCACGGTGACGGTGATGACCGGCTTGTAGCCGTCATGGCTAATCCTGATATCGCCGTTCAGAACAGAGCCGCCAGCAATATTGGCGCGGTTGGCATGTCCGGACAGCGTCAGCGATTTGCCCGCGCCGTTTACGCCCCCGGTGAGTTTGGTGCCATCAACGGCGATAAGCAGGCCAGAGCCGCTAACGTTTAGCGCTGTAGAGCGGCTATCGGCGAGATCGCTATAGTCGTTTTGATTTTTATAAGCGTGATTGTCCTGATGAACGGCCGCCAGGTTTTGCGCGACGATTTGCACATTGTTCAGGATGATATTGGCTTCCTGCGGCACGGCATTGGTCGCAATGCCAGCGTTGATCGGGTTGCCCGCACTGTCCGTCTGCCAGTTTACGCCGGTCTGGCTGATATCCAGGCCCACGGCGTGAGGACGCTCGCTGTAATTCTGTTCGTTGGTGCTGCCTGCCACTGACGGATCGGTAGCATAGGCATCTTCTGCAAGGGTATTGTCAATCAGGCTGTCTTTTATGCTCAGCACGTCACGCGCATGGCCATTCCAGCCGGTTTCATATAAATCGCCGGTTACGGTAACCGCAGCGGCAACGTCATTGCTGAGGCTTTTTACTTTGGAATAAATTGTAGCTTCCGTCAGGCCATAGCTGCCGCCTGCCACGTCAGCCGGACGCAGATAAACGTCTGAATTGCGATCCAGCTCGATTGTATTACTGACGGTCAGCGGAATACGGTTGCCTGCAGTATCCAGGACATAGTTACCGTCGGCGTCTTGTTGATATTGAATATTTCCGCTGGTGTCACGCTGATAAAGAGTAACCGACTGCGTTTTGGTATAACGACTTTCCGCCGTTCCCATCAGCAGGCCTTGTATAATATTCGTCGGGCGCGAATGGCCATCGGCCGCTAAAAAGCTGACCTGACGCTCTCCGTGCAGCGAGCGTTCATAATCTTCGTCAACAAAGTGATTCGAATCGAAAGCTAACGTGGCCGCATCCTTGTCCAGATAGCCTGTATAACCCGTACTATTCACCAGCGAGTTAAACCCTGCCGTTTTCGTATTGATGCTCTGCCATGAAGCGCCGCTGGTGGCATCGCCAGACCTCGCCAAATCAGAACCACCAATAAATACCGAGCCGCCGCCGCTATAATAGCCGTTGTTTTTACTCAGCGAGCTCACATCAGGTACGGAAACAGATGATACGCTGGCCGCCATCGCTGTTGCGCTAAGGCCGAACAGGACAGATAAGGCCACAGCGCTGAGTCTGAAGCTGATTTTTTCCATCAATGCAATTCCTTTTCACATAAAAAGACGCAAAAGGTTTATTAAATTAAACCCTGCTTTATCGGTAGTAATTAAGCGATCGATAGTAATTACGCGGTAACCGTGTTGTCTGAATTAATTAAAACCGATCGAGTCTCCTCAAACCAAAATGGCGTGCTGAGAAGAAATTTTAAAAAATAGAGGTTTTATATTTCTTCAGCTAAACTTCAGCCGAATTAAATAACATGGATGAGTTTGAAAATTGCAGGTGAAAGCTGTAAAATGAGTATTTTTACTCGTCTCGATAAAATTATTTTATATATCAAATAACAGCTATCTCCCTAACAATAAACAACTTAATTTAACGTCATGCAGAAGAGGACGTAAAGCCGTTCAGAATGCGCCTGGTGTGAAGAAAACAGAGCTATTTTCTCTTAAGCCTTTTTCTCTTGCACAGATAAACACAGGGAAAGGAAAATTTTTTGTAAAATAAATTAATATTATTTTACCGTGATCGTCCGCCATAAAGAATTAATGCCCAGGCAGGCTATTCTGCCTTTTTAAAAAACAATAAGAAAAATCAACAATAAAAAATAAGATATAATTCAGCCTCGCTCCTGAAATCTTTATCTACTAATATGTTTTATAGCGATTGTTTTTCCCCTGGTGACTGTACTCGATAAGAAATCCTGTTTAACGTCATAGAAAATATCCTGAAACAGCAAGTTGTTTTCAAAAACATTGCTCACCGTTTCTCTGAACGGCTCTGAAGGCGAAATTAAGCCCCTCATAAAAAGAGGCCATGCCGCCGCCTGGTCTTATGGGCCAGCGGCGGTCCTGACAAAATGCCATGGTCAGCCTCGCCGTCGCGGCCGTTGCACTACGCCGAAAATAGCGGATAGCCGCCATAGCCAACATCGGGCTGACTAACCGACGGTCAAAGGGTATACTGACGCCCACTTTTAAAACCGTCTCGCGTGCGAAAACAACATGCAAAAGTTTGATACCAAGACATTTCAGGGTCTGATCCTGACCTTACAGGATTACTGGGCACGTCAGGGCTGCACCATCGTGCAGCCGCTGGATATGGAAGTCGGCGCGGGCACCTCTCACCCGATGACCTGTCTGCGCGCGCTGGGGCCGGAGCCGATTGCCGCGGCCTACGTGCAGCCTTCCCGCCGTCCTACCGACGGCCGCTACGGCGAAAACCCGAACCGCTTACAGCACTATTATCAGTTCCAGGTGATCATCAAGCCGTCACCGGACAATATTCAGGAACTCTACCTCGGCTCGCTGAAAGAGCTGGGTATGGATCCGACTGTCCACGATATCCGCTTCGTGGAAGATAACTGGGAAAACCCAACGCTGGGCGCGTGGGGCCTGGGCTGGGAAGTCTGGCTGAACGGCATGGAAGTGACGCAGTTCACCTACTTCCAGCAGGTCGGCGGCCTGGAGTGCAAGCCGGTGACCGGCGAAATCACCTATGGCCTGGAGCGTCTGGCGATGTATATCCAGGGCGTGGACAGCGTTTACGATCTGGTCTGGAGCGACGGCCCGCTGGGGAAAACCACCTACGGCGACGTGTTCCATCAGAACGAGGTGGAGCAGTCTACCTATAACTTTGAGTATGCCGACGTCGACTTCCTCTTTACCTGCTTCGAGCAGTACGAAAAAGAAGCAAAAAGCCTGCTGGAGCTGGAAAAACCGCTGCCGCTGCCGGCCTACGAACGCATCCTGAAGGCAGGTCATACCTTTAACCTGCTGGACGCGCGTAAAGCTATCTCCGTGACCGAGCGCCAGCGCTATATTCTGCGCATCCGCACCCTGACCAAAGCCGTGGCTGAAGCTTACTATGCGTCTCGCGAGGCGCTGGGCTTCCCGATGTGCAATAAAAAATAAGAGGCAGCCATGACTGAAAAAACATTTCTGGTGGAGATCGGCACCGAAGAGCTGCCACCGAAGGCGCTGCGCAATCTTGCCGAAGCCTTTGCCGCGAATTTTACCGCCGAACTGGATGCCGCCGGCCTGACGCACGGCGAAGTAAACTGGTATGCCGCGCCTCGTCGTCTGGCGCTGAAGGTCGCAGACTTAAGCGCTGCGCAGCCCGATCGCGAAGTGGAAAAGCGCGGCCCGGCCATCGCCGCGGCTTTTGATGCCAACGGCGTCGCCACCAAAGCGGCGGAAGGCTGGGCGCGCGGCTGCGGTATCACCGTCGATCAGGCCGAGCGTCTGAGCACCGACAAAGGCGAATGGCTGCTGTATCGCGCCCATATGAAAGGCGAAAGCGCGCAGTCGCTGCTGCCTGCGATGGTTGCCACCTCGCTGGCGAAGCTGCCTATTCCTAAACTGATGCGCTGGGGCGATTCCGACGTGCAGTTTGTGCGTCCGGTACACACCGTGACGCTGCTGCTGGGCGAAGAGAGCATTCCGGCCACCATTCTGGGTATCGACTCCGCCCGCACTATTCGCGGCCACCGCTTTATGGGCGAGCCGGAATTCACTCTCGATAATGCCGATCAATACCCGCAGATCCTGCTGGAGCGCGGCAAGGTGCAGGCCGACTTCGAGGCGCGTAAAGCGCAGATCAAAGCCGATGCCGAAGCCGCAGCGAAAGAGATTGGCGGCCATGCCGATCTGAGCGACAGCCTGCTGGAAGAGGTCGCCTCGCTGGTAGAGTGGCCGGTAGTGCTGACGGCAAAATTCGAAGAGAAGTTCCTCGCGGTGCCGGCCGAAGCGCTGGTTTACACCATGAAAGGCGACCAGAAGTATTTCCCGGTTTACGACGATGCGGGCAAGCTGCTGCCGCACTTTATCTTTGTGACCAACATCGAGTCGAAAGATCCGTCGCAGATTATCGCCGGTAATGAAAAAGTGGTGCGTCCTCGTCTGGCCGATGCGGAATTCTTCTTTAATACCGATCGCAAACAGCGTCTGGAAGACAATCTGCCGCGTCTGGAAACCGTTCTGTTCCAGAAAGAGCTGGGCACGCTGCGCGATAAAACCGACCGCATTCAGGCGCTGGCTGGCTGGATTGCCGCACAGACTGGCGCTGACGTCAATCATGCGACCCGCGCCGGTCTGCTGTCCAAATGCGACCTGATGACCAATATGGTGTTCGAGTTCACCGACACGCAGGGCGTGATGGGCATGCACTACGCCCGTCATGATGGCGAAGCGGAAGACGTTGCCGTGGCGCTGAACGAGCAGTATCAGCCGCGCTTTGCCGGTGATGAACTGCCGTCCAACCCGGTCGCCTGCGCGCTGGCGATTGCCGACAAGATGGACACGCTGGCGGGTATTTTCGGCATCGGCCAGCATCCAAAAGGCGATAAAGATCCGTTCGCGCTGCGTCGTGCCGCGCTGGGCGTGCTGCGTATTATCGTCGAGAAGAATCTGCCGCTGGATCTGCAAACGCTGACCGAAGAAGCGGTGCGCCTGTATGGCAGCAAGCTGAGCAACGCGAAAGTGGTCGATGACGTGATCGACTTTATGCTGGGTCGCTTCCGCACCTGGTATCAGGAAGAAGGCCACAGCATCGACACCATCCAGGCCGTGCTGGCTCGTCGCCCTACTCGTCCGGCGGATTTCAACGCGCGTATGAAAGCCGTGTCCCACTTCCGCACCCTGGAAGAGGCGGCTGCGCTGGCGGCGGCTAACAAGCGTGTCTCCAACATTCTGGCGAAATCCAGCGAAACGCTGAACGACAGCGTGCAGGCCTCGCTGCTGAAAGAGAACGAAGAGATCCAGCTGGCGACCTACGTGTCTGCCTTAAGCAGCAAGCTGGCGCCTTACTTCGCGGAAGGCCGCTATCAGGATGCGCTGATCGAGCTGGCGCAGCTGCGCGCCGCCGTGGATAACTTCTTTGAGAAAGTCATGGTGAACGCGGAAGATCGTGAAGTGCGCATCAACCGTTTAACCCTGCTGACCAAACTCCGCCAGCTGTTCCTGGAAGTTGCGGATATTTCTCTGCTGCAGTAAATCCTCCTCCCACCTGAGGGAAGGGGTTTAAAGCTGACGGTAACAAACCCGCCATAACGGCGGGTTTTTTTTAGCCTTTCGCTTTCATATCAATCACAAAGCGGTACTTCACGTCGCCTTTCAGCATCCGCTCAAACGCCATTTCTACGTCTTCCAGACGGATAACTTCCACCTCTGACACAATGTTGTGCTCGCCGCAGAAATCCAGCATCTGCTGCGTTTCCGCAATGCTGCCGATAGAGGTGCCGGAAATGCTCAGACGCTTAAAGACGACCGGCGTCACGTTTGGCGACTTGTGCGGCGCATCCGGGATGCCGACCAGCACCAGATGACCGTTGGTTTTCAGCGCGTTGAGATAAGGATCGAGATCGTGCGGTGCGGCCACGCAGTCCAGAATAAAGTCGAGGCTGTTGGCCTGCGCCGCCATCTGCTCTGCATCTTTAGACACCACCACGCTGCTGGCACCCAGGCGCAGCGCATCTTCGCCTTTGGCCGGCGAAGTGGTAAACAGCACCACTTCCGCGCCCAGCGCGCTGGCCAGCTTGACGGCCATATGCCCTAAACCGCCCAGGCCAATAACGCCCACGCGCTGGCCGGGCTGAATATTCCAGTGTTTAAGCGGCGACCAGGTGGTTACGCCCGCGCACAGCAGCGGCGCGACCGCGCTCAGCGTCAGGTTTTCCGGCACGTTAACCACGAACTTGCTGTCTACGACGATGCTGTCGGAATAGCCGCCGAAGGTTTTACCACCGATCGTTTTCTCTTCGCCGTTATAGGTAGCGGTAAAGCCCGCTTCGCAATATTGCTCTTCGCCCTGACTGCACTGCGAGCAGTGGCCGCAGGAGTCGACCATCACGCCGACACCGACCAGGTCGCCCGCTTTGAAGGTGCTAACGTCGCTGCCGGTAGCAATCACGCGGCCTACAATTTCATGGCCGGGCACCAGCGGAAACGTGCTGACGCCCCATTCGTTGCGCGCCATATGCAGATCGGAGTGGCAAACGCCGCAGTAGTGGATATCAATATGCACATCGCCGGCTTGCAGTTCGCGGCGTTGAAATTCGAATGGTTCAAGAGAAGTAGTGGCAGATTTTGCTGCCAGGCCTTTAACCTGCATGTGGCTGTCCCCTGTTGGGCAAAGCCGCGTAGAGTAGAGAAATGCGCGCGCCGGGGCAAGCCGGAATTGTAAATGAGAGTGGAAAGGCTTTAGTTAATTAATATACAATCAACGCTTTAGGTACAATGGTATGAAACCCACTTTTCGTTACCTTTTGTGTTGCACTGCGCTCTTCGCTTTTCCGCTGCTTATTGCTAACAACTATTATATTGACGATATTGGCCGCTCGACCCTGGGCTATACCAACTGGGGGGCAGATGGACGTCCTCTTGCTGATATAGTGATGAAGCTGCTTTTTCTCAGCTCGCATATGACCGATATATTTCCCCTGCCTTTGCTGCTGAGCATTTTTATGCTGGCATTCAGTCTGCATCAAGTCACGAAAAAAGCGCTTACAGGCTGGCAGTTACCGGGCCTTGTATTAATCCCGCTGACTTTTTTTGCCAACCCCTATCTGGCAGAAGTATTTTCCTACCGATTTGATGTTCTTACGCTTACGGCAGCCATCAGTCTCAGCCTGCTTTACTTTTGCCTTCCTTCACACAATCGCTGGCTAAGGTTTGTGACAGGTACGATGATGTTGATTGCTATTTATTGTCTGTACCAGACGGCGATCAATATTGCGGTTCTGCTGGTAATGGCAGGGCTTTATCAGCAAATGGCCAGACAGGATACGGCGAAGGTAATCCTCACTACGCTCTTGCATCGCGTCGTTGAAGTGCTGCTTGCCACGGTAATCTATCTGAAGCTTATTCTGACGGTCACTTTCTCCGGTAAAAACGAGGCCAATCACCCGGCGCTGGCGGTTGGCAACCTGTGGAAAACATGGACAGAGAATAGTGAAGCCTACAGCCAGTTTATTGCCGATACGCTGGTTAAAAATCATGGCGGAATGCACTACCTGCTTGGCATAACGATCGCTATGTGGCTATCGGCTCTGGCGTTAAGCCTGCTTTTTTTACGCCGTCAGCGCGACGTCATGGCCGCTGCCGTTGCCGTTATCGCATTGATTACGCCTTTTATTGCCCTGTTGATGATCCCTGGCAGCCTGCTGCTGTTGCAAAATCCATTGCTCTCCGCTCGCTCGTTGATCGCTGTCAGTGGCTTCATGCTTCTTGCCGCTTTAGTCATTAATTATGCCCTGACGCCCCGCCTACAACAGGCTAACTGGCTGCTGCTGATCCCTGTTGTATACGGCATGACGGCTTATTACGCTTACGGCAACGCGCTGCGCCAGCAGAATAAATTTAATCAGAGCCTGGTTCAGGAAATAAAATGGGATATGCGGGAGTTACCGTCTGAAAGTTTTTATTTGGTCTTTAACGGACAGGCGCCGCGATCGCCTGTTTATACTAACTCATTGAAAAACTATCCGATGCTTTCAGTAATGGTTCCTGATTATTTCGCTAACTGGTACTGGCCTTTCCCTTATATGAAAAATAATGGGTTTTCAGCGCTGTGGCCTGCGCCAGACAGTGGCGTCACGACGGATACCGCCCAATACCTTTGTCACGGAAAACCTGTTGCGCAGAATCAGGATTATATGATGTACAGAAAAGATAAGGTGATATTGATTGATTTCACTCATGCCAGCTGCGGCAGCTAAGACAAAATCTTAAAACACAAAACCCGCCAGCGGGCGGGTTTTTCAATTACTGGCACAGCAAAAGACCGTTTTTTACTATCCCAGCAGCTCACGGCTGAGACAAGGATTTGATTGGATCAACAGCATTAATTTTTGAGCACTGCGCGAAGGTTTACTGCGCTTCGCTTCCCAGCTCTTAACCGAGGAAACACT
>Ga0157358_1000026_pt1 | contig 58151 bp, 57 predicted proteins | sample AttcapACBM2_FD_111484 | JGI IMG/M metagenome (GOLD analysis project Ga0157358, IMG submission 111484) | Fungus gardens microbial communities from leaf cutter ant in Botucatu, State of São Paulo, Brazil - Atta capiguara ACBM2 | ecosystem: Host-associated > Fungi > Mycelium > Unclassified ... | reverse complement strand
GGGCACATGCCCCTTGAAGTCCATCTGCCACAGATCGTTGGCGTGCGGGTGTTCGAAGCGCTGCCAGGGCTTGGCCGCCTCTGAAGCCGCCGCGCTCACCGCGCCATGACGGACCAGGATCGCCTGCACCGTGCTGATGGCCGGCATCGGCATGCCCTGATCCTCCAGCCGACGCGCCAGCTTACGTGCCCCCCCAGGCCGGGTGCTGCGCGCGCAAGGCCATGATTTGTGCTTCTCGTTCCGGTGTACAGTGTCCTGGCGACGTTGCCGGACGGTGCGAACGATCCGTCAACACCTCGCCGGCCCTGGCACGTGTCAGCCCTTTGTATCCCGCTTATTGGGCTAAGCTAACAAATTCTTCGCGTAACTCCACCGTGGACCTCTCCTGCCACGGCATTGGCCTGCTTTCACCTGCCAAATGCCACAGCTTGATGTGTCCACCCTGTCTCCGACCAGGTGTTCACCATGTCTCCGGGCCATACACAGTGATGAGGGGCGCTGCCAATCTATGCACAAGCCTCGGCGGAAGTTCGCGCCGTATACGACGTTATTAAGCGGGTACGCTAAGTCGAGAGCGTAGGCAATTTCTGGAGGTGCCTGGAGGGCCATCCTGCGCCCTTCAAGCGGACCTGGGAGAGTCATAAGAGCGTGATGCAGCCCGGGGCGCTGGATCTGCTCACCAAGGGGCTGATCTACGTCGCGGTCGTGACTGCCACCACTGCATTGCCTCGCAGCTAGCGGCGTCCGCAGTGCATGCATGACAGACGCCATGTTCGGTGAACTGCAGGCAGTGGTTGGCACGACCATCGTTGCATAGCCACAGCTTACTGCGTCCCCTTGAATGTTGCCTTGTAGGACTAGGTTGGCAGCAGGCCAAGCCCAAGCAAGACCACTAGCAGTTAGATGACGGCCGATACGCAACTGAGTTGCGCCGCGTTGGCGAAGGCAGTACGAGCGCGATGGGCTGGCAGCATATAGCCGCGATATATCGACGGTGAAATGGTTACATCGCCGCCGTTAGTTGCAGCAGCACGGCCTGTGGAGCGTAGCGCCGGTGAGGATCAATGAAGGCGGGGTAGGTCAGCAGAATGGTCAGCCCTTGAGATTGCTCAGCAAAATCAGCAGGGAATCCAGGCCCAGTATGGATATCCGCGACGCTTACGAGCGCGGGAACACTGCGCAACCTCCGCATGGCCAATTAGGCCGATAGAAATCATTTCCCTAGTGAGCGTACAGCGGGCTGCCCAATGTCGCCCATACCCTTCGGTATGAAACGCTGCTGCTACGACTAAACCAAGTGCATGGGCCTGAGGCACTACTATCATGAAGTTGCAGGAATGCAGCGGTGAGGACGAGATTAAAGGCTATCTGAAAAGGTGATCTGTAAATATTTTTTATTGGTATCTTGTGGCGAACTGTTTAATTAAAATTAATACTCATAGAGCAACCTCAAATGGCTAAAGAGCTCTGATAGGTTACGCCATCAACCATCCGGGAACGTGATCCAAAGGTCCCACCGAGCATTTTTGATCGTCACGGTGTGGGTGCTCTAATATCGGGCTAGGGAAAGATGATATTTGATAAGTATGTATTGGTGATTCAATGGCTGATGCTGTTCAGTCATGTTTGCTTTCGGTGCTATCACAGACTTAGGCCGGAAAATAATACTTTCAGATAAACCTGTCTTTGCGGAATTGCAGTGCTTGGGCTAGGTACTGAGTATTACCGGTTATGGTGTATATGTTCCGTTGCCTGATGTCTCTAGTGTCCTGGATAAAAGATGATTCATGACTTGCGTGATGTTTTATTTTGCGTTTCGCTAACCTTAAAATTTTAAATTTGAACTATCGTTTTAAAATATTGCCAAAGTTTATTCTTAAACGCTTATCTAAAAAGCTTCTTCGGCATAGGTATTCCACTCTGCTCTATGGCGGTGATAATCTCTTTATTAAGTTGTTGTAGTTGAATTTGGACTTTTGTTTCAATCTCCGTAAGTTGTTCTGGGGAAGGTTCAAATGTTTGTTCTTTGAAGTTGATTTGCCAGCTTGCTAGATGCTTCAGGCATCTGCTTAAATGTTCCGTGGTTTTGTCTAGTTTTATTTTTTCTAGCTGTAGCATAAGGCGGATGGATTTTCTATTGTGCTTTTCTTGTGAGACTTCTAGTTTTTTAATTAATTTCTGTTCTTGAGTGAAGTGATGAGCTTCCTCGATTAAATCTTCTATAGTCGAAGTTTGGGTCGCTCTGAATGTTTTTGAGAGGTTCTTAAGCTTGGTTCTGGTTTCTTGTGAGAATGTGAAGGAGCAAGGGATCCTTCCTTTCGATGATGCTCTATTTCTCCTTTGTCTTAGAGTGTTCCTCATCTTTGCAATAAGTCGTACTCCGTCAGCAGTATTCTCAAGATTAAAAATGGTTTCGACTAGTATTTCGTGGTTTTCACGATTTATAGAACCAAGGCGTGTTTCTAGCAGGGGTTGCCTAGTAGATCGCTCGAATAAGTAACCTACCGCCCAGGCTTGCTCTTCATTGCTCATCTCTTTTAGCCAACTTGGCTTATCTTCGTGTGGGGTCATTTTCGACTTCTTCTGCTAGAAAAAGGGGTTGAGACTAAATCTATGCTTTTCAATTTTCGCCATTTCTGGTTCCGATAATAGATCATACATTACATTCAGGCTACTCATACCATAAAATTCTACATGAAGCGTTACATGAAGCGTTACATGAAAATTTGGAAAGGAATGGCGATTGGATTATAGTCTACAAAACGTCATCATAAATGTGGTGGTTCACCGTGGAGATCTTCGTTTTCAGGGGCTTAAAAGTGAGTGCCGAAGCAAGGTTTTTGCTACAGGCAATGGTGTGCCGTGAGGCTGACTTCCCATCGCTATCCTTTACAGTCAAGAAAGCTAGCAAACAGCTTGGGCTGAGCGAGCGGCTAGTTAGAAGTGGGGCACAGGAACTACTAGAATCGGGCCTGTTAACGAGCGAGAAGCCGATAACTCGGATAGGGCGTCCTTTGCAGGAATACACGTCGTCACAACTTCTTCGGAAGTTAATGGGCGAGGTTGACCGTAGTCAAGTAAATCACAGCGAATTGATCAATAAGCTGTTTGGCGAGCCTGAGATTTATGCACTTGGGCCAGGAGTATCTGGTACAGAGGAGGTCCGAGAGTCAAACAAAAAATCCGCAAGGAAGTTAACTAGAGGCGACGGCCGTCCCGCAGCACCAGGAGCCAAAGGACGTTTAGCCGCCCCGGCTCGTATGCTCTTGGCGGCTCTTCTGAGCTTTGCAGATGACTGCGGCGTTGCAACAGGTGTCGGCGAAGCGAAATTGAGAGAAATGACTGGTCTGAATGCCCCGGCACTCAAGCACCAACTCAGACGCTTGGCCAGCTTTGGGTTCATACGTACGCATGTGCCCGGAGTATCAAATAGTATTTTTATAGGGTCGAAAGTTCCTGCAATCTATTATCTGAACCTCAGTCATCCACAGCTTTGTGAAAAACAAGTCAACCATGGGCTAGTTATCTATGTGGCACGTGGGCCTCAAAAGTTTTCTAGGCTCGCGTTGGGTGTGCCTTCTAATAAGGCGTTGAGGGCGTTAGGACCAAACGCTCTAGAGATGCTTCACCACAAGCTGGCAGGCCATACATCTCGTCTGCTCACAGCTGTTTGGGGGGAGTCAGATGAGGTGGCGCGCGACTTAAAAGTTAACGTGGCTTCTGAGGTGGTCAAGGATTTGGGAAGGCTCTGGATCGGCGATCCGTCAAAGACCAAGGGGAGTTACTGGCCAGACACCCAAGAAAATTTCTACTCAGCAGCTTGTCAGTGGGCAGAGCTCCTTCATAGACGGCTATCTCGTTGGGGGGTATGGAAAGGATATCGGCCGCAGCAGGTCAGGATAATTTCAGTTATGGATGTAGATGACGGGGTTACCTTTACGTCACTGATTGTCTATCCCATGCCACAGGCTGATTCAAAATGCCTCGCGATATGGGATCACCACAATGGGCATGTTGACGAGTATGGATGCGAGGCTAGCCTAGGCTTGGCAGCGCGCTACGATATCGGACTATTGCGGAAGGTCTAGTACAGGCTATCAGAGTATTTTTTAACCACACGTGCACATCCTCTGAGCCACAGAGGAGCCTGCTCATGCGAATTATCCGTCTGAAAGAAGTCATCGACTCGACCGGGCTTGCCCGATCAACAATCTACAAATACATCACGGAAGGTACTTTTCCGAAACCAGTACCATTGGGCGACCGGTGCGTCGGCTGGGTTCGTAGCGAGGTGCACGATTGGATCCTAGCCAGGATTGAGGAGCGGGACCAAGCAGAGCGAGCTACTGCGCGCCCTTTCAATCATCTTAGCATGGCCGGCTAGGCCTGCAACCTGCGCCATGACCGGCAGAAGCCGGTCATGGCGCTTATGCCACTATTCAGCCCCTGATTGTTCGGCACCCCATAGCGAGCTGTGGCGGTATTGCCCCTGCTGCCCCTGCAGGTTGAGTTCCGATATCTGGCTTACGACTCTTCGGTTTGATTTATTTCCGGAATCCGATTTTAGCAAAAAATGCCATTATAGCCTGATGACTGAGGTGTTTTTGCCCGAGTTCTTCGGGGAAGGCAAGTGCGGTACGGGTAGTATGCTTTTACTAGCTATTACTACTCAAAGAGTCCATCGCCAACCGAGTGGCAAGTTTAGCTGACCAGATTGCCTGCAATAGAGTACATGGCATTCGAAGCAATTATAGATCAGGCGAGCAAAGGTAAGGGTTAAAAAAACACGGCAGGTAGAGGTTATGAAACTCAACTGATAAGAGGTCATAACCATGTTAAATGATACCGATACCATTCAACGTTACCCACTCCGTCATCCCGCCAATACCAACCTTCATCTGCACTACGACGACGTCTTCGAGGGCTTTCCTGTTCAGGAAGACAAAGGCCCTTACATCCGTGAGTACCTGTCTGATCTCAAGCACACCATCGAGCTGGCCTTGGCTGAGTATCCGAGGGTCTTGGCCTTCAGAGTAGATCTCCGCTTGCCCCGGAGCGTCGAGCTGCCCGACTACGCCTATACGAATCGGATCATCAGCAGGTTCTTTGAGTCGTTCACGAAGAAGATCGAGTACCACCAAGAGCGGGTGGCTGAGCGAGGCTACTCGCGTGGATGCAAGGTCAGGTACGTTTGGGCAAGAGAGGTGGGTCACGCGGGTCGGCAGCACTATCATCTACTGATTCTGTTAAACCGAGATGCCTACTACACGATGGGACGGCTACGTTCAAAGCGTGTGAACATGATAAGCCGAATGCAAGAGTCCTGGGCAAGTGCGCTGGACATATCGGTCGAGCAAGCGAAGGGGCTTTTAGAGGTTCCTAAGAATGCCGAGTATTTTGTTGATCGGGAGATTCGTCGAGGAGATGTCGATGATCTGCCAGAGCTTTTCTATCGAGCAAGCTACTTGTGTAAGAGTGCTACCAAGACCTATGGGGATCGACAGCGTGGGTTCGGCACCAGTCGGGGATAGCTAGCCGGCCTTCCAGTTCCAGCGGGTGATCCTGCTGCTGTCCTGGATGCCCTTGGCGGTGATGGTCATGGGGGAGGAGACGAGCCCCCTAATTCCTGTAGGCGTTCACTGCGGTCTGGCCCGAGCATGTGGCGAGTGATTGCTTCGGCGGGGCAGCAGAGCCGGAAACGACGGGTCGCGGTGAGGTGGTGCTTGTCGTGGAGTATGAGCCCGTGCTGCGGATGTTGACGACCGAGATCCTGGGCGATTTGGGCTACACCGCTCGAGGCGTCGGGAAGCGGGGAGGGTTGGAGACTTTGAACGCCGATGGCCGGATCGATCTGCTGATTACGGATGTCGGCCTTCCAGGTGTTGTAAATGGTCGGCAGCTGGTCGAGGCGGCTAGGGCAGTGCACCCAGGGCTCAAGGCGCTCTTTATCACCGGCTACGCCGATACTGCCTTCAAGGATGAAGGGCTGCTCGGGTCAGACATAGCGGTGCTGACCAAGCCATTCTCCATGGATGCCTTTGCCGCCCGCGTGGATAGGCTGTTGGGCTCCTAGGGTGTATAGCCCTTCAACTGCTCAACGTAGCGCCTGACTTACTGCTGACTCCAGGGTGTCTGACATCCAGGTTTTCTGGAGATACGCCACGTTGGCTGGGAGATCGGCCTGGACCTTATAGCCGTAGCCTGTGGTTATGCCTAATTTTCCTATTTTATTATTTGGTTTATTGAGCTGTTCCGCATAGATTGGGAATAGATTCGTTGTTGTTCGGTATATCTGTCAGTAATGCGGCCACCCGTGAAGCTAGTATGAATGAAAAGTGACGTAGCTCAGGTACGGCAGTGGCTTCCCAATATTGAGCCTTTAGCATAGGCCCTAAGTAACTCAGCCAAGATAACGGCTGCTGATGCTGATCTAACACTCGAAGCTGCTTGTCTACGAGAATCCCTATATTGCAAGGACTTGTGCTAACAAGTCCTTGCTTCAGTAAACTATGGATCAAAGGGGCATTGATTCGCTGGATGTTAAGGTTTGGACCTGTGCAGTTGATTATCCTGCTAACCTGGATTGACTCCACTGCCTGATCTTTGCGGCGGCGAAAATCTACAACTACATTTTTCCCTTGTATAGTTACATTGGTTAAGCGGCCTGCATGGATGGAAAATTGTTTAGTGCCTAAGTGATGTCGAAAGCGTTCATAAGTCGTAGGTGCCAAGCGGTGACGATGGAGGTCCCACCAAGGTTGGACATGCCGTATAAATTGTCTCTGTTGCCTAGTGTCCATTGCTGCCCAGAGTTTTTGCACCAGTGGACGCAGGCTATCGACTACTGCTCGCCAATCGCCGCCTTGCCGCTGATGTTCTCTTACCAGTTCACGTAGCGTCGCCATTAGCTGCCGAGGAGAGCCACCTTTTAGGCGTGCAGGGTTGGGAAAGGGCCCAATTGCTGTGGGCAGGTGGCCTAAAGGTAAAAGACCACGCCGCGAGAGCAAATGGATTGGGCCGCTATGGCCCTCATGAACTAGCTGCAAAGCCATATCGACCGCAGTTAGGCCCGTTCCGATTAATAGTACTGCTGCATCTGGGTTGGAAGAGAGCCGGATGGGAGGGGTCCAAGGATCATTTGTATATATTTCTGATTTTAGGTTGTGTTTCCAGTTAAGGCAGTCTGATGGGGGAAAGTTACCAAAGGCAAGGATGACATGGTCCGCCTTTAGGATTTTTCCATCCGATAGTTTGAGTCGGGCGCCTTCGCCATAGGGATGAATATGCGTAACTTGTGCAACGATCCGAGACAATTGTACGCTTGGGTTGGATAGTTCGGCTCTTTCCAAAGCGTCGTTCAGATAATTCCCATAAAGGCTGCGGCTGACGTACGATGTGTGTTCGACAGGGTGTTTTTGAGCTCTGCAGAACCTTAAAAAATCATCCGGATCATCGTCTAGTGCGCTCATTTTCCCAGCACTGGTGTTCAAGAGATGAATGGGGCTATTGGTGCCGTATGCCAGCCCTCTAGCCATGGTGCGCGTACTATTGATTAATATTATCTGTAGGTTAGTACAGCCACTGCGTAAGATATGCGCTGCTGTCGATACTCCGCTGAAGCCAGCCCCAATAATAACAAGCATCTTCATAATGGTTGTCCCGTAATGGTTGTATCGTCTAGCTCCAGTACTGGCGGTGGCGCAAAAAATTATCGATGATGAAAGCTGCCTGTTCAATAGAAGTTGTAGCGCTGTCGATGACGATGTCGGGGTGTGAGGGGCGCTCGTAGGGAGAGTCGATTCCGGTGAAATTTTTGATCAGCCCTTTGCGTGCTTTTGCATACAAACCTTTTGGATCGCGCCGCTCCAATACAGCCAGGGGTGCATCGATAAATATTTCAATAAAGTCATCGTCACCGAATAAAGCTCTAGCCATGCGCCGTTCCTGCTCGAACGGGGAAATAAGGCACACCAAGGTGATCACGCCTGAGTCTACTAAAAGTTTTCCTACCTCGGCTGTACGCCTGATATTTTCCTTTCGATCGTAATCAGTAAAGCTGAGATCTGATGTTAGACCTTGTCGAAGCCGATCACCGTCCAACAGGCAGGTATGCAGCCGATGCTCGTGTAGTTTCGCTTGGACTTGGTTAGCGATGCACGACTTACCTGCGCCGGACATTCCAGTGAACCAGAGCAGGAGCGAGCGATGACCTTTCAAATTGGAATGGTCCTGACGTCCGATGGCGAAGTCGTGCGCGACAATATCCGAATGCGCATGGACGGTTGGCGGTAAAGCCAGCGAATAGGGCATGGGAGTATCTCCACAACGATAGTGTGTCAGAGCTCGATTACGGCGCGATAGCGCACTTGGTTATTGCGTAGCGCATCTAAGGCTTTATTAATTTGGTTCGCAGGAAAGGTTTCAACCAAAGGCCAAATGCGATGCTCGGCAGCAAAGGACAGCATCTGCAGCATGTCGTGACGTCCACCCACATTGGCTGTGGAAACAGTGAGGGTTTTATAGGTCATGGCGGCAATATCCAGCGTGACTGGATTTGGCATGCCTGCAAAGCACAAGGTGCCACGAGGCCGTAGTAAGGCAATTGCCCTAGACCAGTCTTGGTCGTTAGAGGCGGTCACTAGCAAGAAGTCCAGACTGTTTTCTTGAGAGTGCAGGGTGGCGGGGTCAAGAGTGTAGAAGTGACGAGCCCCTAGCTCCAAAGCCTGCTCTTTCTTATCACTAGAACTTGAAAGGGCGGTTACGATGCATCCAAACTTGGTGGCGAATTGAATGGCAAGGTGGCCTAACCCTCCGATTCCCAAAACGCCAACCCGCATGTCTGGACGTGTACCACGTATCAGCGCGGTATATACCGTTTGTCCTGCACAAAACAAAGGTGCAGCCATAGGTGAAGGTAGTGCATCGGGGATAGCGAAGACGAATCTTGCGTCACATGTCAGGAAGTCCGCGAACCCTCCATGGTGTCCGTTACTGCACGTGGGAATTACGTTCGGGCAGTGTTGCTCCTCGCCTTTTAAGCACCATTCGCAATTTAGACATGCCCCTTTGTACCAGCCGACACCGACTCGTTGACCTTGATTAAGCCCTACAACCGATGACCCTATGCGGACTACTTTTCCAACTACTTCATGACCACATACCTGCGGGTATTGAGATGCTTCGCCCCAGTTTCCTTCGATAAGATGCAGGTCACTAGTACAGGCACCACAATGCGTGACCTGTAGCTCGATCTCATTAGGTCCCGGAGCCAGCCGTTTATAAGTGAATGGTTCCAGGATTGAGCCAGGGCTATAGGCCGCCCAGCCAGTTGTGTTTTGCATCATTGGTTCTCTCCTGTGTATAGGTGGAGCGCCGCGAGGTACTGCTGTGTCCATTCGGCATCAATGACCGGACACTTCAGGTTATCGAGTTCCAGCGGAGCCGGGTGGCTAAAGTGTTCGAAGTCTTCGATGATCATCGGAAGAATCAGCAGTGTGCGTTGGAGTAACGCATTGCTAGTGGCATTGGCTTCGAGTCTGGATTGCCACTCGCTTAGGGAAATCGCCGCGAATTTAGCCGGTCCCACGAGTGTCTGGATCCAAGAGCAGATCTGCACCCAACGCGAGTTGGCAGGGTTGTAGAGGTGATCTATAGACGTCAAGTGGAGCGTTGGCTTGCTTAGGGCGTAATGCACGAAGACTCGAGCAACATAATCTACAGGCGCGAGGTTCAGCGACCATTCGGTTTCCGCTGGCCAAGCTTCAAGCATTAGACAGCTACGAAGCAGCAATCCGACATAGTCATCGGGATTGATTCGGTCGCTTGCGTTTGCCTTAGTAGGAGCGCTGATGTCTCCGCATCTCAGGATTTTTAGATATATTCCGTTCTGTTTGCAGAATGTAGTCGCTACGCGTTCAGCAACGATCTTCGAACGATTGTAGCCGGTAGTTGGGGGAGTTTCAGGCAAGGTTGAGGCGAAGACAACACCGGCGCCGCCAAGCTTAGCTAGGCGTAATACCTCTATTAAGCTACCTACGTTGGTCTCAGCCAAGAGTTCGTAACGTTTTAGCCAGTTCACCTGTGCACCACAATGAACGATACAATCGACCTCCCTTAATAGTCGATGATAATCCTCCGCTGATAGGCCTAGCTGAGGTTGACTCAAGTCTGCAGCCACTGCCTCTACGGGTTCTAGATCCACAACTCGTTGCTGAGCATGAATTGAGGTGTCCGCACGCACTAGGCAAATAATGCGTTCGACGCCCTGCTCACTCTGTAATTGGCGCACGATCATCCGTCCTAGATAACCTGTAGCACCTGTGACCAGAATAGTCCGGCGTGTCGCCCGCTGAGGTATTTGCGAAGTAGTCGCGTTTAGCCTCGATAGGTAGCGTTCGGCTTCGGCCTGAATTGAGAAAGGAGCTTCCTGTACGCGTTCGTCGTGTAGCTGAAAGGCGAGTACCTGTGTTATTCCTGCCAGTGTCGAGTCGCGGGCTATGTCGGCGACAGATAGACCGGAATGGAAGGTTTTATTGATCGAGCCCACTAACTCCAACAACAATAGGCTGCCACCTAGCTCGAGAAAGTCGCTATCAGGTTCCAACGTGATTCCGTCAAGGTGGAGACAATTAGCCCATAGGGCTGCGACCTGCGACTGAAGTGGTGTTAATAGTACGTCGTCATCCGGTAGAGGGATCAAGGGCTTTTGCAATAGTGCTTGCGCGCTTAGTCTTTTCTGGCTTGCGCCAGCCGGGAGTGCAAGGCTAAGAAAATACGCCACTGGTACACTGAAGGCTGGTAAATGCTGACTAGCCCATTTGCGCAGTTGGTTTGCGTGTGGGGGAGTTTTGGCATTCAATGGTGTAATAAAGGCAATCAATTGGAGTTCGAGTCCATCACCACGTGTGGTGACCAAAGCCGTACGTACCTCGGGATGAGCAATCAAAATTCGCTCGACGTCGGCGCTAAATATCTTGAATCCCCGTACTTTCAAATGCGTAGTACTACGGCCCAGTAAGTGGATCCCGTCTTCGGTAAGTTTTACCACATCACCGGTACGCAGCAGCCTTTTGGCCAGGTCCGATTGAGACACTGCCATAGGGTTATTAATGAAGGCAGCTTGATCCGCCGCATCATCTTTGAGATAGCCCGGAGTCAGCCCGGGAGTATGGATGTAGAGTTCCCCAACAGTGCATAGCCGAGTGCATTCGAGCATTGAATCTAGCACGTAGGCCTCTGTGTCAGGCGTGAAGTGCAACTTGCCTCCAGGACCTACAAGTGCAACGTCTCCAGCTTCGTTAGAGCCATACAGATCGAGTATTTGGCAATTGGGCAAACAGCGCCTGAGGTCTGCAAGGAGCGTTTCGGGTAGCAATTCTCCACTCAACCAAAGGGTATGCACAGTGATAAATGCTTGCTGGAATGCCTGCTCATCATTCAGCAAGCCGGATACCAGGCTGGGCGTTGTCATCAGTTGGGAGAGGCGATTGCGTCGGATAAAGCTTCTAAGGGCGATTGGATCCAACACTACGGAGTCTGGAATTGGACAGGCAATTGCATTGCTGAAGATTGGATAATAAACGTAGCCGGTCATCCATGCGTTAAACCCAACTCTGTCACCGGGCCGGAGATATCGTTGCCAAAAAGCGAGGGAGTCTAGGCGACCGCTTTCGGCAATGGTGACCACCTTTGCTTTACCCGTGGTACCAGAGGTCAGCAATCCGTAAGCGATGTCACCGTACAGCAGGGGCTGTACTTCAGAGGACTCGTCGCAGCCGGATGACAAGTGATCAAATAGTAGTGTCTGATAGCGATCTCCTAGAGACTTTAGAGTATGGGTATCTCCCACCACGACCGCTGGATCTAGTTTTTCCAAGACGTCACCAATGGCATCTGCACCATACCAGCGAGGAATGTCTAGATACGGCCAGCGGAGTAGGCTGCATGCGGTCATTGTCACTAGCGAGCGTAGGTCTTTATCCAGGCGAATAGCGATCCAGCCGCCACTAGGCGACACTTGGCAAAGACGCTTAGCCAAGTTGCAAGCTTGAGCATTTAGCTCTCTAGCGCTCAAGCTATATTGTGAGGTGGCCGCAACAACGCTGTTTGGAGCGTCGTGCAGCAATGTATGAAAACGCTCGTGCCATGAAAGGGCCGACGCGTGAATTGATCTGCCGGAGTGTTGGGTATTTATCTGGTGCTGTCGGCTATATAGTACAGACGCTCGTTGGAGTTTTGCAATTCGAGTGGATATTTCTTCTATTGCCGGATGGCGGGGGTCTATAGTGAGCAACTTGATCCCGGTTAGACATGCATGCGTGCTTTCAGGGCAAATTAGACAAAGTTGGCGATCTCCTATAAATTTCAAAAAGTCGACGATGATGGGGTCTTCTGCTGTCGTAAGCGATACTAATGGCAAGTCTTGTAGTTGTTCGATTTCGCGAATTACCTCAGAGTCGTGCTGTTTGGGGGCTTTTAATATCCAAACAGCATAGTCATCGGGTAATAGCGATGCCCACTGTAGTGCATGCAGATGCTGCTGCCGTGTCGCTGATAACAGCACCACTCGCAGTCGTACCTCTGTGGGTTCATAAAGACAAATAATTTGTTCCGCTGTGGAGCGTGCACGTTGAAAAGCGGCTGCTAAGTAGAAAAATCTATAAATAGGTCGTTTTTCCAGTGCTACGCGTTCGACTATATCTGGAAAAGTGGTTTCTGGATGCTTGATTTCAGCAAACCCGCTAGACTGTTCGGCGTCGTTATGCCAGCCCTGGAAAAATTGCCACTGTTCGACTTTTTTTGGCTCCCAACTTAAAAGGCGAGGCGAAAAGTCGATACCTACAAATCTGCAAAAGCGTGCCAGGGTGGCGCGTGTATCACCCATCAGGTCAGCTTCACTATCCAGATACAATATCTGGCTGGCCTCACACCTTTCGACCACAAGGTCATGGATACGAGCCAACTCATCGAAACCTGACTCATCGGCGTCGAAATAGGTAGTGCCGCCACTTTGGCTAACACGATACAGAGATCGCATCACATCCGATGGCTTGCGGACCAAAAAGACATGCTTGAACTGCGACAGCCACGCACTATCAATTGTATCGAAGTCGACGAAGTAGGCGATCTCCTTGGAGAATTGCAGCCGGTACGGCGGTGTTGGTGGCTCGCCGAGCAATGCCATCGCATCGGCATAATTGCGGACCCCAGGAGGTCCATTAGTAATCCGACGAGTGTGTTCGATAAGAGCGTGTTTTTCGGGGAAATGTCTGGCCAAGAACGGCTCGGAAAGCCTTTCATGTAATACTTTGACGTCAGGATGCTGCATCACAGCCCTTTCTAAGGCGGTGGATCGGCTACGGGAAACCGCCCATAGGATTACATTGGGTAGGACGATATTTGACGTCAGCATAAGCAGCTCCTTGTTAGGGCCGTGCATGTGCGGCGTTCAGCGATTAGTGATGGGTTTTTTTAGTAAAATGAAGCCAGAAAGCAGGATAAGTATTAGACCCGCTGTAGTCCGGCTGGTGAGCACTTCATTGAAGAGAAGCGCCCCCCAGGCAATAGCGAAGATCAGGTATGTGTAATCAAATGCGCCGATTACCGACGTTTCCCCAGTTTGATAAGCACGAGCGATACCTGTACTAACCAGTACCATCAGGAGCGCCAGTAGCACCATTACTCCCCAGTCGCTGATCGTCATTTTTGACCAACCGCCGATGAGGAATCGTAAGCCCTCATTGTCTGGTAGATGGGGGCCGGTCATTGCGACAAAGAAGCTTCCGAGCAAACCTATTAATAGCAAAGTGATATTGAGCGCCAATGCTAGATGCATAGGCACTTCGTTAGCGCACTTACCCTTGGTTACTACTGCCGCGAGCGCATAAAAAATGGCAGCGAGCACTGGCAGCAGCGTCCATAGGTTAAAATCATCCTGGCTGGGCCCGAGTGTGATCAGCACCCCGAAAAACCCCATTAGGATGGCTAACCATTTTCTAGGTGTGACATGCTCCTTAAGGGTAACTGCCGAAAACAGCGCTATGAATAGAGGTGTCGTATAGATGGCTAATGCGGCTATAGTCAGACTGATGAAAGGTAGCGAACTGTAAAATGCTATCCACATCAGTGCGAGCAGAAGGCTCCTAGCGCTCACCCATACAGGAGAAATTGGCCACCAACGCGTTCTGCCTCGGCGATAAACCAACACGGCGATGAGCATACTGATCGCAAGAAGCGAGCGGATCACGTAAAGCTGCCACATTGATGTCTCTGTGCTGGTAGCCTTGATGAGGGCGTCTGAGACTGACAACAGGAACACCGAACCCACGACGATAAGGATGCTCTGTCGGTTTTCGGCAGGTACAACTGTTGTTGCAGGCATGATGGATTCTCGTGCGGTGGTCCTGAGGTATTTTGATCCGGCTATGTGGTCGGTAAAAGCGAATTATGGTTAAACGGGAGGAATAAAATTTATGGATAACTTCAAGCGTTCACTTCCACCACTTTCCAGTTTGGTTCCCTTTGAAGCGGCGGCTCGTTTGGAAAGCTTCTCTAAAGCATCGGAGGAGCTGCATCTCACCCAGGCCGCGATCAGTAAACAAATAAAAGCTCTAGAGGATTTTCTCGGGGTCGCGTTATTCAATCGTAGAAATAGAGCGGTATTTCTAACTGAAGCGGGTGCTGAGTTTCGTGACGCTGTTCGTACCGCATTCTTAGGCATTGCTTCGCGCGCTGAGGAGCTGAAATCGGGCCGAGTTAACAATGAGGTCGTGCTAGCTACCCAGTTGTGCGAAGCTTTCTACTGGTTAACGCCAAATATGTCACTCCTTCATGAAAAATACCCAGATTTGGAGGTTCGCCTTAATGCGTCCCTCCAGCCTATTACTGAAACCGTCGAAAAATTTGATGTTGCTATCCAAACCACTGGCAGGCCATCCGGTGATCACACATTAATGTTTACCTTAAGTGATGATGTTTTTCCCGTATGTAGTCCTCGGTACTTGGATTCATTAGGCTGTCGCAGTATCGCTTTGCAGGATTTAACAGATTTAAGCTTGTTGCATCACGTTGCTATACCCCAATGCTGGAGCACCTGGGGGGACTGGTTAGCAGAATTTCACATTACGCCTAGGGAACTTAAGGGGCGCTTCTATGATAGTTATCCGGTCATGATGCAAGCTTGCGTCGAAGGCATGGGTTTTGCTCTTGGTTGGCGACGGACCACAGAAAGAATGCTCGCTAGCGGTGACCTAGTGAGACCTTTTTCTGAATATATTCATCTCCCTGAAGCGCTAAGCGTGTACAAGTGGCGTAATGAAAATCCAAGCCCGCCTGTTCGTCAGGTTCTGGAGTGGCTGACGTTATCTTTTAGAGACTAAGTGCCTACGAGTTGAGTATAGCTGTTCCAGCGCCACTATCGTTTTTTTCTGGATATCATGTACGGCATGTTCACTATTGGCGCCCATTGCCGGATCGATAACAAACCGGCCTTGCTGATAACCATTGCTGTTAAGTCCTCGTTGAACGCTAGCGCAAAGTGGAATATCTTCTTCGCGGATAACCGCAACGAAATCTATGACTTCTTGTTCTTCCTTGGATGGCGTATCTCCTACGCAAAACCACTCAACTACCTGTATGGTCTTCTCGACGCTAACTGGTAGGTGGTGTAGTACGTTCATATATCCCCCTGGATAAACTTCAAGGCAAAAGTTTGGCCAGAGGTACCAAGCACCGAACTCTCGGGACCTGGCCGAATTCTCTTTCATCGTATACCCTTGATTGATACCACTGTCGCTACTCACATGGGCGTGATAATGGTCGTGTATTGAAAGGTGGTAACTTTTCAAGTCTAAAGTGGCTGTCGAAAGTGTAGGGTGACACGTTGGGCAGTGGTAGCACTCCGAATAATTTTCTACGGAAACCTTCCAATTTGAGTGTACGTCATACTCTTTGGAGTAGGCGTGAAAAAGCCTCTCCGGTGTGGGTGAAAAAGTTCTAATTGATGATTCGAGGCCAGGCAGTAAAATCTGCATTGGCTGCGCGTTCGGGTCGAAATTGATAAAGACAAAGCCGCAAAATATATCAAGGCGCACTGGTTGGAGTTTAATCAGGTCTGCCTTAAAGTCTTTGAGATGCTCGGATTTGCGCGCGCTGATTAACTGTCCGTGGGTGTCATATGCCCACGCATGATAGGGACAGGTTAGCAAACCAGGGACACGCCCTGAGCCTTCGACTAATCGATGCGCACGATGTTGGCAAACATTATGAAAGGCCTGTAGGGTGCCGTCTTTATCACGGACCATTAGCGCGCTTTGGCGACCAAGATCGCGTACACGATAGTCTCCCGCTTTAGGCAATGCTGAAATGTGGCATACATACTGCCATGTTTTGGCAAAAATCGCCTCCATTTCGCAGTCGAACAACTCACCTTCAACGTAATGTTTTTTGGGCAATGTAAATGAGGCGAAAGGATCAATGTCGAACCCGTGAGCCAGGTTCGCCGGTGCAGTGGCGCTGGTCATGGAACCTCCATGGATTAGTTTAAGAAGCAGTGAGAGTTATCCATATTGCGCGACAGGGTGCTCAAAATGTTGTGGGTCAAGTATTAGGCCCAAGCCAGGACGGTCATGTAAATAAGCACGGCCTTGAGTTATTTCGAAATCTACCTCAGCTAATTGAACCTCGTGATGTCTGCAGCAATTCCAGCTGGCGCGGTGCAGTCGGCTGGGGGTTGAAATTGCAAGGTGCATCACTGCGCTATCGCTGACCTGCGTTCCTCCGACATCTTCGATATTCATCCGGATGCCGTGGTAGATACAGTAATCACGAAGTCGCCGGGCTTTCGTCAATCCACCGACGCGGCTAATCTTCAATCCAATTAGCTGAGCGATGTTTTGGCGCTGGCTTTGTACCAGGTCACCCAGGGTTACAATAGATTCGTCCAGTATGATCGGATTGCGTGTCAACACACGCACTGCTTCGCACTGTTCCAGCGATTCGCAGGGTTGCTCAAAGCACACCGTTGGGTCTTGGACGCTGTTCATCACAGCAACAGCCTCAGCAACAGTCCAGGCACGATTAACATCAAAGGTGATAACCTCGCCTGCTAAGCGGTGTTCAAGCAAATGCTTGATCTGAGCCGTATCTTCTTCCACCCCGATACCGACCTTGCAGGAGTGAGTTCTGTAGCCCTCGCTACGCGCTAATGCCAGATAGGAAGACATCTGCTCTGTATCATCTGTGGGAATGCTGCTTTGCAGAGCTATTGACGGCTGAAGCTGTCCTCCAAGTAAGGCGTAAACCGGAAGTTGACAGTGCTTCCCTAGAATATCCCAGCATGCTATGTCAATGGCGGTTTTTACATAGGGATGGCCCGGTAGCATCACATCCATAAGTGCATTAATCTGATCAAGGTGCAACGGATTTTCACCGATCAGGTGTGGCGCTAATTCTTCGATGCCTGCTCGAACACCTTTAGCGTAGGCTGGTAGATAGGTGGCGCCCCAAGGACAACTCTCGCCAACACCGACTAGTCCGTTGTCGGTAGTTATAATTACTATCGTGGTATCGAGTGTCTCATAGTGAAGTCGTCCGCCGCTGAGGCTGTATTTGCTTTTGAGCGGTACATCCAGCTGATAGACCTTAATCGAGGAAATCTTCATGGTGCGGCCACTCCATCTCGTATGCGATTGCCAATCGGGTACGTAGGCGACGGATTGCTAAGGAGCGACTGTTGGAAGATTTTTTCTATAACGGGCAAATGTAATTTTTGCTGAAGTTTTTCAATCACCGCGATGCTGTCGAAGCAAGGTTCATAAATATCCAAATTCTCCGCGATCCAGCTGGGCCCACAGCTCCAGTTTACAACTTGCTCTATGAGCGAGTCAGAAAGCCCCATTGCTCTGCCAATTTGCCAAGCTTCCACAAGAATCGTTTTGTTGATACAGGCTAAAAACTCTACCAAGTGTGATGCGAGCTTAATTTTGCCGCTGTCTGTAAGTGTGGAGTTCGACTGGAATTTTAGTGCCAGTTTCGGCTTAATACGTCCCATAGCGTCTTCAACTAAATCGCCGCTATGGCGATAGGCGCGGTTAGCACCATAGGGAGACGGCGCGTAAAAGCCGGGGATGTTTAACCTAATATTGTTTTCTCTTTCACTTAAAGCGGCTACCTTTACGTGATTGTCTTGGCTGTCAAATAATAGTCCTGCTTGGTCGTAGCGCTGGGCAATAATGCGCCCCAGCGGAATTTCTACCCCTAGTTCATCCGCTAAGGCCACGGTGAGACTCATATCTTTAACAGTGATCTCTAGCGTACAAGAATGATCGTAGCTGCCGTCGAGCATGAATGGGGTTATTTGGCTGCTAACAAAGCAATTGCCTCGTGAGGTTTTTACGAAATCCCAAAGCCAGTGCAGCGGGATGTCATTCGCTTTGGCCATCACTAGTAATTCAGCCCATACTGCGGTAGCTGCATAGAATAGAAGATTGGTTAGAAGTTTTACCGACTGACCGTAACCTATTTTTCCTACATAGAAAGACTTGCGGCCCATGGTTTCGAGCATGGTTTGACTCAGCCGGTAGCCAGGCTCATCACCACCGATGTAGAAGCAAACGTTTGCGAAATCGACGCCCATGTGCGATAGGTTGCTTACTGGAGCTTCCAAGCTGAAGATATTCTTCTGCTTGGCCAGTTTGGCGATATGTAGGGTGTTGTGATAGTCGGTAGTGGACGTATCGATCCAAACGGATCCCTCCGACATTCCTGACAAAGCACCATTATCACCAGTCATATTTTCTAACACATGGTGAGGAAGTGGTAGACATGTCACCACTATCTGACATGTGCTTGCGCAAAGGGCAGGGGTGTCCTTCCATGACGCTCCTAACACAACCACCGAGCGAGCATGTTCGGGATTAATGTCATGAACCTGAACCCCGTAACCTGCTTTTAATAGGCGTTCTATCAGAGGGCGGCCCATATTACCGGTACCTATGAAACCAATTTTAGGCTTAGCAGATTGCATATCGATTCCTCTTGATCCCAATGGTGAGTTCAAACGAGCTCGCGTGCTCTGCCAGCGCCTTGGCGGGTTACCCAGATTGAGTTGAAGTTGTCGAGCATTACTTGCTGACACGACACCGTTTGCTCAGTACCCATGGGAACAAAATTTGCGTCGACGTTGGGGTAAACAAAAAAGGGGAGCGAGACTCTACCGCTTTCACCACGATGCGACACTTGGTGCGGTGTGCTGATAAACAGACCATTGCTCCACTTCATTAACATATCGCCTAGATTAACCACTATGTCGTTTCCACGAGGTGGTACGTCAATCCAGCGCCCTTTAGAAAATGCACTGAGTGCGCATGCGTCAGCGGCGCTCTGAAATAAGAGGGTGAATATACCGTTGTCTGTGTGTTTTCCGGCCCCACTGCAATGGGGGGGGTAATATAGAGCACGCTGGATTAATACGGGGTCAGAAAAAAAGGGATCGAAAAAAGTTTTGTCTAGCCCCATAGCCAGCGCGAGTGCACTGAGTAATCTCGGTACCACCTGATGCATGACCTGTTTCTGCAAGGCTAGCATCGAGTTGGCAAAACCAGGGGCTGTTTGCTCGTCGGGTAGGAGGTTTGGCCCAGTGAAAGGTTTCTCACAAAGCGGAGCTTCCCTACCCATATCAAAGTGCTGCTTACAGTCCGGTCCAGTTGGGGCATGCAGCGTTTCACCAAATATATTGACATAGCCTCGGCAAGTTTTGGGACTAACTTTTTGATGATCTTGAGAGAATTTCTGCTTGATCTCTATAGGTAATGCAAAAAAATTTTGTGTTGCTGAAAACGCCTCGTCAATTATATGTGGGCTAATACCATGGTCACTTAGATAAAAAAATCCGTCTTCTATACAGGCTTCTCGTAGACGCTGTACTTCTTGCGAGGTGTCTGTAGTGTCAAGCAAGCTGAGTGAGATGCTGTTTAGGGTATGCATACTTAAGCACTCTATTTAATGACTGCGAAAGCGAGGTAGTGGGCATGCACGCCATCTAAATAGGGAGCTTCCATAAGGGACTGGAGAGGTGCCATTTTTTGCTCGGTAACCAAACTTTCCAGTAAGCTGGAAAAGCCTTCCGCCTCATAAAACGAACAGCGTGTACTAAATAGTAGGATTCCGCCAGGGGCTGTGATGCGAATAAGTTCGTGAATGGCATCTATCGGTAAGTGGCCTTCTATAAAGGCGCCGCAGCATACCGTTGCATCGTAATGGTTTTCAGTAATCGAGTTATTGCGCTCAGTTAAGTCTACCCCGCCGTACAGTTCTTTGTAGGACTGAGTTTTACGCGCCAGCTCTGTCATTGCTGGAGACAAGTCACAGCCGTCTATGATACTAAAGCCTCGCTTACTCAACTCTTTACCCACCAAGCCGGTTCCGCAGCAGGCATCCATAATGCGTACCGGATTATGAAGTTTTCGGCTGGCGATCTGTGCATTTCCTAGCAGCGCTGTAAGGAGATTGCTGATAATTTTCGGGCCGCAGTAGTTTTCCTCTGAGACGTCATTGTCGTAGTCAGATGACCAAGTCTCGTAGTAATCTCTAAGGCGAAAGTAGTCGCGATTGAAGTTTAATGCTCGATTAACCGATGTTGCGGAATAAGGGCTGTTACTTCTCGTCTCGCGGTTTTCGCTAGCCATTCTGTATTCTCCGGAAAATTGATTTTCAGGTTGAATGAAACAGTTTTGACGTGATGGCGGGTTTCATTTTTATTCTGTGGTTGCTCGATGTAAAGACCTAATAGATGAAATATTTTTCTATTTTTCTAGAAAGGTTAACTAAATGTTATATATGGTTAGGCATGACGCATAACCTGATGGTGATAGGGGTGTACTGCCATTTCGAAGCTTGAAGATACATTGATAGTAGAGGTGCGGGAACCTCATGCAGGTCTTCGAGGTGGCTTAAATTCTTATCAGGGGGCCGAATTGCAGATCGCCTAGGTTCGAGTATCTGTATGATAAAGTGCATCGAACAGAAAAATTAAATACTGTTTGGTCTTAATGAGGGACGATTGCTCAAGGCAGCCGTCCCTCATTAAAGTTTTGAGTGTCTGGACTTATACTACGTAGGCTAATTTCTCATTAGGGGATAGCAGATTTGAATTAGTTATGCTGCACACGGCACGCTTGCGCTGATTGAAAGGCCTCCCGTAGGAAGGATTCAGGCGGCGCGGCTAGACGATTAATCCCTCGCAGTTCTGCTGGGCTGTACTTCGTTTCGAGCTTTTCAAATGTGCAAGCACATACGGCCTTGCTCGAGCCCCCATTCATGCAGCCGGCGATAAATTCACCGCGGATCTTGGAATTTTCATCCGAGCACGCGGTGATCAGCGCGAGAGAAGCCAGGAGTGCCAGGTACTTCTTCATATCCAAGCCCTCTCAGCGCAATACCAGTGCACAGCCCACCATCACGCCGCCTACCAGGCCAATCAGTTGTGGGCCTACTCGCCAGAAGATCTTGATCCACAGCAGGCTGAGCAGTCCGCCGCTGGTAAAGACGGCGTCAGGATGTGCGAACTTGCGGATTGCGGCGCCGACCACTGCGCCGATCCAGCCCAATACCGTGCCCACCACGACCGCGAAGCATTTGGCCAGTAAGCCAGCGCCCAAGACCATGGCGGAAGTATTGAACGTCACCGAGAGGATGCCGAGCGCCAGTGCTGCTATCGCCCAGCCGATCAGGCCTGGATTGAAAGCTGGGAGGCTGTCTTCAGAGGGGGAGGGCTGAGGTTGGTTGGAGCTATTCATAGGGATTCCTTTTGGGGCTAGTTATTTGGGCGGAAAGCTGCCCAGCTACCAGGTCACGCGGCATTGATTGGTCTTGCTGTCGAACGGCTTCAGTACCTGTTTTAGGTTCTTGGTCGGCAGCTTCACGGTTTTGCCTCCTGCACTGATCTGCAGGTTGTTGGCGTTACGCAGTGCTTTCCAGAAGGCTGGGAAGTTCTGACTACAGACGTTGCAGTCGGTGAAGAACGGATTGCTGTAGCGCTCGCCATCGACGATCACATCGAAGCCCGGATCCCTCTCAGAGGCGTAGGCCTTGCCGGCGATGGTGGCGTAGGCCGTCACCGCGGTTTCACCGTCATCCGGGCAGGAGATGTTCAGTTCGTTGCCATTGCCGTCATCGACCAGATGCTCGGCAACGCCTTGGGCGTAACCGGCTGACCATTCATAGGTGCCTGCAAAGGCAGGGCTGCAGGCCAGTCCGCACAGCAGGGGAAGCCAGAGGGTTTTCGTGCTCATCAGGAACATCCTTTTAGGGAGGAAAAGGGGAAAGCAGAGGAGGAAGTAGCAGTTGTTAGGCAACCTATTAGGTTGGATTTCAACTTGTGACGCACTTCATGTCAACGAGTGGATACCCAACCATCCGGGTGGACGGTTGGAGCCTTGGCATGAGCGGTATCGATCAGAAAAATTTGGCGGAGTCGGTTGGGCGGGCGATCGCGCGTCACCGGCTGCGAGTGGGCCTCACGCAGGAGGAAGTCGCGGAGCGCCTAGGGATCGGCAACGAGGCCGTCTCCCGGATCGAGCGAGGTGTGGTCATTCCCAACATCGCCCGACTCTACGACTTCGCGTCTATCTTTCACTGCGAGGCGGCAGAGCTACTCAGCGAGGCCAGCCCGCGGAGCGATGACCAGGCGCGCCAGATCAGCCGCCTGTTGGACGCCCTAACCGAAGCGGACCGGCAATTAGTGCTCGGACTGGTGCAGGGGTTGGGTGAGCGCCTGCGCCAGGGATGACGGTTGGTCACCTACGATCAGGTCGCCATCTCCTGGCTGGTAGACGTCGTTGGCTCGTCATACTTGGCGCCACAGCGTAGGCACAGGCACTGATACTCCATGAATTGATGGCGATGAACGTCCTTGATGAAAGCACGGGTATCGGGCCAGCTCGTGTAGACGGCTGATAGCCCCTGAAGCATGCGATTGAACGCCTGTTCCAGCGGACCGCGCTGTCGCTGTTAAGTGGGAGACCCCTGCTCAGTCGGCGACTGTATACCCCCCAGAAAAGCATCCAGGCTGCCAATGAGGCTCTCGATCACCTGGGCCGCTTCCTTGGACAGCACGACCGATGAGTTACAGATCAAGCAAGGTGTGGGCATGGCTAAAGCTCCCGTCAGAAGAAAGGGGCAGAACGGCTATCCAGAATGAGAAAGGGCAGGCCATCAGGCCTGCCCTTATGCCGTCGTGGATGGGATGCTGAACGTGGTACCGGAACGGCGAAGTAGCCCGCTGAAAAGCGCCAAGGTCAGAACGATGGCCAAGGCCAGCGGCCAGAAGCGTAGTATCAGTACCAAGAGGCCAACAGCGAGCAGGCTGCTGGCCAGTAGCCCAGCGAACACGAACAGCAAGGCGAGAAATCGCAGAAGCGGCATAGCTGAATCTCCAGTCAGAGCGATTGGCCAAGCAACCAGGACGCGAGCGCGTGCCTTGCGGTCGAGCCAATAGTCGTCATGAGGGAAGGGGAAGAGACGTGCTGGTAAAGAGCGGGGAGCGCGATGTGTTAGCGGGGGAGGCTGTGAGGCGGGCGGAGCAGATCGAAGGCTAGACCAGGCCTAGTTCCGCCATCGAGACGCAGCCCTCGTGTCCTACGATGATGTGGTCCAGGGTACGGGTACCCACCAGGTTCAGCAGCTCCTTCAGCGTCTGGGTGAGACGACGATCTGCCTGACTTGGCTCCGGATCTCCCGAAGGGTGGTTATGCACCAGGATCACCGCTGCCGCGTTGTGGCGCAGCACGGTTTTCACCACCTCGCGCGGATAGACACTCGCTGCATCCAGGGTGCCTTGGAACAGTTCTTCGTAGCAGATCACGCGATGCTTGCTGTCGAGCAGCAGAAGGGCGAAGACCTCCCGCTCCTGCTGGATAAGCAGCGTCTGAAGATGGGCAATGACCTGCTGGGGCTCGGTCAAACTGCTGCCCTTGCTCAATCGCTGGGCCACGAGTTGCCTCGCGATACCGAGAATGTCGGCTTCGGTTACTGGAGAGTCGATGAGATAGCTGCCAGCGGTTTCGCCAGCCTTTAGTTTGCTCGAAATCATGAGAGGTCTCGCGATAAAGGTTGGGTTTCAAAAAGGGGAAGCTGAGGCGGAGAGGGCAGTGCTACCGCCTTCAATTGATGAAGAACTGCCGCTCTCCTGGCAGGTGTTTGGCGTAGCGCTCCAGCAGCTCTGGCTGGTCCTGCAGTAGGCGCTCGACATCGAGCACCGTGCGGTCCTGCGCCCGTTGCCATCGAATGGATCCATGCAGGAAATCCCCGTAGGTAGCGTTGCCCAGGGCCTGTTGGAGACGCTGCTGGAGTTCTGCTGCTCGCGCTTGCTTGGCCTGGAGTGCTTGGTGCAACACCTTCAGCTCCAGATAGATGGCAAGCAGACCGGCTTGCTGGCGAAAGTCACGCCGCGCGCCTGAGTCCTGCGGATACAGGCGCGCGAGTGCCTTACCTGCAGAGAAGGAGCCATCGGCTGGCGGCGGACGATCCGTGTCCAGGTAGTGCCAAAACTGACGCTCTCCTTCGATCAACTGCGAGATGCTGGCTTCATCGCGCTCGATACGATGGATCTGCCACTGCTGACCACCCAGCAGTACGGCAACGTCGGCCGCATGTTTGCCTGTCACTGCCAGTAGGTGCATGACCTGCAGACGCATGGCTACTGGAACGCCTTCCTGCCAGAGATGGACTTGGCATGTGCCCACGGCCCTGCACACGAGTAACTGGACGTCTTGGTCATCCAGCACTTCGCGTTCGATATGGGCAACCATCCAGGAGAGGTCAGGCGAAGCATGGGAGACCTCCCGGCTGTAGCGCCGAACCTTGCGGCCGGTGCTCCTGCTATAGCGCCAGGCGATGATGGGCTCGAGAACGCTTCGCCAGAATGTAGACGTGCTGTCGTCCTGGGGATCGTTCTCCAGAGCGGCCGTTTGCCGTCCAGTTTTCTCGAGCCAGAGTTCCAGCTGAGATTTGTCCAGATCCAGCCCCAGGGCTGCCGCAGCGTCTTGGCTGAAAAGTCTCACAGGTCGAGCTTCAAGAACTGTGAGGCGAGAAGCCGCAGCGGTCCTGACGAGGTGGAGGCGTGGGCGAGGGTGTTGCTGCGGTGTGATCAGGGATGAACGACTCATGAGTAGGCTCCTGTGCGGCATAGAGGGCTCAGCCGGCACGAAGCCGCCTGAGCGAGTTGTCAGAAAGTAGGGAGTAGCGCTGCAAATCTGGAAGGACGTTGGCGCGGCCGGAGGGATGCCGTGGCTAGTAGAGAGAGGTCGTGTCGTCAGGCCACCAGGCCGAGTGCGGCCGATAACGCTCGTTGCTTGAGCTGACCGCCTTGGCCAAACCAGGCCGAGTCGAGCCGATACTCAGAGCTCCGCGCCCGACGTTCGTGATCGACGAACTCTGTGACCGCGTTGAGCAGGCCCCAGGCGGTCCCTTGTGCGGACTCAAGGACCGCGCCGCGACCTCGTCCCTCGTACAGCGCTTGCACCGTTCTCAGGGCCCGCTCATTGGGAAGCCCTCCCTGGGTATGACCGCTCCCGGCTGAATCACAGAGCACCCGCATGAAAAAGCCTGTCGACTCGACATCGCCGACCTTGCGATCGGCGAGCAGCCGCAGGCGATACATGAACTCATCCCAGCCAGCGACGGCGATACCGAGCTGCTTCTTGACGGCTATAGGATCGAATCGCGTGCTGTGGGGAACCTTGATCGCCTGAGTGGCGCCGTTCACCGCGATGCTGAGTGTGTTGTTACATACCACCCTGACTGTGGTGGGCGTCGCCGTAGTCGCCAGGGTGCCATCGCAGGAGGTGGCCAAGAGCAGGTAGCCGTTGACTTGGTCATTGCCTTTCAAGGTCATGCTTTGCCCCGTTCGCGCCAATGCCCAGAACTTGCGACCCTCTTTGAGCACGCCCGCAGTTTCCAACTGGTAGCCGGAGACTTCGGTCAGGTCGCGGTAGAACTCCAGAACCTCGTGCGGCTGCACCGTCTGATAGCGCTGGGAGACCACAGAGAGCGGCGCCTTGGTGTCGGATCGGAACAGAACCTTCTGCTCGGGAAACGAGTGAATCGTACCCAGGTGACCGACCGCATCCGATTTGAAGTGCACAGGACTTTCGAGGATCTGCCAGTCCATCCCGGCTTCGCGTTGCCAGACTTCGATGGGCTGTTTCTGAGTGAGCTGATTGCCCAGGCCATGCCACGGGGTGGCGCCAACGTAGGCCATGGTGTCGACGAGATGTGCCATGTGAGCGATTCCTTTGAGGACACGCCGGCATAAAGCGCTGCGCAAGGCGCAGCACGGACCGGACTAGTGAGATGAAAGGGAAGGGTGCCGATCAGGTCGGCAGGTTGAAACGGTGACCGCAGAGCAGGCAGAGGTTATTGGCCAGGACGTGTCGGTCGAGCGATTCACCGAGCTGAGCGCCGAGGGCACAGCCGCCCACGCCGCCAACCAGGCCGCCGAGGATGGCGCCTGATACCGAGCCGAGAGTGATACCGACTGGTCCAGCAATAGCGCCGAGGGCTGCGCCGGTCTGGCCGCCGGCTAGGGCAGCACTGACGCCACGTGCTACGCCACCGACGGTGCCAATGGCGGCACCGGCTTTCATTGCGGGATGGAGAGACGCGACTTTGCGGGAATGACAGAGGGGGCACTGCAATGACATGTAGAGTCTCCTTGATACTTATGTCATCGCGATAATGTGTAGCTGTATTTTTTTCGAATCGAACTCTATAGCTCTGTGTCCAAGTTGAGTATTTGCAAGGGGGCAGTTACGAGCACCAAGCCTTCCTGAAAAGCTAATAGAGAATCAAGTTAGTCCCAGCACCGTGTTGGCCAGATCGTCTTGGCTAGCGCCAGGTATGAATCTCATGGGGACCGGAGAGATGATATTTTGAATAGCTGCCTTTTCAGGGGGGCTACTGGACCCGCTCGGTACGGGAGGCATAGTTGTCGCTGACGAAGGCAGCAAGGTGTTCGCTGCCGTGGGTTGCAGGCTGGCCAAGGTTTGGTGCCGACACCAACCGGGATGGCTGCAGGTTGGGTATAGAGGGGATTCCAGGTCTCGCGATAGGCTTGTTCATGGACCGGCTCTTTCTGAACGCGTTGCGCCTTTGTGCATACCATCAATTTCGCGTAGCGGTCCCGCTCTGCGTTGGAATTGGTCTCGATGCCCATAGCAGTGAGCGAATTTAGGCAGGCGAATAGGCGCCTTGGTCTGCATCAGAGGCTAGTTGCGCCGGTACTCCTAGTTGCTTAGTCCCTATTCCTGGGCTGTGAGTTAGTCAAGCGATTGCACGTTTGGTAGTGAGTTGGTGGCCGTCGAGCTCGGTAGAGGCGGCGGCCAACGTGCCCGGGCGGCTCAGCCGAGGATGGGAGCGGCTATCGCCTGGGTGGGCAGTGACGGGAAAGATTGAACCGTCACCGGGGGCTGCTGAGCCCAAGCCATGAGTAGTTGCTGCTGCTGTCGCAAAATGTTCAACACGTATCTATCGGGGCGGATACTTATCTTCATCTGGAAGCGGTTTCTTCGCTAGCAGCCATCGGCTGTAGCGCCTCCTTCAGCTGTTGCTCCAGTAGCCCGCAGCAATCGCGTAGCGATTGCACAAAGCTGTCAACGAGTGCTGAGTATGGTCGGTACAGGGGGCGCGCGGCGCAGAGCGTGTAGTGGATTGAGAGGTCGACCCGACGCAATTGTATGCCTAGCTTTGCATAGGTCAGTGCAGTCAAGGGATTGATGATTGCCACTCCTAAACCCTCCGCTACGGTAGTGCAAATAGCAGCCGCGCTGTGGGTCTCTACGAGGAGACGGCGGATGACTCCTCTATTCTCGAAATACTGATCAATGTGTGAGCGGTATGGGTCATTCGCTGCCAGTGAAATGAATATTTCATTCTGGAAAGCCTCGGCAGGTATCACCGCATGTGCCTCCAGTGGGTGACCTGTAGGCACTATGCACACCATGTCTGCACCGAAGATCTGTTCGAGCTCCGTACCTCCAGGCGCTTGGCTGTCCTCAATAAGCCCAAGGTCGAAGCGCTGTGAGCTTATCCACTCGTTGAGCAAAGGTGCATCCTGAGGGGTGATCGTCAATGCCACATCTGGATAGAGATTGAGAAAGTGTCTGCAGACCCTAGGCAATACGGCTTGTGAAAAGGCCGGCAATGTCACCAGCGCAATTTGACCTTGCTTGTACTGACGTATGGCATCGGCGGCCTTGCCAATACGTTCCAATCCGAAGTAAGCGCGTTTGACCTCATCGAAAAGCATCAACGCCTGCTCGGTTGGCACAAGCTTAGAGTTAGTACGTTTGAATAATTGCAAGCCGGTGATGTGTTCCAGCCTGCCCAGTTCACGACTAATCGTAGGCTGAGAGGTGCGTAACAAAGCTGCCGCACCGGTTGCGCTGCCAGTAGTCATCAACGCCCAAAAGATCTCGACGTGTCTAAAACTTAAATTGGCCATAGTCCATTATGTCTGTGCGTGGCAACGATTTGGATCATATCAAAAAAGAATGCCGGCGTGGCCGGCATTAAATTTACGAATAGGATTTTTCCGCGATCACAGTATCGCGACATCCCATGGTCCGGTTGTCGTGAACCTCGACATGCTGGAAATCACAGTCACTGAGTAACTGGCTCAAGCGTTCCGCAGAAAAATTCTCTCCTCCCTCCGTGAGAACTTGCACATACAGGCTCATCAACGCTGGCAGAATTGGGCCACCGAGGTCATCGTCGAGCAGGGTCTCACTGACTACTAGCAGACCGCCGCTTCTTAACTGGGCGTGGGCATTGGCAAGCAGCTTATGCTGGTAGGGCCGACTCCAATCCCCTAGCACAGCCGAAAGCAGCACTACATCGTAGGCGCCGTCTCCTGGCAACGGCGTGAAAATATCGCCGGCACGGCATTCGATCCGAGCCTGCAATCCATGGGTAATGACCTGGGTCTGCGCATGGCGTACCGCCTTGGGGAGGTCTACCAGCTCAATGTACGCGCTCGGCAAATGACTGGCCAACTCAATAGCCACTTGCCCGCCGCCGCCGCCCAAGTCGAGGATGCGCAGCGGGCCGTCATGGCCAACGCGACTGCTAATCAGGTGGGCAAGGCGGGTGCCTGCACCACGGCTAAAAGTGTTCATTGCCTCCATGAATATTTGAAAGTCTTCGTCGCGCGTATCTAGCTGAGCATAGAACTCGCTGTCGCTTTCTGGGTTGAGTCGATCACAGATAGGGGCCTGCAAGCGCATGGAGTCGCTGAGACCGTTAAAGAGTGGGTAGACGTGCCGCTGATGGTGTGTTATCGCCGCACATAAGTTATCCGGGCTATTCCGGGACAGCAGTCGCGTAGCTTCAGGCGAGCAGTGATAGCCCGACTTTTCGGCACGCACTAAGCCAACCGACTGACCAAATCCGATCAGTTTACGGGCTTGTTTTGATGTGATGCGGCAATGGGCGGCAATGTCTTCCAACCTAGCGCCAGGGTTCTGGTCTAGGTAGGTAAAAAGATCCAGCTCCGCACAAGTGAACAGCGCACCTGACATCATGTAGGCATTGATCAAGGTGTGAATCAGAGGCTCGGAGCTGGGCAAACGTTGGCGAAAGTCAATAGATCCTGGTGCGGGCATGGTGTTTACCTGAGGTGCTGGTCGAGGTAGGCGAGGGTGGCGGCAGGCGTGTACTTGAATGAGCTGCCTTGGCCGAAGGCGAGGTGATGAACGTTGTGAGGTAATGCACTGGCGAGGTTGGTCAACGGCCACGCGTCTGCCGAGCGTACTGTGCGCATCCCAACGATTTGATCTGGGAGCAAGGGTAGGTAGCGGCGCAAATGTTTGAGCGCGGCTGTGTCGTGTGTCTCGCTACGATCTGGTAGTTGCGTTGCAGGTACGTCGAAGTCCAATTGCGGCAGACCGAACAGCACGCCTCCATTCACCGTCGAGCGCATGTGGAAACCACTGCAGTGCTCAACTACGAAAGGTACCGTAGCCGCGTTGTCTAGGTAGTGGACGGTCACGGTACGGTTGCGGCTCTGGATCGGTAGTCCCAACTGTTTCAGTAGTTCTGCACTCCAGTAACCGCAGGCAAACACTACGTGATCGGTACTGTAGCAACCGTTCGGAGTCAGTACTTGGTGGCACGTGCCTACTTGTAATTCGATAACCGGTTCCGCGAAAGCAATATGCACCTGATGGTGCCTGCATGCATCGAGTATCACTTGACGAACGTGGCGTGGGTCGTAGAAGCCTGCGTCGGGATCGGCAATCGCTAGGGCTGAAGCGCTCCAGCTACATTCGGGGTAGTACGCCTTTAGACCTTTAGCCGTATGCGTATGAAAGCCACGCACTCGCGCCTCTTCCAAAATTTGGGGATCGGCGTCTTCATCAAGGCAATACAAGGCAGGTGCCGGTGTGCAGATAGCGCCTAGTGCCTGATAAAAGGCGTGACTTTCGTGAACCCATTCCATGATTTGCGGCTTTGGGTCAAAAAAGCGAACACCTGCGCCCGAGCAAAGCGTGGCGTTGACCGGATAGCTCTGACTTTCTAGTAACGCAACCGAACGGCCCCACCGAGCTAGGTGCAATGCTGTGCATAGGCCGGTAATACCCGTACCTATCACCACCGCATCAAAATGCTGTATGTTTTTCACCGGAACAACTGCCCTACAACAGTGGGCATCAAACAGCTAAGATATTGGCGTAAACCCCGCATCGTACTAGCCTCCACATACAGGCTGGTCTTGCGATCTGTATCAGTGGCGCTAGCCAGATAATATTGCTGCGTCGCCTGTTGAAATCGAGATAACCCGTCGATCAAACTCATTAAAGAGTTCGCGAATTGCTTCACCGAATAGCCTCCCGCAGCGGTCAGGCTAGAATCCATATAGCGCATTTGTCGATCAAAAAACGATGAATAGTCTTCATGGTCGCGCTTCCAACTGCCGCCTTCGGGTGGCTCCACGCCAGAGTTGTACCGGTCCAATCGCTCGTAGAATCGCTGGGTCATCTGCAGCAGGCGAGAAGCGATGTCGGTGCGGAACGCAGCAAACTCCTCATGGCGGAAATTTTCACGTTGTCCCTCAGGGCGTTTGACTGAAAGATACAAACGGTACCAGTCAGCGGTTTCAGGATCGGTAAAGACATCTTTAGCCCAGATGGCATGGTTTCGACTGGTAGAAAATTTTGATTGTTCTAATAGGAGGAATTCGTTCACGACAAAGCTAATTTTCAGCCGTCGTAAGCCCAATGCAGCAAAGAGACGTGGGTAGAGGTAGGCATAATAGAAAGAATTGTCGAAGCCCATTAAGTGGATAACGTGGACGTCGGACTCGTTCAAACGATTGATAGCTTCCTCAACGCTCTGTGGTTCAGCATCGAAATTGCCCTTATATAAGGCTGCTAGGTAGCCCGCGGCCATTTCAATCCAAGCAAGAAAGGTCTGTCCTTTTAAGGCGGGATCATGCCCTTCAATGCCCCAGTCGCTGCAAGCGCTGACCACGAAGTCTTGCGCAGGCAGTTGTTCTTGGTGCTTGAGATAGGTTGCAAGGCGAGCGGGAGCCTCAATCGACAGAGGCGCATTAGCAAAGTGCAAGCGGCAGGCATTCAGATCCAGCGTAGCCTTTATCTGCGAGCGAGAAGAGGGTGGGTTTCCACAAAGGCTACAGTGCAACTGAGCCAGATCGTAGCTATTGTTAGGGCGCCCGCAATCCTCACAAACACATCCATTGGAAGCACTGCCGCAGTGGGGGCATTTACCACGGGCAAATGCATCGAATACTTCGAGGCTGCAATGCTCGCACCAAGCGGATGGCTGTTGCCGAAGGTGCAAGACTTCACGTGCTTGCAAACTACGTACGAAATCTTGCACAAACGGCTTGTGCGCCGGGCTGTCGCAATCGTAAATTGAGTCATACTCAACGCTAGCCTGGTCAAATGTCTTCATGATGGAGCTGGCATAGTGATCGAACAACGCGTCCGTCGGCTCCCCACGCTGGCGTGCCTTTAAGTCAACGTACGATTGGCTTTTATCTAAGCCCACAACGAGGTGAGCTTTTTTTCCCTGGTTTTTCAGCTGCCTACGGATTACATCGGCAGCAATGTATGGGCCGCAGATGTGGCCCAGGTGCAGATTGCCATTAGGCGTCGGAGGCGGCGTAAAGATAAGATAGCGGGTTGTGTCGACAGTATTGGGCTGGATTTCGCTTTCCCACCAGATACTTAAGAACTCTACGTCATTGTGCACATCCGCTTCTACGTAGTGTTCGCTAAACGGCTCAATGTAGAGGACGTCCCCTGATGTGATCGGCGCTTGTTGGCCTGCTTGAAAAAAGCACCCTGTGCCTTTCAGGATAATAAATGTCTCGTGCTCATGATGGTGATGTGGGCGACTACGTTTTCCCGCTTCTACTCTAACGTGCGCTGAGCCGAAGGGGGTTTGCAGATTGGAAACAGGATAAAAACGTTTGAGGTTTACATCGTATTCGTGACTGACCTTGAACTGGTGATGCTTTCTGATCGCTTCCATGTGTTCACGCTGAAATGTGGTTACGGTTAAGAGGTACACGCGATATTTGCCCGTTACCGAAGTTTCACGGGGCGATACTAAGTTAATCTTCTAATTGCAATAGTTCTTCAATGGTTTGTCGCCGGCGGATCAGACGTACGCTGTCGTCATCCAGTAGTACTTCGGCGGCTAAAGGGCGACTGTTGTAATTAGATGACATACTCGCCCCATAAGCGCCGCAGGTATGAAAGACCAGCAGGTCGTCAACATTCGCCGGAGGAAGGAGATGTTTTTCTAGTTGCCCATCTGCGGATTGCGTGAATACATCTCCTGCTTCGCATAGCGCGCCCGCCACTACAGTCGGGCGTAGTTGTCCAGACGCAGTGTGAAAATCTTTGGGAATTAGGGAAATGTGGTGGAAGGCCCCGTACATCGCAGGGCGCATCAGGTCGTTAAATCCTGCGTTGACTAGAACAAAGTGGTTTCGACCGACGTCCTTGTGGGCGCGAACCTGGGTTACCAGGCAGCCCGACTCAGCCATCAGTAGGCGGCCCGGCTCTAGCTCAAGTTTGATCGTGTGCCCTAAATGCGCTTCGATTTTCTTGCGGGCGGTATCCCATATTGCAAAATATTGCCCGATGTCAATTTCGCTATCGCCGGTCCGGTAGACGACAGGAAGTCCGCCGCCAGCAGATACGGCTTGTAGGTCGAAGGGACAGTTTATCACCTGCTCGACCATGACCGCGGCAACTTGTTGTAGGTGCTCATAATCCACACCGGAACCGATGTGCATATGCAAGCCGACCAAGTGTAGCTCGTAACGCTCAATCAATTCGTAGCATTGATTGAGGTTTTCGTGCCAATTGCCATGCTTGCTATGTTCACCGCCAGTGTTGGTCTTATGACTGTGGCCGTGCCCAAATCCCGGATTGATTCGCAGCCATACGGGGTGGCCAGGATTAGCGTTGCCAATTTGCTCAAGCATTTGGGGCGAGCCTGCATTCACCGGGATATTCAGTTCGATAACCCGACGGATAGTTGCCTCGTCCAACACATCCGAGGTGTATACGATCTGAGATTCACCTAGGGCATTGCTGTAACCAGCACGCACAGCTCGCTCAATCTCACCCAGTGATACTGCGTCTACCCATACGCCAAGCCCTTTCAATAGTCGCAACAAGTGAATATTTGGGTTGGCCTTTTGCGCGTATCGCACGGTGTCGAACATGTGCAGTTGTGCCACTCGGCCGCGGATCACGTTGGCGTCATAGCACCATAAGGGAGTTTTAAACTCATTGGCCAACATGCGCAGACGCTGTGGATCATACAGATTCATGAGTGGCTGTTTCCGAAGAGACTGGGATGATTTCATGCCAGGCAAAGGCTTTGCGGGCATTAGTGAGTACATGCCAGGTACCGGTATAACCGGCGGGAAATACCAGCTGCATGCCAGGTAAAAAACGCAGTACTTCTCCGCTTTGGTCTTCGATATGAATTTCCCCCTCCAGCAAGTGGGCGAATTCGTATCCCGTGAACTGCACGGTGAAGCTGCCGGCTTCACACTCCCATATGCCGGCGGTAAATAGCCCGTCCGGAGTCTCCACATGCTTGTGGAATACCTGTACGGGTGAGCCACGTACACATTTGTGCGGAGGCGTAGGCTGGCGGGTGGTGCACTGAGCACGCGCGTCTAGCGATACGATTGAAAAATTATCGAGCATGGTGACTCCTCAGCCTATCAAGCCGGTTCGATGTCGAAGAGTTGGATGCACAATTGGTTTGTCTGCGCCATGAAGTCCGGCGCCTGGCCCTCTTCACTTGGCCAAAACCATTCCACATGCCCTTCACGAGTTTCGAAGTTGCGCGCATCCTTAGCTGTGAGGTCACCCACGCCTTTGTAGAGAGTGATCTCACGCACTCCTTGGGGTAGTTCCGGGCAGTTGATTCTGCGAATCGTTCCGGCAGCAGACTTCAAGAAAGCCACAGCAGCGGTGCCTGCATTGATGGGAGTGGGGAAGGGCTCTTGATGGCCCTGATAGCTGCGTGCATGAAGGGCATAAAGGTCTACACCCAGCGCGCGGTATACCAGGTCGATGATTTTGTCGCCGGCTGGGCGCGCCCCGACTTCGATGAGGTAGGGGGTTTCTTCGACTATCTTAATTTCTACATGAGCCACGCCCATCTCAAGGCCCAAAGCCTGACACGCACGCTCAGCGGTAAGGCGCAATTCGTTATCGTTATTTCCTACGTACGGCACCATATGGCCCATTTCAGCAAAATGCGGGCGTGCAGATAGCTGTTTGTGAGTGACTGCAACTGCTTTACAACCGCGTGGAGTGCAAAACACCTCCACTGAAACTTCTTGTTCGCTGTCTAGAAATGCTTCGAGGTGAATGCGCGATGGATCGAAGTACAGAGCATCACCATAACGGGCCAGTAATTGGTCGGCATCGGCCATGGCTTGGCCCAACTCTTCCCGGTTGTGCACTAGCCGCACCCCCCCACTACCACCGAAAACACTAGGCTTGAAAATTACCCGTTGCCCTGGGGAGAACTGGAATTCGGCTACTTGAGCGTCCACTGCGAGAGTCTCGGCCACGTTTAGCCCGGCAGCGGATAGCGCCTGCTTCATCACCAGCTTGTCACGGCTGTTCAAGATGACCTCGTCACTGAGGAAGGGCAGGGCATAGTGCCGGGCAATTGCCGCACCGGCTTCGAGCACGAAATCGTTAACCGGCACCACGGCTGCGGGAGATGCACCGGTGCGTTGCTCGTATGCTCGGACCGCATCGAGCGCGTGCAATGGGTCAAGCGACTTCGGGCTAACGATGAAGTCGTCCGCAAGGCTGGCAGCAATCCGGCGACGTTGTGCCAATTGCTCGCCTGGATAAGCAAGGATCACTACTGGCAAATTAAGTGCACGTGCAGTGCAAAGAACAGCGCGCTCGCGGGTAGGCAAATCGCCGCCTATTAGCAGTGCATAACGTTGGAAGTGTGCCATGGGGTTCTCGAGGGCTGGTCAGGGAAAAGGCGTCGCATCAGATGTCGCGGTCTGGAGCGGGGCTCGCTGCAAGGCCAGTCGCATCATCAGGGCGATCGAAAGCATGATCATCAAGAAGGGAAGCGCCCAGGCGCTGGAAATTGCACCCAGTTGGATTAGTAGGACTACCAGCAGCACCGGCGTGCCGAGTGCGTTCGCGCGGCTGACGCTACGTCCCACAGCGGCCTCGTCCAAACGTTGTGCAATAGCAGCGCGTATTTGAATTCGGGCCCCTCCGAAGGCTACTCCCAGCACTGCCAGACACATGCAGCGTAGTACTAAGTCTTGAGGGAGCAACAACCATGCGATTGCTGCTGCGATGCTAAGCACAAGCATTGCACTCAGAAAAGCAAATAAGCGTGCGCCGCTTATTCCAGCAATCACCAAGACACCGATTAAGGCCATGCCAAGCCCAAAGCTGGCGTCCAAAATGCCCAGCTCAAGCATGTCCCATCCCTGTTCTGCAACATTAACCGGTAGCATGAAGTTGAAGGCGCCGAGCGTTGGCCACACGAGCAGCATGGGGATGAACAACATTAACGGAAGCTCTTGGGTCGTAATGCTGCTTGCCGCAGTTGTATGGTCCGACTTCTCCAAAGGCCGATTTGAGTTGTAACAACTCAAGGCAACTGCCAGGAAGATGGCAGCAAGCAATACGGTGAAGCCAAAATCACCTAACACCGGTGTAAGCGTCCCAGCTAATAAGGGGCCGATCATCAGTGCTGCTTGGCTACTGGCAGTGGTTGCACCGCTGATCCGCTGAACCTGCGCTGCGCACAGTCCACGTTGTACCTGGGTGAACCACATATCCAAACTTGCTTCTAGCAGCAAAAAAAGCAGCCAAACCAGCAGATTGGTTACGAGCAAAGCGGATGTGTTGTGGCGGCATACACCTGCAACCAATGCTAGGAATACTAGTCCGAACAAAAAGCGTGCGGACATCTGCTGTCCATTTAATTTATGGCTCAGGTGGCGAATAACTCTAGGAGTTACGAAGGCTGGAATAAATGAGCAAAGAATAGCAAGCGCTAGTGGGACATGTCCGACTTTTTCTTGATTCAGAATGTTCCAGGTCAGCGAAACCAACAAAGCGCCGGATGCAAGTCGGTAAAATGTCGAACACAGCAAAAATAATTTAATTTCTCTACTTAAGCTTTTCACACAGCGGTCTCCTGACACGAAGGCTGAAGTACGTCTCGCTCAACGATGTCCTGCGCGATATCGTGTGCACGATGAGAAATTACTGACAGTAGGGTGTCGCTCAATCCATGGGTAGTTTCAGACATCCCTTGAATATAGATTTTTGGCATGAAGTTTTCGTGGGTGGCCAAGGCATACCGGCGGTTGAGTTGCGGCGTGCACTTTGAACCAGCGAGCCATGGCGTAACAGCTTCGAGAAGTATATTGTTGTGCCGGCGATGATAGCCAGTAGCAAAAATTACTACATCGGCTTCGTATGTATATTCATGCCCATCTAAGGTAGAACGAAGGTATGCTTGAATGCATTGATCGTTATGAGTCAGGCGATTGAGTCGTGAGAATTTGAAAATTTTAAAACGCTGATGATCAACTCCAATGGAAGCTTCGTATTCTTCACGATACAACTGCTCAATCAAGGCCAGATCAGCAACTGAATAGTTGGTATCTTGGTGTCGAGCAAGCAAGTTACTTCGCTCGCTCTGATTAAGACTGAAAAAACGATCAACCATTTCGTGGTCGAAAATTTCATTTATGTATGCGCTGTCATCAGCTTGCTTAAATCCAATTCCGCTACAGGCTACTCGAATCTCTGCTTTGGGGAATTGATCGATCAGATAACGGTAGATTTCCGCTGAGCTTTGCCCTGCGCCTATTACCAGAAAGCGCTTAGGCTTTTTGGGTTCATATCGGGAAATTTTTTCTAAGAAGGCTGATGAGTGAAAAACGTGCGGATGTTCATATGGCACCGGTACTACTGCTTTACCGCCAATAGCTAATGCGATGTTGCGTGTACGCAAGGTGCTCATATCTTGAGTTAGGGTATTACGCACGCGGACGTCAAGGTGGGTTACCCTGCCTTGGTGTTGTACGGGAATAATAGCTTCTACACGACTTGCGTACCGTGTAATGTCTTTGAATTGGGCAGCTACCCAGCGTAAGTAATCGTCAAATTCTTTTCGGCTGGGGTTGAAGTCGCGCAGGTTAGCGAAGCGTGCCAAGCGCTGCTGATGATGGAGGTAGCTCACGAAGGTGTATGCGCTGGTTGGGTTTCGTAGGAAGCACAAATCCTTCATGAACGAGATCTGCATCTTTGCATTCGGCAGCATCATCGGGTGGTGCCAGCTATACGTAGATTTACTTTCCAAAAACACAAATTCACGGCGAGCAGTCTGGTGAGCGAAATCCTCTTTCAAGGCGATTGCTAGACCCATGTTGGATGGGCCGAACCCTACGCCGACCAGATCATAAACGTCCATGCTTGTCTCTTTCATCTGTGCCGATCGCCCGCTACCAAATCATGCGCGCTTATAGTAGGCGCGTTAAGTTGCGTAATTGAGTTTTTTGGGAACAGCAGCTAGCAATATTTGGAGAAACTTTACGCCTAAAAAAGAGATTGCGGAAATATCAATTTATCATGGGGTCTTTCAAATTTGATATACCCTGGGGGTGAGGACTCGTGAAGTTGCCCTAGTCGCATTCTTTAGTGCAACGAAGTACGTATAGGTTCATATCTGCGCGGCGTTAGTTCTAATCGTGTGCAATTGCTGGATGTAGTGGGGCGATCTCCCACTTCTGATCAGAAATTTTTTCAGTAATCACTACCAGCGACGGGATGGACTAGAATTTTTGGCCCTTGGCAAGTTCGAGTTTTAAGCACTACGACTAGCAGAAGGATCCATACAGTCACCGGCTGGACCACTATCGAGAATCCACCAAAAGCTCCAAATGACATCAGAGTTTTTGGCGTATCCAGGTAATGGTCTGTCACCACGGAATGTAGGTGAGGTGAGACGATCTACGGGCTTTGAGGTGTGGACGAAGCATGCAATCGAGCGAGAACATGCGAGAAAGTGTTAATCAGGCCAGCATCACTAAGCCTTAACCCTCGAATGTCGTAACCGCTGATTGCCTGTTGTAGAGCAGATTACGCCACGTTTGACGGTATATAGCCCTCTGTTTGGTCAGATAGCTGTCGTCGCTTCAAAAGTACTAGCACGGGACGATAACCAAGGTCGAAAAAGGCAAGCGCAGGTCAGCGGGGAACCGTAGCTAGGTCTCAGGAGCTTAGATTTCGAGATTGAATAGGGCATCGGACAGGTGGTCGGAGCAGGCTGGTATGGTGTCCGCTTTCGTATGGTGGCTGTCCAAATGCTGGTGATTCGGTTGGAAACAGGCAGCGTGGTCAACCTTGGCGCCAGGTGACTACCGCGAACGGGTATGGCATCTGGGAATACCATCGGAGCCAGAGCTCGACGATGTATAGGCCCGACTTCACCTTCTATCGTCACGTGGCCATGAAGCCGGCCGATCCACAGGCTGGCCAACAGGTGACCGTAGCAACCTGCCTGTCCGGTACTCCCGAAAACTAGTGGAAGCCGTTCCGTACTGGAGTGGCCAGTTTCGATGGGGTGTAAAACGGCTTTTCTACGTTGGGCGCGATGCTCTAACTCGGTCAGTGGCCCTAATTTGAGCAATTGCCGGCCTTGGTAAATCCTGCTGCCTTCGCCTCTGCCTCTGAGGCAAAGTGGACCTGATTCTTGGGCGATACCTTGCCGTAACTTGGGCAGCCTTCAGGCAGGTGATAGACATGGCTATTACGGTTGCCGATGATCGCCCCCTTACTGGACAGCTTGTGGTCATTGGTTTCGGTGGGAGCTACCGGTGCCGTTTGTGGAGCAGGCAGCCGACTTACGACGCCGTCACCGACCGGCTTGTAGCCCGACGTCCAGTGTCGCTCACCCGACACGAATGGATTGCTGTACCCGACCACTGAGGCAATCCGTCGATCACGTTCGAGCTCCCATGCCGTCACCGGGTGCTGCTGATCCCAGGCCATGAGTAGTTGCTGCTGCTGTCGCGACATGTTTAAGGCATATCTATCGAACATGTAGAAGGTCACTCGGGCTACCAACCCTTTGACGTCATCACGCGGTTCAGCTGTGCGCTCCTGGAAGTCAATCTTGGTCGAGCACTGACCGTACTGTGGCTGCACACCCTGAGCCATGCCGTAGTTGAAGTTTGCCCGGTCTCCATTCACTTCACCTACCGCCGGATAGAGATTGAAGAGATCGCCCTCCATGGCACGGAATACGGGGTCGTCGGCCACGCAGTGCTCACGTCCCCCGTTTTGCCAGCACTGACGCTGATGGCCGAAGGTCCAGGCGGGCACGATGTGCTCCCACTCTGTCCGCTCGGCGCGTGACTACTGCTTGCGGGTCTGGTAGCCACAGGAGGCAGCATCAATCCTGCCTCCTGGCTTACCGACCCACTCCCATTTGCAGCCGCAATACAAATCGCCCTGTGCGCTGGTGTTCTGGTCGAAATAGACCTTCTGCTTGGTGATGACCTTGGCTTCAGCGAAGGTGTCGGGCGGGGACGCGTGCGCGGAGATGGCGAGAAGTGAGGCCAGAAAAAGCGAGAGCAAACGGGGCATGGATCTTCACGAGGCGGATAGGGCGGGTGATTGTATAGCGTCCTCGGCTAGCCGGTTGGCTTCGTCCTGTAGCTGACGATGAAGGTCCAGTAGCGCTTCGCGGGTTTGCCTTTGGGTGTCGCGGTCCATCAGTACTTCTCGGACTTTTATAGTGAGTGGTGGCGCATGGCCACTATGCTTGGGTTGATTTGGTATCGCAATAATCATTGCGAAGATCTCACCTAAGGCCGCCGAGTGGCCATCGTTCTTAGGAGCCATATGGCTTCGCCCAGCTGTTTTTCGGTCAAGTCGCCTAGCGTGACTAGCTGACTTGTGACTACCGAAAGTCGCGACTTCTCACATCTAGGCCCTGCAGCAGCTCGCTGATGTCCAGCGGCCGCCCAGCGACCACGTGCATGACGCCTTCCCGATTCTCCAGGGTGCCGTCGACCCGCAGCAGTTGCGAGGCAATCAGGTCCCGGCGCTGGCGTTCGGCCAAGTCCTTGCACCACCACGTTGACCATGCCGAACTCGTCTTCCAGCGTCACAAAGGTGATGCCGCTGGCCGTCCCGGGCCGCTGGCGCCCGACCACCAGCCCGGCGACCCGGCCAGGTTGGCCATGGCGCCGCTCGGCGAGGTCACGTGAGCTCATCAGACGCCTGGCCATGAGCCTGGGGCGTAATAGCGTCAGCGGGCGGGGACCAAGCGTGGTGCCCAGGGTCGCGTAGTCGGCATAGAGGTTCTCACCAACCGAAGGGGCCTCCAGTTCCAGCGCCTCTTCCTCCACCACCACGCCGTCTGCGAACAGCGGTAACTGAGGCTCGACCGCCGCCATGCTCCAACGCGCCTGGAATCGATGGCCAGCCAGTCCCTGCAGAGCGCCCGATCATCGGCGCGGCCAGGCCATCAGAGGACTGCACCGCAGCTACCCGAGCGCAGGCATTGTTCCGCGGCCCAGAGCGCGTCCGCTCCCCGGACCTGGATGATGCTCAGGCGGGCAAGATCAACGCCGGCACGTAGCCAGGCGTGGGGGTAGGGTAGGTGGGGTGGGGCGATCAGGACGATGCGTTCGCCGGCTGCCGCGGGCCTGGCCAACGTAGGCCACACCAGCTTCAACTCCCCCAGGCCAGCATGCACCGAGAGAATCTCGGTCAACGCCGCGTCGGGCCATCCGCCCAGGGGGAGGTGGGCGTCGAGTTCGGCATGCGCGGTGGGATGTTGACTGGTGTCATCCTGGTGGTGGCTCTGGCCACGCTAGAGACGCCGGCCGTCGAGTAGATTGTCCAGGGCGACGAGGTTGCTGGCGGCGCTATCCATGCTGATGGCCTCCGGCTAGCTGGTGGCGATGTTCGGTGCAGAGGATCTGCAGGCGGCCCCGCAGCGCCACGAGGTCGGCATGCAACACGGAGTTCATCGCTTCTAGGCGCAAGATGTGTCGGCGAGCACGGGCAAGCGGATCATCCGTGTCGTCAGGCACCCCATGCTCCCCATGGGGGACGTGGCGGCGGTTCTGCTCCTGGACGGTTTGGACATAGCGCAGGCGGTGGCGCTGGATCTCGGCGACAAGAACGTCCCGCTCGGATACCAACACCTGGTTGGCATGCTGGGCGCGCCCGAGAGTGCAACGTGTTTGATCGAGCTCTTCGGTGAGCAGGTCGACCAGGTTGAGGCAGTAGCTCAGCTGCGAAGGCCGGAACAGCTCCTGCTGCTGTTCGAAGGTATCCTGATCGTCAGAGAAAACGCCCATTGCGGCCTACCTGCAGATAACCCGGGTTGAAAGCGTTCTGTCGGGTAGACAGCAGGCCGGAAGCAGTATGGCGGGGACGGGGGATGCTGGTAGGGGCAGGCATGAAGAGCCTCCTTTCGTTTTGCTGTATGGATAGACAGTGTTGAGCAAAAGGGTTCTCAGCAAGATTGACAACGACGAACGGTAGGAGCGAGTCGGATGCGGTGAGCGTCAGAGTCCGCATAAGATGATTGTGAAAGGCTTGCTACAGACGATCTTGCTGCGGCCTATCAATTCATAGGAAAACCTAGTGAATATCTTTACGGACTGGCTTCACGGCACCTCATCTACCATTACTCAATGGACACTGGTTGATCGCGGTGCTCTAAAAGGCCTTACTCCGCTGCACAAAGGTCTGTTCTCCATGACGAACCGTAAATTCGCTGAACTGAGCAGTGGATGTTCTATTTCTAGCCCTAACGTGTATCTGGCGAATCTTAATCTGGAGCCTATGTGCTTGATATTTCTGAACCAGGCGTGACGTTCTAGCGTGATGAAGATGTTTATCTGATTTCGAGTGCGGAGATCTATGGTCAATCAAGTTAAGGTATTGAGTTTGAATGGGGGTGGGGTAAGAGGGCTCTATACGGTGAGCGTTCTGGCCGAAATAGAAAGGATAGTTGGGGTAGAGCTTGGTGACGAGGATGTGTGCATCGGCGATTTCTTTGACTTGATATCAGGTACATCTATTGGAGGGATAGTCGCGCTGGCTCTGGCCTCTGGTAAAAGTGCGAGAAGCGTCAAGGCTGAGTTTTACAAATCAGCAGCAAAGATTTTTCCGCCAAAATCAAGCTGGTTGAAGCTTACTCAGCGGATGTGGAAGCCTTTATATAGCAGCCAAGCTCTTAGCGAAGCGATCACGAAAATGATTGATGTTCAAATGACTTTTGGGGATCTAGAAAGGAGGGTAATGATCCCCGCTGTAAATCTGACAACTGGGCGTCCGCAATTCTTTAAAACTCCTCATAATCCGCGTTTCACTAGAGATGCTAGTTTGAGGTTATTTGATGCGGCGATGGCAACGTCGGCTGCTCCAACCTACTTCGCTCCGCATTACTGTAAGGATCTTGTTACGCATTTTGTTGATGGCGGGTTGGTTGCCAATAATCCCAGCTATGTAAGCTATTTGGAAGTATTAAATGATATGGAAGGGGATTTTAATGGTGTGAGGCCGCAAGATATTAAGGTGCTAAATGTGGGGACCCTGGGTGAAGAGTATTCGATAAAGCCGAAAGTTTTAGGGAAATCTCATTCGAGTGGCTACCTAAGATTATGGGGTGGTGGAGAAAGCTTGGTTTTAACTACGATGACCGCCAACCAGCACTTGCATGGTTTTATGCTTAGCAGAGAGCTTGCGAAGTTTGGCTGTGCTGATAATTACATTGTCCTGACCGATCAAGTTTCGAATGAGGCTGCCTCAGAGATTTCATTAGATAATGCGAGCGATCCGGTGCTTGTCAATCTAATGGCGAGGGCGAAGGCGACCGTTACTCAAAAATATGCTTCGAGCGAAAGTTTAAGGTCTTTTTTTAAAGAAAAAGCTAGTGTTTTCAAGAGCTAATTATGGAGGGCTTAATATGTGGGATCTAAATAAATACTATTGCGATGAGAGCTCTGGTCTTCTAGGGAAGTTGACACTCACTGATGATGAAAAAAGTGCGCTGAAAATTCTTCGAAAAACGGTGCGGGTAAGAACTCGTGATGTCTTTCACGAAGCCAAAGGTGTGGCGAGATTTATTAAGAAAGGAAGAGAGTCATCGGAAACCATTGAAAACAGGCTGCGACAAACTAAGTTAAAGTATCTGTCTGATTACGAGATCGCAGTGGTGGCGGATCTGATTGGCGATATGGATGACGAAGCTCGGTCGGATTTTTTAAGTTTAGAGCCTCGCTTCGCAACACAGGGCAGTTTTCAGTACGATACACTAAATAGGCCTTTGAAAGCCCCTCAAGAAATGGATATCGATGATGGTACCTATATGCCTATGACTATCTTCGAAGGAGGACCTAGGTTAGGCCATAACCTTCTGTTTTTGTTAGTCGATTGCTCTTTGAAATCGCTGGCGGCAGAAAACGAAGGATGGAAATTCGAATCAAAGCGGACGTGCGCAAGGATTAAGATTTCTGCGCGAAACACTCATATAGATGTTCCCGTCTACGCTATACCCAAAGAGCAGTTTCTTAAAAAAGCATTGGCGATGGAGTCTGCTAGTAGCAGCGCTGGCATAGTTTTGGATTCTTTACAAAGGAGCGATAAAGACCTTTCATATGAAACTCTAGATCCAAAGTTCGTAAACTTAGCACTCCGTGAAGGACCCTCCAAGTGGTGCAATAGTGATCCTAAAATTGTAGAAGATTGGTTTGAGATATCAAGCAAACGGATCGGCGATCATCTAAAACCTGTTTGCAGATTTATGAAAGCTTGGCGCGATGCGCAGTGGGATGTTGGTGGCCCATCGTCGATTTGTCTGATGGCTGCGATAGTTAATGTGTTGGATCGTACGCCTCACGATGGTAGCAACATGACCGATACGATGAAGGTATTGGCCAAGGAGCTGCCTCAGGTCTTTAGACAGGGGGTGGAAAGTCCTGATGAGACAGATGAGAAACTTCTTTTTCCAGCTCTCGAAGATCACAAGTCGCGTGAGCAGGATATCGTGGAAAGGCTCGATCAGTTATTAAGCTTGCTTAGCGATGTGGAAAGTGCGTCTAGTAAAGGAGAGGCTTTATCTAAGCTTGGCTTGATATTTGGAAATAGAGTGCAGGATGCTCTTCTGATTGAGGAGGATCTGAAGAGCGAAGTGCTGAATTCTCCCGCGGAGAAGACTAATAAGCCTCAGCGGATTTCTGTCACTATGGCGAGTGCGTAGCTGTGCAAGATGTTGTACATAAAACGCTGCTGAAATGTGGCTTTAGGTATGTTGGGCGCTCAGAGTTGAAGCGCCTAACATCAATAAAGCGCCTTGAAAATTGTCAGGGTTGCTATTTGAAGTCATACAAATTGGAGCAAGATATATTTAATGTTGCTCTTAGTTTACAAGCAGACGTATACACTGAGTTGCCGACTGCGACAATATTGGAGCTTCCGCACAGATTAAAGGGGCGTTTGGTCCCTCACGTGGCACATGAATACCACCTGTGCTATGTAGATACTATGGAAGCTAATTGGGATCCAAATGATCTAGAAGGCTTATACAAGGGGATTGATAATCAGATCGAGTCCACACTAAGGATGTCAGTAGCATCATTTGATTCTGATGGTACTGAAAGCCTAAATGTAAGAGGTGAGCTTGCCTCTTATTGGGATGGGCGTGAGTATCTTCATGTGTTATTTGAGGAGGATCAGAGGAAAGATTTATCCGCGAGGGCAGTAAGAAAAATTGGCTCTTTAGCTAGGCAAGGTTATGTGTCTTACAGTAATAGCCAGTCTGGTAGAAGTAATTTAACTCGCTGGCTTGAACTTCAGTGGCCATGTATTGAGTATAGTGACAGCGATGAAACTATTACACATTGTTTAGATGTCGAGCCGAAATGCTTAGCTGGAGTTGCATGGCCTCCCGAGGATTTTAAAGAGGTAGTGAGCTGGTTAGAAGAAGTTGATATTTCTGCGTTTAGTAGGCTCGTGCAAGCAATCAAAAGCTCTAAAATAACACGCCGTGTAATAGTTTTAAATGTTAAAAATAATGAGCCTATTGCATTTTATGTAAAATTTGACGTAAAAGCACTCGATCTCAAACGCCATTCGGGGCCAAAGGGTGGGTCTCATAAAACGCTTGTGTTGTTGCTTAGAAGCAAGCGGTCAGTACAGAGCTTTGTCAAGCTTAGTGTCGTTTCTTCTAGCAAGTCTGCAATGTTAAGCCGAAACCTTCCTCGTCCCCAATTAGCTGACATGACTGGAAAGCGTATTGCTCTCCTTGGATGCGGCACAGTCGGAGGTTACCTTGCTAATCTTCTGGTGCGTAACGGATTCGGTTGCGGTAGTAGCAGGCTAGACCTTTATGATCCTGATGTATTAAAGCCTGTAAATTTTGGTAGGCATATTTTGTCTGCTCAATATTTTGGATTAAATAAAGCGAAAGCTACGGCTAAATATCTTTCAGAGTCAGCTTATATCGTTGATAATGTAAGTTCTTTTGGAGGGCAGTTCCCAATTAACGTGTCTGAATTAAAAAAGTATGACATCGTGATAGATGCTACGGGCCGGCCCCCTGTTTCAAAACGGCTCGCCAGAGTAATGCGTGAGATTTTGATAGATCAACGCCCGGTGCTGGTTCATGTTTATAATGATGGGTACGGAAGAGCCTCTAAGGTTTTTATCGACAAGGGGCAAGCTTGTTACGGCTGTTTGGTCTCTGATCCTGCAACACATAAGAAAGAGCATGATTTGAGATTTCTCTCTTACACTCAAGTTTCACAGGTTGCGCATGGCTGTGGTGGCACGTATATGCCCTATGACGCAGCGGTCAGCTGTGTTTCAGCCTCATTGGCTCAAGAAGCAGTGATGTTTGCATGTCAAGAAATTTTGACTTGGACATACAAGGAGCATATTTTCGAAGGTGGTCGCTCGGCTAAGCCCAGGACTATAAGACAACAGTCCGCATGCGATGTTTGTAGTTGATGAGGGCTGTCGAGGACTTGTATTATAGATACGGCAGTTCGATTTTTATGATCGAAAAGGCCGTAGTCGCTAAGCTTTTGAGTTACAGGCAAGTTGATGAGGCAAGTTTTGAGGCCGCTGGTGTTCTTGTGGGCGAGCGCCGTGGCGAGCATCTCGTAATAAAATCTATATCTGAACCTTCGGTTTTGGATTCAAGATCTAGATTTGCTGTAAATCGGAGCTGTTTAAGTCATCAAGAGCATGTTTCATCGGAGCATCTGCGTTCGGATGGAACTCGACAGTATCTAGGCGAGTGGCATACCCATCCTGAAGATTATCCAGTACCTTCATGGCGTGACAAGCTTTCTTGGTCAGTTAATTTAAAATCTACTAAGCCAATGCTTGTTATAATCGTAGGTAGACGCGAATTTTGGGTTGCTAGGAAGTTTAGATTTTCTTTATCGAGGCTGGTTCGAGAGTGATTCGGGCTATAGGAAGTGCTGGCCAATTGGCCGTCGGAAAAGCCCATCTGAAGAGAGGCCATGGATTACGGGCCAATGACCAGTTGCTTCGCCAACGCCATCTTGACTGAATCACCATCCTGGTTAAACGCGTCGAGCCCTGACTCTGGAACGTCTCCCGACGTGCTCTGAGCCACCGCGATCTTCTTGGCCATCAGCTGCAGGCAGGTGATCTGCGAGCTGCCGGCATAACCGAAGAACAGCGCCCGTACCGCCTGCTTCTGCCCGATCCGCCATGACCGGCGAGCTGCCTGCTGGAGGGTGTAGACGTTGTAGCACGTCTGCAGGAAGACGATGGTCGGGAAGTCCAGCAGATCCAGCCCGGTCTTCACCAGTTCCGAGTTAGTGATCAGCACGTCGATGCCGCGGTCGACCTGGTCGAGGATCCAATCCTCGCGCCGGGCCGTGTCCACCGAGGCACGCAGTACCGCCACCTTCAGACCCGCTTGCTCAATCAGTCGCTTGAGTCGGCTGGTCGTGTCCCGAGTGCCGCTGTAGACGGTATAGGTCAGCACCTCGCGGCCCAACGCCTTCTCCTGACGGTATAGCTCAATCAGCGCCTCCTCCTGGGGCTGGCCTGGTCTTCTTCGAAGATCGCGTCGACCCTGGCCAAGGTGTCCCGGGTCCGAGGATGTTTCACCACCTCCGGCCGGAAACAGCAGTCCGGCCAGGCCAGCAGCACGGCGAAGCTCTGCGGTCAGTTTGCTGGCTGCCTGCCGATAGGCTGCGTCCAGGTGCGCCTCCAGCAGGATGTCGACGAACTCTTCGAGGCACGCTGGAAGAACTTTGCCTCCGACGTTCTTGAGCTTGAGGAACACACCTTGGTCGTGCAGAACAGACGTGGTAGGGGAGGGCTATGCTGCCGCATGCTCTAGGCGGGTAGAGGATTAGGAGCCCGAGATAAAGCAGAATGTTGGAGTAGCGATCCCTAAGGTGCTCAGTTAGTTGAGCACTAAGAGGAGCTAATTATGTTCAAAAGCTGCTGCCCTAGCAGCTTCCAGGCTTCTGTTTTCTCTTTAGCGTAATCATGATGTAAGTAATGCCGGCGTACTTTTGAGCCTCCGAGTAGGTGATTCTGGCAGCGGTCAATTATCTCCAACGTAACGCCTAGCTCCTGCATCATGGTCGCTCCTGTACGACGTAAATCATGCGGTGTCCATTCACCTTTGGCTCCCTTGCTTAGCACCAGTGAGTCATCATGGTGGCGACCTGTTAGAGGTTTGCTACGGTTCTTGAACCGGCACTGCCGGTCACCAATGAGTTTGCTGACAGTCTTGGTGTCGACGTGACTGCTTTCGTCCTTGCTAGGGAAGCAGAACGCGGTGTGGCCGGTTTCCTTTTTCAGGCGTTTGAACTGATTCAGTGCGAACGGCGACAAGAACACATGGTGATCCTGGCGCTTACCCTTATGGCCCTTGGTAGCTTCGGCTGGGATAAACCAGGCGCCTTTTTCCAGATCCACATGACGCCATTCGGACTTGAGCAATTCACCGATACGGCAGAGGGTGCTCAGGCAGATCCAAACGGCGCATTGCACACGTGTGTTGACCGGGCGAATGCCAGAGTATTTTTTGCCGGTGGGGAGAGCGTCGTAGTCGCGTTCGAGGCGGGCAAAGATGTCACGTAGTTCGCGAATTTCGTCGGGTGACAGAAGGCGGTCGCGCTGTTCCTGGTAGTCGTGGTCAAGGAGCTTGTTAACGTCTACCAGATCGGCAGGATTACCGTCGGCCATGAGAGCACGCCAGGGTCTTCGCTTTTCCGCCCAACGCAGCATCTGGCCGATGTCGTTGTTGCGGATTACGACGGTACGGTTCAGTCCGCGGGCTTTGATCGAGCGCAGGACGGCGAGCAGGTCTTTCTCGGTGAGGTTGCGCAACGGCTTCTTGCCAATGAGCGGTAGCACGTCCTTTGCGAAGCTTCGGCGCAGTTCGGCGTTGCCGTCCTGGCGAGATACGCCGTCATGCACCCACTCTTCGAAAAGGTCGGCGACTGTCTTGTTCTCTGCAGCCTGGCGCTCGGCCTCGGCAATGGTGGCGGCGATGGCAGCCTGGGCTTCTATCTTGGCGGCCTTACGGGCGGTGGTAGGGTCGATGCCCTTGGTTACGGTCGCTTTCACTTCGTCGCGCTCAGCACGGATCTGCGCCAGCGACTTTTTGGGCCAGCTGCCCAGGCGGTGATCGCGCTTGGCCCCATCGAGCTTGAACTCGTAGCGAAACAGGACGGTGACGCCGCGTACCCCGGCGCGAACCTTGGCAACAAGCCCGCCGTCTTCGCGCAGCGTCTTGCCGTCATCGATCGAGGTGAGCGCTTCCAATTGCTTCGCCGTCATTTTGGCCACTTCCTACCCCTTGCCTGATTCGGTCGTCCTGGAATTTTGCCCCACTTTTGCCCCACCGAATCGCTTGGCTGTCGGTGGATGACCGTGGATCGCAGTGGACGCTAATCTAGCCTGTAAGCCTCGTATTTGCTAGGTTAAAGGCGATCCTTCAGTGTCCATGGGCATCCATGGGCATCCATGGGCATCCATAAAATAAGTGCATGGGGTGCAAGGGGTCGAGTGTTCGAATCACTCCGTCCCGACCAAATTAACGAGAAGGCTCAAGCCATTAGTGGCTTGGGCCTTTTTCGTTTCCGGGCTCCAATTAAAGTCAGCTGGCGATTGCGCTGATTTCCAGGTCCGCTAGGGCGTCTGACCATGCCACCTCGTTGTGGTTGAGCTGACGTTTCTTGGTCAGGTGAGCGCTCGCATGCCCGGCGATCTCCGCCCGCTGGTACAGCGCAACCACAGCGTCCGAACCTCGTGGAAGCCTGGTATCTCTTCTTCGCACCATCCCCGGCAATGGCTTGGACGTTATCGCACGCTCCAAAGCATGAGTTGCCGTGAAAACTGCTGGGACAGTGCACCGGTGGAGCCTGTGTTTCGCAGCTGAGGATGTGGTACAGGACGGCTCAAGCAGCGCAGCGCGACATCAGTCATTACCTGATGCATCGGTATCACTGGATTAGAGCGCATCAGTTCAGCGAAGGACTGGCCCCGGTTCAGGCCGAGCAACACTTAACGGCGTGTCCGGGATGAGTTGATCACTTCCAGGGCCCTGGAAGTGATCAACTAACGTAGCGAAGCCTACGGACCCACACCTAGCCTGGAGGAGCGCGCTCGTCCGCTACCGCTGACGTCGGGCTGGCCCATTGGGCGAGGAAGTTGCTGATTCTGTCTTCGATCTGGCTTTCGACCGTGCGTAGACGCAGGATGGGGATGTCGCTCTGGGCGAGGATGCCATTCTTGAGTGCGTCCCGCGCCGCCTGATCGGGCCGGTCGTGGGAGCCGCCGTCGACTTCTATCACCCCTATCGGGGTTTTTCCTACCTTGAAATAGATCACGAAGTCACAACTGGCCCGGGCCATGAAGGCTCGCTCAGGCGCTGTCCAATCCGCTCCATGGGGTGAGGCGATCTGATCCAGCTTGACCTGGGCGTGATACCCCAAGGACTGGCAACCCGGAGCGGATAGGGCTTCACGCAGTAGCTGGGCGACGATCTGCTCTGACCGGTAGCGGGAGTCCGTGGGGCGCAGGCGTGCGCGCAAGCGTTCGAGGGACAGGCCGTATTCGCGGTACAGCAGATCGAAGGCCGATACCACGGGCGCGCGGACGATCTGCTCGTCTTGCGCGTAGTAGCTGATATAGCGTATCAGCGCCGCAATATGGCCATTGTTGCGGGTGAAGACGTCATCGCCCGTGACCAGGGTGAAGCGGTGCTTGGCGCGCGATACCGCTACGTTGATCATGGCGGGGGCATCGACGAACTCCAGGCGCTTACCCTCTTGGTTGGAGCCTTTCTTGTCCAGGACGGTAGAGAGGACGATTTCGTCGCACTCCCGCCCTTGAAACTTATGCACGGTGTCCTTGACGAAATCCGCGGGCAGGCGAGTGCTGGATAGACTGACCTGTGCCCGGAAGGGGGCGATGAAGCCGCGCCCTTCGCTGTCCAGCCCGAGCGGCTCGCCTTCTTCCTCGAGCACCTTGAGCAGGGAGTCCAGCTCCCGCAGGTTGGTGTTGCGGCGAGTGTGGTTGCCTTTGGCCGTCACGACCAGGCGTAAGGCGGCTTCACCCTGGTCCTGAGTCATGGGGATCAGGGCGTTATCGTAGAACTGCTGATTGCAGAACTGGATGATCCTGGGATGACAGCGGTAATGCTCCTTGAGCAGCGTTCTGGGTAGCTCGTCCTTGAACACCGCGAGGCAGGAGTCGAGCAGGCTGTAGCGTTCGCAGTCATAGGCAGCGCTGGGCGCCTGCAGGTCGAGCTTCACGGGGATATGGGGCAACTGGCGGTTATCACCGACGACGATCAGATTCTTCGCACAGCCCAGCGGCAGGATGCCTGGCACGATGTCCTGCAGGGAGGCTTCATCGATGATGACGTAGTCGAGGATTGCGCCCTGGGCCAGGGAATTGACGAGGGAATGCGTGCCGCTGCCGACGATAGGGAAGCGTCTGATGAAGGCATCGAATTCTCGCCTGTACGTCTTGCCATCGAAGTTGTTCGAGAGCGGCACCCTAAGCTGCAGATGCTGCTTCAGGTAGCGCATCGAGCCGGTCTTCAGTGCCTCCAGCGAGGCGGCGAAATTACCCTGGATCAGCGACTGGCGGCACGCCTGCAATTCCGCTTCCTTGTCGCTTATGGCCTTGTCGTAATAGTGCAGCTGCAGGGCGTGAAAGACGGCCAGGCGCGCCTCGCCTTCGGCGAAGGGCTTGGTGCGGAAGATCCTGAACTTCAATAGCAGATCGAGGCGATCCTTGAGGCGGATGCGCTGCTCGCCGAGATGGGCCAGGTAGGCCATCAGGTCGGTGGTCTGACGTGGTGACAGGCCGTACTTGTCCAGGGAGGCGGTACTCTCGACGCCACTCTCTGCCTGCCATTGCTGGAGATAGCGGCGTTCGATGGCCAGTTCGTCGAGCTCGGCCTGCAGTTGTGCGACCCGATTCTGGCTATGTAACAGCTGCTGCAATTGGGACAGTAATGCCTGGATTTCCTCCCTGGTCGGTGCCGGCTCGGGCTCATCCGTGGGACGCGGCGGTAGGTTCGCGAAGAATGCCTCGCGATTGTCCTAGTTGCCGAGTTTGGCGATCAGGTAATCGAGGCCGCATTTCTCCAGCTTCTCGTAGACGTTTTCCACCGCGGCATTGTTGTTGGACAGCACGGCCACCGTCTGGCCGCGCAGCAGGATATTGGCGAGGATATTGAGGATGGTCTGGTTTCCCCGTGCCGGGTGGACCCTCGATCACGCTGATCTGCTTGCGAAAGGCTTGCTCGACCGCCGAGAGTTGGCTCTCGTTCAGGCCGAACGGATAGATCAGCCCCTGACTCGACGCCAGGTTACCGTTGCGTCCCGTGCAATAGGCGTGCAGGGCCGTGCCGGTCCAGGCCGGGAGCTTTTCCAGTTGCCGGACCACATTGGCGGCAATGTCGCGATCAGCCTTCGACATCGCGCGGTCCCGCCGCGCATTCGCCACGCAGGAGAAATAGTGGAAGACCGGTGAGGCCTTGAGCGCCGTAGCGGGAGTCAGGCGAATGCGGTCCATCTTGTAGAGGTACGGCCGGTCGCCTTGATAATAAACGGCGGCATAGCGCTCGCCGTAGATGATGGCCTTGCTGACGGCCTTGACGAGGGTGCTGCCGGATTCGGTCAGCAACAGGTCGTTCAGCTCACGAGTCGGTAGAACCCGACAGTCGCTCAGGGGGTGGGTATAGGTTTTCCCCGAAGGGAAATGGCAGGTCAGTTGCAACGCCGCCCGACTGTCATTCCAGGAGAGCGACCAGTCGCTCAGCTGGGCCGTCCGGTCTTTACCCGCCACCTCAATCGAAACCATAAATCCCTTGTCCCTGTTCATATCGCATCCAGCGGGGCCTCTCGGCGAACAGCCAGGTGCCCGCCAGGCTGAGCTTGCCAATATAGCTACCGTGGCGATAGCCGGCTCCGGCGGCTGTTCATCGACCCGTCCTGCGGCTCTTATGGGCAGATGAAAGGGCAGGTGGATGCAGCGCTGGAAGAATGCTCCCAAGGGAAGTTCGTGCCTATTCGGCAGGCAGCTTCCGGCCACTGGTCTGCGTTCAGGCGGGCGGCGCTGAGGCCGGCGCGAAGAACTGATAGCTCCCGTCGCGCCGGGCTTTTGCCTCGTACATCGCCCGATCCGCCGTTTCGAACAGTGCCTCGACCGAGGTGGTGCCGGGCCGCGCCAGGCTGATGCCGATGGCCGCGCCGATCTGAACCTCCAGGCCTTGGAGGGTGAAGGGGTGCGCCAGGCTGTCCAGCAGGCGCTGGGCGATGGCTGCCGCGGCGGCGTGATCGTGACAGCGCGAGGCGACGACGAATTCGTCCCCACCCAGGCGGCCGATGGCGTCGCCCGCGCGCATGCAGTCGGCCAGGCGCTGGCTGACCTGCAGCAGCAGGGCATCGCCCGCTGCGTGGCCCTTGGAGTCGTTGACGGCCTTGAAGCCATTCAGGTCGATGAAAAGCAAGGCGGTATGGGCGTGATCGTCGGGCTGGCTCAGTAACCTCTTGATATGGTCGCTGATGGACATCCGGTTGGGCAGCCCGGTGAGGGGATCGCGGGAGGCCAGCCGTTCCAGGTGTTGCCGTCGCTGCTGGTCGCGGGAGATGTCGCGGGAGACCAGCACGGCGCCGATGCTGTGGCCGGTACAGGGATCGCTGACGCCACAGGCCTTGGTACCGAGGCTGACGTAGTGACCATCACGGTGCTGCTTGCGCACCTCGATGACGTCCGGCAGGACGCCCCCTGCGAACAGTTGCGCGAGCGCTGCCTGGCTGGGCGCGCGGTCGTCGGGATGCAGGAAGTCCAGCACCGGCTGGCCGATGATCTCCTGGAGCGGGTAGCCAATCATCCGGCTGTAGGATGGCGACACCGATACGTAGCGGCCCTCGACATCGCAGTGGGCGATCAGGTCCGTGCTGTTCTCCACCAGCAGGCGGTATTCCGCGGCGACGCGCAGGGCATCTTCCAGGGCTTTGCGCTGTTCGGTGACATCGATGATGAAGCCGTTGTAGCGGGCAGGCGCCTGCTCGGCGGGGTAGTCCGGCAGGCCGGAGAAGATCACTCGGCGCGTCGTGCCGTCCAGGCAACGGATCGGGACTTCGAGATCGAAGGCGGTCAGGCTGTCCAGGGCGCTCGCCAGTTCCAGAGCGAGTTGGGCATCGTCGTCGGCCTGCACGGCGCCCAGCCAGGCGCCGAGGGTGATGCCCTTCATCACCGGCAACAGCCCGCCAGGGAGCTCCTGGCTGGCGATGCACAGGCCCTGGGCATCGGCGGACCAGAGGGCAGAGAGGGGGGCTTTGCTCGGGGTGCTCATGGCGCTTCGAACCTTTTGCCGGCGCAGGGGACGGGGCAGGCGCGACGCGGGTGGTGCGCTCGGCCGGCAAACTCTCGCAGGCTGCTGCGCTGCGATCGTCCCGGGTCAGAGGGATGGTCGGTTATTGTCTGTCTTAAGGCTGTCGGCGTCACGCCGCAAAGCTTGAGCCTGCCAAATGGCGGTGCTCTGCTGAGGGCCAGTCACCGCGACGAGTCATGGCAGAAAGCCAGGCTTTGTATGTGGCTGGATACAAGGTTGCGACAGACTTTTACCTTGGCTAGAAATCCCTCTACGTCTCGGGCGCGCACAATTGGTCAGGTTATAGCCCAGACCTGAGCGTCGTCCGCTGAGCGGCGCCCCGTCTGAGAGCCTGCTCAAAGTCTGCTGCGCGTCGGCCAAACTGGCTCTAGCTCGCGAGACTTTGAACAGGCTCTGAGGCTGCCAGGCGCGCTTGGTCTCGTCGTGACCGAGCGCGCGCCTCGTCATCCCCTGGTCTGGAGTCGCGCCTTGTACCTGTCGCCCCTCTCGTTTCAGTCGGCCAGGCCGGTGAGCCCGACTACCGGCACCTTCGCCGCCTGGCGCAATCGCTATCGCGGGCCGGTGCTGCTGCTCGCCTCGGGGCCCTCGGCCGGGGCGCTCGATCTGGCGGCCTGGCAGGACATCCCGCTCATCACCATGAATGGCGCCATCGCCAAGTTGGCGGGTAGCGCCTTGTGTCCGCTGTTCTATGTCTGCAGCGATCTGAGCTTCGCCGAGCAGCAACCCGACCTCTACCGGCAAGGGCTCGAACGCTCGACGCGCCTGGCGCTCTGGCCGGAAGCCATCCAGGCGCTGCCAGCGGACCTGGCCGCCAAGGCCCACGCCCTGCACCGTGCCCCAGCCACCCGCTTGGAACACCACCTGGGCGTCGAGCAGGAGCAAGCGCAGCGGGCCTCCACCCTGTTCAGTCGCCGCGCCCGGGACATCGGCTTCAGCCGCGACCTGGACTATGGCATCTTCGACGTCCGTACCGTGGCCTTCATCGCCCTGCAACTGGCCTATCACCTGGGCTTCAGCGAGATCTACCTGGCCGGGGTCGATCTCGACACCCAGGCGCCGCGCTTCTACGAGGACGGGCGCACCCCGGCGTCACCCTGTGGTCTGGAGCAGCATCTGCACAGCCGCATCCTACCGGGGTTGCAGGTCATGCAGAGCGTCATGCGTGCGTCCGGTCGCCAGGTGTTCAATCTGTCGCCCCGCAGCCGCATTCCTGCCGAGCTGATTCCCCGCGTCGACCTCGCCACCGTCGAGGCGAGATGGTTGGGGCAGGGGCGACGTCAGGCCGGCTAGAACATCACGTCCAGCCCAGTGCCAGCCAGGCGACCACGCCGTAGCGGAGCGCCTTGGCCAGGGTCACCACCAGCAGGAAGCGCCACAGCGGTTCGCGCATCACGCCTGCCATCAGGGTGAGGGGATCGCCGATCAGCGGCGTCCAGCTCAGCAGCAGGGACCACCAGCCGTAGCGCTGGTAGGCCACTTGGATACGGGCCAGGCGCTCGGGCGATACCGGAAACCAGCGGCGTTGGCGAAAGCGTTCGAGATGGGTGCCCAGCCACCAGTTCAGGGTCGAGCCGGCGACGTTGCCCAGGGTGGCGGCCAGCAGCAGCGCTGCCGTGGCATAGCGCTCGGTCAGCAGCAGCCCGGCCAGCGCCGCCTCCGATTGCAGCGGCAGCAGGGTGGCGGCGCCGAAGGCGAGGGCGGCTAGGCCGAGGTAGACGCTCAGGGCTTCCAGGAGGGGGCACCGGATGGGATGGCCATGGGGGTTCGATTCAGTCTGGACGAAGCCGCCAAGCATAGCGTGCTGGCCGGGGATTCGGGCGTCTTCCTCCTGGCTGGACGAGACGAGGCTCAGCCCAATCGGGCGACCCAGTCCGCTACCGAATCCCCGCTACTGATATCCGGCTGCACCAGGCCATCGATCATGAAGGTGGGTGAGACGTGGATGCCGTTCTGCCGGGCGTATTTGCAGTGCCACTTGATGGCCTGCTGCAGGTCCGGCTGGGCGAAGGCCTCGGCCAGCGCCAGGCCGGTATAGCCTTCCAGCCGCACGATGAGGTCGTTGGGGGTGGCGTCGCGGTTGGGGCCGGTGGCGTGATCCTGAAACTCGAATTCCTCGCGGTGGGCGGCGACGGCGGCCAGTACCGCCTTGGCGCTCTCCTTGCCGCCCGCCAGGGTGGCGGCGGCCAGCACGCAGCGCACCACCACCCCGGAGAACAGGTGCCAGGGCTGGGACTGCAGGCGGATCTTCAGGGTGATCCGCTCCGGCCCGGCCTGGGCCAGCAGGTCATCAAGCTTGTTGAAAGCCTTGACCGAGAAGGGGCAGGTAGGTTCGAGGAAGACTTCGAAGGTGCGGGGGCCCTGGCCCCAGGTGAGGGTGTCGGCGTGCATAGAGATTCCTGCGACGGTGAGCGAGAGGATAGGGATCGGACCGCGTGGCGGCGCCGACGGTTTCCACGCAGCCCACCACGGGTTTGCCTCACCGATGCTGAGGGCTACCGTGCAAGGTATGACTTTGCCAAGGCGGCTCAAGGCTCCAGGCAATACCCCACCCCATAGATGGAGTGGATCAGCTCGCAGTCCGGGTCGAGGCGGTGCAGTTTGCGGCGGACGTTGCGCACGTGGCTGTCGACGGTGCGGTCGGTGATGATGCGGTAGTCGGTGTGCAGGTGGTTGAGCAACTGGTCGCGGGAGAGCACCTTGCCGGGGTGTTTGGCCAGGGTGGCCAGCAGGCGGAATTCCACCGGGGTCAGCTCCAGGGGCTGGCCGTTGAAACTGGCCTGGTAGGCCTCGGCGTCCAGTTGCAGGCCGCTGGGCGTGGGCGGGCCTCCCGGCATACTGCTGCGGCGCAGCACGGCCTTGACCCGGGCCACCACCTCGCGCGGGCTGAAGGGCTTGCAGATATAGTCGTCGGCGCCCAGTTCCAGGCCGAGCAGGCGGTCGATCTCGTCGACCCGGGCGGTGACCATGATGATCGGCAGGGCGCTGAAGGTGCGGACCGCGCGGCACACCTCCAGCCCGTCCAGGCCGGGCAGCATCAGGTCGAGCAGCACCAGGTCGGGTGGGGTGGCGCGGATGGCGGCCAGGGCCTGTTCGCCGTCGGCGTGCCAGTCGCAGGTGAAGCCGGCGGCCTTGAGGTAGTCACCCAGCAGGGCGGCGAGCTTGGGTTCGTCTTCCACCAGCAGGATGGTCTGGCTCATGCCGGGCTCCGATTGATGAGGGCGGGCAGTTGCAGTTCCAGCCAGAGGCCGCCGAGGGGAGAGGCATGGGCCAGCAGATGCCCGCCGTGCACCTCGGCGATGCCGCGGCAGATGGCCAGGCCCAGGCCGGCGCCACCGCTGCGGCGGCTGCGCGAGCCCTCGACGCGATAGAAGCGCTCGAACAATCGCTCGCGGTCGGCCGTGGGTACCCCGGGGGCTGAGTCCTGCAGGTCGACCTGCAGCAGACTGCCGACCTGGCGCGCGGCGAGGCGCACTTGGCCGGGCGCCTCGGTGTATCTCAGGCTGTTCTCCAGCAGGTTGTAGAACAGCTGGCCAAGCCGCGCCTCGTCGCCACGGATCAGCAGAGGGGTGTCCGGCAGCTCCAGCCGCAGCTCCAGGTCGGCCTGGCGATAACGCGGGCGCCAGGCGTCGGCGGTCAGCGCCAGCAACGTCGCCAGGTCC
>Ga0157358_1000025_pt1 | contig 58298 bp, 56 predicted proteins | sample AttcapACBM2_FD_111484 | JGI IMG/M metagenome (GOLD analysis project Ga0157358, IMG submission 111484) | Fungus gardens microbial communities from leaf cutter ant in Botucatu, State of São Paulo, Brazil - Atta capiguara ACBM2 | ecosystem: Host-associated > Fungi > Mycelium > Unclassified ... | reverse complement strand
TAGATTTAAAAGTTCGGTCGCAAGTTTATCTCCTGGATAATTTTTAGAAGCCAATCCAAATTTATCTCGGAGACCATAAGTTCCTTCCATACGTGCAGCAACCTTATAGCTATCTCCTCTTTCGTCATACTCAATGGTTATCCAATCTGCATTATAATCGTCATCATAATAACCTTTTTGTTCAAACTGCTCTGCTAAGAAACGTTGATAAACAGGAATTGGAATAAAGCGAGCACCCAACCGATAATTAATATCACTTAAAGGCAAATCAAGCGGAATAACTTCTTCTAGAGCTTGTATATTTACTGACCAATCATATCCTTCTACTTCAAAATCATTATTCGTTTTGGCAAGAGAAAGCTTTGTTTTAACATCTCCAGACAGATATTCCTCTCTGGTCACATACTGGCCATTCCCTTCATAGAAGATTTGATTTCCAAGTTCTTGAATAATATCCTCACGTGTATGTCCTTCGTAAACATCAGTCATATATTCAAAGTCAAGTTTTCCTTTGTGGTTCAGACTTGCAAGAAGTGCATCCCCTGCAGAGGAAACCACTACCGATTGTGGGAGAGGTTGAATGGTTGGTTCAAAAAATACAGGGGCTTTACTGTACTCTTTTTCATGGGTGAGAGAATTTTCTTTTTCTTGTTCAATGGACGTCAAGAAAGGATAATAATCATCACGACGTAAGAGTGTTGCATTTTCGGGACGGCTTACTGCACCGTATTTCTTAACGAAGGTGTCATATTTATCATTAAGACGACGAAGCAGGGACTCATATTCTGCCTTGTACTCCGGTTCCGAAATATCATGTATACGTTGAATATTAAGAACATCTTGTAAGCTGTGGCGCAAGTCAATCATCCCTTGCATCGCTTTGACATCTCGAGAATTATAGTCTTGTGTATAGCTGTATTTTGTACTTACTGCTTCTTCTACAGTTAAAGTAAGAAGATTATCTTTCCCTTTAGAAACGGTATAACGATGGTCTTCATGGATAGTTTGGTCATAGCCATCATTGAGCATTTCCAAGACCTCATGAGGGATTTTAGGCGTATTTGCTTTTGCCGGGGTAAAAATGAAATTTGACCATGAATCAAAGTAACCTGAACCAGAAAAGATATTTTTGTAAGACGTTTTTTTATCAAAAATTCTATCTTTAACTTTTTCAAAGCGATTCAATTGATTTTGTCTGGTTTCATTGGCATTCAATGTTATGCTAGACGTTTTTTGGTGTCGGACGACTTCTTCTCCATTGTGATAGTAAGGCACACCTTCGATGACTTCAATGGTATAGGGCTCGATGTTAAAATCTTGCGTTTGACCAGGTAACTTGATTTCTTCTAAAACTTGAGGTGTCGTATCGTTCTTTTCAAAAGGTTTTATTTCAATTTGTGTGTCAGAAAGGACATTTCCTAGCTCCATTGGAAGCTCATCCAATGAAAATTCGGGAGTAATTGAGAGCGTTCCACCGTTAAAGGCTTCAATTTTGATATGGCCAAGAATATGATCAGGATGATTCTCAAAATATTTATTATAGTGAACTGTATTGCCTCTCTCATCACTGAGGGAGGTAGTTTCTAACCATTCGGGCGAAGGGTCGGGTGTACTTGTTTTTTGGAAGATAAGAATGTCACTTGATACATCAGTTCCCGCAATAGCAGTAAATGCATTTTTCGGTAATCGTGCTGCAGTAACCAAGTTTGCTTGACGTGCGAGTTCGCTACGTACTCTATCGTCTCGTTTATCCATCGTGGCTGTAGAGGTTATCACAGCAACAAAGCCCCCTTCATGTACTAAGTCAAGGGAGCGTTTTATAAAGTAATCATGGATTACGTGATTTTTTTCATAACGTTTATCAACGATAGGAATTTGCCCAAAGGGAACGTTGGTAATCACTAAGTCTAAAGCGTTGTCCACAAATTTTGTATGCTCAAAGCCCGTCACTTGTATGTTTGTAGCTTGATGCAATTGTTTTGCGATTTGCCCTGTAATTTTATCCAGCTCTACACCATAAAGCTCGCTATTCTCCTGTAAGGCTTCAGGAAGTGCAGAGAAGAAGTTTCCTGTCCCCATCGAAGGGTCAAGAATTTTCCCACCTGTAAATCCTATATTTTCAAGGGAAGCATACATTTTTTGAATAAGCTGAGGGTCTGTGTAATAGGCCGTAAGACTCGACTCACGCATAGCAGAATATTCTGCTAAAGACACCAATTTTTTAAGTGTATTTCGCTGTTCTTCAAAAACAGGATTGGATTCATCAAAGAACTTATTGGCAATACCTCCCCATCCTACGTATCGTGCAAGAACTTGTTGCTCAACAGGAGTGGCCAAACGCTTTTCCTCATCGAGCTTTTTGACGAGTTGAATAGCTTCAATATTTGCATCGACTTTCTCACGTGGAGTTTTGGGATAAATGTCCTCTTCAGGGAAAATAAAGTTGATCTTATCCTGGTTGTTTTGAGGAACTACTTCAGCAATTTCCACTTCAGTAATTGCAGGACTATCATCTTTACTTTCATTGTTAGAAGGAGTATCCTCAAGAACATCAAATAGCGAGATTTCGCTATTGTTCTTTTCTGCTTCAGTCCTTCTTCTACTTTCTTCTGAACGAAGTTCTGCCCAACGTGTAAAAGCACCTTTTCTATAAACGTTACCGTTCTTCCCAATCATGGTATTATAGCTTTCACGTAAACCATCGAGCAGTTCATCGTCTGAAAGTAGTGTTAAGTCTTCGTCTTCAGATTTTGAGTCGTTCTCATTCGTATAATCTTGGTTGCTTTTTTCTTTATCTGACTTCCAAGTTTTATATTTTTCTTGTTCTTCAGAGGTAAGATAATCATTAGAAGCGATGAGAAAGTCCAAGCGTTCGGCAATGTTCTTCCAAGGCAGTAAGACATCATCATTGTCTGAGTAAAATCGTAAGCCCTTAGCGTCATGCATTTGTGTGTACTTATTTTCTCCCAAAGGAGAATGCCCACCTACACCGTATTCGTCTTTCAAATAAGAAATACGGTCTTTTGACGAACCATTGTTTTTAAAGAAATAATATATTCTAAATTTCCCTTCTTGAAATCCAGAACCTCTGAGTAAGTCTTCTTTAATTTCCTTTTCACGTGCTTGTTCAACTTCTTCAGGGGAGAGAGCATCAAGGTCAATCGTTTCAGTGACAGGTTCTAAAATTTCTTCTTCAGCATCAAAGAGGTTGACTTCTTTTGTAGTAGCCTTATCTTTAGTTGCATTGAAAATCTCTATCTCTTCATCAGTGGCAAGGCGTGCCTTAACTGTTTGATAACGGTAGAGTTCTAGTTGAGGGTGATAGTTATAGTCTGTTGGCTCACGGTTATCTACAATTCTCCTTACCGCCTGTTCAGTAAGCATGGGTTGGGAACTGTCTTCAGGAAGAGAAGAAATTTTTATAAGCTCCTCATCATATCCAGAAGCCATATATTTCCCTTCGAGAAAGAGAATATCCCCCACTCTGTATTGAAACTCTTGTTTTGTGTAGTCGGAATAGTATTGTAAAACTTTTTTATCAAAATCTTTAATTTCAGTTATAACAGAAGCAGCTCCAGAAACTTCTAACTCCCCATCCATAGAAAGAACATTCTCAGTTCCCCAGAAGTTCCCTTTTACGAGGTCTGTGCTGTATTCGTCTTGTGTGACAATAAAGTTATCTGGGAGTTCAAAGTGTTCAATTACAGCTTCCAAAAAAGCTTTATCTGAAGCAAGAGGCTCATCTATTTCTTCAGTAATCTGTTGTTGATTTTCTTGAATATGATTGGGAGCAAGAACTAAATTGTGATATTGAGGGGAAACTTCCTCCAAACCTTGACTGATACTTTCCCAAGAAAGATTTGTATAGTCAATGCTAGGAAGAATATCATAGATATTCGTTCCGTCTTTCTTCCAACTAATTCTTCCATTCACTTCTTTGATAAATTCTAAAGCCAGATCAGGAGATTTCTGAACTGCAGAAATAATTTCTTCTCTCCTTTGAGCATTTTGAATTTTTTCATCATCAGAAATACTATTAATATTGGGACTTGTCAATAATGCAGGACTAATTTGAGCATTTCCCCTTTGGACTTGATCGGAAGAATAAAGCTGAATAAATAAAGCGCCTAAGCTATCATTAATTTTAAAATTGAGGGTGGGTACCGTAGTATTGTAAATAGTATCTGAGACAGATTTTTCCTCTGCAGGTAAAATTTCGGTCTCTTCAGTTAAGTTTTCTTCAACTTTTGTATCAGAGATTTCATTTTGAGCATCAAATACATCAGGTTTGTCAAAAGATAAATCGCTATCGAGAGATGCAATTTTTTTGTTCAAGGTAACTTGTTCCTGGACTAAATTTTCAGTCCTTTTTTCAACTTCTTCATAAAAGCTGTAAACTTGTGTTGAAAGTTCTTTGGAGTAATTATTTCCCAAAGCAAAGGTACGTAATAAATTATCTTCAGGTCCCATTTCATCAATAGATGTACTTATTTTGTCAAGAAAGGCATTATAACGCTCGCTGTCCTCTAAAAAAGCCCCAAACTCTTCACAAATGTTATATTTTGCAAGAGTCAGAGCTAATCTTTGTTGTTTGGGAGAGTAACTCTCAAGAGCAGCTGCAGGAACATGTTCTTTTATATACTGCTCGATGTAGTCTGAAATACTTTCAAAATATTGGCCATAATGTTCTTCGCCAATAAAATAGTCATTGTCTGTCAATTCTGCAAGAGAATTGGTTAGTAAACGATCAGAAAGGACTGTGTCTTGTATTTCTGGCACTGTATGAAGTGTTGTTTGCGCAATGTCAAAGAGTTGTTCGGACAGACGGCCTTGTTTGTCATAAAGTCTAACCGCAACCTTTTGGCCAAATTGAACACTCGATTCTGTGCTGTAATTCTTCCAAAAATCAAAAGAACCCAGATAGCGGGCATCGGGGTACTGGACGAAGATTGAGATGACATCTTGTATTGGTCGCTTATGATGATAGCGATTGAAATTTAAAAACTCTAGTTTATCTTCACGTGTTAAAGTCTGAAACGTAGAGATAAAGTGTTGTTGGGCTTGTATAAGTTCGTTTCTGTTCAATTTATATTTCCTCCGTTGTTATTTTGTAAGCCATACTTTAAGAATGAAAAAGACAAGGATGACACTAATATTTATAATGAACGTGTATCCGGTCTTTTGTTTTGACGACATTGTTTTTTGTTTTTCAAAATAAACTTCTTTTGCTTGCTTCAAACTATTTCCTTTCAAAGTGAGAACTGCAGCACTAAAGAATTGAAAAATTTTATGAAGTTTAAAGAGAAAATTAGTATAGGATGAATTAAGAAGTTCTTCAGAATTCGAGAGGCGAATAAAGGAACGTCGAACTGGTGCAAGCACTCCTTTTAAATGCAATTCAATGTTCCCTCCTGTGACTTTATTAGGCAACCCATATTGTCTTTGGAGTGTCAACACAGAAACTTTTTCTTTTCCGAGTGAAGTTAAGGCGAGTAAAGGTTTATCAGAATTGAAAGCGTGAGAGTTATTAAAGATGTCATCAGAGAGGCTATCTTTAATTTCTAAGATAAAGTAATCAATCAAGAGGAAGACTGGTGCTGCAATGATTATACTTGTGACCAACTCGTCGAGTTTCTTCCCAGATAAAGAAAGAATTAACTCAGAAAGCCCATGAAATCCACCAATAAAGAGGAGTAACACGATCTTTTTTCGATGACGAATGATAAGGTTAAGGAAGTATTTAATAATATTTTCTCTAAAAAAATGACCGGTGGTCATTTTAAATGAAACAATCAAAATAAGATAGAGAAGACTGAAGGGAATCAGTAATGGTTCAATCCCTTTTATTTCTGTGATAAATTGAGGAGATGATTTGAGTAAAGGTAAAATCAATGAAAGGAGAGCTGCAGGGATAAAAACTCTATAATAGGCTTGATAAAGATCACGAAAGAGAACCAATAGGTTGAGCCAAAATGTATTAAGTTTATATGATTTTGAGATTGTGTGTGTATTTTCCATAATGTTTCCTTATTTTTGTTTTGCTGTACCTGTCGCATAATTGATGATGGCATTAGGGCTTGTATTTTCAAGGGTGACCTGTGTGGTATTATTTTCAGCCACTTTTTCATTCCCCCCAATACGTAGAGGTACAATTTTGCCGTTTTTATCAAAACCAACATAGTTCAACTGAACTTGGCGAGGGAGTAATTCATTATCTTTATATATTGGTGTAACGGTGTAATCTAACCACTTGTCAGGATTCATCCTTAACCAAGCGGCCAAGCGATTTTCGTAAAATAACATGCTTGCAGTATTAGAATCATCCATCCCAGATAACGCTCCAGCGTTCATATAAGCAGTTTCAGGAACAAGATTACGTGCTTCATCGTTCAAACCGCTAAATTGATAACCGACAAGATGGCCACGATTCATTAACCACTTCCCGTCAAACTTGTAATTGTGCCAACCTACAGGGTTATAGTTCAATCGAGGTTCACGTGCTTCCTTAGGCATATTCTTCTTTTGTAAGAGAATATGACTTTGTACAGCTCTCCCTAAGTGATCCAATTCCTTCATTTCAAGTTTATATTTTCCAGACCAGGAGGGCTTTTCTTTTAAGATAAAGTTATTTAAATTTTCATCTGCAGACTGCTTTTTATCGTTAGAAAATATTGGGATAGGATTTTTAATATCATGAATAGTCTTGCTTATATTTGATTTGCTCAAAAATGGAACAATAATCAATAAAGAGAGACCGGCAACAATCAATATTTTTATAAATTCTTTAAAATTTTTAAAAGGTTTCATTAGTAAGCCATCTCCTGTTCTTGTTGAGGGATTGTAGTAGCTTTTTCTTGTTCAAGTCGAAGCGTTTGGAATTTCAACACATCATTCCAATCTTTTCCGAAAGCCTCGTCAGGGCGCTCGTCCACGTAGTATTCGACATTTCCAACAGAAAATTCTTTAGTAAAGGCATTCTTGGCTTCAAAGTGTTCCCAAAACTCTGCACCTTTTTTATCATTATCGACACAAATATGAACAGAATGGTGAGGATTTCTTCCATCTTTTCCATAACCATAAGTAGTGGCCGCATAGTTCATAAATGGCTCTACTCTACTCCAGTTGGATGCTCCACTTAAAGAAATGAACATACAGTTTGTAAGTTTTGGGTGTAAACTCCAGTAAGATAAAGCATCAATCGGTGCTTCAAAGAAATAAAGGTCAGTGACGTCGCCACTGCCTATTTTGATGTTAAAGCCAAAGGGTTCTGAGTTCTTAGCAACACCTTTAAAATAGGGGCGCTCCTCACCTTCTCTAAAGGTTGTCCCTTGCACATCTGCACCAACAGGCGTGCCATTTTTATACCAGGGAAATACAATATTTCCCAATTTATCTTCTACAATATAGCGACGTTCCAGAAGAAGTTTTACCATGTTTTGTGGAAGCTTTCGTTCATTTACAAGGAAGTTCTCCGCACGTCTTGGGAAGTCTACTGTTTTGAAATACCATTGAAACGGTGGCTTCTTTTTAGGTGTGAGATCAACCTCTACTTCTGAGAAGTCAAGGTCAGCTAAATAATTCACTGCTTCGACAAAAGAAGAACCTTGTTCATATTGAACAAGGTTTATTGTATTTCCTCCTTTTTGACCTGCATAATAATTTGAAAATTTATTTGTATCGGGATAGAACTCATACGCATTGTTCTTCCCTGCTCGATAACCATTTCCAACTTTTCTTACTTCTAATCCGAGGTTGTTTGCGACTTGGAGTATATCCATTTTTTCAACTCGGTTTATTACTTCTTCTGGAATAAGTGCCATATTATATTTCCTTTCTTTTATTCAAAATCATATTCAATGCTGTCTTTCAAACGTTCATATGCACGTTCATTTTTTATTTGTTCATAGGACTTTTCAAAGGCATCATTCAAATGACGGAGTGACCCTCCCCGTCCCCTGGAGTTACCTTTGAAATATTTACCTTGGGGGTCATATTTTTGTAAGAGTTTTGCTTGCTGAAGTACTGATCGCTTATATTCTTGCATATCTTTGAGTAAACCATTTCCTAAGCTGGCACGTAAGTCATTTAGCTTGTTGTCCTTAAAGTCATCATAGCGACTCTCACCATATGTTTCTTTGTAGAAAGAAACAGCTTTGTCCAGTTCATTATTTAATTCCCCAAACCGTTCGGCATGGTAAGTTTCAATATAGTAATCAATAAAATCATCTATCATCGGACGTACTTCAGATAAAGCATTATTGTTGTATTTCCAAAGATGACTTTGTGCAGGCAAATGACGATAAATTTCATCATATTTTCTCTGCAGTGTGCGATCTCCTCGAATACCTCTATAGAGTTTATCTCTTTGACCAATTTGTTTCCGAGAAAGCAAATCAATCTTAGATAACATCTCACTTTGGTCTGCAATTGCACTCGCGACCTGGGACTTTATACGCTCCAAATGCTTAGGGGCAATTTTGCCACGGTATTCCCATATGTCTTTCCCTGTTTTGGGGTCTTTTAATCTTTCGCCATCCTTTCCAATAGGATAATATTTATCACGTGTAGGGTGTGGCTCGACCATTGCAATATGCACGTGGATATTATCTGTGTTGTAATGAATTGCGGCTGTCCAGACTGCTCCATTCATCTTTTCATTATGTATGAGTTCTGTCATTGCGTTCCTCGTTGCTCGCATGACCGTTGTCTCATCTAAATCATGGGTCAATGGATTGTAATGCCCATGTTTTTCGAGCCAAGGATTATCAAATGAAATCACATGTTGCCACATCAAAGATTGGTTCCGTTGAGCTTGACTAAATTGCTCCATCACACCTTCCATTTGTTCCGGTGTAAGGTAGTCATATTTTGAATTGAAAAGTGCCGATGTCTTTTCAGGATTACTCATATAGTAGTTATAAGTTTCAAAATCTTTTTCTTTTAAATCATCAAGAGCCACATTATAATCGGAGTATTTTTCCGCACGTACAGCTTCACTCCTGTTCATATATTTAAGATAACTTTTGAAACCGTTGGACTGCGGTGTCACAAATTTTGTACTGTCAATTACACCAGGGCTTGCCAATTGGAAAACCTCCTTTTAACTTATTGCTCTCTTAATTCATTTTCATATTGTTCGAGCTTTTTATTTGTACGTGAAGCATACTCTACTTGTTTTGCTTTGATAAACTCTTCCCACGTTGTATCAAGTATTGCAAATGGTTCAGAGGTATTGTCTTGAAGCGTCCGAGGTTTAGGATACGGACGCTCTGTGTTCCAGATATTCCGCTCAAGTATTTCGGTATTTTTCAATTGACTTAACATCCACGTTTGCTTTTCTGTTGTTCGTAACGCTAAGCGTATTGGAATGAGTTCTTTTAGCATCATCTTAGAGAAGTCTGAAAGTAAATCTTGACGTTCATCAAGGCTAAATTTCATGCTTTTATTTTCATTCAGTAGTCGCTCTAAAACTTGTAATGGACTGCCTTCGTTCTCTTCAAAATATTTAAAGAGTTCAGGGTGTCTTTCCTTAGATAATTGAATGTTAATTTTGCTTGCCATTTGTATTCTCCATAATTTGAATAATGATTTCCATAAGTGCTGCATTACGTTCCAACGCTTGAGTAAGAGTCAATCGAATTTTTGATTCCGTATCAAGGACTAAATGTTCACCTGCAGTTGAAACTTCACGTTGGATCATCCTTCTTAAATATTCCTCTTGACTAATACCTTGTCGCTTTGCGATTGATTTAATTGCTGCTCCATAATTATCAGGTAGACCTCTAATAATTAAGTTCAAATTCATCTCCTTTCTCCTCTAAAACACCAGATACCTTTTTAAAGATTTCATTATTTTTTTCTAGCACTTGAATAACCTCTGCAACTTCCTTTTCAAAGAAGTTTTTGTGCTCATCAAGATAAAGTGTATTGGCGAGAAACTGGCGAAGAATATCCGAGACTAATTTCTCTCGAGAGATTCCTTTTTTCTGTGCAATACCATCTAATTCTTTTACTTCTTTTGCTGAAAGTTGCCTCGTCTTAACATACATCCTCCCACCCCCTTTCTGAATAACAAATTATTGGATTTGTATTGATTTACCTTTTTTAATCTAAAATCCTTAATTTCTTGTAAGAGCATAAGGGAAAACTGTGCCCACTAGTGGGCTAAAGTCGCAGTGCGACTTGTTTTTTAGTGATAGCATATTTCTTCTAATGTATAGTATTTGTATAGTTTCATAAACTCCGCTCTTATCCAGTCGTATAGTGTCTGTATAGTCTGCAATAATTAAAACTTTTTAATGTATAGTGTTTGTATAGTCTGTTTTTTAAGGATAAACATGACTATTTTTAAAAAGGTCAATAAAAGTCAAACTCTATTTTTCTTCTAGTAACTTGACTTGTTCTTGGAGTTGAGCTTTAGATTTTTCGATCGTTTTAATTTGCATTTTTACACCTTCAATTGAACTATTATTACTATTGATTTTTTGTTGGATTTCCTTTTGTTGGTCTCCAGTTTTGTACTTCATCGCAAGCAATAATTGTTGGTTATCTGAATTCAAATCTTTAATTTTTTGATTATATTCAGCAATATTTTTGTCAAAATCTTTAAGTTGTTGGTTGATATTTTGAAGTGCATATCCCTTATACTGGGCTTCATAATATCCTGTATTTTTTGTCTTATACTCTTCATCTTTTACTGTGATATTTTTTTGAGTAACTGCGATAGAACCAAATTTTTGGTCTTGGTTTTGAGAAGAAACAAGTTTTAAATTATTGATAATTTGTTTAAAGTTTGACGCAATATTTGGAGTAAATAGAACATAATAGTTGTCATTTATTTTCTCCAATTGTCCTTCTAGTTTTTCATTATTTCTGCCGTTAAACACTTCCGCTTTTAACTCTCCACTTGGAATTACATTAGGACTATTAATATAAAAAGAGGTCACTAAAAGATTGCTCTTTTTATAAAATTCTGCACGTTCAAAAACTACTTTATCTGTCGTTTGTTGGCTAGATAAACTACGACCAAGTTGGGTAGTGATGACAGGTTTTGTGGCTTTCTGAATTGAACCACTTGAGAGAAATATTAAACACGTGAGAAGAAAAATACAGAGTGGAATAAAGTATCTGAGGTTGTATTTATCTTGTATGAGAACTTTCATTTACATCTCCATTTCTAAGTTGTCGTAAGCATTAATAGTAGACTTTTTATCTCTCCCAAATTCCTGTATATCTTTCTTTGCAATGCGAGATGGGTCGACATTTTTAGCCATAAAATCATACTCTTCTTTCGTGTCCACGTCGAAAAATGGAAGAGTATTTTGTTTGCTTTCTTTTTCCAGTTCTTCTTTAAATTCATGAAGCGTAGAATCCTTAAAACGTTCGTCATCTGGAGTGTCGAGAAAGTCTGAAACGTAAGAGAATAATTTATCCTTAATTAGATATTGACTGTCTTTCAATTCTTGATAATCAAGAGGCAGAAGTAAAGCAGGCTCTTTAATATATTTCAAGAATTCATCAGCCTGAAAAACAAGTGTTCGGTCAAAGGCAATTGCTGTTTGATAAGAACCGTCTTTGTATTTTAGTAATGGAAAAATGTCTTTGCTTCTTTCTAATTGATGATCAAGTTGGTAACGTTCAAAAAGGGGAGATACAAGAATACTATTTCCTTTTTGGTGGACAATGCCTGGTATATTTTGGGGTGTTTCTTTTAAATTAAAATCGTCACTTGGTAGACGATTTTTGTAATTTTCACGAGGTATTTTAACGATTAACATTTTGATTTCTCCTTATTTCTTTGTAAATGTAGCATTAAGAACATCTTGAATATTTTCAAATTCTTTTTCAATTATTCCAGAGCTTTCCTCTATTGCAATTACTTCAGCAACACATTGCATGCTCACTTTAGAAAATGTAATTCTGATACCAAAGTAAGCCATTGTTTCTTGATCAAGAATAGTTAATATTGGTTGCACCGTCCACACTGGACAAGAATCAATAATCATACGAGAAGTATTAATTTTTTCTTTCCCCATTTGATATTTAATTTGCTTAAATAGTTCATTTATATATGGTTTAATTTTCCAATTCTCCTCAGGACAAGTATCAGAAGTCGAAGGATTATCAGCTATTTCATCAAAATATTTTCCTTCAAAATCTATCCATAAAACATGTTCTAAGTTGTCAGTTGTACTTGTGAGTGCTGTTTTAAATTTCATTGTGTTTCCCTCTCAATAATTCGTATCAGTAAACGAAGTAGATTGAGGCAACTCCATTGCTTCAAAGTTCGTATCAATAGGCGGTTCTTCACTTGGAAACGGATAACCAGAGTTATTTTGAGTAGCTTTAGTTGTTTGTGGTTGAATTGCTGAAGTTTTTTTCTTTGTGAGAAGCGTAAACTCAGACACAATAATATTTGTATAGTAAGTCACTTCCCCATCTTTTCCTACTTGTCTATCTGTTTGTAAACGACCAATAATGCTAATAAGGTCGCCTTGATGACATAGCTTCGCAAAGTTCTTCGCTTTATCATTTGTGAGATAAAGTTGAATAAAATCTGACTCATATTCATCTGTTTTTCGATTTTTAAAACCACGTTTTGATGCAATTGTTGCACGACTATAAGTAAAGTCATTGTCTTTTATTTTTAGGCTAGGGTCTTTCACAAGACGTCCTTCTGCGATAAATGTATTAAGCATAAAATTTCTCTTTCTATTGGTTATTTAGAATAGACATAGATGAAATTTTATCATTCTCAATGTCTATTGTGACTTGGTTTTTAATAGTAGACTTATCTTCCGAACCGAGTGGAGTGACCGTATATTCTACTTGTACAAAATACTCTTGATCACTTTGTTCACTTTTAAAAATTTGTGATTTTACAATCTCTTGCGTATTAACATTTGCAGTCCCCGAAGGGCTTACATTCGTTTCTTTGTAAGAGTTAAGCATAGCGAGTGCAACTTTACTTGAACCCTCGATGTTCATTTCACTTTGAAAGTCATCTGTTGTTATTGCCTTTAGCTTATTGAGACGTCCCTGTATCGCTTCTTCAGTAAGCTCTTGTGTAAAATATGTTTGAACAAACGACTCTACTAGAGCTTCATTTTGGGGCTGTGCTGCATTGTTCCCCTCACTCTGAGAAGATTGCTCTGCTTGACTTTCAGAAGTAATCAGAGACGATGTGGAGCTTTCCTGTGGCTTTGTAATATATGTTTTTGGACTTGCATTATTACTTTTGTCTTGCGTAAAATAAAAAGCACCGCCAATGACAGTGCCTGTAATCAATACAAGAGGGATAGCAATTTTTAAGTTAATTTTTGGCATGAAATTCTCCTTTGGTTTTTTAATTATTTACCTTGAATATAATGAAATTGTTTTGCGTCGTTAGCACTAAAAATACGATAGTCTGTAATACCAAGACCACCTGCATTTGGGCCCGCAAAATTCGCTTCAGAGATTAAGATAGAGCCGTCAGATTTCACATCTTCAACTATTCCCACGTGTCCGACATCTCCTGCGCCAGCTTGCCCTGCCGCAAAGACTACAATACTATGTACCTTAGGTGTAGATGATACTGGCCAACCACCATCATCCCATGTTTCCGCATTACCAAGTGGGATATTCGTAGAGAGGCCTAGCTGTTGCAATCTCCCCCAACAATACCAGGTACATTGTCCCCAAGGGAACGGGTCGCCTGTGGGTTTTAAAATGTTTTGAGGTTGAGGATTACTTACAGAATATCCTTTTGGAATCGTTGCACTTGGGATACCAGGGGAAACGTTTCCTGTACCACCTTGTGAACCTCCATTATTTGGCGCATCTGGTGTATTCCCATGATCATCAATATATTTATTCAAGGTTTCCATAATCGTCGCACGGGTCTTACCTGCATCAAGTGCCGTCCAATAAACAGGTTTGTTATGTGTACGTGCCGCTTCATCAAGAATAGCAAGTGTATTCTCACCATACTGGTCAATCTGGGTGTGTCTAAATGCTACCACAGCTTGGTCATTATTGTACGTCGCTCCATTGTTAGGATTGCTGTCAAATGCACCATAACCGAAAATATTAGCATGAGGGAATTGTTGCGCAACTCCTGCAGTACCAAATGAACTCTCCGCTTGTGCAAATGCAATCAGAACACGTACATCGATCCCTGACTCCTCTTGCATTTTAAGAAATGCTTTTCCTGTTGCACGTTCATCGACCTTAATACCAAGGCTTGATATATAACCGTCAATTTGTTCCGCCTTTATACCGTAGCGTTGAACAAGGAAGTCATGGTGATAAGCGTCACCACCTGACCATCCTTTCGAGTATTGTCCGCCTCCAACGACATCCGCATTCGCACTGTTTAATGACTTAGCCGTGCCAGTAAGAAGCATAAAGATTACTAAGGCAAAACCTAAAATACCCCAAATCCCTGTATTTGCTAGTACTAACCAAAATATTTTCTTTGCTGTCTTACTCATGATGCACCACCGAATAATTTGAAACGCGAGCCTCTCCGTTGGTATTCGTCAAGGTAAGGACGATGGAGAATGCTTTCTCTTCTTTTTTATATGTTCCAGAAATATCATAAGTCAACAGATGATTTCCGAAGCTATCCTTGGTAGCATCAATAAGTTTCTGATGTACGTTGCTCCCTTGGCCATACTCTAAAGAGAGCTTTCTACACTCTTCAAATGCTAGAGAGTATTTTGAATTTTCCTTTAATTGCTCGGGTTTAAACAAGAAAAACGACTGCACAAAGCGATCGCCTTCTTCCTTAATATTTGAGGGAACATTAATTTTTGATGCTTGTTCCTGGGTTTCTTTAACATATGTAATTTGTTTCTCTCTTGAACTTCCCCCTGCAGGGAGAGAAAGAATAACAAAAACAAGGATTAAGCACACGATAAATGTTGAACCACCAATAATAGCTCCCCATTTTAGTTTTTTACTCAATCAAGCTCCTCCTTTAAATATTTTTATTTCATGTGGGGTTGCATAGAAGTACATTTCAAGGCTTCTCCCCCCAGTCCCTGAGAGAATCATTTCACTTCCATAACCCTTTTTCACCTTATATTTTGGCAATTCATCATAATCACTTGGCTTGAAGTGAGTAGAAAAGTATTCTTTCAAAGTGGGAATACTTAGTTCTGCTTGTTTCATCCATACTTTATATTGACAAAGGCCAATGATATTTTTAAGTTTTTGTATAGCTTGACCTTCCTGACCGCTCATTTGTGCCCCATTAGCTGGCAACATTGTCTCAATCAACTGAGTCGCAAGTGCTACACCATAAAAGAACTTACGGTCTTCACGCATAGCGGTATCAAACATTGAAACAGCTTGTAACTTATTAGGATTTAAAATATTGTGACATTCATCGACAACAATTAATGTTCGGACAATATCTTCAAAGTCTTTTGTTCCATTTTCATAGGCAGCTTTTTCCTTACGTCCTCTTGTTTGTGCCATAGCTAGAAGTAAGGTCATACTGACATGGAACAATATATCAAAGTCGCCTGTGTCCCCATCACTAATACCAGATACATCAAAAGCAATAACTTGATTTGTCAAAATACCATCCATAGTTGTATGTCCCACGAAAGCCTTACGTTTCGTTGTGACAACATTCAGGACAAGTTTTGTCAATCGAGCAAGAGTTGTAGGAGCGCTCTGAATTGCCTGATTACTATTTAAATAGGCATGTAAATCATCAAATGTTGGGTATTCTCGATTATTTAAGGAAGTAATAGAAAAGGCCTCCCACGTCTTACCCTGCTTTTCGAAGAATTTTTGGTAAAAATCTCGTAAGATAGCACTAATATCGAGTTCCTCATCCTTTGAAATATCTATCCAGTTTTTCAATCGAGCAATAGTTTCTTTAATATGATGATTGAAACAGCCCCACTCATCAATTGAGCCGTCACTGTGTGTTGAGCCGAATGGAAAGACCTGTAGCATATTGAGTAAGCCATCAGAGCCATCAAGAGATAAATATATCCCATTTAGTAGAGGAACAAGGTCTCTGAACTCTTTAGCTTTATCATAAATATAAACGAAATTATCTTTCAAATAATTATCTAAGGTCATTTTTTTAAGCAGTGTTGATTTTCCGCTCCCTTTTGATCCAGAGATAAAAATATCATAGGACAGCCTGTCCTCTGTTTTATTGAACCAGTCTAAGTAAACACTGCCTTGTGTTTTAGTTCGTCCATAATAAAGGCCACGTGGATCATGTAAGAAAGTCTGATTATGCGCAAACCCCAAACTTAAGGAGAGAGCTGAACGTTCAAGACCTGAGCGTCCAACTGCTAATTTTTCCTGCAGTTGATTAGAGACAAAACGACTTGACCAGTCAAAAAAGGCCATGTTACTATAAACATCGACCTGGTGGCCTCGACTTTTATTGAAGAATTTTTGAAGTCTCTCAACTTTTGTTGCTAGTTCCTGAGCATTACTGGCCGAAACAAGAATACGAATGGTTACTTTTTTAATAACCTCTCCGTGATTTTCCATATTATTATTGATCTGTCTCAATTGTTGATAAGAAGCTTCGAAGCGGTCTTTATTAGAGTCCCTTTTCGCTTTTCTATACTTCTTCTTCAAGACTTCCATGGAATCCGAAATATCTTTCGAATAATTAGTTTTTTCATCAAAATCATAATCTACAGTTGTCGCATCAACCAAGTCACGATTAATAAAATCAAGCAACCATCTGCGTTTCACAGATGTAGCTAAGCTTGAAACAACTAATATTGCTTCATGTCGATTCTCAACAGGAATGTGCTTCGCATAATTGAAGGAAATAGATGTAGGTGCTGTTCGCTCTCTCGTATTTCCCTCTTTCTTAGTAAGTTTACCCCCATGATTAAGCAAACTAAAAAGGGTTTCTACACCCTCCCTGTCTACTTTCTTTAGTTTAAGAAGTTTCGCTCCGGATTCAAGCATACTTCTATAATTATCTTCTAAATCTTCCTTAGAATAGCCATAGACCACCACAAAAGATTGACGGCTTCTAAATTCTTTCTCGACAACCTCAAGCTTTCTCACCTCTTCTTGACGATAGAGATTTTTTTGTTTGTCGCTTTGAGTCTTCATTTTAGCTTTTAGATATTCTTGATTATCTTTATTCTTCTCTGGAAATCCTGTATAGATTTCTTTAAAAGGCTTCAGGTAACTTTTGTGAAGTGACCAGTAGGCTGCAAGGACATCGTCGTATTCCGATTTTGACAGCCCTGAGAGATTATAGCCTTGTACAGATAAGATATAAGAATACTCACTTTTATTGTCTACACAAGCATGTATAAGGCCATCTTCTTCGACGTCACGATCCAATGGATAGGCAAGCATTTTTGATTTTTGAAAGGCAAAATATTTCTTAAAATCCTTTTGTACATTACGCCACGATGCTTGGGCTTGATTTGCACTTGGCGCTTTTTTAGGGACTTGCTGAGGACTTTCCTTAGCTTTTTTCTTTTTACTTTTAGGAAATTTAATAAGACTGATTTTTTTGTCCTCAGACTTTTCTGGTGTGGTAAAATCGAATGTTTTCATGGTTACTCCTCTAACTTAGATTCGGGATTAAATCTTGCATTAAACTCCTGGGCAATTTCTTTCACTTCATCAAAGATACCTGTGCGACGCTCTGCAATAAGATTATCAATTTCGTCGAGGTCTTGTTGGGCCTTATTAAATGCTTTTTGAATAGTAAGATCACGTTCAGTTTCAATTCTTTTTAATTCATCAAATTTAGAATTGATAGCTGCATTAATATTATTATGTCGCTCACTTTCTTTACGTAGAGCCTTTTGTCGCTCTTGTTCGATTGCTTCAATCATGGTCATAGGCTCTGCAGTAAATTCTGCTTCTTTAAGATTGGGGTCAGCCCCTGGTAAATTCTGTGCTTTATCTAAAGTTACTTTTTCTTTTACAACTTCTTCAGTTCCTACTTCTGCTTCCGGTTGTGTATTTGTGTAATCAAAACTCTTCATTTGTTTTCTCCTCATTTTCTAAAGATATAATTTTGTTTTCGGCAAGATTGTAACTCCCACGTTGGGTAAATAAATACGCATAGAATACTTGCCATCTCCGCATATTCGGATTTTCTTTGCTCATAAATGTAAGATAACCTACCGTGCCCATAAAAAATGCACACCATAGGTATTGGACTAACCTATTGTTTACGATAAAAACAAGGGTTATCATGGCAAAAACTCCTGCAAGGAAAACGGGCGCAAGTTGCGTTTCATCCCAATTTCCACTTTCTGTTCCGTTTTTTATTCGTAAACGTTTAGGTTCTTGTATTGAGTCAGGCATAAAATAACCTCCATAATTTTCTATTCCTCAATTGGAGATTGAGAAAGGCTTCGTATTGAATTTTTTGTTCCTTTAGTAAGTGATTGACTGGTATTGTAAGTCGATGTAAAGCTATTAAACATATTTCTATTTGGAGAGTTAACTTTATTTGAAAGTGATTGTTGGGCAAGGTTACGAATAGTGCTTCCAAGACCTTGTGCTCTTGCTTGTGATTCGCCTGCATCCATTTGACCCAAGTTAGGACTTTCTTTACCAACGTCTCCCAAATCTGGTTCTTGTGCCATCTCATCTGGAGCTTTTGACCCAAAGCTATTCTCAGAGGTGTTCCCTTCCTCTGAATGCTCTCCACCAAATGAAGAAGGTGTATCTGCTTCAAGAGATGAAGGCTCTTGTGAATGCAATGGATCATTTGTGGTATTGCTTGGCATGTCTTGTTCAATACCAGAAGAAATATCATCCGCTGGAGGTTCATTAGCAGCCAGACTTTCCAATTCTGGACTAGTTTCATTTAAATCAGAAACTCCTGCCATGTTTTCTTCATCACTGTCACCTGCATCTTCCGCAATGTTTTTCTCATCAACATTGTTTTGGTTATCCAGTTTATCGTTATTTTGATTATTCATGTCTACATCATCATTGATATTGTTATCAGAATTAATATCATTGTCGGAACCATCCTCATTAGAGTCATTATCCAAACTCTTCGAGAGGTTATCTGAGGAACCATTTTCGTTGTTTCCACCAAACATTCCTGACATAATACCTGCAGTTGTTCCTGCAATTCCTGCACCAGTATTCATAGCGCCTTGTGAAAGATTTTTAGCCGCATTCCCTCCATTTTGTAAAAGCATTGAGGTTTGAGAAAGGGTCATTAAATCTTTTAGACCTGAATCAAGTCCCACATGGACTCCAAAAGTAGATTGGAAGATATTCGGCCCTTCGATAACAGAAAAGGCAAGAGCAATCGCAGCAACTGCTTGAACAACAGGGCCACCACCAAGTGTTGAGGTAACTTCATATCCTTTTGAGAAAAAGACTTGTAAGAAAACAACCATCACAACTGCACCAAAACCACTCACAATTTTAGAAATAATTTCCCAATTGCGTTTCCCTTTGGTATCCATTGTTGATGTGGCTTGCAGGATAGAGGCATTCATAACAAGTTCAATCAGTATCTTAATGAGTTTATAAAGTAAGAATCCCGTAATAATGAGGACTAATACAATATAAAAAATCAAGGTAAAGAAATTCACGTGATAACGGTAATACTGTGCATCTCCAGTAATTAAGGACATCCACCAACTTTTCCCTACTCCATCGTTGAGCGAAACCGTTGTAAGTTGCCCTTTTTCGTTTGTGACCAACATATTAGAGGCTATCTTCTTCCCTACTTTGCCCATCTTGCCTGGGTCTGCAGTTTCGTTGATGTTGATATTCTCTAAAACTTGTTTTGTGATTTTTCCTTGTTCTTCCTCACCTTTGATGTAATTTCGCTTGATTTTTTTATCCGTAATACTTTCGTTTTTCGGAACAACCCAATCATAGTTCTTATCAAGGGCATACAAATCAGTAATATTTTGATCCACAACATCATAGCCTGAATTTGAGGAGGTAGAAATATTTTTGGCAATATCTGTCGTTAGTGATGAAATTTGACCAAATCCAAAGGGTAAGAGGACAAAAATTGAAATACCTAATAAAAGGTTTTTCAAAATAATCACGACATCTTGGTTTTTGGAGAACAAGATACCCATTGTTAATGAAACAAAGACGGCTATACCAATCCCAATAAAGATAGGCATATAGCTATCAATTACTTTTTGAATCGGCCCCGGTTTTTCTTCTGAACCATATAAGTCAAGAATTTGGTAAGTGTTGTTAAAAGCTCCAGTAATGGAATTGACTAAGTCGCCTGTCTGAATAATCAACCACCAAGCTATCCCCCTTACGATACTCGTCAAAGGGTCAGACACACTGAGGTCATCTTGCCAATTTTGAAGATTTTTCTTTAAGTCCCCATTAAGATCGCCTCCATAATTGGGGTCATCTGGATTTAAAGAGGGAGGTTCAAATTCACTTCCTGTATCTGGAGGAGTAAAATCTTCGCCAAATGACGGTGGGGTAAAATCATCTGCAGCTTTCACACTTCCCATAGAGAACAAGGGAAAGAAAAGTAAGAGCAGTGTCAAACACCTAAATATTTTCTTTTTCACACGTGGTTTATCCTTTCTTTAATTTTTGATATTTCCCTGTAAACTCATGTTGAGCTTCTGGAGAAAGATTTTTTAATTGTTCTTTGATTAAATTTTGCAGTTGGGCAACGGTACGAATATCTGTCGCAACCCAAGCACGAATATCTGCACTAAAATACTGTTCGATTAGAGGTTCAAGTAGTTCACGGTCAAAGATTTCTTCAAGAAGAGGAGAATCTACTGTTTCATTTTGTGCTTCGACGGTATACAGCGTTTGAGGAGGGATTTGTTCAGACTCTTGCGGTACTTGAGAAGGAGTAGAATTGACACGAGGGCGCTTCTTTCCTTTGTCTTTCGCTTCTTCTTGTCCCTCACGTATCTCTTCCTCCGTTGCAACCATAGGCTTCACGTATTTCATAATGATTTTCTCTGGGATAACAATATCCTTTTCGCTTATCATACGTTCCGCTTTTTTTCCATTAATGATGTCTACACCTTCACGGAAATCAAAATCATTAAGTCCCATACCGTGGTCATCAAAATCTCCACCTGCTTCCGCAAAGAGATATTCATAAGCCCCCTTGAAGTTCATATAATCTTCATAATAGGTTTTATTTCCGTCTTGGACTTCTTTTTTGACTGCCTTAATAGGGTGAGGGCGAACGTCTCGGCCCTTAAGGTCTTTACGTTTCTTTGAACGAGTCAAAATAGCTTCACTCTGGAAAATATTACGTAACTCATGAGCATACATAAGCGGACGTCCATCTTCCATTTCGGTATAACTCTTATCTAGTGCCAAAGGGTCACCCGAACGTTGTTCCATGATAAGGGTGCTCTCTCCTAAGTCTTTAGAGAACTCATCCGCATCATCATTGTCATCTGACATAATAAACATGGTGTTCCCTGCAGCTTGTAAGATACTTTTACCGACGGTATCTCCATAATTATCGTAAATTTGATGTTTAGATTGAGAAAAAATACGAACAATATTTCCTGCTTCAAGTCCAACGTTCATGTGTTTTTTTATATTTTGGATAGGCAAAATATTTGGAAATTCTTCTAAAATACTCTGCAATCTAAAATCATATTTTTTTCCACGTAATGTTGCTTCTTCCGCAATTTCTTGGTACAGCTGATTGTAGAAAAGCCCTAACATTTTAGAATAGGCATCATTCGCATAAGGGAATATCACAAAAAGAAGGGTTGGCTTACCGTCTTTTGGGTAAACCAGTTCTTCAAACTCAATATCGTTACCACTCGTTAAAGCCATCATCTCAGGAGAGTTAAGAAACTCCAACTTCCCAAAGAATATCATCGAAAAAGATTTCCTTTGTTGGGCTGTCCCTTGAAGAGCTTGCGCATAGTATTTAGACGCAAGATGTGTCGGGTCTAAAGCCTCAATGTAGCGATCAAGTAATGTGTTCCCTTTCTCATCTTTATCTTTCTCACGTGTCAACACACGAGCAAAGTTAGTTAAAGCTGTTATATTGACCCATTCAGGATGATTCTCCTGTAATGCAATTTCCGTAATCAATACCGTTACAGCTTTAAATATAGATTCTGCACCTAAATTCCAAATAGGATCTTTCGCATCTGGTTCATAATAAAAGTCATGACTCACAGTGGTAAGCATACGCTGTGCTCTATTGATGTCTGACTGCCAATATTTCCTTACCCCATTTATCGGATTAAATCGCAAGGAATTAACCGGATTAACCAAGTTGAAGGCTTTCAGATGAAACTTTTTATTTGCCATAGGATGTAACCAAGTGCGACGAACAATATCCCCCTTTATATCGTTGACAAGACCAGAATCAGGCTTTCTAGAACGTATCATCAAATCAAGCAAAGGATAGGTAATATACTGTGTTTTACCTGTTTGAGTTCCCCCAAAAGTTTTTGAATTCGTGTTGTCAGGGTCAATATATATTTCTTTACGGTTAGGGTCTATTGCAATGGGTAAGCCTGGTCGTTCGTCAAATTCAATATTTTTATCCAGTGGAACTTTTGGATACTGCTCACGAATATCATCAAGCGTCGTCCATTTAGCCGTCCCTTTGCTTCCCTTATTCAAATCTCTAAAAGAGCGTCTTGCACCATATAAAAGTTTCCACGTGAGAAAACCAATAATAGAGAGAACAAGAAAAAGAAAAAGCCAATAACTGGCTTTTGTCAATCGAGGGAAAAAACTGATGAGGATATTTTGAGAAAATAGATATTTGAAATACTCCCAGTTTTGTGAAAAGGACTCAAATGTACTTCCTTTTGTTGCATAGAAAAAAAGCTGAACACAATTATAAATAAAGTTAAACAAAAGAAAAGTCGCAAAGAATATCACAATACCTACTCTTTTGAGTATCTTAGGGTCTGCCATCCATTTTTTCCATTGTTTATAAGCTGTATTCATTTTCTACTCCGCAATTTCTTCCACTAAATTATGAACGGCTTGAACATTCTCAGGCGTTGTCAGGCGAAGTGCTTCGGGTGAACCATGAATCGCTCGATACACTTCCAGTTTTTTATCCAATTTTTCTTTTTCTTTTAATTGTTGATAGACAACATATTTGAAAACTTCAGGTGTCACTTCTTTTTCAAGCACCTTACGTTGAGCAGACTTGATAAGATTTGCGATATACCAACAGAGAACAAGCGTTGAAGCAATAAGAATACCTCCAATCACCCATAGATTATCAACTTTAAGCTTCATGAAAATAACCAAAAGGGCTGTAAAATAAACTAGAGGTAAGAGAAGAGTAATCGTAAGCACTTTCCATCCCGATACCGCATAAAGTGCTTTTTTCCCCGCCTCAAAGGTTTGTTTTGAGCCATCACTATCAATTTTTTTGGCTTTTTCTGATGTTTTTTTCTTTTCTTTTTTCTTTTTAGGCTCAGGTTCTGACTGCTCCTCCTTTACAGGAGGAACTTCATCTTGTATTGTTTCTGCTTTTGATTGAGATGACGTCATATGATTTTGAAGTTCTTCAATAAACTCATCCTGATCTTCAATTGAAACATTATTAGACGCTAAACTTTTCCGAACAAGTCCGAGTAAGTTGGACGAACCATATGGATCGAGACCAAGTTCTGTCCCCCAAACTGTCGTTGTCCCTTCTAAAATTTTCATAGTAACAGGGGTCTCTACACTTATTGTGCCTTGAAATTCTGCAATAAGCATTGAACCCTCTTTTAAGGGGACTGTTTTATCAAAAGTTTCTGATGTAAGTTGAAATTTCATAAGTCCCCCTTATTTCATCATTAAAATATCTGAAGCGATTGAACGCAAAGGCAATGTTATTGACCCAGAAGGCAATTGGTATTTGTCGCCTTGTCCTACCCAATCCAAAACTAGTTTAAAGAGTCCTGGAATAAGAACAATTAAAACTCCAATGACAAATGCTTTTTTACAGTTTCCATACCATGTTTCCTTCGTACGCTCTCCTGCAAAGAAAGAGACGACTAGGGCAACAATGGCAGATAGGACTGCAACACCGATACCAACAATCATCAAAAAGTTGATGATATTTTGAATAATTTGTAAGACTGATTCTTGTGTGACCATAATTAATTGTTCTCCATTTCTTGATGTTGTGAATGTTGTGGTTGAGCAGATTCAAAAGTTTTTGTTTTAACCGGCTCTTGTTTTTCATCGATAAGCTTGATTTTTTTGTCCATTAATTTTTGAATAACACGGTTATTTGCTTCAACCGAGTATTCTTTAAAAAAATCCGTCTGCATATCTTTAGATTGATTTTCCAAGTCAGAAAAATCATCTCCTAAGATAGTCGCAAGCTCTTTAGCTTTCTTTTTGATTGCATTACGCTCTGTTTGTGTGTAGCTCATGCTTTACCTCCTGTTGGTTTTAATTTTTGTTTGATTTTCTCTGTTTTCTCAAAGAAAAAAGCTTTTGGATCAGAAATAATAATAAGGGCTAATAACACTAACGTGTAACCACCAAATATCAAAACTGCAAATGCACCGATTAACATCAATGCGCCAGATATACTCACACTGAGTGGTAATTCAGACATTGTAATTAAGTTAGAGGATAAACCCGATAAAACAAATAACAAAAAAACAGTCCCAAAGAAAGACTGCAGCAACATTATTGTTTTAACAAGTTTTAACTGATTTTTGAGCTTTTTTTCAGCCCATGCTTTAATTTCCATTTTTACCTTCTTTTCTTTTTAAGTAATACTTTTAAACTACCATCCACCAGACGCTCCGCCTCCATCTGAGAAGCCTCCTCCTCCTCCAAAATCACTCCATGATGAAGAATCAAAGCTTGAAGAAGAATAACTAGAGTCATTAGTAGAATGAGAGTCACTCGATACTGGTGCTGGTCTGTGCGAATCTGAATGTACACTTTGATAAGAAGTTGTCAATATATTAAACAAAATAAGCTGTTTAACAATATCATCTCCAAACACCGTAGTTGGCTTCATCTCTGTGAGTTTCAAAGCTTGTGTTGCAGGCTTTATATCTTGCTCTTTTTCTTTTTTCTTAAGTAGAGAATAGTTTTTTAAGAAGTTATCGACAAAAATATCTACATTTTCTTCTGTTGCCTCTAAATCTGTTTTCGTAAAAGAACGAATTAACTCATAATATGAAACAGGTAGTTTCATCTCTTTTGTCAGTCGCTCATGCATTAAAGTCTTAATATGCTGCTCGCGAGCAGCTTTTAATTTGTTTTTTTCTTGTTCTTCAACAAGCTCACTAATAAATATTTGTAAGTTTTCTTCAGATACTTCCTCATAATCGCTCTCTGCAAATTTTTCAGCAAGTTCTTGGACTGTATATGGAATATTTTGCAAATTATCGTCAAAAGCAAACTCTAGAGAGAGAATTTGCTTAGCTTCTAATATCCTTTTTGCTTTTTCCTTTTTACTATAGTTTTTATTAGAGGTTATCTTAGAATAATCCTCCTGATTTCCAGAAGGAACATAAGATTCCATATGTAAATCAAGTAAAAATTTCACTATATAAAATACCATAAATAGTGATAGGACACTTGCTATTGAGAAAATTAGATTTTTTAAAAACTTCTTTCCAACTTTATATAGCTCTTCATCTTTTTTAAGCGCTTCTTCCTTTGCTGCAGCATAACTTTTGCTATACGACTGCAAAGGTTGCACGAGTGAAATATCTTGACCAGCAATTCCAATCGTACGTTGTACAATTTGTTGGATAGCACCATTATAGTTTTCTGCCTTTAGCATAGAAGTGAGTGATCCTCCAAAGGCATAATCTTTAATTGAACTTTGTGTCAAAGCTGTATCTTTCCATCCCTCTCCTAACTGAATTCTGTACTTGTGGTCATTTACAGCCAAAACAAGCAAAACTCCTTTATTATGCTTCACATCTCCAATTTGCTTAGTATTAAATATATTTTGAGCATAATCTTCAATGGACGCACCATTTAAGCTATCTGTGATATAAACTGCAAACTGTGAGTTAAGCTTTTCACTCGTTTTCTTATCTGTAGATGCTGAAAATTGGTTCAGTAGGGTATTAAGTTCCTTTATCTGTGTAGGAGAGAGAACTTCTGAACGTTCCGATTGATAAATAAAGTTTTGTGATATTGGTGAATTAGCCTTTACATGAAAGGAAGTTACACAAATTGTACTTAAAAAAGTAATAGCTATTAATATTATTTTTCCAAGTTTTAATTGATTTTTGAGCTTTTTTTCAGCCAATGATTTAATTTTCATTCCTGTAACTCCCCTTCAATTTTTATTGTTTTCCATCCCTCTCCTAACTGAAAAAGAAGAGAACGTTCTTGTATCTCAAATACTTCTAAATCTAAATCTTTGTTTGTTTGATATTTTATAAAATCAAAAATATCAATTGCAAAGAATATTAAATGAATTGCTAAATGAATCCCTTGCATTAACGTCCATGTCACCCCGCTAGAAAAGAGAAATAAGGTTAAATGCGTTGGAAGAAGAGTGGCTGAAAATACATAGCTCACTAAGAAAATTAAAAAAATCATGATGTATTTAAGTGTTAAACTCACACCTTCCCAAACTTCCATGTATTCTTCATATCTTGAGTAGTCTGTCAAAATAACTTTTTTTATTTCCCAGTCTTCAAAATCTATACCCCATTCTTTTTCCTTTCTCTTAATATAATTTTGAGCTTTCTTTTCTGTACTAAATCCCCTGGCTTCAAATTCAATATCTTTCGTATATTTAAACCCTACCAGATAAGCTATACGTCTCATAGTTAATACTCTCTTTCTATCCTCCACGTAGAGGTAAAAATACAACTGAAGATGTCCAGTTGCATTGTTCCCCCCACGTGGGGGATATTTTTATTGAATGATATTTACAACAGCGTTAGGGTCTTGTTGTAAGATACTTTCTTTCAATTCTTCTGCCGCTTGACGGTTTGCTTGTTCTTCTTGCTCAATACGAGCCCTCTCAGCATCATCAAAAGCCTGTTTGGCTTTTTGGTAAGCCTCATCATAAGAAACACTAGAAACGCCCGTATAAGCTCCATATTGAGCTGTATAACTTTGTGGCTCTTGTGGAATTTCACTAACAGTCTGTACCACAGGAGGTTCAGAAGTCTCAACCTTTGGTTGAACTATACTCTTTTCTTTCTCCTTTGCTTTAGGCAATTCGGTTTTTTTCGACGAATTTGAGATTGAACTTGATTGTTTGACTTCATGTACTTTCTCAGCTTGGCTCACTTCTTCCTTTTGATCATATCCTCCGAGGTAAGCCAATACCATAGCACACCCGAGAATAAAAAATAGCCCTCCCCACATAAGCAAAGATAAGCTCTTATTTTTGTTTTTCAAAAAGAAGGTACGAAGTTTATGGGACTTAATTTTCATGAATTCTCCTTACCATAAATTTTGTCTATATTCTTGACTAAAAAGCTCTGCACTCTTCTCGTCGTAGCCTTGAACATCTTTCAATTGTGCTTTAACAACCAGTCGATACTGTGCCTGTGCATCATAACACGTGACTAAAGTGATTTCTTTTTTCCCTGGTTCATCAAGAATAACGTCTCCTTTTGTTTCAGGAACAGTTTGAATATCATGAATAACATAATGATAAACTTTATCCAAATCTGTGATATAAACACTTTGGCCTTTTTGAGCACGCATAAGTGGACTAAAAAGAAGATTAGCACCCGAATAACCAAAAGAGTCGAAGATATGATGACTTGCAAGAGTATAATTTCCTTGGCCCATTACTTGATTCTCTTTCAATGTTCCTGCGCCTGCCATCAATGCATTAGGATCGACACCTTTAAAAATAGGCAAATTAATCTGTAATTCTGGAATAGAAATATCGCCAATAACAGGATAGTTTTGCCTATTCATTTGACTTTTTAATATATCTTCAAAACTTACAGACTGTACTGCAGCATAATCAAATGTGGCTGTTTTTTTCTGATTCACTTTTATATCTTTAGAGGAAGTCGTAGACTTTTGAGAAGCAGACACATTAAGCTGAATGAAATACTTCATTATAGGGCCACGTAAGGCAAGCCCTCCCGCAATAATCAGAAACAAAACCATGACAGATAAAAAGATAAAGTTTTTCCATTTACTCATGATACTAACCTTATTTCATTTTATTCTTACGGTAGAAGAATGTACCAAGTCCTGCAACAATAACTATAATGACTGCGGCAATAGCCGTAAGAATAGTCTGTGCTTTCATTCCAGTTTTTGGTAGGGAAATATTAAAGGTATTGTTCTTAGGTTGTTCGGGAGTTTTTGGAGAAACTTTTCCATACCAGTTATCATCGTCCCCGACTTTTTTACCAGAATGAACACCAACTCCATCCACTGTGACATTGTCGCCATGAATATCGCCTGCAGCTAGACCTTCAAGAGTTCCCTTGCCTTCGATTGTTTCCCCTGGATTAAGTACCAAGAGTTTACCATCTTCAGTAGTCAGCTCACCATCTTTATTGACTTTGAGTGGTTTTTCTTTGTATGTCAACTTGATGTTTTTAACATTGGTCTTACCGGCGATTGTTTTATCAACGATTTTGAGATGCGTAAGAGGTTCTGTACCATTGTTTGTAGTTTTGAAGAAGATTTCTGTAGCTTTGTTTTCTTCAAGCTCTTTGGCCGTATCTTCTGTATCATGGTCATTTTCGCCTGCATTATTAGGTTTATCTTTATGATTACCTTCTCCTGCTTCTGGCGCTTTAGAATCCGCTTTTTCAATATCAATACTTGGAGCTTCTTCTTTTGGCTTACCGTACCATTTATCTTCATCCCCAACTTCTTTGCCAGATTCTACACCTACACCACTAACTGAGGCTTCATCTCCATGTAATTTGCCATCTGAAAGCTCTGGAAGAGTACCTTCGCCTGTTACAAATTCATCAGGCTGCAGCACAAGAAGTTTACCATCTTTAGTAACTAACTCACCATCCTTGTTGGTAGAAAGTTTTTCTCCATTAAAGAACCAAGCAGGATCTTTGATAGAAATCCCACCCTCAATGGTTTTATCAGAAACTTTCAAATGTGTGAGCGCCTCTGTCCCATTGTTTGTGAAGCGGAATTTGATTGCTGTGGACTTACCTGACTCTACCTCAAGGGCTGTATCAGGTGTGTCACGGTCGTTTTCACCACCGTTGTTGTCTTTGTCCTTGTGGTTACCCTCACCAGGGTTAGGAAGTGTGTCATTGGCTTTTTCAATGTCAATACTTGGTACTTTTTCAGGAGTTGGATTATCGTTGAAGTGAAGAGTTGATAAGCTAATTGTAGGTACTTCTGGTGTAACTTCTCCCACAGTTCCCTCTCCATTTGGATTAGATTCAGTCGAGCTATCTTTCAAGCTGAAGGTGCGTTTACTGAACGGTTTTGAGAAGTCCTCATAGTAACTGGCACTGATTGTAAGAATATCTTTTTCAGTGTCGGTTTCCATGTGAATATAAACAGGTTTCACATCTTCATAGCCTTCTACACCCTTAGTTTCTGAAACCTTCCAGTCTCCATAAGCCAACTCTTGGGAAGCATAGCCATCATCCCCTGTGTTAGGGTTAACGCCTGTCACAAATTTCACTGGATCAGCAACTGTTCCTTCCATAGGCTCTGCCGTAAATTCAATACCATTGTAGCCTGAGCCACCTTGTGAATCTGGTAAAGTCACCATTTTATCCAATGTAATTTTGGCTTTAATCAACTGTTCCTTAGAACTTGATTCAGGAGTGACAATATTTTGAGTTTTATCATCTTGTTTCTTGATTTCAAATTTATGTTCAGTTGGATCCGTTACATAACCTTCACCTGCATCGACTTCACGAACTTTATATTTCCCTGCCGGGAGATTACCCAGAGCTATAGATAGAGATTCACCGTCAATTTCAATAACTACATTGTCCCCATAACTTACTGGATTACCACCGATAATTGCAGAATGAACAACTTCTCCTGCAAGTAATTTAGGAGCTGGTTTTTCCGACCACTTCACAGGGTCACCTTTTTTATGAGGACTTGAACCTGTAGAGTCGTCATCATGGAAGTAGGCATATTTGGCTGTTTTTAGAACACCCTTACCATTTTGATCTGTGCCAGTTTCATTGTCTGATTTCTTCAGTGTGTTTTCGCCTTTAACCTCTTGGTTAGTCCCTTTGGTTTCCCCAAAGACAATTTCTGTATGTTGATCTTTATAAGATAAAGTCACTTCTTTTTTCTCGAAGGTATTCGTGAAGCCTGGAGAAGCTTTTGTTTCCTCAATCGTATAAGTCCCTAAAGGTAGATCTTTAACGATGACTTGCCACACGCCATTGACTTCCTTACCAATGACTGCAGTATAGGTTTTACCGTCTGTTTTAGAAGTCAGTTTAAAGGTAGTTCCTTCAAGTGTGTAGTTTTCATTCCACATGGCATCGCCAGATTCTACCCCTGATTTCTTAATTGTGATTTCACCAGTGACCGCAGTATTTTTAGGTTTGGCCGTTGTGGTATCCCCTGGTTTCACTTCTACAGTGAAGTCTGGGAGAACCGTTTGACCTGTGCTTGACCATTTTCCAGATGTTTCACGTAAAGTATAGACTGCAGGAGGAAGACCAATGGATTTCACACTTTTACCTGAAGAATCAAGTTTAAGCGTATCTACTTTCTTACCAGTGCTATCCAGGACATCAAAGGAGATGTCTTGGAAATCATAGAGATTATTTGGAAGGTCTTTTCCATATTGAAGTGTTGTTTTATCAATTTCAATATAGCCTAAAGATTGGTGAGGAGATGTACTGCCTAAGTTCCCAAATACTGCTTGAATGATAGATCCTTGGCCTTGGTTACCATTTGTATCAACGAAGTTTAATGCAGTTGATGACCCATTATAGAGGGCAATATACGAATTTGCATTAAGATTTGCGTTGTCTCCTACAACCGTATCATTTCCTTTCGCTGTCAAGATATTATCTCTTAGTTCAAGGTTGGTTGGTTTGGAAACAATATAACCAAGTGCTCCATTAGAGAGTTGTGCGGACTGACCTGCATCAATATCAGAAACTTTCATAGCCATTATTGTGCTTGCTGGAAGATTCTGCTTAGTGTCCATATCATATAATGAAATTGTTCCTCGCACAGATTCTGGAATCCCTGAAGCTGCCCCAATAGCATCTCCTCCTGAACCGCCAGAACCACCGCCTTCACTCCCTTGGCCAGAACCCGAATTAGGTATGCCATCCATAGACACCATATACCCTAATGTAATTGTACCTCCATTATTACGAGCCCCTACTAAAAGCCTGAAACCATCGCCAAAAACATTTCGGGGAGTCGTGCTTGTTGTTGAATCATAGTAGGTGGCATCATTAATTTTTACTGCCATACCTATTGGGACATTTTTTCCTGTTTTAACATTATAGGCTGTACCAATATTTTTGATGTTTATTTCTTGGCCTTTACTTACATAATTAAATTTATCATTATCTTGGAAACCATCACTAATTCCCATGCCGTAGTGAATTGTGTCATATGAAAGACCGTTAGCTCCATTAACTAGGGAATTTGCATTGGAAATAGCTGTCCCTGCATAAGTCGTTGAACTATTCCAAGCAACTGGTTTCCCACCTGTTCCATCTTGAGTATCACCCACGATATACTCTGGTTGGATAGCGCCAGTTAGGCTATCGAACAATGGTTGCATTGTCGAGAAATTATTGTTAGAAGTCTGAATTACTGGAGCATTCCCAATTGAGCCAATTTGAGTGTTACCAGGTGGCAACGTTAACGCATAAGCAACACTTGAAATAAGACTTGGATTTATTACTGCTACAAGACCTGTCCCTCCTGCAAGTGCAAGTACAATTGCCGAACGTGTAATCCACCGTTTCCCTGACTTTCGCATGCTAAAATGCGAAACCTTTTTTTCAGTTAATGCTTTCATTAACTGTCTGATTTTATGTTGTTTCTTCATTCGTCCTCCTTTTATTAGTCTTAACTAAGAAACAAAAAATATGACCTTGGCGTCATATTTATAGAATAGTTTTATGTCATTTCGGACAAAGAAAAAAGCAACTCTTTGAAATTGCTTTTTTTGGTTATCAGTTTTTGAATTTAGGGGGGCTAATTTTAGCCTCCTTGTTTTTGATTTTCTATTTTTTTGAATTAGGGGGCTAAACTTTGCCCCTTATCTTTAATTTACTTAATATTTCTTCTACGTCAATCGATGGTAAGTTTTTACAACTTTCGTCAACTCCTGCATAAAGTCTTCAAAAAGTTCTATTTTTTGTTCCAATGTCTCAACTTCTTCAGGTTTTGGTTCATTAATTCTAAGAGCAGCCGCATAACAGGCTTCACCAAGAAGAAAGAGCATTTTTTCTTTTTCTGTTGGTTTTTTTTCGTTAGTAAACTGTCCTTTTATTTCTACCCCACCTTCAGGTTTATGTTTAATCAAAAGAAATTCTTCCGAATTTTTTTTATTCTGATCAATAACTTGTGTTTCTAATTGTTGTGTTTGCCCAGTTTGTGTTTTCCCTTGAAAGCTTAAATTATTTAGATAGGCTTGAGCTTGTTTTTTTGTATTCATTTTAGATTCTTTCATTATTTTTGAGTAAAAAAAAGTAATTCTTCATTCATAGAAAAATTACTATTCTGATTTAACGACCACCATTAGCACTTTCGGCGCCTCCAGGATGACTTGCCGCCCAATCTTCATCATTTGATAAATCATTCCCAGAAACATTAGGATTTGCATTAGCACCACCACCATTGTTATAGTCAGAATTTCCTGTATTTCCACTTGGTGTAGATGGGGCTACTGCTCCTCCAGTAGCTGGAGGATTATAGCTTGGTGCATTTTGTGCAGGAGCTTGGGCATATTGACCATAGTCAACTGCACCATTAGATGCTTGGCCTTCTGCTTGTGGAGCAACTGCATTATTTACATCTGCAGCTGGAGCTTGTGTTTCATTTTGTGTTTTTGCCTGTTCTTGGGCAGCTTGTGCTTTTTGTTGTTCCGCATTTGCTTTAGATTTTGCTTCCTCTGCAGCTTTTGCTTTTGCACGGTCTTTATTATTTTTTACTGCAGTTTTAACTTTATCCAAACGTTTTTGCAAATCAACCTTTTTAGACTTCGCCATGTTATCTTTTATTTTATCAATTGCTGTTTGGGCTGTTTTCACATTGGCATCATTTTGAACTTTTTCAGCATTGGAAACAGCTTTACCTGCCTTGTTCACTAAATCCCAGTTTTGACTAACTTTTTCTACACGTGCAATGAGATCAGTTTTATCTTTTTCATCAAGTTTCTTGATTGCATCTTGTGCTGTTTTTACATCGGCTTCAGCTTTAAAAGTTTCGGCTTTTTCCGTTGCTTTTTTCGCTTCTTTAATCAGATTGTCGTGCGCAGTCTTAGCTTCCTGTGCTGTTTTCTCAGCTTGTGCCTGGGCTTGATTGTTGGCCACAATTCCTGCACCGCCACCGGCTAATAATACTACTACCGCACCACTAATCATCCATTGTTTTTTTGTGAATTTCATATTTTACTCCTTTTTCCTAAATTCCAATATTTGTTTTATTATTTTCTCTTGCTCTATTTCGCTTGATTTTTCAAGAATTAGTGCAATAAAATCTTGCTTTTCTTCAAAAGTTGCATGTCTACGAATGAAAGATTTAGTCGAACTAAGATACCTCGTACGATATGCTGCTTCATTTTCTTCTTTTCTTTTGAGTTCTTCTTCTGTTAGAGGACGAGCTTTCAAAGCTGCTTCAAGTTCTGGATATTCTTTTGCCTTAGCGTTTAAGAACGGTTGAGTCACATTTAAACGTTTAGCAACTTGAACAATACTTACATCTTGATCTCGCCATTCGCGAATATCTTTTAAATAAGGTTTTACTTTTTCTTCGTATGATTTTGCGGGTCTTGCCATAAACAACTCCTTTTGATTTATTATATCAAAATATGTATGGACTTACTCCCCGCCTTTAGCTTTCCAATTCATGAAATCTTTCATGATAGACCCTGGAAGATTTCCAGATAAATCATCAACAATAATTTCTCGTGTCCCTTTAGATGCAAGAAGGCTTTCTTCTACAAACTGTTCATACTCCCCTTGTTTGAAAAATTCTTCATCCAATGCCAGCATTTGTTTTCCAAAGGCTTTGCGTTCGCAAACTCGCTGACCATTAAACTCAAAATAAGCGACACTGTTCCAAATTTCCGCAAATACCTCACGTATATCAACTTGTATGGACGGATTTTCTTTTAACCCCGCCATCAGAGTCCCTTTTTCAAGATAGCCATGTAAAGGAGCTAACTCACTTGGAACAATTCCTGCTTCTGCTTTTTCTGAGAAGAGGCGATATCCAATATCCGCCTCCATATTCTCTACAATTTTTCTTAACACATCTTTTGTTTCAACAATCATAAAAACATCTCCTTGTTTTATTTAGTTATATCATATCATTGATTTTGTTCGTCGTCAATAAATATATAGTTATATTTCCCATTTGATGATAAGTTCATCTTCCATTATTTCCTTAATCTTGTATCCTAAGCTTTCGATCCAGTTCTTTCCTTCCAAAGTCTGTAAGTAAGCATAGGACTTTTTATCCATTGCTGAAGAACAATAAAAATTGTGTAATAGAATAATATCATCTCCCTTTTTACAAGCAAATTTTATTCTCTCCATAATATATTTTTGTTCGTCATTAATGATATGTCGTCTCAATAATTTTTTCGCTTTTTCAGCATTCAGTATTTTCCAAACAAACATCATATTTTCTTTCTATAGTTCAAAGTCTCGTTCTTCCAAATCACATGGGAAAAATGGTGTTTCAATAAATTCTCTTATTTTATTTTTGATTTTCAGATAGAATTTCATAGTTTGTTTATCTCTTACTCTCCTTGAAATTTTTTATAAAATAATACTTCGCTTAATGGAGTTGGTTTAAACTTTCCTTGTGCGAGAATTTGTTTTACTTCTTCAAACTTTATTTTAGAATATAGCAAACCTGCATGTGGGTAATCTTTAAAATTACTATAAAGTACCACATCATAAATAGGACAATTGCTTGTCGCAAAGTGTTTCTTAACATCAATAATTCCGTTAAATTTCTGTGTGTTTTGCTCTGTTATCATTGTGGTCTCTTTTCTATTTTTGATATAAAAAAAGACAACTATCAAAAATAGATGTCTTGCTTTTTTATTTTGAATATACTTCTTTTCTAATTATTTTTGGTTTGTCTGTTACTTTGGTCGTCTATAAGACGTTAATAAAATTATTCGCAGAGTTTATAGTTAACCCCAAACTCAAAGGCACCTTTACAGCATCGCCGACCTTTATTGTAGCTCACCCTTTCCTCGAAGGCAGGAGGTTCAATCCCCATATTTTGCATCTGGCATTGTCATATTAGGTCTCACAATCCTAACTTCTCTGTTGAATGACTTCTTGTATATACGTTTATTCAAAGATAAACGGTGCAAATATGTGTAAAGCAGGACAAGTTCTCACGTTCCAGACTACTCCACACTCCCTTTAGTAGCTACGCTGATAAGAGGGGCAGACATTGGCATTTTACTCTCGTCAAGAGTCTACCAAGCTGAGTATTCAATTGTAATCGTCGTACGTTTCACTTAGTCTTGTGCTACTCTTTCACGCATTGGGCGATTATATTGAGAACAGGGGAATCGAGCCCCTACTTCTTTGTCAGAAGGTAACCTACTTCTCTATACCTTATATTCTTAATTCTTTTTTAATACCGCAAGAGCTTTAGCCGCAAGGAAACATTCTGTATCACGATGTTCTTTAGAAGCATGTTCGCTAATCTCTTTTAAATATGTGTTGACTTTAGAAAGTTTATTCTCAAGTTCTAATTTTTCTTTATGCAATACCTTAAATTCAGAAGCTGTTACAAGCTGCATTTTATTTTCACGAATTTTTTTAATTTCATCCTTGCCATAAGGGGCAAGGTAATCTTCTAAATTGTCTTTAGTTATTTCTGACATATTATTTTCTCCTAATAAAAAGATTTATCGGGGGGCTAAATTTAGCCCCTTTTTCATAAAACCTTTAACTCAGCAAATTTATTTTTACGATCCGCAAAAACTTCATAACGTTTTCTCTCAGCTTTTGTTAGAAGTAATTGTATCTCTTGAAAGTTTTCCTTCTTCTCAAGCATCATTGGATACTTTTTATTGCCATCTGAGATAATTAAATACGGATAAGCTATCTTTCCCTTTCTGCCATCGAAAAGTTGTACCACACTACCGTTAAAGCGTCTTAAATGTCTTGGCATTAAAACAAAGTTTTTTGATTCTATTTTCATCCATAATCCCCCTTTGAATTAAACTCATTTTCAAAAATACGATCTTTTGAAAATTGAATATTGGATTTAAATTGCTTTGGCAGGAGTCGAACGCTGCTCTTTCTTCAAAGGGTTTGAGTAGAAAGATATACCACTATACAAAGCAAGAAAGCAGTGGACGCTGCTATAAGCAGACTAACCACGCAAAGCGGACGAAAGGAGTTGAACCTTTCAAACAGTAAATTCCTATTCACCTTAAAAATTTACAGTACCATATCCGCAAAAAAGAGCGTTAAACACTAACGCCCACACGGAATTTGAGAAAACTCCATGCTAAATAAAGCCTTTGCTTTCCCTTGATATAAATGATATAATAGCAGTATCTTACATTGCTTATTATTTCATTTGACAAGGTGCATTAGCACTACTATACGATAATTATTTTAGGTTTTCTACTTAAATAGTTTTTCAACATATCAAGTGAGAAATTAAGAGAAATGTACCTTGGTTTGCTCAGACATTCGTCGAGTTTGGACTGAGGTACTTTTTGTATATTCTTTTAACATATCAGTCAAATTTTCTCTATAAATATATAATATACCTTTTTGCGTATAATGTCAAGAGGAAATAAAAAGAAAGGAGAATTTTTTATGGATTTCTCTGAAAGACTAAAAAAACTAAGAAAAGAAGCTGGTTTAACTCAAAAAGAATTATCTGAAAATCTAAACGTTGCCCAACCTCGAATATTAGAATGGGAAAAAGGAAAAAGAAACCCTAATAAAAGAAGTTTAGAAAAAATTGCATCTTATTTTAATGTTTCAGTGAGTTATCTTTTAGGTGAAACAAATGTTCGTTCTTCTTTTGAGATTATCGAAATAATGGAAAATTTATCAGAATTTAGACAAGAAAAAACTGTAAATTTTGCTCGTCAAGAATTAAAAGACCAAGAAGAAGAAAATAATATTATACAGTTTAATTCTTCCTTAATTCCCTATGAAGTTGAGGAAGAACAAGCCTTATCTGCTGGATTTGGTGAAGGTTATACAAACACTTATGCTAAAGAAACTGTCTACTGGAATAAAGATGTTGCATATGATCGAGCTATACGTATTAAGGGTGAATCAATGGAACCCGAATATCATTATGGCGAGATAGCTTTAATAAAATATCAAGAATGTATAGACTACCCTGGTCAAGTTTGTGCTGTAGATGATGTTGAACGAGGAAAAGCTTATATAAAATGTGTATCTAAAACTGAGAATGGTTTACTTTTGGAGTCGATAAATGATTTAGAAGATAAAGAAGGTAATAGATTATTTCCTAATATATTTATTCCCTTTGAAGAAAATCCTCGAATAATTGGAGTTGTGAAAGAACATTTCTTACCAATAGAAATTTAAATATAAAAAAAGAAGGAGCCTTAGCTCCTTTTTTATTAGTTTATATTATATATTTTGACTTTTGTTCTTTTGCGATGAAAAAAAGCCAGTAATCATAAGGCTTAACAGGATTTTATGACTAGGAAAAACTGTGCATATGACTAGGAAAAACTGTGTATATGACTAGAAAAAACTGTGTATATGACTAGTTATTAATTGACAGACTAGTTATATTATTGTACCCTATAGTTATCAAATACGAAAATATTAAATGGAGTTTCAATGAATACTGAAAAAAAACTAGCAATGGAAGCTATAAAAGACCGAAAGGTTGTTGAGCACAATGATTTGATAACTAGCATTGCGAAAATGGATAAAACTCCTCTAAAGATATTTGAACTTGCAGTTTCATGTATTGATACGGACAATCCTCCTAAAGATGATATTGTTTATCTTTCAAAAAAAGAGCTATTCAGTTTTTTTGATGTTTCAGATAACGATAAGCATACTAGATTTAAGAAAGCTGTAGAAAAAATGCAGAAACAAGCATACTTTCAAGTAAGAGAAAAAACAGGAAAAGGCTTCGAATTTGAAAGTATCATTCCAATCCCTACTGTTAAGTGGAATAATTATAATGACGAGGTATTTATTAGATTTAATCCAGACATAATGCCATATTTAATTGATATGAAGACGAGCTTCACTCAATATGCGATTATGGATATTATGAATTTGAACAGCAAGTATAGTATCATCCTCTATAAATGGCTAAGTATGTTTTTTAATCAGTATGAGCATTATTCTGATAAACCCAATCGCACACAAAAGCAGCTATTTAAGTACAAAAATCCAAAGATTTCTGTAAAGGAATTAAGAGAATTAACGGATACAAATTCAGACTATGCACGTTTTGGAAATTTTGAGACTAATGTAATAAAGAAATCTATTTCTGAAATTAATGATAACACACACTTTGATGTAGATTATGAGAAGATAAAAAAAGGCAGAAATATTGACGAAATACAATTTTTTATAACTAAAAAGAAAGTGTTGAATGAAAATTACAAAGACAATGATCCTAAAGCACAAGAATCATTAGAGCAAAAGCAAGTTGAAAATGAAAAATTATTCTACTCTGCAGTTGGACATCCTTACACTTTACAATTGATTAATGTTGGACTACTTCAGGCAACAGATATAGCAAATCAAGAAAGAATGATAGGACTTGTAAGAAATGTTTATCCTGTTTACGACAGCATCACACAAAGTAAGGGACAGAGTGGCTTAACTACTCACTTAGAGTATGTTCGTGATAAAATGATTGATTTTAGTGATAGTAAAAAGAATATAGTGAAGTATTTAAAAACTTCTGCAGAACAGTATGTAACTTCAACTAGTTTTGATTAATTTAAAAATAAAAAAGAAGGAGCCTTAGCTCCTTTTTATTTGTTTATCTTATATATTTTGAACTTTTGAGCTTTTGGGAGAAAAAAAACTCAGTAATAATCAACCTTCCGAGGTTTTTATTGATACAAAATAATATGTATAGTGATACAAAAAACTATGTATTCTGATACAAAATACTATGTATATTGATACGTTAGTCGTTGACAATGTATCAATATGATGTTATAATAAATCTATAAAAAGAAAAAAGGAATAAGTCATAGATGAATGATTTAGAAAAAAGAAATGTAGTTGAGCATAATGACTTAATTACTAGCGTTGCCAAAATGGATAAAGTTCCTTTGAAGATTTTTGAAATGGCCGTTTCTTACATCGATACAGAAAACCCGCCAGAAGATAATATCGTTTATTTATCGAAGCAGGAATTATTTGATTTTTTTGATGTATCAGATAGTAATAAGCACAGTCGTTTTAAAGAGGCAATAGAAAAAATGCAAAAGCAAGCTTTTTTTCAAATTAAAGAAGAGAAAAAAAGAGGCTTTAAATTTAAGAGTATTGTACCAATTCCCTTTGTAGAATGGAATGATTATAATAGTCAAGTAATTATTAGATTTGATCAAGCTATTATGCCTTATTTGATTGATTTAAAAACAAATTTTACTCAATATGCAATTACAGATATTATGGAACTCAATAGTAAGTACAGTATAATCTTTTATAAGTTACTTACCAAATCATATAATCAGTATGAACATTATCAGTACAAATCAAATCGTACTAAAAAACAATTATTGGAATACAGAAACCCTCAATATAGTATTTTAGAATTAAGAGAAATAACAGACACATTGGATGAATATAAACATAGTTCGAATTTCTTTAAAAGAGTTATTGATGAACCATTAAAAGAAATTAATGACAATACTCATTTCAATGTTACCTATGAAAAAGTAAAAAAAGGTCGCAGCATCGACAGTATCATATTTCATATTGATAAGAAAATTATTCTAACTGATAATGATTATAAAAAAGAACAAGATGATCCTGAATATTTGGAATCCAAGGAAAAACAAAGTATAGATGATGCTGAGTATTTCAAACTTTCAATGGAAAGTAAATATACAAGATTACTAATAGAGAATTCTCTTTTAAATCCAATGGAAATGACCGATATTAGCCTTATGGTTGGATTACAAAAAAATGTTTATCCATTATATCAAGAATTAGAGAAGATAAAAGGAGATAATGGTCTCCTCATACATCTACAATATGTTCAAGATAGACAAGAGGGTTATACAAAAAGAAACACAGCAAAATATCTAAAAAAAGCAGTTGAAAGTTATTTAAGTTCAATAATACAAAAAGAAAATTTAGGAGTGCATAAATGAAAACAATTAGTTTATTAAATTTAAAGGGTGGAGTTGCAAAAACTACTACAGGTAATAATTTAGCGAAAGGCCTAGCAAACAAAGCGAAAAAAGTGTTGTATATTGACACAGATATGCAGGCTAATGCAACGAGTATATTTTTAGATGAAGAACGTACTAGTCCTGACTTTAAAGGTTTTGCAGAAATTTTGCTAGATGAAAAATTAGAAGATGTTTCAGAATATATTTATAACGTCGATACAAACCTAGACATGATTGGTTCTAATCTATCTGTTGCAGAGAGTGAGTTGAAAATTCGAAGTTCATTCAATCGAAATACTTCAAATATCGTCAATAAGATAATTAAAAAAGTTTCTTCTGATTATGACTATTGTATTATTGACTGCTCTCCAACAATAAATCTTATTACATTGAATATTATTATTGCCAGTGATGAGATTATTATTCCGATAAAAATTGATAAATTCGCATTGGAAGGTTATCAAACTACACTAAATAACATTGAACAAATCATTGATGATTATGAACTTGATACAGAACTTACTATTCTTTATACAATGGTAAACAGGAATAATATAGATAAACAAATTATGGAACTAATTTCTGGTAATCGTTTTGATACAACTATTCGTTTTCAAGCAAAACCTATAACTGAAAATGCACTAAATAATGTTATATTAATTGATGATAAAAGAGATTCAAGTGTAAAAGAAGATTATTTATCTCTAGTTGATGAAGTGATAAGTAAGGAGGGGTAAACATGGCAAACGATTTTGGCTTTACTGATTTGATAAAAAAAGATGAGCATGAAAGAAAAAAAACAAATACAAAAAATATTCCAGTAGATGAAATAAAAGAAAACGAAAATAATAATTACGAACTTGTTGATATAGATAAATTAGCTACAAGTATAGAAGAGCTAGGATTATTGCAACCGTTATTGGTGAAAAAAAGAGGGAAGTTTGAATACGAATTGATTGCAGGACATAGAAGATTTACTGCGATTAAAAAACTTATTGAAGATGATAAACTCCCTTCAGATTATGAAGTACTATCTAAGATAATTGACTCTTCAGAGAATGAAATAATAACTAGACTGAAATTGCATGAAACAAATCTACAAACCCGCTCACTTCTAAATATGGAAGAAAGCGAAAAAATATCTGTCGTTGAAGATTATATGAATCTAATCGATCAAGCCAAAAAACAAGGAATTGAAGTAAATGGGAAACCAATTAAAGGTAAAACAAGAGAACTTGTGGCAGAAAGATTTGGTGTAAGTCACTATACGGCTCAGAAAATCATTCGTAAAGTTAAAGAAGGAGGAGAAAAAGAAAAACCCAAAAAAGTTAAAAGTGTCAGCACAGTAACTCAACTTAAAAAAATTGTAAAGCAAATCGAAAAATTGGAATTTGAGAATACTGAAGAAGAGACAAAAATTAAAGAAGGAATAATTAAACTTTTAGAAGAGAAAGCCAAGTAAGGCTTTCTTTTTTTTGTGAGGGGGCAAAGTTTAGCCCCTAAATTCAAAAAATAGAATATAAAAAACAGGGGGCAAAGTTTAGCCCCCTAATTCAAAATATAGAGTATAAAAAACAAGGGGGCAAAGTTTAGCTCCTAAATTCAAAAAATAGAATATGAAAAACAGGGGGCAAAGTTTAGCTCCTAAATTCAAAAAATAGAATATGAAAAACAAGGGGCAAAGTTTAGCCCCCTAATTCAAAATATAGAGTATAAAAAACAAGGGGCAAAGTTTAGCCCTTAAATCAAAAAATAGAATATAAAAAACAAGGGGGGCAAAGTTTAACCCTCTATAAACCAATTGTCAAAATATTGAAATTGTCAATAATTATATTTGATTTATAGCTATAATAAATATATAATATTGATATAATCAATAAAAGGGTTTGGGTGGAGGAAATCTACGATGGATAATAAATGTATGAGTGATAAGCAATTTCAGAATGCAAAAGGGCTATTAATTTTGCTTTTAAAACTTATCGAGAAAGAATCGAAGGGCTATTACAGATTTCTAAAAGCAGACAGCACTGGCCTGTTCTATACTACAGGTAGAGGAAAAGTAAATTTTCGAATATCATCGAGCGAACGTACAGTAATCGACCAAATTACTCCGATAATTAGAGATATATCAATTGCTCAATTTATACTTGATATAGACCTCTTTTATAGAATGCAAAAAGTGATGCCAAGAAAGGGAATTCCATTAACTTCAAGAACTCATGAAGCGATGATGAAATTTCTAGAAGTCTATCCCATGTTCAAAGAGCAATTTAATCAAAAGGTAAAAATGATGATTGATGACGGTGAAGAGTTAATGAAGATGTTTTACGAAGATACTGAAGTAACATATAAATAGAACAATAATTTTAAAAGACAGGTAGGAGGAATCGCTATTAAATTTGCAGTTATAAATGAAGAAGGACAATATTTAAATTTCAAAAAAGATAAAAATAGAGAGGACGATCTGTCAGTTCCTATTTGGAGTAGTAGCTTTGCCATGACTTGGATAGAGGAAGTCGCAAGTTACTTAGCTGAAACTCTATGATGGTGAAATTATACAGATGTAGAGTAAATAAAGATGAGGATTGATTATGATAAAGAGCCACGTAGGGCTATCTTCTTTGAGGACGTCAAATCAAACTATGCATCCATTGAATGTGTTCAAAGGAAGTTACACCCCTTAACAACTTCTTTATGTGTCATGAGCAGGTCAGACAATTCCTATGGTCTTATCCTGGCATCAAGCCCCAAATTTAAAGAAGTATTCGGTAAATCAAATGTGAGTCGAGCACGTGATTTGCCTTTTTTAATTGAGTCAAGAAAGTTCAACTATCAAAAGTGGTATGAAAAGCATACGGATATTCATGGACAGCGGACAGAACCAACGCTTGAATACGTGGCTTTTATAGAGAGTTGGGCTAAACGTACGCACATTGTTCCCCCTCAAATGGCCTTATACATTGAAGAAAATATACGTATGCAAAAGATACTGTCAGGTTACACCTCTTTTGAGGAAATTCACTCCTACTCTATTGACGAATCATTTATGGATGTCACGGAGTCTCTGAACCTTTTCTACCCAGATATAAAAGACAAGTATGTACAAATGGATAGATTAGCACAAAAGCTGCAGAGGGAAGTTCTTGCACGTACTGGCTTATATATCACGGTTGGAATGGGAGATAATCCACTCCTCGCAAAGATTGCAATGGATAATTACGCTAAACACAACAAGAACATGCGAGCCCTTATCCGTTATGAAGATGTGCCTGAAAAGATATGGACTATCCCAAAAATGACTGACTTTTGGGGGATAGGTAAGGCCACAGAGCGAACATTGAATAAACTTGGTATTTATTCGATAAAAGACCTGGCACATGCCAACCCTCAACTTATCAAACGTAAAATGGGAGTGGTTGGGCTTCAGCAGTTCTTCCATGCCAACGGCATCGATGAAACTAATGTACGTGACCGACATATAAAAAAATCTGAGAGTTACAGTAACAGTCAGATTTTACCTAGAGATTATGAAAGAAGAGAAGAGATCGTGCTTGTGATAAAGGAAATGGCAGAACACTTAGCCATTCGATTACGTAAAGGAAAGAAGCTGGCTGGAGGACTTTCTCTCTGGGTCAGACACTCTTATCAAAGCAATGCGCCATCGATTAAAGTGTCCTGTAAAATAGACCCTACACAAAGTACGTTAGTGATTCAAAATGAAGCCTTAAGAATGTTCTCTTCAAAGTACCAGGGCGGACCGGTACGAGAAATTGGGATAGGGGGATTTCACTTATCAGACGAGAATATAAAGCAACTCACACTCTTTGAAACCATGCTTGAAGATAATAAGCAAGTCAGTAAACAAGAAGCGCTGCAACGAGCTGTAGATGAAATCAGAGAGAAGTTTGACTTCACAGCCATACAAAAAGCAAGTGCATTAGCTTCAGGTTCAAGAGTACTAGAGAGACATAAAATGATAGGCGGACACGCTGCAGCAGGAGGTGAGAGCATATGACAGTAGACCGTTCATACAGTGAATATGAAGCCATCAGAACTTATCATGACCGAGGTATGATGAAGTGGGGCGCTTTTGCGACAGGAGAATTATCTGAAGCGCAGAAAAAGTTTATAGAAGAGCAGGAGGAAGAAGAGAATGGTAACGATAATCACAAAGAATAGCAGTACATCTTGTCGGAGTGCGAGACGGTGGCTAGATAATCATGACATTAATTATGAAGAAATCAATGTCAGCCGTCAACCTTTCAACCTTACTCGTGACATTTTGATCCAAATATTAAGCCTAGAAGAAGAGGGATTGTCAGCATTATATGGCCGTAAGAAAAAGACAGACCCTAAATACCAGTGGCTTGTAAAGAGTATGGAAGAATTGTCTTTAGAGTCTGCTCTATCCTTTTTACAAAATCATATGGAATTACTGTGTACGCCTATTATTTTTGATGAAAAAAGAGTGCAGTTAGGCTATGATAGTGAGAATATTCGAAAGTTTATCCCAAAGGAAAAAAGAAGAGTGGATGCAAGGAGAAAAATGTTTCACTTAAGAGAACAGCAACTCCTGGCAGGATAAGCTTTTTAAAATCACTAATATTGACAGCGAGCCTTATACTTTCTATGTTATAATAGAACTCTGTTCTTTAGGTAAATCTCAACATTTGTTGGGATTTTTTTGATATACTTCAAGTACACAATTCGATTTTCTTCTCCAGTTTTGGAGAGGTTTTTTAATAAAAAAAAGCCATTGGCTTTCTTCTTGATTATTTTCTATCTTTTAAAACTTTAACAGCAAATTCCAAAGAATCAATCAAAGTTTCTAACTCAGAATCTCCACCAAACTCAATTTCAATCTCTTCACAGCCAAAGCGATTTTTTTTAACATTAGCATTCATGCTTGTTCCACCTAAGTCTTTGATGGCAATAAAAGTTCTGCCACCATGACCAGCATCACCACCCTTGAAGCCAGTTGTGCCAACTTCTAAAGCCATAATATTAGCATGAGTTACCTCTAACTCGACTGTATCAACAGGTACTCCTCGAACAACTCTTTTTTTTTGTGTAATGTCATGATTTGTTTTCATTTTAAAAAATTCCTTTTTTTTATTTAATTATATCAAAATAAAAAATTGTTGCAATGTATGGTCCTAACACATAATATTGGACTATTGTGAACGCAATTCGTAAAGTATTAAATTTGTGTTGATTAATAATAAAAAAATATGACCAAGAAAGCCCCCAGTTCAGTTACTGAGGGCTTTCTATCGAGAAGAATATAATCCTGATATCCTTCAACGCTCTTAAGAGCAAAATTTTATGTTAAAGATATTATAACCTAATTGAAACAAATCTTCAAGTATAAACTTTATTACTTTTATAAAGTTAAAACATGATAAAAGAAATATCAAAATAAGTATTTTTTCCATTCACTTAATGAAGGCTCTCCCATTTTACTTAGCAATCGGTCATTGAGGTCAAAATCGGGAGACCGAAATTGCTTATTATTTCTATAAACAATGTTTTGGATAATTTTTTTTAAAGGACGTGTACTTTCAAAGTGATTTAATATTTTCAAAGTATCAAATAAGGTAATGCAAGAGTAAGGAGTACCTGTTTCTGAAGGAGATAGATTGAAAAATTTAACAAGTCTTGCACTAATTTTTTTAGATTTAGGAGTTACAAACCTGAATACTAGGGAACCATGTGCACAATTATTCCTCAAACAAAGAAGAAAATCTAGCATATTCAAAAATTCGGTTCTATGAAACAAGTTGTTAAATTGAGTCATATTCAGGTCCATCATAATTTTTTGTAGAATATCATCATTTAAATAATGTAACAAACGGATTACCTCTCCTAGCGTAAGAGTTTCTATTGCAACCCACATCGGAACAGCTACAGTATAATCTTTGTTATTACCTATTTTGTAAGAAGGCGAATTTGTAATTCTAGAATCGTAGTTAGGGTCCGAATAAAAATTATAATCAATATAATCATTTTGATCTATTAAAGATGTTAGATACCAAGGAGTAAAGAAAACAAAGTTATCAAAGTCTCTATAGATTTTTTTATTCTGAAAATTTTTAAAAGGATAATTCTCTGGATTTGGTCGATTTTTTGGATTAAGATAGTTTGCTTTATTTGTATATCCCATTGTATCTTGAATGGTATTACAATGTTTTTGTGTAAAATGATAAGCAATGGAGTTTTTTAAACTCACTTCGACTTTATTTAAAAGTTCAAGGATAGTACTTGATAATTTGGAATCAAATTTATATATTGCTAAAAAATCATCTAATTTGACTTTGTTAAATGTCTTAGGATTATTTTTCGAAAGAAGAATACTTTCAATTCCATTGAATAAATTAAAATAATTATATTTTTTTAGTGCTTCCTCAAGTTCATATTCTTCAAATTCTAAATTACGAGAAGCTAATTTTGATTTCAAGCCAGAACGACTTTCCGATTGTTTAATAGACATAAAATCCCCAACATTTTTTATTACTATAATTATATCATAACTTTCACATAGGACAACAGGGTATACTCTGGTGTCCTTTATAATAATTGTGATATAATAGGAAAAGAAGATAGGCCAACAGAGTTGGGCAACAGAATTTGCCAAAAAATAGAAAAAGGATAAAATCTATGAAATTTGTTCAATCAAAATTAGGGGGGAAAACTCTGACTATTATTCTTATAATATTTGTTATTATAACTTTAGTTCTAGGATTAACCATATTTTCCCCTGAAGATAAACCTACATTAAAAAATGCCACTGGAACAAAAAACTGGGAAGCTAAAACAGGAAAATATATTTTGAATTCTTATACGGCATCTACTGAAGGTAAGATTGTATTAGACGTTAAAGATAAGGGAGAAATGACATTTTTATCTTCAGAGGTAAATATCATAAATTCAACTCCTCCATTAAAACAAATGACAGTTAGCATTCAATATTACTCATTCGTTCCAGTAATTGAGAACGGTAAGAAACCACTTAGAGGAACTCTATTTGATCAAACAAAGATAAAAGAGAAAAAGAAAGAACTACCTAAACAGATTATGACTTGGGGAGAAATTGTAAATGACCCAAAAATAGGTAATCCACTCTACGGTAATCCTAATTCAGATGCTATAAATTTCGTACTATTAAGGTCGGAAGTTCCCAATCTAACAAAGAGTATTCCAAAAGACGTAGCTAATGAAATATCAAAAACGGAAAAACCTAAGTGGAATAATAACAAAGAAACGGTAGTTGTTAGACCCTTTGTCACTATCAATAAATAATAGGAGAGAGCCAAAAATGAGCGCACCTTACAAATATATCGTAAATGAGATTAAAGAAAAACTGGATTTGTTTGAAAGACTTACTAAATCTGGTAGAGAACTCAATGAAGAAGAAATTATTGAAAAAAGAAAACTTGAAAAATTGTATTCATTAATACTTGAAATGGAAAAAGGGTTATGAGTAAAGTTGGGTATGCACGTGTAAGTAGTAAAGAACAAAACTTAGACAGACAATTAGATTTATTAAGTGATGTTTCAAAGATATTTGCAGACAAGATTAGTGGAAGAACTGCAGAACGGCCACAATTAAAGGCTATGCTAGAATATATCCGTGAGGGTGATATAGTGATAGTAACTGAATTAGACCGCCTAGGGCGAAACAGTAAAGACCTTACAACCATCATGAATGAAATACAGCAAAAGGGTGCAACATTAGAGGTATTAAACTTGCCCTCGATGAATGGTATAGAAGATGAAAATTTAAGACGTCTTATAAATAATTTAGTTATTGAAATCTATAAATACCAGTCTGAAGCTGAAAGAGAAAAAATTAGAGAACGGCAGCAACAAGGGATAAAATTAGCAAAAGAAAAAGGAAAATTCAAGGGTGGCAAGAGAATGTTCCAGGAGAACGATCCACGTTTGAAATTAGCCTTTAATTTATACTTAAATGGATGTAGTGATAAGGAAGTTGAAGAACAGACAGGAATTAATAGGCGCACATTTAGAAGATATAGACAACGATTTAACATAAGCAGAGAGCAGTAAAGAGAGGATAAACATTATGGAATTAGAAAAAATTCATTCTAGATTGACAAAAGTTGAAAGGTTTTTGACAGTCTTAATATTGGTATCTATTTTTATAAATAGCTTACCTTTCTTTCTTGTAATTATTGCTTTATTGATAATATTATTTATTGCACAGATAGCAATTATCCGTCATCTAAAGTAGACATTGTATAAGCAAAAAAGAATAAAACGATTGAAAAAATTAGAAAAAGTCATATAATAAAGATAAATAAAAAGGACTTGCTCGAAACAAGTCCCATGTAGCCGAGTAAAAATCGGTGGCAATAACATGTTCAAGAACCGTTAACTAGCCAAAGTTGAGACGGTTCTTATTTTTTTATGATTTTTTCAATCAACAAGAGGGAAAGATGCTCCATATATTGTAGCGCTTCTTTAACTTCTGAGCTGCCAATTCCTCCAAGTAGGAGTTATTCGATGATTTGTTATAAAATATTAGAAGTGGTAAAATGAAAGTATTGTTAATGTTTAAATTAGTTAAAAAGGAAGGTTATTTGATGACTAAAAACCAGGAAGCTACTGAAATTATATCTGAATTAAAAAAAAGCCCAAAAGAACGTACACTATTTTCTAGAAATCCTTATGTTCAAGTCATTTCATGGTTAAGATTATATGAAGAGGAGTTAACACTAAAATCACAGATAGACCTATTAAAAACTTTTCAGTTGATTTTAAAAGATTCTAAAACAAAAGGGAATACTAAAGGATCAAATAGCTATTTCATGGGAAATATGAATGGAAATAGTGAGTTTGAAGGAAAATTTAAAGATATATTTTCAAAAGATTTCAGTAAGAAAACGATGCAATTATTTTTAAGTGAATACATTGAGCATTTAAAGGTAGCTAAACAGTTTAGTGAAAATAGAGTAGGGGAATTTAATCTTCGAAACTTAGAAGTTTTTTTAGATGAATACTGCGATATAAAAGAAAGCCAAGAAGTATCTGATAGAGTAATATCATTACTTGAGAATGCAAAAGGTCTATAAAATATAAGTATTTGCTACTATTTGCTTTACTCTGATGTTTATATATGTTATTATAAAGTTAAAGAAAAAAGAGCTTGCTACTAACAAGCTCCATAGAGACCGTTTAAGACGGTTGACTAAATTCATCTAAAAAAATAGACCCTACTTAGCCAAAAGTATTAGCGGGTCTATTTTTTTATGTTCTTTACAATCACAATAATGAGATTGAGCAACGTAACAATGAAGCTTGCAAAAGCAATCATCAAAGTTAAGCTATCTGAAACACTCAAAAATCTAGCCTTTCTAGTTTGATAGGGAAACACCTATACTCATAGGCATCACCCCTCTTTCTATACTTAGCCATCCGCTATAAACTTTCTCTATTTTAGATTATACCAAAAATATAAGCTGCAAGCCATCAAGACTTGTAGTTTTTCTATACTATACTTCAGAGGAAATAAAAAGTTGGTTAATTATTGACGACGTACATAAATAATGTTATAATTAATATATAAAGAAAAACGGATAGAGGAGAATAAAATGAATATTAAAAATGAAATTATTGAATTGGATAATGGAGCAGGAGATATTATCAGTATCACTCCAAATGAATTAGCAACGTTTAATGAAAAAGAAATCGTGTATCAAGCAGGAGAAGGGCATCTGACAAATAATATTGATGAAGCATTGGCTTTAATCAATAAAGATATGTCTGAAGCAGATGATATTTATAGTGAACTTGGAGAAGAAATTTATAACAAATTCTTTGAAAAGACACTTGATGAAACTGAAAAACAAAGTGTTAGAGAATATTATGATGAAACCTATGGAATGGAAGTAAGTTATATTATGGATTTGTTCAAGCAAACAATTGAAGAATAGCACCTCTAAGCAACAAAAAAAGCACCTCACAAGCGATAAGGCCTGTGAGGTGTTTTCTATTTTTAGGAATATCATATTTTATTCTGTTCTTTAGTCGTTATGTTTTCTACTCTCCTTTCTCAATTTCGCTTTAACATAGAGGGCGCCTGCTATAAGTATTAATGCAGCACCTGTGAACGCAAGCCCTATCTCAGCTTCAGTACCAGTTTGAGGAAGGATGTTTTTTACAGCTTTCTTGACTTCTTTGACCACAGGTGGGATCTCTTGGTAAGAAACAGTAATTGTTTTATCTTTGGCTTCATGATCGTAATCGTAAGATTTTACAGTGGCCATATCTGAAGAATATCCGTCAATCTCAGGAGTTTTGATAGCTTTTGAGTGTTGCTCATCCGACCAAGTTGGCCCTGAAGTGGAAACTACATCTCCTGTCACATCATCAATGGTCTGAATAAGTGTTGAGGTAAAGACAAACTTTTGAATATCCTCTTCAGGAGTTTTATCACCTGCACCTTTATATTGTATTTTTTGAGTCACAGTTTTTGACTCGCCATCAATCACTTTTTCGCTAGTGCCATGTGTGAGATGAAGAGTGACATCATATCCCTTTGTATCCTCTGGGACAGGTAGTTCTTCATTTTCAATGTTCCCTAAAACATAACCCTTATCCGTATAGGATTTAATAATGCTTTTGAGTTTATCTTGGTGTTCTGAAGTATTGATTGGCTCAAGTACATGACTCATGATAAAGTCTTTTTTATCTTCTAAGGTCTTTCCTGCAGTATCGTCAATAACAGAGTACGTAATAGGTGCTAACGTGCTTGAATAGGTCACTTCAAGTGCAACATCTTCACTGTCATAGTTGTAGTTCATAGAAGGAACACTTTCTTTATCTGCAGCGTAGTCTTTCAAAATTGGACTATCAACGGCACGTGTAGATTGTTGTTCTGGCCAAACAGGTTTTGCTTCAGCTAAAACACGATCAGTCACATTATCAATAGTTTGTGTGATTTTAGAAGTGAATGTCAGTACTTGAATATTATCTTCAGGTGTTTCATTTCCTGCGCCCTGGTAGTGAATTGTTTGTGTCACATTTTTAGTTTCACCATCCACCACTTTCTCATGGGTATCATGAGTAAAATGAAGCGTGATGGTATAGCCTGTGTTGTCTTTTGGTGTGGGGAGGTCTGCATTCTCAGAAGTGCCCAACAGATAGCCTTTATCCGTGTAAGATTTTATGAGTTGCTTCAGCTTCTCTTGATTACCTGAAGTATTCACTTCTTCTCCCACAGTACCCATCACAAAATCAACTTCCTTTTCTAAAGTCGTACCAGTTGTGTCGTCAACGATGGTATAAGTAAGAGGGGCTAAGGTACTTTTATAGGTTACAGTTACCTTTTTATCGCTGCTGTCATGTGTGAACGTTGAACCCTCAACAGCTGCTTGGTCTGCTTCATAGTTTTTGATTTGAGGAGTTGTAACTTTAGTTGTCATTTGTGCTTCAGACCACACAGGGGCATCTTCTGATAGGACAGCTTGAGTGACACTATCAATCGTTTGAGTGATTTTTGAAGTGAAAGTCAAAGTTTGAATATTATCTTCAGGAGTTTCATTTCCTGCACCCTGGTAGTGAATAGTTTGAGTAACTGCCTTTGATTTCCCATCAATAACAGCTTGGTGTGAGCCATGAGAAAGATGAAGAGTAACATTATAGCCCTTTTCATCCGTTGGAACAGGAAGGTTACCATTTTCAATATCTCCTAAAAGATAGCCTTTACTCTTATAGCTTTCTTGAATGGCTTTAAGTTTGTCCTGGTTCTCCTTGATATTCGCTTCTTGATTGAGCGCACCAGTCGCAAGGTCTTGATGCTCTTCTAAAGTTTCTCCAGTCGTATCATCAATAACAGAATACGTGAGTGGCACTTCTTTCACGTACTCATAAACCACATTATAGATATTCCCTATATTACTGCTATCAAATTTTCCTTGTTGATCCACAACGTTTGTAATACCGAGCTTATCGATAAGAGATTGAGGATTGACATTGAGCAGTCGATAGCCTTTAATCACAGGTGGTGTGACCGTATAGACATCACCACTTCCATAATAAGAAGGTGTTTGAAGCTCTCCAATAGGATTGCCTTCGGAATCCATGAGTTGAAGTTGAACTGCAGCCTTTGTTGTGTCCCCATTTCCTGCTTTAACAGGGTCAACAATGATATGATTAGTGGTTTTCGCTTTACTGACAGAGTTGGTAACCGTAACATCCACTTTTAAAGAGAAGTTATTGTTCACTGGAACGAAAGAAGCACCTTGAACGGGATAATAGGAGCTAAAAGTCGTATTTTGGTCTACATTGCCATTGGCCATGGCCTTCAAGTAATCTGTAATCCATGAAGCTCTTTCTTTACCGTTAGATGAACCGTATGCTTCATTTTTTAGTAAATCTGCACCGAGTGCCTGCCAATCGGCTTTCTTGTTGGATAAGTCGAAAGAAAAAATTTGTTTTGCTTTATCATAAGAAGCATTCTTTATGATGTTTTTAAATTCAGGGAATGTTGCCACAGTTGCATTCTGTGCAATAGCTGATATTGGAGCACCACTTGAACTTGACCCAATAGGGATATAGGTTTCAATGGAGAGTCCTTTAAAAATATCTTCTTCATTTTTAAACTTCGCATTCGAGACTACCTTTACTTCATAATGGTTCATGCTTTCATCTAACAAGTTTTTTATTTTTCCTTTTTTAAGTTGATTAATTATAGGAAAGTTGGCCAAGAAGTTCGTGGACGAGGAAGCTGTTTTCTGTGTGGTGTACTCTGCACCTTTGCTAAAAATGTCATTATTATAGGCTTGCAAAGCTGTAGTGAAATCTATATCTGCAGTATTCGTTAACGTTTCACTTGTTTCTTTATCGCCAACTTTTACTTTTACTGTTGCGCCTGAACCTTTAGCACCATAATTTCCTGCGACGCCACCTTTGAGGGGCATAGGATTTTCTCTCAAAGGAACAGGTATCCAGTTGTTATTGAGGAACAGTGTTAAACCAGAATAATCTGTCAGTCCTCTATCATCCAGAGCCTTCACCTTTAAGTTTCCAGTTTTATTGTCATAGTTGTAGCTGAAGCTTCCATCTTGAGAGGTGTAGTTCGTACCGTTATTTTGAGTGATGTTATTTGGATAGGTGTAGGAACTCGAAGTATTAAAGATTGTTCCGTTGATACTTAGGGGAATCAAAAGTTCTTCTCCTTTGGCCAAAGGTTGTTTTATTTTAAAAGAGAATTCGATAGGTGTATTCACATAAAAAGCGTTTGAAACAGTCAACTTAATTTTTGTTGTATCCGTGATCCAATTTGCAGTAAAACTTTCTACATTTTCTTTAGGATTTTGAACCGTAAACCCACTTGAAGTTCGTGAAACGCTCACTTTACTTCCTGCGACCGTTCCATTTCTTAACCCATAACTTCTTAGAAAATTTGAAGCTTCCGCATTATCCATACTGTCCATTTGTTGGGAAAAATTTTGTAAGGGCTCTGTTTCGTCCGCGAGGGCATTTACAGTACTCATGCTCATAATTGCAGCACCACAGATCAATACACTCTTCAATATTTTTTTATAATTTTTACTTTCCATTTGTTCTCCAGTTTTTAGTTAAAATAAATTTTCACTCCTGGTATTTTTAAATCCAGCCATTTGAAGTGACTTTAGCTTCAGAGGTATAATTTGCCTTAAACCAGTTGTGTTCATTTGCAATTAAAGGAACGACCTCATCATCAATAAAGTGAAACAAAGGAAGTCCTTTCTCTTCGTCAAACCCTATCAGACTATCAGAGAGAAGTGCCGTATAATCTAGTGTTTTATAATGTTCACAATCTATCCAAAGAATCATGTCACGTGGACTTTGGAAAGCTGAACCAGAATAGCCCCATCCATTAGTTTTAAGTTGTTGATCAAGAATAAAGTGAGGTAAATCTTCAGGGATTTCTCTTACAACTTCACCATCTTTAATAAATAGAACCTTACAAGAAACTTCTGTCTTTTCTTTTTTGATTTGTCTTGGAGCATAATTAGAGTCTAAATCAAGTTCAGCGTGATTCTGCTTGAGGTATTCATCAAAATTACTCTCACGATATTTTTTTGAGTAAACCTTGTAAGTATGGTAAAAGTCAAAGAATTTAATGTACTCGCTAAACAGCTCATCTTCTTTTTCTTCAAGGGTATTAAAGTCCTCACCATATTCAGGAGATTTACAATCTCTAAAGAACCAACCATAGGACGTGGTTAAATGTCCAGTTGTTTCACTTATTTGTTGGTGTGCAAGTTCTAAGAGGGCATCGACAGAGGGATTTTCTCTGTATTTATCATAGAAGTCTATAGAGTAGTTAAAATCAGGGAAAAGTTCTTGAATTTCTTTGAACATTTTCTCAGGTACACCTAGTGTATCTAAGAGTTCAGGCGTGTTTCCTTTTTGAATGTCTTCTAAATAGAAATAATGAACGTTCTTTATCTCAGGTTGAGGATTTGTTTCAGATGTCCCATCGACGAGGATATATTGTGTGCCAACGATTTTTTCAACGCTTTTCAGTCGGAGATGACGATTGGTGAACTCGTCAAAATAATAAGTTTCTTGGGTGAGGTAGTTTGTTTTAAACTCTAATTGTGTGATTTCAACCCCATCAAGTTTGTCATAGCGGAAAATGGGCTTAATCTGAACAACACCCTGCTTTCCTTCTTCAAAAATATACTTTATTTCTTCTTTTCGACTTTCTTGTAAGGTCACTTTATAGTGAAAATGTAAATCAAGGTACTCTGTTGGACGTTCTTTTTTTATTTTTGGAGAAGAAAGTAGACTATCCTGGTCTTCTTCATCTTCGTATATCTTCTTTTCCTTGGTTTCTTTTTTTCTATTTTTAAAGCCATTTACAATGAATTGAACTGCTTCAGAGGCTAATAAAATTAATATCCCCCAAAGCACAAGGATGAGAGGGAGTTGCCAATTGTTAAGTATATTCATATTTTTCTTCTTTCTTTTACATTTCCATATCGAAATCATCGGTCACATCTCGAACGGCTGTGACATCATCTGATTTTTGTTGCCTTAAAAGGTCTTTAAGTTCGGTATGGCGAGCTTTTTTCGTGTTGTAGGTGTCTTCATCAGGGAAGAGCTTGGCCTTATCCTCTTCGGTTTGTGCAATCGCAGACTGAAGTCGCGAAATATCTTTAAGCGTTGCTGCCGCAGACTTCTCTATACCCTCGTCAATTTTATTGTTCAATCGAGTAAGAATGCCCGTAGGGCTTTCTAAAGAGACCATACAGCTATATTGTGCATGTCCTTTCATAAAAAGATGTTCTTCCATTGTCGTTTGACCTGGAACTGAAGCGGAAGGATTGTGGTAAATTTCAAAACCTCGGTAAGTCGCAATATGTTGCATTATTTTGTTTGCTTGGAGATTATTTTCCGCAAGGCTCGTATTGATGCGTCCAACTAAAGCAAGTCCCACGTCTGATTTTTTATCCTCTTCTGTAAAAACTCTAGATTGGTCGTTGAAATGTAAGGTTAGTTCAAAAGGTTTGTCCTGAGTGTCCCTTGCATTTTGTACGTCTAATTGTTGTTTTTCATAGAGTTGCTCTACTTGTGGGAGTTTTTCTTGGTCTTTAAGGACACGTTCTTGACTTCTGGCCTGTTCTTCATAGAATCGATTACGAGAACGCTCCAACCCTTGGAGTTCCATCTCAATTTGCATAAATTCGGCTTGAAGTGGATTACCATTTGCGGCAGCCTTAAGTTGGCTGGCGGTTGGAATAGCTGTTTCCATTTCTTCCATTTCCCTTGACGTCGATGTTCCTTCCATGACTTGTTCTGTGAATTTAATTTTGTTTTCCTGTGTTTGCCACAAGAAAGAATCCATCGTACCAGGAGTAATATAATAATGAATTTGAACTTTTTCGTTTTCATTTCCTTGTCGGATAATACGGCCGTTACGTTGTATAACATCTGAAGGGCGCCAAGGTACGTCAAGGTGGTGTACTGCAATAAGCTTGTCTTGAACGTTTAGACCTGTTCCAGCTTTCCCTGTTGAGCCAAGTAAAATACGTATTTTACCCTCACGCATTTCTTGCATCATGACAGCCTTTGTTTTATCTGTAGCTTCATGGATAAAACGCACTTCATTTTCTGGAATCCCTTTTTTGACTAATGCTGCTTTTATTTCATCGTAAGCAGAAAACGAATTGATCGTTTCGTCGGTATTTCTAGCTTGAGAATTTCTGTATTTTAGAGGAACAGACATATCTGAGAAGATAATTTGAGTGCCTTTTTGTTCATCATATTTTTTATAAATATCAAATACAGTATTGACAACTTGTCGGAGCTTATTGGAATCCTCTGCAGTATAATATTTGTCATCGAGGGTACGCATATCAAGACTTAGCTTTTTATTTTCTCCCACAATGCGTAACATATTATCTTCCCAAGGTTTTACAAAACCTCTTTCAATATCCGAGGCACGTTGAATTAAATCGTTTGTGTAGAGTTTTTGAGCTTCAGTTATCGGACTTTTGTGTGTGATAATTTCGGCTTCAGGAACGGGCAAATCGAGCATGTTTGAGGTTTGAATGTCCCATGTTTCCTTGAACATATTCATCAACTCTTGCATGTTGCCAAATTTGACAAAGCGTCGATTGATTTTAAATGTTCCTGCTGCAGTTAATTCGAAATTATTTTCAATCATTCCAAAGGTCGATACCCACGTGTCGAAATTCAAAACACCATAACGGGCTAAGACATCAGGCTCTGTGTATCTCATCATGGTGTACATTTCAACCACAGAATTAGAAAGCGGTGTTCCAGTTGAGAAAATTACACGTCGATAATTGTACTGATTTTGAAGGTACTCAATTTTTTGTTGGAGATCCATTGCTTTTTGACTTCGTGTATCAGAAATGCCTTTGACATTTTCCAATTGCGTCATTGGCGCAAGGTTTTTAAAATTGTGGGCCTCATCGACCACAAGAAGGTCAATACCCAGTTCTTCAAAATTGATAAAGGAGTCGGTATCTTTCTTTTGGAGGTCTTCTAAAGATTTCTCCATCCGTTTAATGCGTTGCTCAATCTTCTTCACGGTAAAGGACTTGTCGTCCATATTCTCCATAGCTGAACGTTCTGCTTCAAGTTGAGTAAGAATATAATGTTCCTGGTACTCTTTACTCATGGCAATTTTTCCAAACTGAGAGTCCGCAATAACAATAAAGTCGTATTTTCCTGTAAGAATACGACTGACAAAGCGTTTGCGATTTTCTTTTTGGAAGTCTTCAGATTGTGCAATCAAGACATGACTTTCAGGGAAATACTGGTAAATTTCACGGCCAAATTGTTCAACCAAAGGTTTTGGAATAACAAAAAGAGGTTTTTGAGCAATATCCAGCTCTTTCATTTTTCTTGCACTGGCAAGAAGTGTGAGAGTTTTACCAGCACCTACCTCATGGGCAAGCCCTGCACGTCCTTCTATCACGGCACGCATGACCGCATTTGCTTGGTGAGGGCGAAGTTTAAACTGTTTAGCTAGACCATTGACTGTCAATTGTGACCCGTCATACGTCCGTCCCACGTAGCGGTTGAACTTCTCGTTGTAAATCTGAACAATTTCCATTTGTACATCGGGAGTTTTTAAGACCCAGTCCTTAAAGGCTGAGGTTAACATTTTTCCTTTATCTTGGATGGCTTCAGTCGCAACTTCATCAAGGACACGTTTTTTACCTGTTGGGTCATTGGGGTCTGGTTTGTAAATTTTTGGATCACGTAGATTTAAAAGTTCGGTCGCAAGTTTATCTCCTGGATAATTTTTAGAAGCCAATCCAAATTTATCTCGGAGACCATAAGTTCCTTCCATACGTGCAGCAACCTTATAGCTATCTCCTCTTTC
>Ga0157358_1000022_pt1 | contig 59929 bp, 52 predicted proteins | sample AttcapACBM2_FD_111484 | JGI IMG/M metagenome (GOLD analysis project Ga0157358, IMG submission 111484) | Fungus gardens microbial communities from leaf cutter ant in Botucatu, State of São Paulo, Brazil - Atta capiguara ACBM2 | ecosystem: Host-associated > Fungi > Mycelium > Unclassified ... | reverse complement strand
ACCTCCATGACAGGCTATCTCAGCGGTAATCTGACCGATGACGACGATATCCGGCAGCTGCTGCAAAGCGCTGAAGCCTCGCTGGCGATCGCAGAGCGGCTACGGTGTCCGGCTTTAAATCTTCACGGAACCGGTCTGGATGACAAAGGATTACCGGTAAAACCGGTCGAGGTGGTGACTGGTGCGATGTGGCTTAAGGCTGTGGAAACCTTACGTCAGCTGGCGCGAATGGGCGAACGCGCCGGACGAATATTTACGCTGGAAAACCTCAATCTGCCCGTTGACCATCCGGGAACGCCGTTTGCGTTGGCGGCCGATACGCTGGCGCTGGTCAGCGCCGTTAACAGCCCCGCGCTGAAAATGAATCTCGACCTGTATCACGCACAGATCGGCGAAGGCAACCTGATTGAGCTGATCCGTAAAAGCCAGAAACATATCGGTGAGATTCAGGTAGCTGACGTACCGGGCCGTAAAGAGCCCGGCACCGGTGAGATCAATTACAAGGCGGTGGCGCGAGCGCTTCGGGAGATTGACTATCACGGCACGGTCGCGCTGGAAGGCTGGGCATCGGATGATTCGGCAGCGGCGCTGGAGGCCTTCCGCGAGGCCTTTACGCAGTAGTTTTCGCGGTAACTGGCGCTCTGTGAGCGCCTTTTACTCAAAAATTGCGATATGCTCACCTCCTGCTCGTGCAGAGGCTTTAACGGCGCCGCAAGCTGCGTAATCCCAGCCAGGCCACGGCAGCAACGCCCAGAATGGTCAATCCGGGGTTGTTGACGTTCAGATTAAGCGCACGCTGCTCCGCTTTTTCATCAAAACGGCCGTGACTGCGGTGCAGTCCTTCGACGGACTGATGCAGGTTATCCGGCCGGCCAGCGACCTCCGGCTCCTCGGTAATCTGGCCGCTCCAGCCCTGTTTTGCCATCATACGATCCAGCAGGCCCGGGAACAGCATATTGCCCACGATGGACTGGAATGTGGAACGCCCGACCCACACTTCCCGCGGCGCATGGCGCGCGGCTTTAAGAATGGCTCTGGCGGCGACCTCCGGCTGGAAAATGGGCGGCATAGGCTGAACGGTGTTGCCCATTTTGTTACGCGACCAGTCAAACTGAGGGGTATTAACGCCCGGCAGATGCACCATAGTCAGCCGAATCGAACTGTTGTTATGCAGCAGCTCGCTGCGCAGCGAATCCGTAAAGCCCCTGATTGCCGCTTTGGCCGCGCAGTAAGCGGACTGTAGCGGAACCGAACGATAAGCGAGCGCTGAGCCTACCTGTACGATAATCCCCTCGTCACGTTCCCCCATCAGCGTTAGCGCAGTACGGGTGCCGTGAACGCAGCCCAGATAGGTCACATCGGTGACGCGCTGGAATTCTTCGTCAGTAATTTGCGTAACGGGCGCCAGCACGGTCAGCATGGCTGCGTTAACCCAGACGTTGATCGGACCAAGTTCGGCTTCGATTTTACGACCGGCCGCCAACAGCGCGCCGCCGTCTGCCACATCTACTGCCGCGCCCGATGCCTGTACACCAAACAGTTTTAACTCTTCAATAGTCTCTTTTACGCTTTGTTCACTACGGCCAATCACCGCTACCGCATAGCCTGCTTCAGCAAAGGCCTGTGCGCTGGCGCGTCCTACGCCAGAAGTCCCACCTGTAATTACCGCTACTTTTTCCTGCAACATATCTGGCCCTCATAAACCGCTGCGTCACAGCCGTCTGATAAATAAAAAATGATAAACGCACGAATTTTCGTTAACAGAGTATGGCAGGCTGCTGAAAAATAGCTGGTTGATTGCAGAACAGGGATCAATAAATGGAAGGAACGCCTGCTGTCCTGCCGCATTGTGCGCACGAAGATGACTGTAGTCAGCGAGCTCCCGAGAGCAGTCCATCTCGAGCGATATAAAGCATTAATATCATTTCGTAGGTGACCAACCGCCGCTCTCAGAATGAAGAAAACGCCCTTCCTGGTTTCTGCCGGGCAGTTTCCGCTTAACCACTGAAGCGAGTAAAAAGGCGTAAACTTTTGACCACTGCGGAAAGTAATAAACCACTATGGGGAGTAATAACCACTATAGTGAGTAAAACGGCGGTAAAAATGTATCCACTCTGGTGAGCGCGACCTTTAATAGCGAGGCGTACAGCGGGTATGGCTAGAGTCATGTTTTGGTAAAGCCAGGCAGGAAGGTATTTGAGCCAGGCTTTTTGGTTAAATCTGGTTCAACAACCACTATAATGAGATCCGCCTCTCATTACAGTGGTTGCTTATCCGACATAACGGTGACTTACAGGAGCAAACTGACGCTCATCGCAGTGGTTGCTGACGCTTTTGCTCTCCACAGTGGTTACGGTTTTTTACCGCTACGGATCTTTTCTAACAGTTCCAGCTCTTCTCGCGAAAGCATAACCATTTCGCCCTGGGGTGCGGTTTCCTCAATCTCGTCCTCAGGCAAATCGGGCAGGCCAAGCGGGATTTCTGCCGGTCTGAGCTTTGGCCGCCGGTAGTGGATGACAAAATAGACGATTTTGCCTCGCTTAATCTCTGTGTAGTCCAGGTAGCCGATCTCCCTCAGCTGCTCCATCGCTTTACGGACGGTCGCGTTTTGCGTGATGGTACGCGAAGTGAGATTCAGGCGAGCGCGCAGGCGGGCCATGGATATGGGCGCTGGTGAAGGCGGCAGGCTTTCGATAAAAGTATAAAGCGCCTGTGCAGACTCTTTACGGGACAGCTCGTTGATGGCTCTGAGCTGAAGAAGCACCTTTTTATCGAACTGATAGAGCTCAAAAATCTTGGGATCGGCCTGGAGAGTAACACTGTCGGTTTTAGTGCTGTATTTGGCTGACTGCACCAGATGCGTGACGTAATACTCCCCTTCTTTGTTGCTGAACTGAATAGTATTGGTCGCAATGCGGGTCAGGGAAGCATCCAGACGGCTTCTCAGCTTCGCTGAAGAGCGTACAGAAGGGATGCCGCACAGTTTAGCGAAATCGACGAACGGCAGCGTTACGCTGTCTCCCAGCACCTTATATTTGGCAAAGGCATGGATAATGCCGACCCAGGTTTTGAAATCGTTATCCATATCAAGCCGGGCACCGGTTATCCTGATATTTTCGTACCCTTCGGATTTAACGATCGACAGCTGTTTCAGCTCGTCAGTGACATCCATGGTCGACATCTGGTTTTTTCTGCCCCGCGCCGTCGATTTAAGCGTGGGTACAAACAGCCCAAGCCGCATCAGCGCCACCGGCTGAACGGTATTGTTACTGTTAGGAGTCAGGTTGATAACCTCTCCCGTCTTCTTGTCCGTTTCACAAAAAGCTGCATCTATCTGACTGATTTCTTGTTCTTTTTTCGGCATTTTACAAACCCGTGATATGAACAAGCGATATTCGCCGTTACTGGTTACAGTGGATACTAACACTCACCGTAGTGGTCAGGCTACTTGCTATAGTGGATTTATTACTCTCTACAGTAGTTGTTTTACTTACCACAGTGGTTAACGATCCCTTCTCAGGCCAGTTACGGCAGGCCTTGCGAAGCGCGGGGATCTTTATGGGTCTTTCTGGTTCTTTATATGATCTGTTATTGGATCGAACCAGTGGATAAAAAAATCTTATTTTCAGGAGCCTGTGGATAGCTATGGGTTAAAGCTGTGTCCGGATAATACAAAGGTTCAGCAAACCCGCTACAGGCAATGCTACAGCGGCAACTGCTTAATCATCAGTTATCTACAGGCAAATTGGCATGATACTCACTACAGTGGTTTTTAACTACTGTCCAGCGTGGATGTTTTACTCGTTATAGCGGTTATTTAGCTTATTACAGTGGTTATTTTGCTCACCACAGTGGATAGTAACCCCCTTCCAGGACAGGCCAGATAAGGGCTGAGCGACTCCGGGGATCTCTTAGGGATCTTAGAAGGATCTATTCAGGATCGATTGATTGGATCTGGCCTGTGAATAATAAGGAAAAACTGGCTATCACTATTGGTACACTACGCCTCTTACCACCTTTTGATGTTCGATATCAAAACTAAGACCGCAACATGGTCTGACTGATTTGAAAAAAATAGATAAGTGCTTTCAACTGGCAGCGACTTTTCACATATGCAAGGGGATCACAGCGGATAAAATGTACTAATTAACATTGGCTTTAGTTGCACATTAAGGCACCGCTAAAAAAGCAATATATGCATTGAGAGAACCCATGCCACAATAATCAGCTACGCTGACAATACTTCCCATGCCAGGATTTTAACCTTGCGCCCGGGAAACCAGACTCTCGTTTTTAATGCGTTATGCCCTGACTGACCGCCTCTGGCTAACCGCTTGTGACTAAAAGCTTATATTGCGGTTTGCTGAATAAACGAGAATTCAAAAAACAGGGTCTGATATACGCTCAACATGGGGAAGGCTTATGATTGTTGTGGATTCACTGGAAGCAGGCAAAGGCAACTGGATCAACAAGCCCGATAACTACTCACTGGAAAATGGAAAACTACAGTTAACTACCGCGCTCAACACGGATTTCTGGCGTCAAACCTATTACGGTTTTCAGCGGCATACCGGACATGCGTATGGATTTTACGTGGAGAACGACTTTACCCTTCAGGTAAAAATCATGGCGAATTTCTGCCATCTGTATGACCAGGCAGGTATTTTTTTGCAGGATGACGAACATCATTGGGTTAAAGCTGGGATTGAATTTAATGACGATCTGTCATCTATAGGGTGCGTGGTTACGCGTAAAACCTCTGACTGGTCAACCGGTCTTTTTCCCGGCGATCCGCAAACTTTCTGGATGCGCGCTACGCTGGAAAACGAGGCCTTAAGGATCCAGTATTCGACAGATAGTAAAAAATGGCCGTTGCTGAGGCTATGTCACTGGCCAGATATAAAAAAACGTTTTATCGGCGTGATGGGCTGCACCCCGGAGAGAGAAGGACTTGAAATAACATTTGACGAGTTCAGGCTCGGGCCTCCTTTGAGCAAATCGCTTCACGATTTGACATGAATTCGTATCAGGATCCCGGCAAAAAGGCCATAACTTTGTTCAGGCTATAAGAGGCGAACAGGAAAAGCTTACGCTAAGGCTGCAAGCATTTGCATTTAATGCAGGGTATCAAGTATTTCTTGGCTTAATGTTTGCCATTCTTTCTACCCTGGTCCGTTGGTGCTTCTGTAGGAAAGGTATCCCACAAATGATTTGAGTTCATTCTGCCGATCCTCCGGATGCAGACGGCAAGACTTACTCTCCGTCGCATCCGGAAGCTATTTCACCAGTCCAAACCCCAGCGGTTTTCTGAATTGCGGTTACTAACAGAACTTTCTACGCACGTTCATCGGATCTCTCTTAATGATATCGAGCTCCCAGAGGTCGTCGTTCAGCAGTTTGCAGGACAGGTTAACCCTGATGGAAACGACATCATAACGAGGCGCATGCTCAACCACTCACTGTTGTGATGGACAACATTGAGCTTGCACCGGAAAGCGTGCCCACTATCGCTAACAACGTAACGCATGGAAAGGCGAAATGCCTTTTTCATCCTCATCACGCATTCGCACCATTGTTTGCCCTACCCTGGATTCAATGATGCCGGTTTACGCCGGATAGCAAATCTTTCTATAGCGCTTCCAGGCCACCTGATTTCAGGTTGAGCGTCAATTAAAATGATTACGTACAATTTTTTTTTGCCTGGCTATTTTTTGTTGTACGTTGGCCGGGTGTCTGTACAATTGATTTTGCTGAGATGCCCGTTCAGGCAAGGGATCATAACCGAGGAATAATGATGAAACGCGATTACGGTGGTGTTGGTACGATAGCTTTGAGAGCAAGTTCTTTACTGCAGGCGATGAGCCGGGATATTGAGGAGCAGCGGAAAGAGTTTAACCTGACAGAGTACCATCAGACTTATACTCGCAATGCAGTGGCAAAGCTACCTAAACTGAGCCGCCGTATCGTCGAACAATCCATGAAAGAAATGGAAGAACAGGGTTATGATTTCAACAAAAAGCAGGTCGGTAACGTTGAACAATATGCATTAACAATTCAAAACGTTATAGATATCTATGCGCATCGCAAAATTCCTAAATACCGGGATATACATCAGGAACCTTATGTGATTTTTGTGGTAAACCTGAAAGGTGGGGTATCGAAGACCGTCAGTACCGTAACGTTGGCACATGCACTACGTGTACATCAGGATTTGTTGCGTCATGATTTACGGATTCTGGTAATAGATCTCGACCCTCAGGCATCAAGCACCATGTTCCTGGATCATACCCACAGTATCGGGTCGGTTCTTGAGACTGCTGCGCAGGCTATGTTGAACGATCTTGATGCGGAAACATTACGCGAAACCGTCATCCGCCCGACGATCATCCCTGGCGTGGATGTGATACCGGCATCCATTGATGATGGTTTTGTGGCCAGCCAGTGGGAGTCACTGGTTGCAGAACATCTTCCCGGCTCAAAGCCTTCTGAAGTCCTCAGGAAAAAAATCATTGACCGTGTTGCTGACGATTACGATTTTATTTTTATCGATACCGGCCCTCACCTCGATCCGTTTTTGCTTAATGGCCTGGCGGCCAGTGATTTACTGTTGACGCCCACTCCACCGGCACAGGTCGATTTCCATTCGACGCTTAAATATCTGACCCGCTTACCTGAAATGCTGGAGCGACTGGAAGAAGAGGGCGTCGAACCGCGTTTAAGCGCAAATATCGGGTTTATGTCCAAGATGACCAGTAAGCGCGATCATGAAACGTCACACAGTCTTGCGCGGGAAGTTTATGCAAGCAGCATTCTGGATTCATCCTTGCCGCGCCTGGATGGATTTGAGCGCTGCGGTGAATCATTCGATACGATAATAAGTGCAAATCCGGTGTCTTATCCCGGTAGCGCAGAAGCACTAAAAAAGGCCCGCACAGAAGCCGAACGTTTCACAAAGGCGGTTTTTGACCGAATTGAGTTCATCAGGGGATCCGCAGAATGAAAAAGGTATTAGCACGCGGGCGTGTACTGGGAAACAGCAGTTCTGAGTTTGCCAAAATGCTCGAAGGGGAAGGTAATTTCAGGACCTTTACGCTTAAATCAGGTAAAACCGCAAAATTTGTCAGTACCGTTGTGTTTAGCGGAGATATTGAGGCTAAAACATTTGTTGACTCAGCAGTTAACGGGCGTGATCAAACCATGCTTACGCCTGAATCAGTTAGTGATATCTCACGTACCATTAAGCTGCAACAATTTTTTCCGGCCATCGGTCGCGAAGTCGGTGGGCGTATAGAAATATTGGACGGTACACGCCGGCGTGCCGCATGTATTTTTAGCCAGACAAAATTTGACGTACTGGTCACCAAAGACGAGCTCAGCATTGCAGACGCGCGCCAGCTGGCTATTGATATCCAGACAGCACGGGAACACAGTTTACGCGAGCTGGGCAAACGTTTTGAGATGATGTACGACAAAGGTATGTCCAAGGACGAAATAGCACGAGCGGAAAATATCTCTCCAGCTAAAGTTACGCGCGCGTTCCAGGCTGCTGCGGTTCCTGATGAAATGGTCGCCGTATTTCCCGTAATCAATGATATCTCCCTGGCTGACTACCAGTTGCTTCTCAAGGTGGCTGAAGATGCTAAAAATAAAGGAATGCCTGTTGCTGAACTGATGAAAAAGGTCAGGCAGCAGATTGCAGAGACTGAGGGGGCAAGTACGGATAAAGCGAAAATTATTGCGATAATTCGTGCTGAAAGTAAGAACTTAAAACAGGCAGTGGGTAAGCAGGTTGAAACAGTAAAACTGCGCGAATTTGCCGATCGTCGTCAATATGCCAGAAAGAAAACTGACCTGAAAAAACGTCTGGTAGTCTACGAGTTCTCCCGAATTCCACCTGCTTTACAGGCGGAGATTGATGAGGCAATAAAGCAAATAATGGAAAAAATGCCTGGCGGTGAATAGAAAGTTTATCGAGTGCCGGGCGATCCCGGCATCGTCCGCCAGTCAAATTGTCCCGCCCAAAATTCGTATGTAACTGACTGAATATTAGTTTTTTTCTCGGATCCTTTCATACTGAAAGTCCCGAGTTTTTTTCTGAGCCTACAAATAACTTCATCATCGAAGAGGTTGAGCGGCGCGTATTTGGAAAGCATAACTGTCTTAAATAGTATCATTTATGCCGCGCCAGAATGCATCGCTCATTATGCAGCCACTCATAAAATTGCCCCACAGAATTTATGTACTTAAATTTATGATAAATAAATTATTTTTTGATTTCTTTCATATTGAAAGTCCCACTATGATCTTCTGTTTTGGTTTGTAGATATCGTATTAATCTTTGCCTGTAGTGCACCAGTTGCGGTTTCGACGCTGCGCCCTCTGCTTGCTGCGGGCAGATTTGTCGGCATCGCATAGGTCGGAACACAGACAACTTTAATCCGGCAGGATGTCTTTATGCACATCACACTTTTTCATGCATTGGCGCTTGTCACAAATATATCTGCGCTGGAGAAGCGGGCATTATGTGACTTAAGGGTGCAGATATATGTGCCTTCAATGTGGAACGAGCAAGCATCTGAGCTACACACTATGGGCATAAGAGGATACGTATTTATCTGGCAGCCAGGATAGTTGTAAGTTTCCAAAGCCACGACTGGCACAGAAACCGGGATCTAATTAAGCTCTGTCAGACGGGATATGTACTCTATACGCGTCACAACGATCCGGATTTCAAACCAAAACCGATGCGCATACATGCGCGTTCTGAAAACCGCCAGGTGCTGGATGTCCTGTCCCTCACACTGGTTGCAAACTGCGATTACAATCCCGACAGCGATTATCCGTCTGAAATCATGGCGCCATTGAAGCATATCGATGTGGCAAGGGGCATGCATCAGGTTTATGAAAACGGACGTAAAGCCTGTAACAGCCCGCCTGAAGCCTCATCAGTACATGAACAGCTGCGCTACGTTATCGTGCTGCACGAGAAGGATAATGATAGCGGCCCGAACAAGCCATTGCGTCTTTGGTTGTCTGAAAAATTTTTGCGTTATGCGGCATCTCTGTAGAAGAGAGCCGTGCCTGACCTGGCCAGTTCCGCAACTGGGCTATCAGTACGGACCTGGCGAGGTAGGAGCAGGACAAAGTCATCAGGCAGGCGAGCCGGAAAAACGCAGCCGCCAGAACGGGGAACGTCTGGATGAACTGCTGAATGAAACGGCAGGGCAGGTTGGTTCCCTTGCGGTAGCCAAAGCGGGCAGAAAGAACGGCCATTACCATACTGGGTCGCCTGATCATCGAAAATAATGGTTCAGCAGGTCATCGCGCTGGAATCGGTGCTGAAAACCGAACAGCCGAGGCGCCTGAATACCGATCCGGAACCCTATACTGTCCTCCAGCCTTAACATTGCCCTTTATTAACTTACTGCAGTCGGGCGCGGTTTTGCGCTGGCACCGTAACATAAATTCAGCTTTGTCAGGTTTCACTAAACTAACCCCTTTTCTTATGCCTTTTACCGCATGAGTAGGTCATGTTGAAACCGAAAAATGGCGAAGGGGCATCTGAAAAGCACTTAACTTCGATACATGAGATTAGCGTCAAAAAGTAGGGCCGGTTAGCTATTAATTTCGAATATTAATACTTAACACAGCATGCCCTTCAAAAAGGGAGTATCTTTCGTGCGTCAGAGACAGCACTAAAAAGGTCGCTCTCTCCACTTAGTTACCGGCATAAAATCTCGCTCTATTAAAAAACTTTCGCAGTAGCTATGAAAATTAAGGTAGTAAACTGTATACGGATGGCATCGTCCATAACAGAATTAGTTACAGCATCCATAAAGTCTTTTGGTAACCTCTGCGTACATCCCGATACCCGGATCCGCTTCTCCCCACTGAGAAGCCGTACCGCTCCGGGCCATAGGCTTGGGACAGACTTGGCTTTAAATAGGATGCTGTAACTAAAATCAGTACTGCTTTAAGATGTGTCGCTTCAGATTTCGTGTACACGCCCGTAAGTGCCTCACAGCACTAACGCGGAGATAGAGGCCTTGCCATGATCACCCCGATGGCGCACAAGGGGTTCTTCACCAGTATTGGCAGCTCTGACTTTGCAGCGAGGAGAGTTGGTGAAATATGTCAAACCGTAGCCGCCTTTGCCGGGCTACGGTACTACACACCGACAAAACGGCATTTAAAATCTCCTGACGCTTTCAGGCGACATCAATGGATTGGTATCGAAAGGCTTGTTATACCCGAGCGCTCCTCAGAAGCCTATACCAGACCTTATAAGTACCGCATCCGGGAGGACTGACAACGCCGCTGCCGGTCACGACAATGCGCTTTTGAATTTCAGGCGCCACAGGTTAAACCTCCTCACTCAATTCGATATAGTAAAGGGCGTGATCCCTTCTTCAGAGATCACGCCTGATTAAGCGCTATGGTCGCTTCAAGGCTTCTTCGTCAGCAGAGGTCGGTTTATCAGGACGAATGTTGAACCAGATTGCGTACATAGCGGGCAGGAACACCAGCGTGATGATGGTGCCGCCCAACGTACCGCCAATCAGCGTATAGGCCAGCGTTCCCCAGAACACGGAATGCGTCAGCGGAATAAATGCCAGAATGGCAGCCATTGCCGTCAGTAACACCGGGCGGGCGCGCTGTACCGTTGCCTCCACCACCGCATCAAAAGGTGCCAGCCCTTCCTGCTCATTATGGTGGATCTGTCCTGTCAGGATCAGGGTGTTACGCATCAGGATGCCCGACAGGGCAATCAGTCCAACCAGTGCATTAATGCCAAACGGCTGGTTAAAGAGCAGCAGCGTGGGCACTACGCCGACCAGTCCCAGCGGCGCGGTAAGAAAGACCATCACCATCGCTGACATCGACCGCACCTGCAAAATGATGATTAGCAGCGTCATGGCGATCATAATCGGGAACAGCGGCGCCATCGCTTTCGTCGCTTTACCGGATTCTTCAATCGATCCCGCCTGCTCAATGCGGTATCCGGCCGGAAGCTTATCGATGACCGGCCGCAACGCTTTCATCATTGCCGTAGAAACATCCGGCGGCTGCAGGTTGTCGGCGATATCTCCCCTTACGGTAATGGTCGGAGTACGATCGCGACGGCGCAGAACAGGATCTTCCATTCGTACCTCAACCTCGCCTGCCTGAGAGAGCGGAATGCGCTGGCCGGAAGCCCCCACTAAGGTAAAGCCCGCTATTTTTGCCGGATCGAGCCGGATATCACCTGCAGCCCGTCCCATCACCTGCACCGAACGGATATCCTCCCGCACAGAGGTGATCGGAACCCCTGAAAGCAGAAACTGAAGCTGCTGCGCAACCGCGTTTGTTGTCAGCCCTACCGCCTGAAGGCGGTCCTGATTAAGCGTGAAATGCAGCGTCGGTACCCGTGGCCCCCAGTCGGTGTTGACGGTTCTCATCATCGGGCTGGCCTGCATCACCTTCTCTACCTTATCTGCAATTTCACGCAGGGTGGCGGGATCCGGCCCCATAACCCGGTAGGCCACCGGATAAGGTGAATACGGACCGAACACCAGTTGCGTCACGCGTACGCGCGCCTCAGGCGCCAGACCGCCGGCTGCCGCTTCGCGCAGGCGGAACTTAAGCGCCTCACGTGCATCCTGGCTGTCCGTCAGCACGACAATTTTCGCAAACGACGGATCGGGAAGCTCGGGCGCCATGGCCAGATAAAACCGCGGCGGCCCCTGCCCGATGTAGGAGGTGACGATTTTTGTCTCTTTCTGCTTTCTCAGCCAGGCTTCAATTTTCGCCGTGGTGGCGCTGGTCTCCTCAACAGAGGTGCCATAAGGCATCTGAACCTCAATCAGCACCTCCGGGCGATCGGAAGTGGGGAAAAACTGTTTTTTCACCAGCCCCATCCCGAGAACAGCAACGGCAAAGAGGGCAATAACGGTGCCGGCCACCAGCCATTTTTGCGCGATAACGCGGGTCAGCACCCGTCGAAAGCGGTTGTAATGACGGGTGTTGTAGAGGGCCGTATGCCCTCCCTCTACCGTTTTGATTTGCGGCAGCATCTTCACGCCCAGATAAGGCGTAAACACCACCGCCACAACCCAGGAAGCAATAAGGGCGATACCTACAATCCAGAACATATTGCTGGTGTATTCACCTGCTGTGGACTGTGCAAAACCGTTAGGCATAAAACCAACGGCGGTAACCAGCGTGCCGGCGAGCATCGGGGCGGCTGTGTGGCTCCAGGCATAGGCCGAGGCTTTGATCCGGTCATAGCCCTCTTCCATTTTCACCACCATCATTTCAATGGCGATGATGGCATCATCAACCAGCAACCCGAGCGCAAGGATCAGCGACCCCAGGGTGATACGGTCAAAGTTTTTGCCGGAAGCCTCCATCACCATGAAGACAATAGCCAGCGTTAACGGCACGGCGGCCGCGACCACAATGCCCACGCGCCATCCCATACTGACGAAGCACACCACCATGACCACCAGCAGCGCGACATAAAATTTGATCATGAACTCATCAACAGCGGAGCTGATGTTGACTGACTGATCGGTGACCTTGGTCAAGGTCATGCCGAGCGGCATACCCTCATTGATTTTGGCCGTTTCAGCATCCAGCGCGCTCCCCAAATCCAGGCCGTTCCAGCCGTCCCGCATGATGATGCCCAGCAGCAATGCCGGTTCACCCTGATTACGGATCAGGAAAGTCGCCGGATCTTCATAGCCACGCTCAACGGTTGCGACGTCAGAAAGTTTCAGGGTTCTGCCCTGCGCAACGATGGGTGTTTCCCGAATTTTTTCCAGTTTATCGAAAGCGCCATCAAGGCGGATAAAGACCTGCGGTCCCTGGGTATCAATTGAACCGGCGGGTGTCAGTACGTTCTGGCTGTTGAGGGCGGAGAAAATATCCTGAGGAGAAATGCCCAGCGTGGCCAGCCGGTCGTGGGAGAACGAGACAAAGATACGTTCCGCCTGCTCCCCGATAATATTGACTTTCTTGACCCCTGGGACATGCAGAAGGCGCTGGCGCAACGATTCCGCATCGCGGACCAGCAGTCGCTGTGGTTCCCCTTTTGCTTTCAGCGCAAAGAGCGCAAAGGTCACATCGGAAAATTCATCATTAACCATCGGCCCGATAACACCAGCCGGCAGGTTTTTGTTTTCATCACCCAGCTTTTTACGCGCCTGATAGAATTCTTCCTGCACTTGTGAAGGCGGCGTACTGTCCTGCAGTGACAGCAGGGTAAAAGCCAGTCCGGGACGCGTGTAGGTTTCACTCCGGTCATACCACCTGAGCTCCTGCATGCGTTTTTCAAACGGTTCGGCCACCTGATCCTGCATTTCCTGTGCGGTAGCGCCCGGCCAGGCAGAGATAATCGTCATCTGCTTGACGGTAAAAGGGGGATCTTCAGCCCGTCCCAGTTCGAAAAATGAAAGAACGCCCGCGACCGTAATCAGGATGATCAGGAACAGGGTGATTGAGCGCTCACGAACCGCAAGCGCTGAAAGATTGAATCTTCCCTCGCTCATAGCTGGCTCCCGGCGACACGGGTGTCGCTTTGTTCCATGCGGACGGCCTCACCGTCATGCAGCAAATGCGCACCCAAAGCAACCACCTGCTCGCCTGGCCTGAGGCTACCCGTTATCCTTGCCGCATCGTCACCCAAACCCAGCACCTGAACGGACCGCCATGACACTTTGGCGGGTTTACCTGAAATACTCCAGACACCCGGCCCTTTTCCTGGATCATAGATTGCCGCTAAAGGTACCTGCATCACCTGCCGGGCTGCTTTATCTTCTGCAATATGGAGCGTAACGGTAGAACCCAGTGGTGCGCCTGCCAGCGTCCCTTCCAGCACATATCTCGCCTCAAAGGTGCGCGTCACGGGATCGGCCGCATCGGAGAGCTGGCGCAGCTTCGCAGGAGACGACTGTTTTCCACCACCGTATAACGTTGCATTAGCCTCGCTTCCGGGAGCCGGGCGTAACGTCTCGGGCAGCTGCACAACCGCTTCGCGCTGGCCTGCTCTGGCCAGCCTGACCACAGGCTGCCCTGCACTGACGACCTGGCCCGGCTCGGCCAGCGTATCCATGACCACGCCATCGGCGTCGGCCAGCAGCACGGCATAACCCGTTGCGTTTTGTGCCACTCTGGCCTGTGCCTGAGCCGCACTGAGCTCAGCTTTTGCCGTATCCGCTGCGGCTTTTATCTGGTCGTAGGCCGATGCCGATACGGCGCCTGTAGCGACCAGGCCACGATAACGCGCCTCATCATCAGCCGCCTGTCTGGCACGAGCCTGTGCAGCCGCGACGGTCTGAAGCTGAGCCTGTGCCTGCAGACGCAGGTCAACGGGATCCAGACGCATCAAGGGCTGGCCACGCTTAACGGTCTGGCCGGTATCAACCAGGCGTTCAAGGATCTTTCCCTGAACTCTGAAACCAAGGTCGCTTTGAACGCGTGCGACAACAACGCCGGTAAATGCGCGGGAGGTATCGACAGCACTCACTACGGTTACGGCTCTGACCAAAGGGGGCTGAGTACGTGGATCGCTGGCGTCGGAAGGCTCGCCGCAGGCCACAAGGGCAAGCGGCAACAGGCATACGGCAAAGGTGGCAGGTTTAAGCCTGTGCATGGGTTCCCTTTTTGATTTAACAGGACGGTGACGGCATTCTCAGGCTAGTGACCATTAATGTCAATAGTCACAAAATCAGGGGGCAGGCTTCTCAGTATCAGTGATGGCGGGAGCGCAGCAGCAGCCGGCGTCTTTTAGGGCTGAACCGGACAGATATAAGGCCGCACAACCGGATATATTGCATGTGCAGCCTCGTCCGGCAGCGTTATTCGTTAAAAATCTCCCGCCTGCCGCCCGTTAGCCATGATGTACTCATTCAGTGGCCGCAGACGTGCTCAGTGTTTGCAATGCGGGCGCCTGACAGAAGATATTACTGGCCGACTACTACTCAACGGATTAAGGATTACGTGGAATATGCAGACTATAAGGATCCTGCCGGCCTGGGTGAGCTGGCGAAAAAATTTTATTGTTCTGGCATTTCAAACCGGAGGGACTGGTAATTCTTGCGCAGATGCAGGCTCTGATACCCTGGCATAACGCCTCTGATTTCCTTAATCACAAAGCCGCTACTTATCCCGAAAGTCAGGCAGAGAATAAATTTCTTTGCAGGACTGGCGGGATCACAATTAAGACGTTTAATGAAGATATAAAACCCTTCACGGATTTTCTCGTCGGGGCTTCTCAGCCATCGGCTAAAAGAGATGAAACGGTTCAGGCCCTGGCCGGCAGCCATGGGTTCTGGAAGCATGATTTCAGCATTGCAGAAGACAGCAAAACACATGAGCCCTTTTAATTATTACCCGGGGTCCGGGGCTTTATCTTCCGGTTAAAATTTATGCAATGAACAAAAAGAGGTGGCAGAGGTAATTCTTTACGCCTTTAATATCAAAACCAGGTGCGAAAAAGGCATTAAAAATAAAACTACTTGTGACGATACAGGATTTTAAACAGGCCTCGAACGTACCAGCAGGACGGAAATACCATCAGCGATTTGTAGAATTCATGGTTATTTTCCGTTCCTGCTGTTCAGTCAGGCCGGGGTTAAATTACGCCAGCGTATCTTACGGCTGGCCTGTTTTTTTCTGGTATTGTGCCATTAAATATTTCTGCTATTTCGGAAAGATAGCAAATGAGCATCATGTTCGCTTTCCGTGATGGTTCCCGTTCCGCTGCTGGAGACAGTTGCACCAGTAGTCAGGCCCAACAAGGCCATACCGGGATTATCTCATTACGCTACTCTGGCAGGCTTTTTTCAGGATTGCCCATCACCATTGCGACGACCAGCCGTACCGCATCTTATAGCGAATAGCGTTTCCGCCTGTGGCAGTGAATTAAGCAGTAATGCCTGTAAACCCTACAGCAATGTACTTTACGGCTACATTTATGCACCGCGTAGCGACAGGCAATAAGGAAAAACCTGAATCGAAACGAACTATAAGTAAGGCTGATTCTACGGTTCATCATTTCATGTTATGTTGCATTGCCTGCAAAAACAGAATTCGTAAGAATCAAAATGGATCTCTATGGATAAAACAATTTATCTTGTCGACGACGATGAATCCGTCATTAGCTCGCTGCAAAATCTTCTCAGGTCGGAAGGCTATCTGATCTCGGCCTTTACCCGCCCGTCAGATTTCCTTGAGCAGAGAGATTATCCTACGCCTTGTTGTCTGATAGTGGATTTGAATATGCCCGGATTTGACGGTTTTGATGTTTCCGTACACCTTACCGCTCGCGGCCATGTTATCCCCACCATTTTCCTGACCGGCTACGGCACTATTCCGCTCACGGTCAGGGCAATGAAGGCCGGCGCGTTTGAATTCCTGACCAAGCCCGTTATGCCGGACGATTTACTGCGGGTGGTTGCTGACGCGCTTGCGCTGTCTGAAAAAAGCGCGGTTATCTCCCAGGAAAAGCTGGAAATTACCGGTCGATACGCTTCGCTTACTCCCCGTGAAAAAGAGCTGATGCAGTTTGTTCTTCTGGGGCTGCTGAATAAACAGATTGCCGCGGAAATGGGCATCAGTGAAATAACGGCAAAAGTGCATAAGCGCAGGGTAATGGAGAAAATGAAAGTCCGGTCGGTCTCAGAACTTGTCAGAACGGCGGAAAAGCTGGGGCTGCTGCAGGAGATGTAGTCATCCCGGCCCTCTTAAGACGCTCCCGCACGGGGCGGGAGAATATTGAGGCTTACACAACCCCCTCAACCGGCAGGGTAAACCAGAACAGACACCCGCCATCCAGGCGGTTTTCCGCCCGTAGTTCTCCTCCGTGGCGTTTAATTATCTCTTTGCTGATAGTCAGCCCCATTCCCATTCCTTCCGCTTTCGTGGTGTAAAAAGAATCGAAAATCTTTCCTGTTACTTCTTCAGACAGGCCGATTCCGTTATCGGCAACCTCAATACGGATAAGATCGCTGGCGGGATGGGAAGAGGCGATCCGTAAAGTACGCGCGCCGGCATTATTGGCCATCGCTTCAATAGCGTTGATAACCAGGTTAAGCAATACCTGCTGAATTTGTACGCTCTCGCAAAAAACCTCGTCATTTCTGGCAGTCAGATCCAGCTCCAGGGAGACGAAACGGCGTTCAAGCTCGAGCCGGGAGAGAACAATAATGTCTCGCGTAAGGCGATGCATTTTTGCTGGCGCAAACTTTGCAACCTGATTACGTGTGAGCGCCTGAAGACCGTGAATAATATCACCGGCCCTGCGGCCTTCACGGATGATTTCATCAAGGCTTTTGCTGGCGTTTTCCAGATTAGCGGGGTCGCGTTTAAGCCACCGCTGGCTGGCACCGGCGTTGGCCACGATAGACATCAGCGGCTGGTTGATTTCATGTGCGATAGAAGAGGTTAGTTGCCCAACGGTGGTTGCGCGTGCGACGCGCGCCAGTTCCGCCTGAGCGATCCTGACCGCATCCTCTGACTGGCGCTGTGCGGTAATATCCGTAAGCGTGCCGAAATACTCCGCTACTTCCGGCCAGTTTTCATTCGGCTCGCCGATCCCTTTAATGTAACGGCACTCCCCATCATCGCGGACAATCCGAAACTCTGCCTGCATGGTAACGCCTTCACGCACGCTGGTTTCGATCAGCTCTCTGAGGCAGGCAATATCATCCGGATGTACGCGCCGCTGGAACTCGGCCATGGAGGTCGCGACCTGCTCCGCAGGCAGCCCCATGATGCGTTTATATTCATCAGAGATGTACTGGATATCGGGCTCCAGATGCCAGTGCCAGGTGCCGGTATGGCTGATTTTTTCCCCGAGCATCAGCGAGGTCTGGCTGGCGCGAAGCTGCTTTTCAATTTTGCGGCGCTGAATGTTTTCATCGACCAGTTCAGCGTACAGACGGGCCGTTTCCAGCGATACCGCAGCCTGTGCCCCGAGCATGGCAACGATCCTTGAGTGATCGGCGGTGAACACGTCGGGCATTAACCGATTTTCCAGATAAAGCACGCCTACCATCTGCGCCTGTCTGAACATCGGTACGCACATGACCGCCGCGCCGGACGCCACCAGATAGTTATCCTGGCTGAACGGGCTGAACACTTCTGGCTTACCGGTACGGATTTCCTGGCCGGTACGGATCACGGCAGAAAGCACCGAAAGCGGAAGGTCGGTTGCTACGGGCAGCTCCCGCACGATTTTAACCTTAACCCCTTCCGTGGTCGTGGAGGCTCTTGCCTGAATCTCGGGCACATTGCCGTCAATCAGGCGGATCAGCATGCAATGCTGCGCCCCGGCACGCTCCACCAGCATCATCATCAGGATATGGATAAGCCGATCCAGATTGATTTCTTCTGTGAGGGCCCGCATTACGGTCACCATGCTCTGCAAATCGCTTGTGACCGCACTCTGCTCAAAAGATACGGTGCTCAGCGCAGTCCGGGACGTGTGGCTGGCGAGGGCCGGATACTGCGCTTCCAGCTGGCGAACTTTGGCGCCTGCTCCCCAATGCTCCCAGGCCGCCATGGCGCCTTTAATATAGGCATCACCGGCAAACGCCATCTCCCGGGCATACGCCATACGCGCGGCCAGTTCGCAGGCAAGGCCGTTGATATGATGAAATTGCCCCTCATGGGACAGCGTGATAGCTCGTTCAAACTGCTCCGATGCCCGCGCCGTTTCACCTTCAAGGCGAAGCAGCTCCGCGCGCAGCAGCGCCTCCTTGTCTGAAAACGTTTTCGCGTTTTCATTTGACCATGTCACGATCCTGTCGAGGTGCTTCCCTAACTGTAGCCGTAACGCGTCGGTCACAGAGCCGGAGCTGAGCGGTATCGTGACCGAAAGCGCGCTGTAAAGATGAAAATCGAGCATATGCACATGCCCCGGGATCAGCGCGGTAAACGGCTCGGCCTCTTTAAACCACCGTTGTGCGTCGGCGTATTCGTTCGCAAAAAAATGCGCCATCGCTTTATAAAGACGCAACCAGAACTGCATCAGATACATGGGTTCAACGGCATTTTCAGGTTTAACCACCGCCAGCACCGGCGTGACGAAATGATTACCGGTGAAGAGGCCGTCCCTGGGCTTACGCAGAAAAAGAACGTAGTCCAGCTGCATCCCGAGGATCACTTCAACGTCTTTATACTGCGCCTTTCTGACAAACAGCAGTCCGCGCGTAATTGACGTATGCACCCCGTCAAGATGGTCGCCGCGGGCAAGATAGTTCATGATGAGATGGCGCAACGCCAGGCAGGCAGATGTGCGATCGCCCGTTTCCACCCCAACGTCGAAAGCGGCTTTTGCCCGTTCAATGGCATAGGTCAGCGGCATCGTCCAGACGCTGACCTGATCCAGCGGCAGCAGCGTACGGGCTTTAAAACTGACGAAGTCATGCTTATAGACCAGCTCCCGCGCCAGAAGCGTGCTGGCAAAGCCACGACTGTATTCATCATAGCGATCGCCACACACCACTCCGTACCAGGAGAGGGCCAGCGTCGAAGCTCCGCTCAGGCCGTGCGCCATCGACAAATGCAGCAGCCTGCACAGGATTATAAAATGCAGCCGCGGATTAATGAAGGCGGCAAAGGTGCTGGCGCTGGCCAGCAGATCCATCACGGCTTCCGTGTTTTTGCAGGTAACCAGCGGCAGAGAACGGAAACGGGTATAGGGATTTTTCCCTACGTCCTCCTTCAGGACGATCCTTGCTTCATCACACTCTTCCTGAGCCGGGTTGCGGTTCAGCTGGATGCCAAACACCGCAAGCCAGGCGAGCGCCGTTTCCAGCGCAAGCTTGCTGTCCGACTGGCGCATATGAATTTCGGCAATCAGGCAGGCGGCCTCCGCTTTGTCCGCGACTTCACCAGGCGAAGCGTGGATCGCCGCGCTTAATTTCAGCGCGGCTGGCAGATTACCGTTCAGGAACTCACACTCCGCTTCTTCAAGCAAAAATTCGCCGCTTTCTGCCTTACCCGCGCCCTGGTTAAGCAAACGAGCGGTTTGCAGGTAGCGCAGCGCTGAAATATAGTCGCCCATGGTTTTGGCGCGCCTGCCGGCTTTAAGCAGCAGCTGACAGAACCGCGCTGCATCTGGCGTAAGAAGAGAAAGCGTTTTGACAGCAAGCAGATGATGCGCCGCCCGGAAAAGCAAAGCGTTGGTAACATCAAGGCTGGATTCGTGAATGTAATAAAGCGCAGCAGCGCAATGGAAGCTGTCTTTATCTTCATCGTTCAGAAGATTAAGCGCCGCCTCGTGCATGGTGTCATGCATAAAGGCATATCCCGCCTCATTCAGCGTTATCAGCCGGGCCGTGACGGCCGGCAGAAGCGTTCGTTCTATTTCCGAAACGGGAACAGTGATAATCCTGCTCAACACGTCCAGCCCGCCAGCGCTGCCCAGCGACGCCAGCCTGCCCAGAAGATGCCGGGTCGGCAGCGGCAACGAGGTCAGATGCCGCAATACGCTGGCTGCAACGTTCGCCGTATAGTGGCAGTTTCTGAGGGCCTGCGGATCGCAGCTCCATTTTAATGGCGCATGATGGGTAATCAGCCCGTCCCGAACGGCCTGACGAAAAAATTCTCGGGTAGCGAGCGGATTACCGGCCGTTTTTTCGTGGATCACCCGGGCCAGTTCGCTTGTTGCCGAGCTGCGGGTATGAAAAAGTCCCGCAAGCCAGTCGGCGATGTTTTTTTCGGAAAGCGGTTCCGGCGTGATATCGGTAATGCGGACCGCACAGGCCCGTATACGATTCAGGTTGCCGGCGATGGTAGGACAGGGCAGCGAGACGCTGTCACGATAGGTAATCACCAGCAGCAGGGGAATATCTTCGCTTAAGCTCAGCAGATTCTGTAACAGGAGCAGCGTAGCCCGATCGGCCCAGTGCACATCGTCGATAAGCATGACCAGCGGCCGCCCGGAAGCCGTAAACGCCTTGACCAGGCTGCAGGCTACAAGATTGAAGCGATCTTTTGCATCAAGGGGATGCGAGTGCATCTGAACGGCGGCTTTCTGGTTGAGAAGGATGCCCAGCTCGGGAACCAGGTTAACAGCCAGGCCGGCATATTCTCCCAGCAGGCGCGTAATGTGGGTTTTCCAGCGCGTCATTTCCTGGGTGGGAAGGCCCAGCACATGGAGAGTCAGCGTCCTGAATGCGGCAGTAAAAACGGCATAAGGCAGGACAGGCGAATGCTGGTCTGCCTTCACGACGGTAAGCAGCGCTTTCTTATGGCGTAGTAATTTCAGCGCAGATCCGATTAGCGACGATTTCCCTGCGCCGGGCACCCCGCTTATCGCCACCAGACTGTGCTTGCCGCTGCTGCTGACCTCATCAAAAGCCGCCAGAATATCGGTTGCCTGCGGATGATCTGTACACAGGCTATCGGGTGAATAGTCCGCCGGCTGTGAATCTTGTAGCCCGAGCGTAAAAGATGCAATCATGCCGCCCGGCATCAGCGTGGCCGCACACCGGCCGAGATCGGCGAGGACGCCCTCAGCCGTCTGATAACGGTATTCCGGCGATTTGGCCAGCAGCCTGAGAATAATTGATGACAGAATAAGCGGGACGTCAGGACGAATAAGGTGGGGCGGTAACGCTTCCGAGGCAATATGGTGATGCACCCATTCGGCGTGCCTGCCTTCAGCGCTGCCGTAGGGCAGCCTGCCGGTCAGCAACTCATAAAGCACGATCCCCAGACTGTACAGGTCGCTTACCCGACTGACGGGATGGGCAGAGCGGGAAGTGTGTTCCGGGGACATGTACGCCAGCGTTCCACCTGCCACCGGCAGACGAGGATGCTGAAGTAGATCGTTGTCGATGAATGACAGCCCAAACCCGCCAAGATAAACGGTTCCGTTATCGTTATAAAAAAAGTTTGCCGGCTTGATGTCGCCGTGCACCAGCCCCTGCTGATGCATGCTGCCCAGCGTATGGCAGAGCATTGCGGCGCTGCCAAGAAAGTCGGGAATGCCGCCGGGCGGCATACACAGCATATCCGCCAGGGTACGATAATTAAACGTCCTGTAGATCAACGCATAGCGGCCCTTAAAAAGGGTATGCCGCTGGGGCTTCAAAGCCCAGCTTTCCGCCAGGCTGGCGCGAAGGGCATACTCGTTTTTAAGCAGCTGTGTGACGTGGAAAACCGCCTCTTCACTGGCTGCCGTGGCCAGCACAAAGGTTTCGCCGGTGGTGGCGTGTCGGCACAAAAGCCAGTCGATATTGCCCTCCTGCGCCAGCTGGCTAAAAGCAATATCCTCTGACAGCATCACTTCATCGCTTTCTGCGGCATTCAACTCCTGCGGATCCATACTCATTGAGGGGCAGCCTTTGAGGAGAACTCCTGACGGATGTGTTCAAACAACGTATCAATTTCGATGGGCTTTGGCAAAAACGCGATGGCGCCCAGATGAACCGCATACCGCAGCATGTTTTCATCGCCGCTGCCGGAAATGATAATACCCGGCGGCTTTTCCAGCCGCCGGGTAAGATTGATAAAAAGCTCAAAACCATCCATGCCCTGCAGTTGCACATCGATAATAAAAAGCGCGGCAGTCGCCATCGCTGCTTCATCGCCAAGAAGAGATTCTGCCGACTCGAAGGCATCGGTAAGATAACCTTCAGACTGAAGCAGGTTGGTCAGGCCATTGCGGACAGAACGTTCATCATCGACGACGACGATGCGCTGCGGCAGCTGCATGCTATGTTCCTTTATAAAGCTAAGGCCTTGGTGAGGCGCTTCCCTGGAAGGTTTAGTCGCCCGAAGACGGTGGGTTGTCGCCAATTTTATGGTGATACTCATGGCGAAACCAGCGCAGGTTAACGGGCTGACGGCTAAGCAGACGTTTTATCAACGGGATAATATGTTCGCCGATCTGCATGCCTGCCAGGCCTGCCAGCGCAACGAACGGCGGCGCCGGAGAGCTCACGTCCAGAACGGCGTAAATAACGCCTGCCAGAACGCCGACCGCCAGCGAAACAGAATAGGTCTTTAACATATCAGCCTGCCTGTTTTGCGATAAGGGATGGCGATACCGGGCTTTTCTCGGTGACGGCCTGGATGTGTAAGCCAGAGGGTGCCCGGGCTATTGGTACATTGTTCAGCAGCTTTCCGCCCAGCGTGCTGCCGATGACCATGCCCAACAACCCGACAAGCGCCACGGCAGGCGGAGCAGGAGAGCGGACTTTGAGCAGCGAATAAACCAGCCCGATCAGCGCGCCCGCGCCCAGAGAAATGATTAAAGGACTCACAGATCCTCCTTTCCAGGATAGCCGGCCAGCCCGGTAAGGGGCCAGCCGGATCGATTAACGTACCGGTGCGTGTACTGGCGCCAGGGTACGGTGCTCGCTCTTCTGACGAGAAGGCGCTTTGTGCACCATGGTGTAGGCGTAGTCGACGCCGATGCCGTAAGCGCCTGAATGCTCTTTGGCAATGTCCATAACGGCGTTGTAAGTGTCTTTGTGCGCCCAGTCACGCTGCCACTCCAGCATCACCTGCTGCCAGGTCACCGGGATCACGCCAGCCTGGATCATGCGCTGCATCGCATAGTCGTGCGCTTCTTTAGTGGTGCCGCCGGAGGCATCAGCCACCATATAAATTTCGTAATCGCCTTCCAGCATGGCGCACAGCGCAAAAGTGTTGTTACAGACTTCGGTCCACAGGCCGGAAACCACAATCTTCTGCTTGCCGTTGGCCGCCAGCGCATCACGAACTTTCTGGTCATCCCATGAGTTCATTGAGGTGCGCTCAAGAATGTCCTGGCCCGGCAGCGCGTCCAGCAGTTCCGGGAAGGTATGGCCGGAGAAGCTTTCGGTCTCAACGGTGGTCAGTACGGTCGGAATGTTGAAAACTTTGGCCGCTTTAGCCAGCGCAACGACGTTGTTTTTCAGCACCTGACGATCGATCGACTGGACGCCAAAGGCCATCTGGGGCTGCTGGTCGATAAAGATAATCTGGCAGTTCTGCGGCGTCAGTACTTCAAGTTTACGGTTAGTCATGTTTTGGCCCATTGAGGTGAGTGTTCCGAAGGAAATACGGCGGTTAATCAACGGCCCTGAAAACGTTATCAAATGCCGTCTTTACGCCGGGTAACTGTCTGCTCGCAGTGTAAGAACCTTTTTATTTTCAAACTATTATCTATAGGTATAACTATACGAACGTATACTTATCCCTTTGTATAACTAGACGCTCTCCTGGCCTCCTGAACATAATCCTGCCATCCCACCAGCCTGCTTTACGGCAGGAAAATTCTCTGTCCGCAGTGGTTACCGCCGCTTCGGCACTCTCATTCAGGAGCTTTTATGGTTACCCTTGGTAAAGCCGACGTCATTCTCACTAACGGCCGATTTCACACCGTCGATCGCGAAAATCCTGTTGCCGATGCCGTGGCCATCCGCGACGGTAAGTTTCTGGAAGCAGGCAGCCTGGCGGAAGTCATGCAGCATCACTGCGAAGGCACCAAAGTCATCGACCTGAAGGGCCACGTTGCCGTGCCGGGCCTGAACGACTCGCATCTGCACCTGATCCGCGGCGGCCTGAACTACAACCTTGAGCTGCGTTGGGAAGGCGTGCCTTCCGTTTTTGACGCGCTTCGTATGCTTAAAGAGCAGGCGCTGCGCACGCCGTCGCCTCAGTGGGTACGCGTAATAGGCGGCTGGACCGAGTTCCAGTTTGCCGAGCGCCGCATGCCAACGCTGGATGAAATTAACGAAGCGGCGCCCGATACGCCGGTATTCGTTCTGCACCTGTATGACCGCGCGCTGCTCAACCGCGCCGCGCTAAAAGTCGTGGGCTATACCAAAGAGACGCCGAACCCGCCGGGCGGTGAGATCCAACGCGACAGCAACGGTAACCCGACAGGGATGCTGATCGCCCGCCCTAACGCCATGATCCTTTACGCCACGCTGGCAAAAGGGCCAAAGCTGCCTTTAGAGCAGCAGGTAAACTCAACCCGCCAGTTTATGCGTGAGCTGAACCGGCTTGGCCTCACCAGCGCTATCGATGCGGGCGGCGGTTTCCAGAACTATCCGGAAGATTATGCAGTGATCGCCGAGCTGCATGAGAAGCAGCAGATGACCATTCGCATCGCCTATAACCTTTTCACTCAGCGTCCGGGACACGAGCTGGAGGATTTTGAAAAGTGGACGGACATGCTTACGCCGGGCCAGGGCAGCGACTATTTCCGCCACAACGGCGCGGGTGAAATGCTGGTTTTCTCTGCGGCCGACTTCGAAGACTTCCTGGAGCCGCGTCCGGATCTGGCGCCGGGCATGGAGGATGAGCTGGAGCGCGTGGTTCGTCATCTGGTGGAGCACCGCTGGCCGTTCCGCCTGCATGCCACCTATGACGAGTCGATCGGCCGCATGCTGGACGTCTTCGAGAAGGTCAACCGCGACATTCCGTTTAATGGCCTGCACTGGTTCTTCGACCATGCCGAAACCGTCACCCAACGCAATATTGACCGTATTAAGGAGCTGGGCGGCGGTATCGCGGTACAGCATCGCATGGCGTTCCAGGGAGAATACTTTGCCGAACGTTACGGCATCGAGGCTACCCGGCATACGCCGCCGGTGGCGCGCATGCTGGAAACCGGCGTGCCGGTCGGTCTTGGCACCGACGCCACGCGCGTCGCCAGCTATAACCCCTGGACCGCGCTCTACTGGCTGGTCTCTGGCCGCACCGTGGGCGGGATGCAGATGTATGACGTCAATGCCCGGCTGGATCGCGACACCGCGTTAATGTTGTGGACACAGGGCAGCGCCTGGTTTTCTAACGAACAGAATAAAAAAGGCCAGATCAAAGCCGGCCAGCTGGCCGACCTGGTGGTACTGAGCAAGGATTACTTCAGCGTGCCGGATGAAGAGATCAAGGGCATTGAGTCGGTACTGACCGTAGTCGATGGCAAAATCGTTTACGCTGCCGGCGCTTTCAGCAGCGAAGCGCCGCCGTCGATACCGGTATTGCCCGAATGGTCGCCGGTGGTAAAGGTGCCGGGCCACTATCGCAGCGCGCCGCCAGCCACGACAGCGCGTGTGGGAATGCAGCAGATGCCTCATCAGTGCAGCGGCCCGTGCGGCGTGCACAGCCACTCGCACGGTATCGCCCGTGGCGCTAACCTGCCGGTATCCGAGGAAAACGCCTTCTGGGGGGCGCTCGGCTGCAGCTGCTTTGCGTTCTGATAATGATGAAACCTTTATTTTCTCAGCCGCCCCGCATCGATGCGGGGCTGTTCTTCCTGCGCCTTACCGGCTGCCTGCTGTTGCTGTATGTACACGGCCTGCCAAAGGTATTCCATTTCAGCGAAGAACTGACGCGTATCGAGGATCCCTTTGGCCTCGGTCCTTATATGAGCCTGCTGCCGGCTATTTTTGCCGAAGTGATTTGCCCGCTATTTATCCTGGCCGGCGTATTCACACTCCCAGCCTGCCTGTCCGTTATCGGCGTGCTGCTGGTCGCCATGGTGTTTGTTCATCCTGACTGGAGCATGGTGGAAGGTCAGTTTGGCTGGCTGCTGTTGATTATCTTCACCACGCTGGCCATAACCGGCCCGGGACGGTGGCGGCTCGGTGGCGGTACGCGAAGAGAGGTACGTTATGGCGCAGGTTAACGATATTAACGATGTGACCGGGAGCGAGGAGATCGCTCCCGCTCCGGCGATCGCGTCCCCCTGGCAGCCGCTGCGTCAGCCGGTGTTTCGCATGCTGTGGCTCGCCACGGTTGTCTCCAATATTGGCTCATGGATGAACGATGTGGGCGTCAACTGGACTATGCTGACGCTCAGCGCCGATCCGCTGAGCGTGGCGCTGGTTCAGGCGGCAAGCAGCCTGCCTATGTTCCTGTTCGCGCTGCCTTCCGGCGTGCTGGCCGACATTATCGATCGCCGTAAATACCTGCTGTTTTCTCAGCTCTGGGTATTCATCGCGGCAGCGGGTCTGACAGTGCTTTCGTTTACAGGGCACGTCACCCCACTGGTGCTGCTGATCGCCGCCTTCCTGATGAGCATGGGCGCCGCCATGAGTTCGCCGCCTTTTCAGGCCATCGTGCCGGATCTGGTGAAAAAGGCGGAGCTGGGGCCGGCTATCGCGCTGAACTCGCTGGGTATTAACATCAGCCGCGCCATCGGCCCGGCGCTCGGCGGGCTGATCCTGTCTTTTGCGGGGCCGTGGATGGTGTTCCTGCTCAACGCCCTCTCCGTGCTGGGCGTCGCCTGGGTGCTTTACCGCTGGAAAGAATCCCCCAACGTGCAGCGCCTGCCGCCGGAGCATTTCTTTTCGGCGGTGCGCGCGGGCCTGCGCTACGTGCATGCTGCGCCGGTGCTGCGTAACGTGCTGGTCCGCACTGTGGCGTTTTTTGTGTTTGGCAGCGCCGGTTGGGCTTTGCTGCCGCTGGTTGCCCGTCGCGAACTCGGTCTGGGACCCGGCGGCTACGGCATTATGCTGGCCTTTATCGGCGTAGGCGCCATCTGCGGGGCGGTGCTGCTGCCTCGCCTGCGCAAGCATTTCAGCGCCGATCGGCTGATGGTGCTGGCCAGCCTGCTGTTTGCCATGACCCTGCTGGCGCTGGCGTTTATCCGCCATTTCTGGCTGCTCAACGCCTTTGAGTTCTTTACCGGCTTTGCCTGGATCACCGTGCTCTCCACCCTGAATCTGGGGGCGCAGCGCAGTGCGGCAAGATGGGTTAAAGCGCGTGCGCTGGCTGTTTATCTGACCGTGTTCTTTGGCTCGATGACCGTGGGCAGCGCGGTCTGGGGGCAGCTGGCTTCGCGCTACGGCATTCCGCTTTCGCTGTGCACCGCAATGCTGGGGATGGTGCTGGCCAGCCTTACCGTGCTGCGCTGGCGACTGGATAAGGATCCGGATCTGAATCTGGACGTCAGCGAGCTCAGCGAGCCGGTTCCGACGCTGAACATTCATCACGATCGCGGGCCGGTCAGGGTGAGCTACGAATATCAGATCCGCGCAGAAGACGCGCACGCGTTTACGGTCTGTATGCAGGACATGAGGCGCGTTCGCCGTCGCGGCGGCGCCATAAACTGGGCGCTTTATGAAGATATCTTCCAGCCCGGCATTTTCGTTGAAACCTTTGTGGTCGGATCCTGGATGGAGCAACTGCGGCAGCTTGAGCGCTACACCATGAACGATCGCAAAATTCAGAGCCGTGTTTACGCATTTCACCAGGCCGAACAGACGCCCGTTGTACGGTATCTGATTGCGCCTGAATAACCGCTGCTTTTTCATTCAACATCGCAAGGAAAAGACAATGAGCACGATTAAAACTGCTGACGGTACGCAAATTTACTTTAAAGACTGGGGCAAGGGTAAGCCGGTGCTGTTCAGTCACGGCTGGCCGCTGGACGCGGATATGTGGGACAACCAGCTGAACTTTCTGGCTGAAAACGGCTATCGCGTCATCGCTTTCGATCGCCGCGGCTTTGGCCGTTCGGATCAGCCGTGGACCGGTTACGATTACGATACTTTCGCCTCGGATATCAACGAGCTCATCACCAGCCTTGATTTGCAGAAGGTGACGCTGGTCGGCTTTTCGATGGGCGGTGGCGACGTTGCGCGTTATATCAACAACTACGGCACCGCGCGCGTGGATGGCCTGGTGCTGCTTGGCGCGGTAACGCCCGCCTTCGGTAAGTCCGATGATTTCCCGCAGGGCGTCGACCAGTCCGTTTTTGCCGGCATCCTGGCGGGATTGCGCCAGGATCGCGCGCAGTTCATCAGTGATTTTGCCGTACCGTTTTACGGCACTAATGCCGGCCAGACGGTTTCAGAAGGCGTACTGACCCAGACGCTGAATATTGCGCTGCTGGCTTCGCTCAAGGGCACGCTGGACTGCGTTAAGGCATTTTCCACCACCGACTTCCGTCCGGATATGGCGAAAATCGACGTGCCCGCGCTGGTTATTCATGGCAGTAACGATCAGGTGGTGCCGTTTGAATCAACCGGCAAGCTTGCCGCGGAGATGATTACAGGCGCGCAGCTGAAAGTGTATGACAATGCGCCGCATGGCTTTGCGGTCACCCATTCCGACCAGCTGAACGTGGATCTTCTGGCATTCCTGAAATCCCTTTAAGGACAGCGTAAGGCCTTGGTTTTAGGCTTATACAGGAGCACAGACCGGCTTTTCAGCCGGTTTTTTGCTTCGTGCTTCTCTTGCACGGGCAGCTGCAGACCTGCAGTCGGAAACCGGCACATCCGGAAGGAAATCACCTGCAATAACGTTCAAAGTCGGCCTCGCGCTGGCTCAGAGAGCTTCCTGCGAAGCGAATCTCTCCAGGGCCGGGCCGTCAAGCCGGTATCGAACCCATTCGCTCAGAGGAAGCGCATCAATACTGCGGTAGAAATCTTTGGCTGACTTATCCCACTCCAGAACGTTCCATTCGATCCGGTTACAGCGGCGGCTAACGGCCAGCTGAGCGATATACTGCAACATGGCTTTTCCTGCGCCTCGTCCCCGGTAATCAGGAGTCGAATAGAGGTCTTCCACGTTAAGGCTGTAGCGACCGGGCCAGGTTGAATAGCCCAACGAGATAACCGCATAGCCGGCAATATCCCCCTCAATCTCGCAGAGATAGGCCTCCGCTGCGGTATCGGCAGAAAACAGGAACGTTCGGATTTCGTCAACATCTGGCATAGCCTCCGGCGGGCTTTCGCGGTAAACGGATAAGCCATTTATCATATTACAGATAGCATCCATATCTTCCGGACCGGCCTGCCGAATAATAACGCTCATAAACTTTCTCTCACCAATATAGTTTGCTGCCTGCAAGGATAATCGGTATTGTTCGATGAAATAAGTGCAATAAAATCAATGGCAGGTGAATTTCATGCATCATGTACTACGGCGTCTTGATCTCAACCTGTTGCCGGTTTTCGATGCTGTTTACCGACACCGCTCGGTCAGGCTTGCCGCCGCTGAACTTGCCATGAGCACTTCAGCGCTGAGCCATGCTTTGACGCGCCTGCGTGAATTTCTCAAGGACCCGCTATTTTATCGTGAGGGGCATAAGATGTGCCCCAGCGTATTTGCCTGCCAGCTGGCGCCTTATATAGCGGGATCGTTATCCACGCTCAATCAACACCTCAGCCCGTTACAGCCCTTCGATCCGCTTGCAAGCACGGAAACGTTCAGAATTGCCGTGACGGATTACACCGCCTTTTGCATATTTCCCGGGTTAATGAAGGAAACAGAAAAAATGGCGCCGGACATTACTTTCGAGTTGTGCCATTTGCCATATAACCCAGCGCTAAAGGAACTGCTGGCAGGCGAAATTGACCTCGCGTTGAGTTTCAGCGAAGCGAATGAGGGTAAACATCAGGATTTAGAGGAGGTTGATTTATTTAGCGATGAGTTTGTCGTTATCAGTAATATTAATCGACTCAGCATGACGCTGGAGGAGTACCTGTCAGCAGGGCACGTAGTGGTCACCCCGTGGAATGAGAAAAAAGGTTTACTGGATGCACACCTCGCGCGTCTGGGGCTGGAACGCAGGATCTCCCTGAGAACGCCATCGATGCTTGCTTCGCCACATATTATTGCTGAGAGCGATCTGTTGATGGCCATTCCTGCCTTTGTAGCCAGCAAGATTGCCGAGCTGGCCAGTATTAAAACCTTTCCCTTACCTTTTTATGCGCCTCCTTTTACGGTAAAAATATATTCTCACAAACGAAGCGGTAAAAAATCATCTACCGACTGGCTTAAAAAAGTTATTTTGCAAAGCATAAAAGAGAAAAAATAGCTTAAAACCTTCCATACGAGGTTGATGGTTTAGCATTACCCTGACTTAATTTTAAGAGCCTGCTCTGATATCTTTTTCCCCGAGGCGGCGGAGTTAGTAGCAAGGTAAGGGTTTTCATTCCAGCAATAAACCTGGGGAATAGTGTATTACAGGAAAAACGGCCTGATTTTTATTACTATCCACCGTAAAACACCGGCCGTTTTTTTTTGCTTCTCTTTATTTAGAGAGCACCCGGGTTTTCTACGCAGATAGACGAATAATTAAGCCATGCGCATAAAACAACGTCAATCCGGTTTTGTTTGCTGCGCAAAAGCGTAACGGCAGGTAAGCAAGTTTTAGATTTATGCATTTTGACGACGCGGCGTGCGCGGATTGACTATGCTCAGAAGCGTTCAGGCTTCCTCCACTTACTCCAGGAAAAATATTATGAAAAAATTATCTGTAATCGCCATCACTGCCGGAATGCTTTTGGTTATGAGTTCACAGGCTGATGCAAAAGGGTGCCTGAAAGGAGCCGCTGCCGGAGGCGTGGCAGGCCACGTTGCCCATCATGGCGTAGCTGGTGCAGCAGCAGGCTGTGCGGTTGGCCATCATATGGCTAAAAAGAAAGAAAAAGAGGCAAACAGCAAGCAGGAGCAGAAATAACAGCCAGGCCGATCAGATGTTTTTCGCCATTCGGCGGCGATCGCATAACAACCGCGCCACAGCGGTGGCATTATCCGTCGCTTTCAGGCAACGGGTAATGCCAATGACATCCGAACCGACGCGTAGTTAGCTAATGCTGACGGCTATCTGTCAGAGCTGCTTTGACACAGCAGCCAGACCGCCTTCTTTTTGAACCAGGGCGTCAGGGAAAAGGCCGCCCGCTCTGGGGGTAGCGCGTCTTATGGCGCAGATATCAGCTTATCGGTAAAACATGCCTGAACACTCGCTGTGGTAAGCAGAGCGGCGGCCCGATCTGCCGGTACGGGCCGGCTGAAAAGATAGCCCTGGCCGTAATCACAGCGTCGTTTTTGCAGCCACTCGAGAGTAATAGCGTCTTCAATTCCTTCTGCCGTCACCGTTACCTTCAGCTCCTGACACAGCGCCAGCAGGGTTTCCACTACCTTTTGCTGCTGCGAGACGCTCACAACGGTGGAGATAAACGAGCGGTCAATCTTGATCCGGGTAATACCAAGGCCCAGCAGAACCGACATATTGGAGTAACCAGTGCCGAAATCATCCAGCACCACGCCAATACCGTCGTCCCGCAGGGCACGAATAGCTCGTCTGGCCTCTTCTGAAATGGTCATCACGTTCTGCTCCGTCACCTCCAGCTCCAGCTGTACCAGTGCCGCTTGCCGCATAATGCCGGACAGGCGATCCGTCAGCACCGGGTTGAGCAGCTGCTCCGGCGTGATATTCAAAGACAGATGCAGACCTGCCGGCCAGCCTGGGGTGATGCGAACGACGGCCTGCAGCAGTTCAACAGTCAGAGTGTCCATCAGGCCCAGCTTTTCCACTACGGGTATAAACACCGCAGGTGCAATAACCTTACCGGGGCCGGGTATCCAGCGCGCCAGGATCTCGAATCCGGTAATGCGGCCCGTTTGCAGGGAGACAATAGGCTGCAAAAAAGGAACGATGGTATGGCTTTTGATAGCCTCGGTAACGTCGTGCTCGAGTTTTTCTCTCTGGAGAAATCGCTGCTCCATATCCGGTGAGAAATGGACCAGATGCAGCGTTTTGTCCCGTTTAGCTTCGTACATGGCCAGGTCCGCCGCCCGCACCACGCCAGAGCTTCCGCTACAGGTTGAACAGGCTACGCCTACCGACAGGCCCAACAAGGTATCAGGCCCGGTCCGGATCTCCGCAGCGCGCTGACGGAGGGTTGCAGCAGTTCTGACCGCCTCTTCAGGCTGCCCGCCCCCTGAAGTCATAGCAAATTCATCACCGCCGATGCGGAATACATGGGTTTCCGGGCCGGCAGCTTCTGCCAGCAGGCCTGCCAGAGAAATCAGCGTGGCATCCCCCTGATGATGCCCGTTCAGGTCGTTGATGCTTTTAAAGTCGTTGATGTCGAGTAATGTCAGAAAATAAGGCTGCCCGACCGCTTCAAGCTGGGCAATACGAGCGCTGAATGCTCTCCGGTTACCCACGCCGGTCAGCTCATCGGTATCGGCCAGCCGAAGGGCATTTTTTTCAGCGGCAAGCATTTTGCGTATGAGCCTGCCGATCAGCAGGCCAGGAATGATCATGGCCAGCAGAGCAAAGGCAGAGGACGTCAGGATAAACCTGAGCCTTTCGCTGGTTTCAAAATCGGCGCTATAGCCCAGACCGAGCAGCACGGAAATCTGCGCCTCAAGTCCGTACTCCCATAAGGTGGAAAGCAAAAATATGGTTACAATATTAAGCATTGCTAACCATAAAAGTTTCAGGTGCATCCGAGGACCCCGGCAATATAATTAGTTGAATATTCAGTAGTTATCACTAAAAAACGCAATTTAATTCTGCATAATATTGATGACATGCCGAAAATCATGTTATTTATAATGAAATAAATCTATTGGAATAAGTATTTACCTCTGGCAAGTTGCAGACGCCCTGCCCATCCTTTGCCAGGTGCGATAAAAGAAACCCAATCCTATATCGGCAGAATTTGCCAAATTAACAGGCCATGTCGGTAAATTTTATTCACTATTGCAGATTGGTGCTGTAAATTTGCCTTATCAGGCGAAACGGCCATAGAAAAAGTCAGGCTATTGTCGTGAAGAAAATAACCGCTACCGACGACTTTTTCGGTTTCTTTTTCAGGCCCCGAGAAGGCGATCGGAGAAATATGCTGATGTAATCCGCACAGAGTTATAATGATTATGATTTATAACTCAAGAGACTGCTTAGATTTACCTTTAAAATGTCGATAAAATAAAAAGCAAAGGCCACCCTATTACCAGGTGATTTTAGAAAAACTTATCTTACTTCACCTAAGGGCATATTTAATTCTTGTTCAGGCCCTGAAATCCGCAATCCATTTTCAGGCCAGATTACGGATCCCACGCTTAAGCGGCCAATGCCATTTACTCTGGCCTATCAATAATGATGATGCGATGAGCAACGGCGATAAGATCTTTTTCAACAATATCAGGCTGTTTGCCAACGCGTAATACCGCATTGCCCGGACGAGCAACCAGTGCACCTTTCCAGCCGCAGGCTGTTGCGCCCAGGATATCCCAGGTATGCGCAGCGACAAGCCGCAACAAATCGGCATTCACGCCGAGCCTCTGTGCCACGCTGGTGTAATTCTCCGTGGCCGGTTTGAAACGTTTGATCTCTTCAACCGAGAACTGCTTTTCAAAAAAGTGAGCAAGGCCCGATTGTTCCAGCACCTTCTCGCCAGCCTGAGTGGATGAATTGGTGAGCGTCACCAGACGAAATCCGGCTGCCCGCAGCATTTCCAGCGCGGGCAACGCATCCGGGTGAGCAGGAAGCGTCGCCAGACGCTGCCGGAATTCATTTATGTCTTGCTCTGAAAGTATGGTACCTCTTATCTCAGCCACCATTTGCAACACGGCTACAGCAAGCTCGCCAAAGGGCATGTAACTGCCGCTGAGAGTAAGCGACTGGGAATAAATGATTAATTCAGAGAACCATTGGCGCAAAATTCGTTCGTCACCAAATACCCTTTCAAAAATGGGGTTCAGCGCCCCTGTATCCAGAAGCGTTTCATTGACATCAAAAACTATTATCTTATTGCACATTATTTCCCCCTCTGATTAAAGGTTAAGTGTAGATGCAGATTGCGTGATGGCAATATTTTGGAAGTATTGTATCGGTTGACAGGGAGCACTTTCCGCTTAAAAATATAAGTCACCCTTCCAGTTTTCACTAAACTTATATTAAGGATGTGTTTATAAATTATATTGTAGTTATTTTTATTTGGAAAATTACATCTGAACGAAGAAAGCGTTAATACCTATGGACGTGATTATCCTTTCCTGTTTGTTCAGAAAACCGGACATCCTGAATACAATGGTTTTATGTAAATCACCATAGAGATTTATTATTTTCAGGAATTTAAAATTTCTTATTTTACCTGTTAGCGGCTGCTCAAAAAAAGCAACACCGACTGTTGATATTTACAGGAATGCGCTGACAGATAACGGGATTATAAATCCGTTAGTTAACGGCATTGCCAGCATGGTGGAATCAAGAGCAGAGGGTAAAGCGCTATTACCTCCATTTAACTCTCCTGGTTCAAATCCAAATCATGAAATTGAAACCTATAATTACTTTGTCGGCCAGGATAATCAATCTGTTAATCTGCATTCTGGCGGGCACCAGCGTATACAAAAGGTAACTAAATAAAGCGCGTTCACTCTGATGGTGGCAGAACAACATCAGGATAGCAACATCTCATTTTCATAGATAAAAAATCAAATAATTCATGATGTTATTTTTTTATAAAGTTAAAAAAAATAAAATTAAAGGGTAGTTTTTAGAAAAGACGATTTTCTTGCCGACCTGACTATTCCTGTTTATAAAAACCTGCCCAGGTATACAGAGGAATGGGATGATAATCATGTCACAAAAATTGAGATCGTTCACAAAAAATAATGGCGAAGCCTTTTTATACTTAGCAACCGATGCAAACTGGCATCATCTTTATAATAATATGCACTGGGAAAGCGATACATTACCTTATCAAAGCTAAGCTTATTCTGAAAAAATCAGATTTTTTAATCATCCTTATCATGAGTCCTCTGTACCAATGGCTATCCTGCTTTAGCCCAACGAATGACTATTGTGGGAAAAACCGGCTCCGGCATTAACGGCAACAGGTTATCAGCGGTAGCGCCTGTTTTAACCAACCGTTACCACTTTGGGTGATTTTTAACCTTTCAGCCGCATTCAGCCGTAAATTAATGACTTTATATAATGGGACTTATATAAAGTCAGGACATCAGGCCCGGAAGCAGGTATGCTTTTTCAGGCGGGTTCACAGCAAAAAGCGACTGTGTATCTCTCGGCATACGTGATTGAAATGCAGCCTGTAAACTGGCATCGCTACGTAAATTATTAGGGGATTAGCCCCTCTTACTCATGCAGAATTCACGTAGCGCGATCGGAAAAAATTGAGGAGATTATCAGACGAAAATGGGTGAAATCATAGCCAACGGTATGGTATCGGCCCTTACCGCCGATGAAGATATTGCAGCACGGCTAAAGGAGTTCGTGCAGGACAAAGATGCCTTTTCATCCAATACCTGGCGGCAGCTACTTAGCGTGATGCGTGTCTGCTATCGCTGGGCCAGGGAGAATGCACGCACCTTTTTGCCTATGACTGACGCCGATCTTCGCGATTATCTCAATTTCCTACAGCTGATAGGGCGAGCTTCTTCGACGATTGCTACTCATGCTTCACTGATTTCGATGTTACACCGTAACGCCGGATTGACGCCACCAAACACTTCGCCGATCGTTTTCCGTACTATCAAAAAGATTAACCGCGTGGCTGTCGTAGGCGGCGAGCGTACCGGTCAGGCGATCCCTTTCCGACTCGCTGACCTGATGAAGCTTGATAGCCTGTGGTTTAATTCCTCTTTACTGAGGGAGAAACGCAATCTGGCTTTCCTCCATGTTGCGTATAATACACTGTTGCGCGTCAGCGAACTCTCCCGCCTTCGGGTCCGCGACGTCACCTTTGCCGATGACGGACGCATTATTCTTGATGTGGCCTGGACAAAAACTATCGTACAGACGGGCGGACTGATTAAGGCACTCAGCAATCTTTCTACCCAGCGGCTGATGGAATGGATTGCGGCTGCGGGGTTGGCCGCAGAACCGGATGCTTTCCTGTTCTGTCCGGTTCATCGTTCTAATAAAGCGGTAATGATCGCCGAGCGGCCGCTCAGCACCCCCTCTTTTGAAACTATTTTCGCCCATGCCTGGCGAACGTCAGGGCATTCAAAATCAGCGAAGCTGAACAAAAACCGCTATGGCGGCTGGAGCGGCCATAGTGCCCGCGTCGGTGCAGCGCAGGATATGGCGAAACAGGGCTATGCCGTGGCGCAAATAATGCAGGAAGGAACCTGGAAAAAACCGGAAACGTTGATGCGCTATATCCGTAACGTTGATGCTCATCAGGGAGCCATGGTGGATTTAATGGAGAAGAAACCCTGATTTGCCCGCTATGCAGTTGCGCCGCCCCCCTGACGCTGGCGCATAAAATGCCCGTTAGCGATCCAATCCTGACAGGCATTTTATCCACAGAAAAAGTGGATAGCCTGTGCACAGAAAAGTATGGTTTTATGCCAGCGGTCGATTATTTACAGTAATCCCTGTGGATGGCCCAGCCCGACAAAGAGTTTGAGCTACCGCCTTTTAAGCCTGCTGTTGTACCAGCCAGGAGGCGGTTGTACTATACAACCGGTTAATTAACAGGGATTTTCCAATCAAATAAGGGAGGGGGCTGATGAAAGCTTTACGGTCAATGTGCAGCCAGTCCGTTCACCACGCATGCAGTAAAAACAATTATGTCTGATAAAAAAGCAAAGGGCGGAAAGAAAACCTCTCCAACGCCACACGACCTGGCATTCAAACAGTTCCTGACCCATCCCGATACCGCGCGGGATTTTATGCAGCTGCATCTGCCGTCAGAACTGCAGGCCGTTTGCGATTTCAACACGCTAAAACTGGAGTCCGGGAGTTTTATTGAGGAAAATCTGCGCCCCTATTTTAGCGATGTGCTTTACAGTCTGAAAACAGCTGCAGGTGACGCCTATGTGCATGTTTTGATTGAGCATCAGTCCACACCGGACAAGCACATGGCCTTCCGGCTTTTCCGCTATGCAATAGCGGCTATGCAGCGCCATCTGGACGCCGGTCATAAAAAGCTGCCGCTGGTGATCCCGGTTTTATTCTATACCGGCCGGCGCAGCCCCTATCCTTACTCCACGCGCTGGCTGGATGAATTTGCCGATCCGGTGCAGGCTGAAAAGCTCTATAGCGGTCATTTCCCCCTCGTCGACGTTACGGTTATACCTGACGACGAGATCATGGAGCACCGCAGTATGGCGGCCCTGACGCTGCTGCAAAAACATATCCACCAACGCGATCTGGCCGAGCTGCTGGATCGGCTGGCGACGCTTCTGCTGAAGGAACATGTTACAGGACAGCAGCTGGCATCGCTGATAAACTACCTTATACAGGCAGGCGAAACTTCAGACGCAGAGGCCTTTGTACGTGAACTGGCACAACGGGTGCCGAAACATGAGGATGCACTGATGACCATCGCGCAACAGCTTGAACAGAAAGGCATTGAAAAAGGGCGGGCCGAAGGTATTCAGCTCGGCCGACAGGAAGGCAGATATGAAGGCAGGCTTGAAGGAAAGCTCGAAGGCAAGCTAGAAGGAAAGCTTGAAGTAGCCCGCACTATGCTGCAAAACGGCCTCGATCGTAACACCGTGATGAAAATGACCGGTCTTGGCGAAGAAGAACTGGCGCGGATCAGGCATTAATGGTGGCAGGTGCTTAGGCCAGGGTTACGATCGCTGCGGGTGCCGAAAAAATGTACCCTGTTGGCTGGCTGTGCAATACGCCAGGCCGCGTTATTATACCTGGCCCCGACGTATTGCATTGAAAAGTATGCAGAAACCGCACCTGAAATCACTTTTCGATTTAAATTATTCCACACATCCCGCATGCTATACCTGCCTTCAGCACCCGATTTTCCCAATGACCAAATCCAAACGGGCACGTAGGTTTGTATAGCCCAATCCGCCCTTACTAAACCTCTTATAGCGTTGCAATATATCGCGAGAGAAAACGGCGCTGCCTGTCGATAAACCCAGGCTCAGACGGGACCAATAATATCCAGACGCAGCCCCTGCGCCTGAAGAATTTCTTTGCAGGTATCGGGTAAATCAGTATCGGTGATGACGTGACTAAAAGGGTGTTCAGGGGCGAGCGGATACGGATGGATCTGACCAAATTTCGACGAGTCGGTCAGCGCAATAGTATGGGTGTTTTTAGCCATCAGGGCGTTAACGACATCGCAGCGCAGCATATTACGACCGGTAAAACCGGTCAACGCGTCCCAGCCATCTATGCCGATAAAGACCTTATGGAAGTTGAGGTGCTGGATACAAAGTCGGGTCAGCGGCCCTACCACGGATTCGCTGCTTTTTTGATACAGGCCGCCAAGAATAATAACCTCCCCACCCGTCTCCCTGAGCAATCCGGCAATATAGTGGCTGACCGTAATAATGGTAATGTCCCGTCTTTCACTCAGCTCCCTGGCCAGCAGCGCGTTGGTACTGCCTCCCTCAATGAAAACCGCCTCTCCGGCATTCACCAGTGAAGCCGCATGCTCTGCGAGACGTTTCTTGACGGCATAGCGGGTGCGCATCCTTGCGCCCACATCATCACTTTCAGGCGCAACGGCCGATCCGTGCACGCGACGCAGAAAACCGCCTTTTTCCAGCACGTTCAGATCCTGACGTACCGTTACCTCGGAAACACCAGTGATTTGAGAAAGTTCGCTGACGCTGACGCTGCCGCGTTCACTGACGAGCTGAATAATATTCTGATGACGTACGTTCATGGTGCCTGCCGGTAAGCTTTTTTAGCAAGCTTACCAGAAAGACAGGCCGCTACAAATGCTGCCGATCCGCCGAAAGCGGGTCGGCAAGGGTCTCATTCCAGTCCGAGACTGCGGCGCCCGTTCGCGTTCAGCTTTTCAGAGGTGAAGCGACCTTTCCAGGTGACTTCATAATCTTCCTGTGGAAAATCGGCGGGCGATTCGCCTGATGCCAGCGCCTGCGCAACGGCGGCCGCGCAGACGGCGTTCTTGTCACAGAGAGGCGCGGCCGGGATATACATTACATTTCCCCAGCCCTGCTGATTTTCTACCGGGGCAACGGAATGAATAACATCGCAATGCCACCAGACTGAATCCCCTGCCTGGAGTGAAGGTATTGAGCACAATCCCTGAATCAGTTCAGGATGCCATTTTTCCGACACCGGCAGCACTTTCCCGGGCGCAACGCCGCACAGCTCCTCCTCCGGGACATCTTTCAGTAGCGGGCGCAACAGCAAATAAGCCATTGCTTCGGGCACCGGCACGACATGCAGCAGCCCCTGCCCGACCTGCATATCAGAAAGCGCCGTCCAGCCCTGAAAGGTACGAAATGCCGAACATTTTGTTGTGGTGCCGGCCTGGTACTCATAAACATCGGTACGCCAGGCTGCGTCCCACGGATCGTATTCATTAAAACGGTTCGAGAAAATTTTGCGGAACACTTTTTGATAAGCAGGAAGCAACCACCGCTCCAGCGCGCCTGAATCTGTATGCGCACCCAGCCCTTTTGAGGTTGTGCCCGGCAGACGACGTCGTATGCGGTCGGGATAGATGATGTTCACATCAGGCTCAAACCAGCGTATACCCGCCGATTCGAATTTCCAGAGCCGGTTCAGGAAAGCCTGAGTTTGCGCCATGGCGTCGCTCTGCCGCGCTTCCATCTGAGCCGGAGACCAGTAAACAGGGTAGATTTCAGGGCGTGAAGCGTCGAGGCTACCGAAAAAGTTGTCACCAGGCCCCTGGTACACGCCATCGAAATCGTTGGCGTCCAGGTAGTCGAGCATCGATTTATCCCATCCCAGCGCCTGCTCACGGTTGAAAGTTTGCCTGACCACCACACACCCCCTGCGGCGAATATAATTCTTGGTCTCTTCCGAAACACGTCCTGCGGCAATCTCTTGCAGGCTGACTTCCGGCCATGCGGAGCCCTGCTGCTGTTCTTCGGTACGTGCCGCCTTGAGCTCGCCGACAATCTTCGCTCTTACCTGTTCGAATAATCCTTCCACATCGCCAATTTCTTCCCTGAGCGCCTTTTTCATCAGGCGTATATTTTGCTTAGCGTCTTCTGGTTGATCGACTGAAGTGAAGCTGGTGTCCATGGTGCTCTCCGCTGCTTTCGCCATCTTTGTTTCGAGTGAAAAAAATATAACCTTCATTCACAATAAAGAACCAGTATTCAACATCTGTTTAACAATGAAAGTCTGATGAAGATCACATTAAAGGGCTTAAAAAAGCGCAAGGGCATTTGGATGAAGGGTAGTCAGTAATAAAAAAGGGTTATCGGCCGTGTTTTAAGAGCATTTTTCACTGTTGTGCACGGCCGAAAGGCCCGTAAGCGGAGGCATAAATGAACGCGCTGTCATAAGCATGGATCGGGGAAGCTACGAAGAAAATTCATCAGTTGATAAGTCTGGTTCTGGAAACTGACCCATTATTTCCTTATCAGGCTGGTGCCCATTTATTATCTCTTACCAGTGCGGTGTTGTCAGATGACAGCCAGTGGAAGGCGCGGAGGTTTAAAGGATCTTCAGCCGGGAGGGAGAGCGAGGGGGAGCCATTGTCTGTAACATCGGCAGGTGCGGAGAAGATTAAACAAATATTTTCGACGGTTTGTACTGCTCAGCATAAAGAAGTCTGTCAGGAAAATCTGTGTCACAGCGTGGTCCTGGCAGCCCACGCTATGATCCTGTAAATATTTTTCCTGGCCCGAAGGCTTATATATTGCAAATCCAGAACCGGCGTTAATTTTTAGCCAGAACGTTCTTATCGTCTTCATCATAATTAAATGATATCCGGGCACCGTGTTCGTTCGGCAACCTGCGCGCTTCCAGAAATACCGATTTCCAGTAAACGTTATCCAGTGACGATCGCATTACGCCACGGCTGGCCGAAGCGTGAAGGAAATGCCGGTCCGTATCATAAAAGCCTACGTGCATCTGCCGGTTAATACGGAAAAAGACCAGGTCGCCAGGCTGCAAACGATCGGGCTGGATACGTTTTCCCATATGGATCAGCTGGCTGGTGGTGACTCGCTTCATGGGTAAATTGAACCGGTCTTTAAGGGTTCGCCAGACAAAGCCCGAACAGTCCACGCCGGAGAGTTCCGTACCGCCCCACTGGTAAGGCGTCCCTTCCCATGCGTACATCTGGTCATGTAATGCCGCGATAACCGGAATAAGATCGGGTTCGCCAGCGCGATGGGTGGTATCGGGACTATTATCGTTCGCTTCATCGGGCTTATGGGAAGAACAGCCCGCCACAATCATCAGCGCCAAAACCGTTATCGTGCGAAGGGGGAGTAATGGTGGCATCTTTTCCTGTCCGGCTCCTGAATTTTAGCCCTGAATAACGGGGTAAATAACGGTTAAATTTGGCTTAATATCATCGGTTCGTTATTGTTATAAATCATTCGTTTTTACTTAAATTTACAGCGCTTTATTTCCGATAAATATTATCACACAGGGGTACTAATTTTCGCTCAGTAAAGTTATCTGAAAAAATTGCTGCCGACACAGGCAAGCAGCCTTAGCGGCTGCTGTGACAAAACTACTCGTTGCCCCACTGATTAAGAAACGAGGCGATATCATCGATACGGCTCTCGTTGATACCGGCTTCTTTAGCCATCTCTTTCTGCGCGTCCTCACCGATCTCTTCATTATTTGATAAGCGATCGAGCAGCAGCTGGAAATAGTGCGCCAGGGATTTACGCTCTGCCTCAACCACGGGTGCTGCGCATTCTGTCGAATACTCATCCACGATGTCGTAGTATTTAAGCGGGATTTCATCGTTCATAAGCTACTCCAGATATTTAATTTAACGTCAATTTTAGCTGCTTTCTGCATCGTCCGGGCCGATTTCATTACTGCTGTCAGACGACAAATGTAAGAATGGCATCACCAGGCACCGGCCCGGCCTTAAAGATTGCTAAGATTAACACGTAGCATCCTGTTTTATCTCAATAATTTTACTGCATTCGTCCAGCCTGTACACCGGCATTGACTGGCCGACACAAGGGCAACGTTGCGCGATCGGCTCCGGTTTCAGGCCCGGCATTGGATATCCTCTTGAGAGGCGTCATGACCCGCCGTGCACGCAGTCAAAGGACAGAAGAAAAGCGTCGGGGATGGTTTATCGGTTGCATAGCGAGCCAGCCGGGAGCGGCTTTTTAGCCTGCTCCCGGGGCTCTCCTCTTCAGACGCGGAAGGTATCCACCATTCCTCTCAGGGCATGAACCTGCTCCGCCAGCGATTGAGAAGCGGTCGTGGACTCCTCTACCAGCGCGGCGTTGCTCTGGGTTACGCCGTCCATCTGGCCAACGGCCACGGTCACCTGAGAAATGCCCTGCATCTGCTCGTTTGAAGCCAGCGCGATTTCATCCATTGCCTCAGCCAGCTCGCTGACCTTCCCGGTCACGCTCATGATATTTTCCGCAGTGCCGTCGGCCACTACCACGCCAGCCTCCACCATGGTCACCGCGTTTTCAATCAGGCCTTTGATGTCCCGCGCTGCCGTCGCGCTACGCTGCGCCAGCGTGCGGACCTCGCTGGCCACCACGGCAAATCCCCGCCCCTGTTCGCCAGCGCGTGCGGCTTCAACCGCCGCATTCAGCGCCAGAATATTCGTCTGGAAGGCAATGCTCTCAATGGTGCCGGTAATATCGCGAACCTTCGCCGCGCTGGCAGAGATATCGGCCATCGTTTCGGTCATCTGGCGCACGTTTTTTTCACCGTCACGGACAAGCGCGGCCGCCTCCCGCGCCGATCCAGCCGTATAAGTGGCGCCCGCCGTGTTGCTTTTCACCGTCGCGGTTAACTCTTCCATGCTTGCGGCCGTTTCCTGCAGCGCAGCTGCCTGCTGTTCAGTACGGGCCGAGAGTTCGGTATTCCCTCTGGCGATTTCATCAGAGGCAAGGGCTACGGAAGCCGAAGCGTCCTTAATCCTCGATACCAGTTCGCCCAGGCGATTCTGCATTCGGGCGAGCGATGCCAGCATGCTGGTATTATCGCCGGGACGAAGCATGACCTGAGACGTCAGGTCACCGTCGGCTATCGCTGCCGCCAGTACCTGCGCCTGCGCCGGTTCACCGCCCAGCTGGCGCATCAGGATCCGTATAGTCATGAAACCGGTGCCGCCAGCAAGCAGCACAGATACCAGCACCAGGCCGACCAACAGAAGCCCGGCACGACGGCTTTGATCGCTGCTGCTTTCCACGGCGCTGCGGGCATTTTGCATCTGCACCTCTGTCAGGGTATTGAGGGCTTCCTGCAGCGACCGCTGCGCCGGGCGAGAGACGGTCATCAGGTAAGTCACGGTCTCCTGCTGCAGATTCTGCAATCCAAGCTGACCTGCCTTTTCAAAGCTTGCCAGCGCCGGTCCTTCTCTTTCCACTATTTTCCGGTATGCCTCCCGGCCCGCCGGTACCGAATCCGTTTCCATCAGCCGACCCAGCTCCTCACGGTTTTTGAGGAACAGACGTTTCTGGGTCTGCACGCGGTCCCATTCGGGCGCCATTTCCTTCGGGTCGGTCAGCAACGCCAGGTTTCTTACCGCGATAGACAAATCACGTACGCTGGCGCGCATATCCAGCGCAAGCTGGAACTTTTTCATTTTGACGTTTACCACGTCACCCATATCGTCCCGGGCGTGGTTAAGAGCATTGATAGCCACGCCGGCGCAAATGACCAGCAGCAGTAACATGAGGCCGAAGCCTCCGACAATACGGGTTGAAACTTTCATGGGAGAATACCGAAAGGCAGATGATTACTGTTTGTATCGTCATCGTGAAGAAACTCTTGAGAGTACCGATTAAATTATGTGGTGTATTTCACAATGCGCAGGTAAAGGTTGCAGACAGGGAGCGCTGAATGATCCGGGATGAACAGGAGATAGCTGGGAGACGTCCTGGCAGGGAATAACGTTGCTGAATACGGTATTTATCACTGAGTCCGGCTGGCATGGCCCAATCCGGACTGAGTTTTCAGAAAATTAGCTGGTCAGCAAGGTTACCTGGCCAAAATTTCTCTACGAACGATTTCTGCGCCGGCGCTGAGGGCATTCAGCTTGCCCCTTGCTACCTGACGGGATAAAGGCACCATGCCGCAATTGGTGGAAGGATAAAGCTTGTCGGCATCGACAAACTGGAGCGCTTTACGTAGCGTATTGGCTACTTCTTCGGGCGTCTCAACGGCATTGGTCGCCACATCGATAGCCCCAACCATCACCTTTTTGCCGCGGATCAGTTCGATAAGATCCATTGGTACATGAGAATTCTGGCATTCCAGCGAAATGATATCGATAGCCGACGTTTTCAGCTTAGGGAAAACCTCTTCATACTGTCGCCACTCTGAACCCAGCGTTTTTTTCCAGTCCGTATTGGCTTTAATGCCGTAGCCATAGCAAATATGCACGGCGGTTTCACATTTAAGCCCTTCGATGGCTTTTTCCAGCGCGGCAATTCCCCAGTCGTTAACCTCATCAAAAAAGACATTAAAAGCCGGCTCGTCAAACTGGATAATATCGACACCGGCCGCCTCTAACTCTCTGGCTTCCTGATTAAGAATTTTGGCAAATTCCCAGGCCAGCTTTTCGCGGCTTTTATAATGGCTGTCGTAAAGCGTATCGATCATGGTCATAGGGCCGGGCAAGGCCCATTTAATAGGCTGTTGGGTTTGCTGACGTAAAAATTTAGCATCTTCAACAAATACGGGCTTTTGCCGGGTCACCTCGCCCACGACCGTAGGAACGCTCGCATCATAGCGATCGCGGATTTTGACGATCTGACGTTTTTCAAAATCCACGCCGCTGAGGTGCTCAATAAACGTCGTGACAAAATGCTGGCGCGTTTGCTCGCCATCGCTGACGATATCAATGCCTGCCTGCAGCTGATCGTCAAGGCACAGGCGAAGGGCATCCTGCTTGCCCTCAATCAGTTCCCGATCCTGCAATTTCCAGGGTGACCAGAGCGTCTCCGGCTGCGCAAGCCAGGAAGGTTTAGGTAAGCTGCCAGCAGTGGATGTCGGTAAAAGCTTTTTCATAAAAGATGACCTTATATTTTCGGTTTATCAAAGAGCGGAATTGGCAGACCACTGCTCAAGAATAGTCTGGTAGGGTTTAATGAAGTGCTCTTCAGTAAACCTGCCCTGCTCAACAGCCAGCTGGCTGCGCTCTTCTCGATCATAAACAATTCGGGTTAACGAATAATCCTGGTGTGTCAGGTTGGGCTGATACAATGCCCCTGCGGCGGAATTAGCATTGTAAATCTCAGGCCGGTAAATTTTTTGGAAGGTTTCCATCGTGCTGATGGTGCTGATTAGCTCAAGATTGGTGTAATCACTGAGCAAATCACCATGAAAATAAAAGGCCAAAGGCGCAACGCTGTTGGGCGGCATGAAATAGCGCGCCTGCAGCCCCATTTTGGCAAAATAGATATCGGTCAGAGAAGGCTCATCCTGCTGATATTCAAAGCCCAGTACAGGATGCTGATTAGTCGTGCGGCAATAGGTGTTTTTAGTGGAAACGCTCAGGCATATCACAGGCGCTTTATTAAAATTTTCCGTGTAGGCCGCTGAATTAACGAAGCGTTTAAATATATTACCATGCAGCTTGCCAAAATCTTCGGGGATAGTAAATTCGGGCTGGCTTTTATTGTGCTCCGGCAGCCAGACGCTAAAGTCGTAATCGCGTACGTAAGAGGAAAAGTTATTGCCTACGATACCATCGATACGTTCACTGGTGCTTTTATCAATAATGGTAGGTTTTAATATTTCAATCACCGGAAAGGCATTGCCTTTCACTTCAACGTTTAACTCAGCGGAAATAATTTCAAGCTCAACGGAATAGCGATCCGCTTTGGGATTATCCCAGTGCGCCAGCGCATTGAAGCGATTATCAATCATCACTAAAGCGTTACGCAGATTCTCCTGACGTCTCTCACCTCTCGCCAGATTGGCAAAGTTGGTGGTGATGCGCGTACTCCCGGAGGGGTTATAGTTTTCGTCGAAACGAAGGCTTTTAATGGTAAAGGTAAACGCTTTGTTCATGGCCGTCTGGTATCCTGGTTTGTTATAAATCTGATTTATTTGTTGCCTTTCAGGGCATCCCAGATTTCATATTATCTAAAGTTATTAACAATCCATACTTTATGCCTGAGTCGCTGGTTGAGGAAAAGTGATTTGTTTTCAATGAACATGAACCTTCTTCATGATCAAAACTGAGACAGGACTACCGTTGCGCAAAGATCCCTGTCAAAGAGGATGCACAGCTGGCAGCCGGGTGGCGGCCCGCTAAGCATGTACCGCATTTTTTCTGGTTCACCTTCTTCTCGCTGCCGCCCTGGAGAGAAACAGAGCGTTTCCGTGTGCAAGCTACAATATGGGGCATGGTAATAAGCAAAAAACCTTCCTGTCGGCCGGTCTGCGAGCCAGGCATCCAGCCTTCATTAAGGCGATATCCAGGCAATGGGGAAGAGCAAACATGCAAAAAGTAACGATTGTTGCAGTGGCCTGCGCGCTGTGAAGCGGAAAGCTTGCTGCTACAGATAACGCTGAATAACGTCATTGCGCAGATCCATCACATTGGCAGCACGTCAGTACCGGGTTTAGCCGCTAAATCCGTTATAGATATATTGCTGGAGGTGGCCGGACGGACAGCTTAAACGCTTTTTATAATTCCACCAGTATAACAAAAGGCCCTCTTCGACAGCGTGACCCTGTAATTATGTTTAAACTGGGTTATTACATAAAACGCATGCCCAAACAGGAGATCCCCGATGAAAGCAATACAGCTTAAAGCCCCCGGCGGCCTGGATAACATTATCGTGTCAGATATTGACGATCCGGGCAGGCCCGGCAAAGGTGAAATTCGGGTTGCGGTTAAAGCCAGCTCGCTAAACTTTCATGATTTAATCGTCGCAACCGGGCAGTTTCCTACTGAAGATGGACGGATCCTGCTGTCAGATGGTGCGGGAATAGTAGAGGAGGTTGGAGAAGGCGTTGAAGCGTTTAAAGCAGGCGAACACGTGGTTTCTACATTTTTTCCCAACTGGCTGGCCGGCAAGCCTGTACCCACCGTGGGCGGCTTTGCGCACACGCCCGGCGACGGTGTTGATGGCATGGCCAGTGAATACGTTGTACGTTCGGAAAACGCCTTTACCCATGCGCCGAAGGGGTGGAGCCATACAGAGTCAGCCACCATCACCACCTCGGCTTTGACGGCCTGGCGGGCGCTGGTAACAGACGGGCACCTTAAGGCAGGAGAAACGGTGCTGGTTCAGGGAACCGGCGGCGTCTCCGTCGCTGCTTTACAGATAGCTAAAGCAATGGGGGCCAAAGTCATTGCTACCTCATCCTCCGATGAAAAGCTCGCCTTTGTGCGCGAACTGGGCGCTGATGAAACTATCAATTACAGAACAACGCCTGCATGGGGAGATAAAGTTCTTGAGCTGACCCAGGGGTTTGGCGTAGACCATGTGGTCGAAGTAGGCGGACCGGCAACCCTGAATGAATCCCTGAAATCGATCAAGGTAGGCGGTCATATTGCGCAGATTGGTATCCTTTCAGGCGATGAGGCTGCCTTGTCTGTCCTTTCCCTTCTGGCGAAGCAGGTGCAAATTAAAGGCGTGATTGTGGCAAGCCGCCAGGATCAGTGTGATTTTGTTAAAGCCCTTGAGATAATGAACAAGAAGCCGGTAATCGATCGTGTTTTTAAATATGAGGAGCTTGGCGAGGCTTTCTCTTATCAGCAAAGCGGCGCTCACGTGGGTAAAATCTGCGTTGAATGGTGACGTTGCTGGCCGTAAGGAAGCCATTTCCTTACGGCCGTCACCTGAAACACTGACTGATGCCGTGAATAACCGCGCGTTGGCGCAGGCAGTCAGGCTACTGCGGGCGCTCCAGATGTATAACAGGCTTGCCGCCACGCGCGTGCGGTAAACGGCATAATTTTTTCTTGCGTTACTTTACCCAGGCGTCAGTAGCCCGAAAGATGCGGTGGCTGCCACTCTGGCGCCTTAGCGGACACAGAGGCAGGGCAAGAAGCGCCTGCCAGCTGGGTGAGTTGAAGCAAAAGAGAGTATCGTGGCAGGCTTAAAATATTATCACCTAAGCTCAAGCAGCAGCAGGCCTGCCGTAATCATAAGCAAGCCAGCGCACGCTTTGCGACCAGGAGGTTGCCTGAAAATAATCCATCCGGACAGTGCGGTTAAAAGAATGCCGCAGCCTCCCCATATGGCATACGCAGTGGCCATCTCCAGGCCTTTCAAGGCCTGCGCTAACGCAGTAAAGGATGCAAGAATAAGCAGTATGCCCACTGCGCCCGGGATCTTTTTGGCCATACCGGCCGAACGCTGAAGAAAGACGTTAGCCGTTACTTCAAGCAGGATGGCTATCGCAAGATAGTAATAGGGGATAAATATCGACATTTATTCATTCTGCGCATTTTCTGCGATATTAACGACTACAACGCCCCCCAGCAACAGGCCAATTCCCGTAAGCTGAAGTACGCTCAGATGCTCTCTGAAGAAGAAGCTGCCAATAACGGCTATCGCGAGCAGACCCAGTGATTCCCAGGTTGCGTAAGCTACCGCAAGTGAGATTTTTTTCAGCGCAAGCGCCATAAAAGTAAAAGACAAACCGATGGCGAAATACATAAACAACATGCCCGTAAGATTGCCTTGCGTCGAATATAATTTCATCAATATAACGCTGCTTACTTCAGACACTATTGCCATTAAAAGAAAAAACCAGGCCCGGGGCACATAGACTCCATATTGTGGTGATTTGAATCCAGCTCGCTAGTGTACACCGCAACGGCACGCTGAGGGCATATCCCTAAAAATTATAAATCAGACACAGGACGAAAGGTTATTCAGCAGAAACGGCGAACGTGATAACAATTTTTTATTGAGCATGAGCAACGATGCATGCTTCGGGCATTCTGCGTTTGCTATTGGCGACCTGGCGCCGATCACAGATGGTGAGCCTGATAAACAAATGCTTGAGGTTTTACGGCAAAAACACATTACGGTGCTTTAGCAGGATGATGAATTGCTTCAGGTTGATTACGGGGTGTATCCGTACAGAAGGCCAGATATGGCGCACACAGGGCCTTTGAGGTTATTTTTTCCGATGGTGATGGTTGATAAAGGAACAAAATAAACTTTCCAACCACTTTAATAGTCCTCACCAATATGAACAAAGAAAGCCATGTATATTTCCGGTCATAAACATACTCATAATCAGCCTCCTGTCAGTGACTCACCTTCCAGTAATACGTCTGCAGATGAAAGTCGCCTGACAGCGGGCGCGGCCTCCGCCCGTGACAGCGAACCGCCTACAGAGCCCTCCTCTGAGGCGAAACAGCACGGTCATCATCCGGAAGCAGACAAGGGGATTTCCGGCAACAGAAAGTTGCTTGTGGGATACAAAGATGCACTGTCCCGTAGCATGGTGGAAGGCGATAAAAAACATCTGGCCAGGTTTGACAATAATCTCCGTCCCCCATCGGTTTTGCTGCCGCGCGCAGCCTCGTCACCAGATGTCATTCATGACAGCGATGTCCTGAATGATTTTCGCAGACAGGCTTCTGAGCGTGGAAGACGTTATGGTGCCAGTGCAAAGACCGTTGGGAAAAATCAGGAAGCCTGGATCGATAAAAAAACAGGGAAGGGAATACTCAGCGGCACACTCTGGCCCCATGATGAAGCGGTATGGAACACCATACCGGATATCAAAAATCAGCCTTCCGCTGTATTCATGCCGGGTTATGCCGTGGGCGATCGGTATTCTGCCATTCTGACAATGCTGACGTATCCGGAAATGAAGCTCACCATCGGCTACAGCGAGAAGCAACCGGTACTGCCTGCTGAAAAAAAATACGCCATGGAAGCATTTGAAATCATTACGGATGCCCTGAAAAAGTCTGGCGTGAGTCAGGAAAATATCAACAAACGGCTTTCCGTAGTGCGCTATGACGGTGAAACCCCGCTGAACCACATTAGCGGCAGTTTTAACGATCCGGAGAACCGGAAAAATTTCACCACGGTACTGGGAGAAAAATCCGCCATTTGTGAACCACAGAATGCCTCACCCGACAGCCATCTCTTCCATATCTCCGCAACGACGGTAATGATGGCAAAACACTGGGAAGACAATGATGATCCGGTGCGTTCCGGCGCTGAAATCAGAAAGCTGGTTTATGGCCTTGTTAATGAAGAGGCCCGGGCAGAGCTTGACAGCCTTGTTGACAGCACGATTAAGGAAACGGGCCTGAAAGATAACTCCGTCTTATTATGGAAAACAAACAAGCCATTTGAGACGCCGGTTCGTGACGCCGCCTCTGCCCGTCAGAAAGAGGCGTTTGCCAATCCCCGTATGTTTGAGCTTATCCACGCTGCGCTGGAAAAGCAGGGAACGCCGGTAGCCTATATCGGGGACGGCTTCCGAAATGAGTACAAAAATCGCACTGAAGATCGCCATCCCTGGGAAAATCGCAGTACGCCCGACCTCAGCAAATTCTGGCAAAAATCTGCGCTTCTGAAAGAGCGTGTCAATCAGTGGTATTTTCTTGATCGGATAATGCAGAAATCAAACGGGAAAGCCTTCATCGGCGTGCGCAGCGGCGCGCTTGAACCGCTGAGTCTGTTAGGGCATAACGTCGTTTACCTTGAACCTAAATCCCTGTTCACGCCTGAACGCCATGCTCCCTGGCAGGGACGTATCCCCTATAACCGTCTGATTACAGAGGCATCAGCGGGGTATATTGATAATGACACGGAGGTGGAGCTGAAGAATCTGGGTAAGGAAATTGTTGCTGACAACCTGAGGGCCAAACTTTCTCTTGGGCCGGGTGACGGCGATCGGCAAGCCCTTGTCAAAAGCCTGTCGGAAAATAATCTTGCTGGCAGGGAGAAAATTGACCGGCATGACCGCATTGAAAATAATATCGCACAAGGCATTCTTTCACCGGCAGAGCTCAGCCTGATGTTGCGTATGGTCGAAACCGGCCAGCCTGCGCATTTACTTATGGACAGTGAGAAAAGCGGATAGCCGTCATCTTTTATTTGCCGGGTCTTATAAGCAGGCTGACTGCTGAGCTGCCGACGTAAAGTGATGACGGCGCAGCTGCGTGTACCCGTATACGGGACGGCCAGAATATAAGCCTGCCGAAAGTTAGTAAACAGGCGTGAAATCAACTGCGTATTGACAAAAACGCTACCTGAGCTCGCCGAAATAGCCCTCGTCGGCTTTTTTCAGCAGTTCGTCCACAATAATCCGGACTTTCGGAATGAGATGGCGCGTCCGGGGCCAGACTACGCTAAGCGCAACCGGAACCGGCATGTGATCGGCCATGATGGTAACAAGATGGCCGGCGGTGATATGGCTGCCCACCATCGACTCCGGAAACTGCGCAATCCCCGCCCCTGCCAGACAGGCCAGCAGCATGGCATCGCCGTCGCTTATCTGATGCGCCGTACCGGATATAAACTTTATTTCCCGCTCTGCCACCGGACGTAGCCGCCAGGCAAGGGGCGCCCCGCGCCGGAAGCCCATTATGCAGCGGTGCTTTTTCAGCGCTTCAATGTCGTCAGGCACGCCGTGTTGTTCAAGATAACCGGGGGACGCGCACAGGAAAAGACGCTGCCGGCTCAGGCGCCGGGCAATCAGCTCATCCGTGCTCTGCAGTTCGCCCAGGCGCAGCACCAGATCCATCCCCTCCTCAACCGGATCGATAAGACGGTCATTAAAGGTCAGCGCCAGCCGCAAAGCCGGATAGCGGGCTGTCAGCTCCAGCAGTATCGGCATCATCAGGTTGCGACCAAATGATGCCGGCATATCGATACGAACCGTGCCCGCAGGGTTGTCCTGACGTCTGCTGAGCATGTTTTCAGCAGAGTCCAGGATTTCCAGCGCCGACAGGCAGCTTGTCAGATAGGCTTCTCCATCGCTGGTCAGGCTCAGTTTACGGGTTGAACGGTGGAACAGCCGTGTACCCAGCCTTTCCTCCAGCCTTGCCACGCTCTTGCCGACCGCGGATTTTGTGATGCCCAGCTGCTCTGCGGCCTCGGTAAAACTGCTCGATTTTGCCGTGATAACAAAATTCGTGATCCCCCGCAGGGATTCGGCCGTTAATTCGGTAGACATAAAGTTTACTCACTGGCGACTTATAGCGTGTTTATCGATGTTTAATTCTATACCAGACTGAAGTCAGCATATAAACACACGACCGGCCACGGCCGGAAAATTCGTCTGAACCGGGAAATCGTTATGTCACAGACAAAACCCCTTACGTTCGTGTCCCTGCTGGGCAGCCTTCGGGCAGGGTCTTTCAATGCGGTTGTGGCGCGAAATCTTGCTGCGCTGGCGCCGCCAGGCGTGGACATCAGCCCGCTCGGCTCTGTGGGCGATATCCCGCACTATGATGCCGATCTGCAAGCCCAGGGATTTCCCGAGACCGTGATGGCAATGGGCAAAGCGATCTCGGCAGCGGACGCGCTGATTATCGTCACGCCTGAATATAACTATTCCGTGCCGGGTGCCCTTAAAAATGCCCTGGACTGGCTTTCACGCCTGTCCGACACGCCGGTTGCCGGCAAACCCGTCGCCATACTGACGGCCTCGCCCGGAGCCATAGGCGGCGCCCGGGCACAATATCATCTGCGTCAGATCCTGGTCTTTCTGGACGGCAGCGTCCTGAACAAGCCTGAAGTGATGATTAGCCAGGCTTCATCCCGGCTCGATCCGCAAAGCTGCACCATAACGGATGCGGATACCCGCAGCCTGATTGCGGCTCAGCTCAGCGCGCTGGCAGAAATGGCGGTAAAGCAGAGCTGAGCAACACCTTTACCCTGTCTGTAAAATCTTTGGAGGAAATTATGTCTACCGGCACCGTTCGCGGTATGGACCATGTTGGCATCACCGTTTCTGATATTGAAGAAGCAACCCGCTTCTTTTCAGAAGCTTTTGGGGCTGAAGTTATCTACGACTCCGTGTCGCCCTCGGACGACGACGTGAAAGGCGAAGAGACGGAAAGTATCCTGAACCTGTTTCCGGGAACCAGAATCACCACGGTCAGGATGATGAAACTACAGCACGGCCCCGGCCTTGAGCTGTTTGAAATGCAGGGGCCGGAGCAGCATCAGCCCGTACGGCCCAGCGATTACGGCATCCAGCATTTTGCCGTTTACGTTGATGACATTAACGAAGCCATCGGCCTGTTTGAGCGTGCCGGCGGGAAAATGTTTACGTCTCCGCAGCCGCTGATGTTTCCGACCGAGGCAGGAGACAATAACTTTTTCTGCTACGGCCGGACGCCCTGGGGCAGCGTAATTGAATTAATCTCACTGCCTTCCAGGCTTCCCTATGAAGAAAGTACTTCCCTGCGACGCTGGAAGCCGTAAATATCGTGGTTGCGCAGGCCTGACTTTTTCTAAAAGCCAATAACGAGGGGCAATTCACCGTTGCCCCGACTCCCGCCGCATCTCTCTGCTGAGCGCTTTTAAGGTCTGTCAGCGCCTCTTGACGCAGCCTGGCCGCGCTGGCTGTCGCCATGCGCGGTCAGCAGGCAGGCGGGCAAAAAGGGATCGGGCCAGCGCATAAGTTATCTTATTTAATAGCAGCATAAGTGCGCCCTTCTCTGAGCCATGCCTCAAAAAATAGGCAATCAAGGCGCAAGGCTTCTCAGCACCAGCGCAGCCAGGCGGCTGGCATCTTCTTTGGCCGTATCAAGGGCGGCCTGCAGCTGCACCGGATCGGCGTAGGGCCTGAGCACCAGATAAACAGCGGCAGCCGTTTCGTCCAGCGGCGTTTTACGCTCAAACTCTCCCGCCTCGCGCCCCTCGCGCAGAATGGCAACGGTGGTTTCGCGCAGCCAGGCTTCATACCGCTCTGCCGACGACCAGCGATCGCGCGAAGCCGCAGCAGCGATATCAAAAAGGCGGCGTTCCCGAAAAAACAGCTCGCTCCCCGCCACCGTAAGCGTCTGAAAAAGGCACTGCATTTTCTCCGTGGCCGAAGGCGCCTCTTCCAGCGCGGCGTTCAGACGTTGGGTTATCTGCGTAAGGCAGCTGGCGCAGATGACTTCACCTATCTCCTGTTTTGAACTGAAGAACTTATAGATATACGCCTTGGAGAAGCCCACCGAGCGAGCCAGATCGGACACGGTGGTTTTCTCAAAGCCGTAATGGCTGAAGTACTCCATGGCGGCATTGACAATCTGGTCACGAAGGGTGTGATCGGACGGGCCGCGCGTGGCGGCAGGAAGTTTTTGTTCAGTCATTTTTTTTAGCTTCGCTCAGTGAGCTCCCGTTAACGAAATGTGACCGCAATATAGTCTGGTCACCATTTTAACGCACATCGGGCCCGCTTAGTGTTTTTCCGGCACTGACGTTGTACGCGCTGTGCAACTGTGCCGTCATGCTTCACCAGCCTACACCGGGCTGCGCATGTTTTTGCGCAGGGCAATGAGATCCACCTGCCACTGATTTAATTTATTGTAAAGCGCAGTGCGTGAAATTCCCAGAAGCCGGGCCGACTGACGCATATTTCCCTTATTTGCACTCAACACCTCGAGCACGTGCTGGCGCTCTTTTTCATGCAGCGAAGCCTGCCCGGACGCTGGCTGAGCAACAGGATCTCCCTGTCGCATCTCCTCGGGCAGATCCTGCTGGCTGATTTCCATCCCCTCGCATAAATTCACCATCCGTTCGACCAGGTTTTCCAGCTCGCGCACGTTGCCGGGCCATTGCCAGGCCTGTAAACAGGCCATCGCCTGCGGTGAAACAGCCGGGGCGATGCGCTTCAGCCGGTTACAAAGCGCCTGAATGAAAGTATTTACCAGGCCCGGAATGTCTTCACGCCGCTCGCGTAGCGGGGGAATATTGAGGGAAACAACATTGAGGCGATAGTACAGATCGCGGCGGAAAGCGCCTTTCTCCACGGCATCGGACAAATTACAGTGGGTAGCGGCAATAATACGGACGTTGACCTTAAGAGGATGCGCGGCGCCAATACGCACCACTTCGCTTTCCTGGATCACCCGAAGCAGGCTGGTTTGTGCTTCCAGCGGCATTTCGCCAATTTCGTCGAGAAACAGCGTTCCGCCGTCGGCAAGCTCAAATTTTCCGGCCGATCCGCCTCGCCGCGAGCCGGTAAATGCGCCATCAGCGTAGCCAAACAGCTCGCTCTGTACCAGATCCCGCGGCAGCGCGCCACAGTTCAGCGCCACGAAAGGCTCCTGCTGGCGCGGGCCGGCATTATGGATCGCCTGGGCAAACAGCTCCTTACCCGTGCCGCTTTCACCCGTCAACAGCACGGTGCTGTCGGTGCGGCTACTGGCCCTTGCCTGCTGAATAGCCTGCTGCAGCGGCAGCGAATAGCCGCGGATCATATCGAACGTATAGCTGGCGCTCACGCCCATCACCCGCCGGGTAATGGCGCGGATACGCTGGTTTTCGCGCAGAGACAATACGCGCCCGCCGTCAGGCGCGGGCATCAGTGAAACCAGGCAGGAGACCGGCTCTTTGCCCCCGGGCATAAAAAGCAGCTCGCGATCGTTACAGAAAGGCAGGCTGAGCAGCGAGACGTCCTGCGGACGCAGCAGCGCATCAATGGATCCCGCTTCCGGATCGAGGCCACAAAAAATCTGGCGGGCATAGCGATTAAGCGTTTTGATGCTGCCGTGGCGGTCACAGACGATTACCCCTTCATTCAGCGTTTCCAGGATAGATTGCTGCTCGGCGAGCAAATGACGCAGCTGCAGCTGTTGGCCTATCGTCTCCGCCGCTGCCTGAACGGTGCCCAGCGTGTGCGTGTTGAACTTATCCGGCGTGGCGGTAAGCGTCAGCACGCCAGCCAGCTTGCCGTTCTTATCACGCACCGGCGCGGCGGCGCACTGCCGATGCCTTCTACGCAGATCCAGCTTCCAGTTTTCACCGCTTAACACGTATACCAGCCGCTGTTCGATCAGGCAGCGCGCGGTACAGTTGGTGCCCAGCACCTCCTCACGCAAAATGCTGCCAACGGGCGTCAGATCGGCACCGCAATAATACAAGGTTACCCCGTCAGCATCCGTCAGGTTGATATGGCCGTCCGGATTATAGGCCAGCAGGTTTTCCATAATGCTGCGCGCAACCTGAATCATCTCTGCATTTTGTTCCAGGATAGCGGCCAGTTCGTCTGGCGATGGGGAAATATAGCTGAACGTTTCCGGATCGATATTAAGCGCCCGAGAACGCTGCCAGGAATGCAAAATGCTTTGCCGCATCCAGCCCGGCTGTTTGCCGCCCGTAAAGCTGTGCCAGCCTTGCCACAGCAGGCTGTCCCACTCCGTGACTTCCGTGCTGTCCGGCAGGCTGAAGATAGGATCGCTCTCGTCTTTAAAGGGTAGCCGGCTCAGGTTTTTCATCTACACATCCTTTAAGGTCTGGAATGTCCATTTTATTTACATGTTAAGTTGACATGTAAATTTTGTTTCCAGTTTGTGATCTCTAACTGTGTGGTACTTCACATTACAGGCCCCTACCGGTTGGCATCCCCTTTGCAATACCTCTTACAGACACGTTGAAAGCGTTAAAAGGAAAGGGGTTGTGATGCGTAAACATAATATCCGGTTGATTCTTTTCATCTGTTCCATTGCTTCACTCAGCGGCGTGATCCTTGGCTATGACGCTTCGGTGATCTCCGGCGTAATTGAGCCTTTAACAGAACATCTCAACCTTTCTGCGTGGGAAAGCGGCTGGGCCGTTTCAAACGTTATTCTGGGGTGCGTGGCGGGCGCATGGGGCGTGGGATACGTTTCAGACCGTATCGGGCGCAAGTCCACGTTGATTATTACCGCCGTACTCTTTGTTATTTCCGCCATGGGATCCGCTCTCGCCCATTCGCTGACGGGTTTTGTGCTCTATCGACTAATTGGCGGGCTGGCGGTAGGAATGGCGTCAGCGATTACCCCTCTCTATATCGCGGAAATCTCCCCCAAGGACTGGCGCGGCCGTATGCTTGGCCTGCAGCAAATGCTGATGGTTGGCGGCCAGGTCACGGTGTATATCGTTAACTATCTGATTGCGCGCGGTATGCCGCATGCCTGGATCGTCAGCGAGGGCTGGCGCTGGATGCTGGCTTCCGGCGTGGTGCCCTGCGCGCTGTTCCTGCTGCTGGTGCCGTTGATGCCGGAATCTCCCCGCTGGCTGGCGCTGAAAGGTAAAAAGGATCGCGCTCGCCAGGTGCTGACCCGCCTGTCCAACGCGCAACACGCCGAGCGTTTACTCACGGAAATTCTGGCTTCTTCTCAGGACGCACCTGCCCAGTCCAGCCAGCGCGGCATCCTGCGCGACCCGCGTGCACGCTACATTTTGCTGACAGGCTGCGCGATCGCCATTTTGCAGCAGGTTTCCGGTATCAATATCCTGCTTTATTACGCGCCGTCCCTGCTGCAGAACATTACCGGCAGCACCCAGGATTCGCTGTTCCAGAGCATTTTTCTGGGCGTGGCGCTGCTGGCGGGCGTGGCAGTCTGTCTGAGCACCATCGACCGCTTTGGCCGGAAGCCGCTGCTGCGCTGGGGCGCAATAGGATGCGCGCTGTGCCTGATGTTCACCTCATGGGCGTTTATCGCGCAGATTGACGGCATGCTGCCGGTGATTGGGCTGGTGGCCTTCGTTCTGATTTTCGGGCTGTCGTGGAGTCTTGGCGCGTGGCTGCTAATTTCAGAGATTTTCCCTAATAGCATGCGCGCCGTGGCGATGGGTTTCGCCTTCTCTTCCATGTATGTGGCGAATTTTATCGTCACGCAAAGCTTCCCCATGATGAACCGCAGCGCCCTGTTGATGACGCATTTCCACGGCGCTTTTCCGCTGATGCTGTGCACGGTGGGATGCCTGGTAGCGTTCTGGTTCGTACAGCGCTTCCTGCCGGAAACGCGTGGCGTCTCTCTTGAACATATCGAACCGCTGATGCTTTCCAAATCCCGCCGCTTCGCAGCCAGGGCGACGCGGCCCGCTGAACAATCTTCCCTGCCCGACTGGGCAAACACTAAATAATAAGGAGTGCTGTGATGATGAAAACTGTACGAGTGGGACTTATCGGTGCAGGAAGGATGGGCAGTTTCCATGCTGAAAACCTTGCCTGGCGCGTGCCGGGCGCGACGCTGGCGGCCGTAGCCGATCCGCAGCCCGGCGCGGCGGAAAAGCTGGCGCAAAAGCTCGGCGTGGCAAAAGCCTACAGCGATCTTCATGCGCTGTTGCAGGACCCGGACATTGAAGCCATTGCTATTGCTGCCCCCGCACGTACTCATGCTGAATGGGTCATAGCGGCCGCCAGCGCGGGAAAACACGTCTTTTGCGAAAAGCCGATGGCGGTAACCCTTGAGGAAGCGGACCGTGCGATCGCGGCGGCCAGCCATGCCGGTGTGGTATTGCAGGTCGGCTTTAACCGTCGTTTTGACGGCGGCTTTGCCGCTGCGATTGCGGCGGTGAAATCGGGCGTGAACGGCACGACTCAGTTAAGCCGTTCGGTCACTCGCGATCCGGCCTTGCGCGATCCGGCCCCCATCCCGCAGTGGACCATTTTTCTTGAAACGCTTATCCATGATTTCGATACGCTGCTGCATTTTAACCCCGGCGCAAAACCGGTGGAGGTTTACGCATTGGCCGACGCGCTGGTGCGTCCGGATTTTAAAGACAAAGGCCTGCTGGACACCTCTGTAGTGACTATCCGCTTTGACAATGGCGCCATCGCGACGGCGGAAGCCAATTTTCAGGCGGTCTATGGCTATGACGTCCGCGGTGAAGTCTTTGGCAGCAAAGGCATGCTGCAGGCGGGCAATATCAACGCTACCAACTGCGTGCGCTATCACGAGGGCGGCATTGTTATTGAAACTTCCCGCATGGATTCCGAGCTGCTGCGTGAAGCCTATGTGACGGAGATGGCCGAATTTGCGCGCTGTATCCGCACCGGCGAAACGCCGCGTGCTACGGGCAAAGATGCGCGTAACGCGCTCGAAATTGCGCTGGCCTGCATTGAATCAGTTAAACAATGTCAGCCCGTCAAACTGGACGCACGCTAATGAACAGCTATCAGCTTTCCGTTTGCGCCGAAATGGTCTTCCTCGATCTGCCGTTTGTGGAGCGGGTAAAGCGTATTCATGCGCTGGGGTTTGGTGTCGAAATCTGGGGATGGGCCGGTAAAGACATTGATGCGCTGGCCGCCACCGGCGCGCGCTTCACCTCCATGACAGGCTATCTCAGCGGTAATCTGACCGATGACGACGATATCCGGCAGCTGCTGCAAAGCGCTGAAGCCTCGCTGGCGATCGCAGAGCGGCTACGGTGTCCGGCTTTAAATCTT